>Ga0247823_10003592_pt1 | contig 12525 bp, 11 predicted proteins | sample 13C_PalmiticAcid_2_FD_192426 | JGI IMG/M metagenome (GOLD analysis project Ga0247823, IMG submission 192426) | Soil microbial communities from agricultural site in Penn Yan, New York, United States - 13C_PalmiticAcid_Day30 | ecosystem: Environmental > Terrestrial > Soil > Agricultural land...
TCGGCACGACCCTGTCGGGCATCAACATGGTGGTGACCATCATCAAGATGCGCGCGCCGGGCATGACGATGATGAAGATGCCGGTGTTCTGCTGGACCGCGCTCTGCAGCAACGTACTGGTCATCGCAATCTTCCCGGTGCTGACCGCCGCTTTCGCGATGCTGATGCTCGACCGCTATGTCGGCACCAACTTCTTCACCAACGATCTTGGCGGCAACGCCATGATGTACTGGAACCTGGTGTGGATCTGGGGTCACCCGGAGGTCTACGTCCTGATTCTCCCGGTGTTCGGCATCTATTCCGAAATCACCTCGACCTTCACCGGCAAGCGGCTCTTCGGTTATTCGTCGATGGTCTACGCCACGGTCGTCATCACGATCCTGTCCTACCTCGTCTGGCTGCACCACTTCTTCACCATGGGATCGGGTGCGAGCGTCAACAGTTTCTTCGGCATCGCCACGATGGTGATCTCGATCCCGACGGGCGCGAAGATCTTCAACTGGCTGTTCACCATGTATCGCGGCCGCATCCGGTTCGAGCTGCCGATGATGTGGGTGATCGCCTTCATGATCACCTTCGTGGTCGGCGGCATGACCGGTGTGCTGCTCGCGGTGCCGCCCGCCGACTTCGTGCTGCACAACTCGCTGTTCCTGGTCGCGCACTTCCACAACGTGATCATCGGCGGTGTCGTGTTCGGCCTGTTCGCCGGGATGGACTACTGGTTCCCCAAGGCTTTCGGCTTCCGGCTCGACCGCTTCTGGGGCAAGGTGACCTTCTGGGGCTGGGTGATCGGCTATTGGGTCGCGTGGACGCCGATCTATATCGTCGGCCTGATGGGCACCACGCGCCGCGTGAACCATTTCGAGGATCCGGCGCTGCAGCCCTGGTTCATCATCGCGGCGATCGGCGCGGTGATCATCCTGATCGGCATCGTCGCCTTCGTCATCCAGATCGGCGTGAGCATCAAGAACCGCGACAAGCTGCGCGACACCACGGGCGATCCATGGGACGGCCGCACGCTGGAATGGTCGACGTCGTCGCCGCCGCCCAACTACAACTTCGCGTTCCAGCCGCAGATCCACGATCTCGACGCGTGGTACGACATGAAGAAGCGCGGAGCGCAGCGGCCGGAAAAGGGCTTCAAGCCCATCCACATGCCGCGCAATACCGGCGCGGGCGTGATCCTGTCGGCGCTGGCCGCGGTGCTGGGCTTTGCGATGATCTGGTACATCTGGTGGCTGGCCGCGATCTGCGCGGTGGCGCTGCTGGTCTATTCGATCGCGCACACCTTCAACTACAACCGCGACTATTACATCCCCGTGGATGAGGTCGCGGAACAAGAGGACGCGCGCACCCGGCTGCTCGCGGCGGGAGCGTGACCATGGCCGCGGACGCACTGAACGACACGCAAGCGCGCGAGCCGACCTTCTATCTGGTCGAGGACGAGCATCACCATGAGGCGGGGGGCAGCACGCTGCTCGGCTTCTGGATCTACCTGATGAGCGATGCGCTGATCTTCGCGACGCTATTCGCGACCTTCGGCGTGCTTAGTACCGCCTATGCCGGCGGGCCGATCCCGCGCGAGATCTTCTCGCTGCCGCTGGTCGCGCTCAACACCGCTATCCTGCTGGTGTCGTCGATCACCTATGGCTTCGCGATGATCGCCATGCAGGAGGGCAGACTGGGCGGGACGAAGCTCTGGCTGATCGTCACCGGCCTGCTCGGCGCCGCGTTTGTCGGGATCGAACTGTTCGAGTTCGCCGAGCTCATCCATGAAGGCGCGACGCCGCAGCGCAGCGCCTTCCTGTCGGCCTTCTTCACTTTGGTCGCCACCCACGGTCTGCACGTCACCTTCGGCATCATCTGGCTGGTCGTGATGCTGTTCCAGCTGAACCAGCGGGGCCTGCATCCGGAGAACCAGCGGCGGCTCCAGTGCCTCAGCATGTTCTGGCACTTCCTCGACGTCGTCTGGATCGGCGTCTTCACCTTCGTCTATCTGCTCGGGGTTCTGCGATGACCGATGCCACCCATGACGCGGCGCACGGCCATGGCGCCCCGCACGCCTCGCGCCGCACCTATGTGATCGGCTTCCTGCTGTCGGTGGTGCTCACCGCGGTGCCGTTCTGGCTGGTGATGACCGCCACGCTGGACGCCACCACGACCGGTGTGCTGATCGTCGCCGCGGCGATCGTGCAGATACTGGTCCACACCGTCTGCTTCCTGCACGTCAACACCCAGTCGGAGGGCGGCTGGACCCTGATGGCCTATATCTTCACCGCGGTGCTGGTGCTGATCGTGATCGCCGGATCGCTGTGGATCATGTTCCACCTCAACACCAACATGATGCCGATGGTGGACGCCCGATCGTCCTGAGGCCCGCATGAAACGCGCGCTGCTCATCGCGCTGGCGCTGCTTGCCACGATCGGCTTCGTCGCGCTGGGCGTGTGGCAGATCGAGCGGCGCGCATGGAAGCTCGACCTGATCGCGCGGGTCGAGGCCGGGACGCGGGCGGCGCCGGTGGCGGTGCCCGGTCCGGCGCAATGGCCGGGGATGGACGTTCGGGCCAGCGAGTATCGCCGCGTCGTGGCGACGGGCCGGTTTCTGCATGACCGTGAGACTCTGGTTCAGGCGCTCAGCGAGCACGGCGCCGGCTTTTGGGTGCTGACCCCGCTGGCCACGCCAAAGGGGGCCGTGCTGATCAATCGCGGCTTCGTGCCCGCCGGGCGACGCGATCCCGCGAGCCGCGCGGCGGGGCAGGCGGCGGGTCCGGTGACCGTCATCGGCCTGCTCCGGGCGAGTGAGCCGAAGGGCGGCTTTCTGCGTACCAACGCTCCTGCGGAAGGCCGCTGGTATTCGCGTGACGTGGCCGCGATCACGGCGGCGCGCGGGATAGACAATGCCGCGCCTTTCTTCATCGACGCCGACGCGACTCCCAATCCGGGCGGATGGCCGGTAGGCGGACTCACCGTGCTGCGTTTCAACAACAACCATCTCGTCTACGCGCTCACCTGGTTCGGACTGGCCGGGATCAGCGCCGCCGCGCTGTTCCTGCTGCTGCGGCGGAAGGTGCGATGATGGACGCGCCGCTCCTCGCGCTCACCCGGCGTGGGCCGGGCCTCATCGCCGAGACCGCGGCGGCGGAGAATATGCGCCAGCTGATCCAGCTGCGGTGGATCGCGGTGGTCGGGCAGACGCTTGCGATCCTGCTCGTCCATTCCGGTTTCGGCATTCCGCTGCCGGTGGTCGAGATGCTCGGCGTCGCCGCCTTGCTGGCAGTCGCGAACCTGCTCGCGACGATGGCCCTGCCGCGTCACCGCGTGCACAGCGGCGAGGTGATGCTGGCGCTGCTCATCGACATGGCCGCGCTGACGCTCCAGCTCTATTTCAGCGGCGGCGCGACCAACCCGTTCATCTCGCTCTACCTGCTTCAGGTCGTGCTCGGCGCGATCCTGTTGCCGCCGGCCGCGGTCGCGGTGCTGGTGACCGCCACCGCGCTCAGCTATGCGCTGCTCACCGTCAGCTATGTGCCGCTTCTGCTGCCCGCGGGACTGGTGGTGGCGCATGCCGACCTGTTCGCGATCGGGCATTGGATCGGCTTCGTGATGGTGGCCAGCCTGCTGGTGCTGTTCATCGTGCGGATCAGCCGGAACCTGCGCGCGCGTGACGCGCATGTGGCCGATCTCCGCCAGCATGCGGTGGAGGAGGAGGGGATCGTCCGCATGGGGCTGTTCGCCTCGGGCGCCGCGCATGAGCTGGGGACGCCGCTCGGCACGCTGTCGGTGATCCTCGCCGACTGGCGGCGAATGCCGGCGATCGCGGCCGATGCGCAGCTGGCGGGGGAGGTCGCGGAGATGCAGGCCGAGGTGCAGCGCTGCAAGGCGATCGTGTCCGACATCCTCCATTCGGCGGGCCAGCCCCGGGGCGAGGCGATGCAGAGCATGGCGGCGGCCGCATTCCTGACCGATCTGGCCGATGCGTGGCAGCCGACCTGGCCGCAAGTGCCGCTCGCCACCAGCATCGAGGATGCCGGTTCTGTCGTGATCGCGGTCGATCCCGCGCTGCGTCAGGCGGTGACCAACCTGCTCGATAACGCCGCCGAAGCCTCACCGCTCGGCCTTCGCCTGACGGGTAAGGTCGAGGAGGGTATGCTGGCGATCGTGGTACGCGACTACGGGCCGGGGTTCGATCCGGCTGCGCTGGCGCATGTCGGCGAGCTGTACCGTTCGACAAAGGGGGCCGGGCACGGTCTTGGGCTGTTCCTCGCCACCAATGTCGCGCGGCGGATGGGCGGGCGGCTGGAGGCGCGCAACCCGGCGGGCGGCGGCGCCGAGGTGCGGCTGATCCTGCCGCTGATCCATGCGGAGACGCACTGATGGAAGAACAGGACCCGATTCCCAATCTTGTCCTTGTCGAGGACGACGCGACCTTCGCGCGCACGCTCCAGCGTTCGTTCGAGCGGCGCGGCTATCGCGTCCGCGTCGCGGCCGGCCCGGCGGAGTTGGACGCGTTGCTCGAGGCGGAGGTGCCGACGCATGCGGTGGTCGATCTGAAGCTCGGCACCGCGTCGGGTCTGCCCTGCGTGGCGAAGCTGCACGCGCGGGATCCCGCAACGCTGATCGTGGTGCTGACCGGCTATGCCAGCATCGCCACGGCGGTGGAGGCGATCAAGCTCGGCGCGTGCCACTATCTGGTGAAGCCGTCGAACACCGACGATATCGAGGCCGCGTTCGGCAAGGCGCCGGGCAACCCCGATGTACCCGTCACCCCCCGCGCGGCGTCGCTCAAGACGCATGAGTGGGAGATGATCAACGAAACGCTCGCCGCGACCGGTTTCAACATCTCGGAGACCGCCCGGCAGCTCGGGATGCACCGCCGCACGCTGGCGCGGAAGCTCGAGAAGCGGCCGGTCAAGTAGCTGCAATGGAGCGCTAAACGCGACGGATCGCGGATCGATTGCCATCACGGGTCGTTCAACAAGGCGAGCGGGCATCGGGAGAGACGTGATGAACCAGCGCGATCAAGGCCAGAACCGGAATCCGGGTGGCCAGCAGCAACAGCAGCGCGGCCAGAAGATGGAGAAGCAGCAGCAACAGCAGCCGCAACGCCAGCAGGATGGTGGCGAGAAGAAGCCCCAACCCGGCAAGGACGAACTGGAACGCTAACGTTCGCCGACCGGACGTTTTGAAGGGGCCCGAGCGGCCCCTTCTTCTTTTTGGGCTGCTGAACGGGCATGCTGGCAGCCATGAACCCCGTCTACGCCGCGCTCGGCACCACCATTTTCGAAACCATGTCGGCACGGGCCCGCGCAAACGGCGCGATCAATTTAGGGCAGGGTTTTCCCGACGGTGAAGGCTGCGGGCCGGTGATCCGCGTTGCCGCCGCAGCACTCACCACCCGTTCGAACCAGTACCCGCCGATGGCGGGTCTCCCCGAACTGCGGCAGGCGATCGCGGCGCATTATGCGCGCCATCAACAACTCGATCTCGCGCCGGAAGAAGTGATCGTCACGTCGGGTGCGACCGAGGCGATCGCCGCCTCCTTCGCCGCGCTGATCGTTCCGGGGGACGAAGTGATCCTGATCCAGCCGCTCTACGACGCCTATCTCCCGCTGGTGCAGCGAGCGGGCGGGGTGGCGAAGCTGGCGCGGCTCGAACCGGGGACCTGGCGGCTGACCCGCGCCGCGCTGGAGGCGGCCGCAAGCCCCCGCACTCGGCTGATCGTGGTCAACAATCCCGTGAACCCCGCCGGCGCGATGCTCTCGCACGGCGAGCTGGCCGATCTCGCCGCCTTCTGCGTTGAGCGCGACCTGATCGCGGTGTGCGACGAGGTGTGGGAGCATGTCGTCTATGACGGCGCGCGCCATATCCCGCTGATCGCTGTGCCGGGGATGCGCGAGCGGACGGTGAAGATCGGGTCGGCGGGCAAGATCTTCGCGCTTACCGGCTGGAAAATCGGCTGGATGTGCGCCGCGCCGGCGATCGCCACGGTGCTGGCCCGCGCGCACCAGTTCATGACCTTCTCTACCGCGCCCAATTTGCAATGGGCGGTGGCGGAGGGGCTTGAGACGCAGGATGCGTGGATCGCCGAATCGGTCGCGGGGTTCCAGCGGTCGCGCGACCGGCTGGCGGCGGGCCTGAACGCGGCTGGCTATCGCGTGCTGCCATCCGCGGCGACATGGTTCCTGTCGATCGACCTCGCCGCGTCGGGTATCGCGCTCGACGATACCGCCTTTTGCGAGCGGCTGGTGGAGGAGGCTGGGATTGCGGCGATCCCGATCTCCGCATTCTATGCGCACGCACCCGTGGCTCATCTGGTGCGGCTGTGCTTCGCCAAAGCCGACGACGTGCTCGATACCGCGATTGAACGCATGGATGCGGCGCGAACGGTGTTCGTGCGTTAGCAGACCCGTGGAGCGGCTGTGGTTCATCACCAACCCCAATTCGGGATCGGCGACGCGCGAGAAGTGCGAGGCGCTGGAGGCGGTGTTCGAGGAGCGCGGGCTGACGCTTGCCGGACGGACGGCATTTCCGGACGCGCCGATCCCGTCAGTCGATGACCTTCGGGGCATCGATACCGTCGTGCTGTTCGCGGGCGACGGCACGATCAACGCCGCGCTCTGCGCGCTTGCGGATTGGGACGGCGCCTTCCTGATCCTGCCCGGCGGGACGATGAACCTGCTCGCCAGGACATTGCATGGCGATACCGAACCCGCCGATATCATCCATGCCGCGCATGAAGGGGGACGACCGGTAGCGCTTCCCTATGTCGAGGCGGGGCCGCACCGCGCCTTCGTCGGTCTGATCCTCGGCCCCGCCGCGCATTGGGGACGAGCGCGGGAAGCTGCGCGCAAGGGACGGGTGGCGCGGGTGTTCCGTGCGATCCGCAGCGCGTGGCGCCGCACCTTCGGCAAGGGGATCCGTATCGCGGGCGTGCCGGGGATGCGCGGGCGCTATCAGGCGGTATTCGTCGCGCCGGTGGCCGATGCGCTTGAGGTCGCGGCGATCGACGCACGCGACTGGGCATCGATCGCCGAGCTCGGCTGGAACTGGCTGACCGGTGACTGGATCGCCGCGCGTGCGGTCACCGATCGCCGCGCGCAGCGGCTTCGGCCGGTGTGCAAGCGGCCGGTACTCGCGCTGTTCGACGGCGAGCCGGTGACGCTGGAACCCGATATCGAGGTGACCGGGGGGATGACCCGCCCCGCATTTGTCGCGACGCGTGAGGACGCCGCATGATCCGCCTGTTCCATGCCAGCGACGTGCATTTCGGTGCCGAGGACCGCGCCGCGCTCGACTGGTTCGCCGGACGCGTCCGCGACGAGCGCCCCGATGCGGTGGTGGTGACCGGCGATCTCACCATGCGTGCGCGTTCGCACGAGTTCGCGGCGGCGGCGGAGTGGCTGGAGAGCCTCGGGCGGCCGGTGACGGTCGAGGTCGGCAACCACGACCTGCCCTATTTCAACCCGTGGGCGCGGTTCGTGACGCCCTATCGCCGCTACCGCGCGCTTGAGGCGATGATCGAACGGCCGCTCGACCTGCCCGGCCTCACCATCGTTCCGCTCAAGACCACCGCGCGCTTCCAGTGGCGGCTCAACTGGTCGAAGGGTCATGTCAGCGCCCGTGCGCTGCAACAGGCGCTGGCGCTGGCCGAGACGGCCCCGCACGGCCACCGTATCCTTATCGCATGTCACCATCCGCTGATCGAGGCCGGGACGCGCAGCAGTTCGCGCACGCGCGGCGGGCCTGAAGCGCTCGCGGCGCTGGTCACGGCGGGCGCGGACGCGGTGCTGACCGGTCACGTCCACGATCCCTTCGACATCCGCCATCCGGTCGCCGACCGGGAGGTGCGGCTGATCGGCGCCGGGACGCTGTCGGAGCGCCTGCGCGACAGCCCGCCCTCGTTCAACGAAATCCGCATCGCCGCGGGGATCGAGACGATCGCGCGCCGCATGGGCGATGCGCCCGACACGCGCCTGTCGCCGCGCTGACCCGCAAGCAAAAAGGCCGCCCCCGAAGGGACGGCCTCTTCACAATTTGTCCGCAGATCAGAAGCGGAAGGTGATCGACCCGCGATAGGTCTGCACCGACAGGTCGGTACGTTCGATCGTGGTGTCGGCGGAGATCGACAGATCGACCGCACCGGCCTTGAACGTCAGGCCGCCACTGACCTCTGCCCAGTCCTTGTCCTGACCGTTGAGCGCGAACGAGAAGCCCCCGCTCGGCGCACCGACCAGATTGGCGAAGACCACGCCCGGCTGGTCGCTGAACTCATGGACATAGGTGCCGGTGACGAACGGCCGGACCCGCGACGACTTGCCGGCGCCGAAGGTGATGCCGGCGCGGCCCTGCCAGCTGTTGAACTCCTGACGCTGCAGGTCGAGCGCGACCGGACCGCCGCTCTCCACGGCGCTGCCGAAGCCGATATAGGTACCGCGCCCGGCGATCCGCGGCGTGATCTCGAACGCGTCTCCGCCCAGATTCTGGCTGATGCCAAGCTCGGTGCTGAGCACCAGCGCGGAGTCCGAGGCCCGGAGCGTGTACGGCGTGCCGAGGAAGTTGACGACGCGCCGGCTCTTCGCGTTGAGCGCGCCAGCGGTGACATGACCGTCGAAGGTCAGGCCGCCGGCGGTGCTCGTCTTGGCGTAGATCGTGCCCTGGAAGGCCTGATTCTGCACCGTCTGGCCCGCGAGCGAGGCGGTGCCGTCAAGGTCCGAATAGGACAGCGCGAAGCCGACAAAGCCGTTATCGCCCGCCGCGACTTCGATACCGCCGCCGACATACCAGCCGTTGAAGTCGTCGCGCCCGCCGATGCCGGTCATCGACCGGCCGTCACCGGTCAGATAGCCGCCCGAGACGAAGCCGCTCATATTGTCGGGCAGCGCGCCTTCCTGAAGCACCAGCGGCGCGGCCATGTCGTTGGCGACGGGCCTGGCGCCCATCACCGGCGACAGGCCGAGCGCGGCGACCTGGATCGGGCGGCCGTAATGCGCGACGGTGCCGTCGAGGTTCGACGCGTCGAGGTTCTGGAGACGGTTGCGGATGAAGTTCGCGTTCGAATCCACTGCCGCGAAGCCCAGTGTCTGCACCGTCGACTCCGTCGCCGGGGCCAGTGCGCTCAGCGTCGCATTGACCGTCGCCGCATTCTGGAGATCGAGCGGACCGTAGAGCGTGTCGTAGTTCGCCGCACGGCTGCGGTTCCAGTCGAGGATCTGAGCATAGGTGTAGGCGATCGTGTTCGACGGCGACACCACGTCGCGATAGTTGCCCGCGACGATGTTCAGCACCACCGAGTTGGCGGTGTAGCTGAGCGTCGGGCGCAGGATCGCGCTGAGCGAAGTCGGGGTGTTGAACGTGCCGGTGACGCCGCCCTGTGCGGTCAGGATCGTGTAGCTGTTGCCGCCGCGCAGATTTGCGGCGGAATAGGACAGCTGCAGCGTGCCGCCGACATTCGCCTGATTGCCGGCGCCGGCTACGACGATGCGGTCGGACGTGCCGTTCGCGCCCAGATCGACGAGATAGCCCGAACCCGACGACAGGACGAGGCCGCCGTTGAAGGTCATCGTCCCCGGCGTGGTCAGCGTGCCCGGCGCGATGCTGCCCATCACGCTGGTGGTGAAGGGCGCGTTGACGGTGCCGTTACCGGTCAGCAGGCCCGACAGCAGCAGATAGTCGCCCGGCGAAGTGAGCGTGCCGTTGTTCAGGATCGTGCCGGTGTTCTGGCGGATCTCGATCAGGCTGGTGAGCGAGGCGCCGCTGGCGATGGTCAGCTGCGACGTCGCGCCCATGATCGAGAAACGGTCAACGGTGACCGCCGAGTTCAGCGTCACCACGCCCGTGTTACGCAGCGTGACGTCGTAGTAACGGCCCATCTGGCCCGTGGTCCGCACCCCGTCCACATTGTTGGGGACGAAGTTGGTCGCGCCCGGCAGGCCGTTGGCGATCGTCGGGGCGGGGCGCACCGTGTCCGAGTAGCCCGGATCGGCCTGCGCCGATTCAAGCCCCTGAGTCAGCCCGAAGCTGCCGGTGACGTCGGTGACCAGCGGTCCGTTGGAGTCGGTCGGGTTGTTGGGCACGTTGTCGCGCGGCAGGCCCGTGGCGATGTTCGTGCACAGGTTGGTGGCCGGGTTGGTCGACGTGCTCGGCGACTGGAAGCACATTTCGCCGAACTGCGGCGACGCGCCGGTCGGTCCGCCGCCCAGATTGGTCGGCAGACCATTCACCAGCTGACCGCCGGCGATGATCTGATAGGCCGGATCCAGCTCGGTGACCCAGGCGGCGCCGTCCTCCCAGTTGCGGTTGCCGGCGACCGCGGTGACGTAGCGGTAGGGGTTGTTGGCAACGACCCAGTCCCAATAGAGGAACAGCGGCTGGTAGAAGCTCTGGGTGCCGTAGCTGCCGCCCGGCTGGCCGGCGTAGAAGGTCGAGCCGCCCGAGAGCACGCCGATCACCACCGACTTGGAGAAGGTCTGGTCGAGGATCAGCGGACCGCCCGAATCGCCCGGACCGGTCGAGCCTTCGCGCGGCAGCGCGTTGTCGCGGAAGCCGTTGAAGTCACGCGGGTTCGCCGCCGCGGTGCCGCGCGCGGGATCGTCGAAGTCGAGGAAGTAGAGCACCTGCGGACGCGACGGCGTGCCGGGGGTGCCGAACAGGAACTCGTTGCGCGTGTTAAGCGAGGTCAGCGCGCCCAGCATGTTCTCGGCCGCGCGGCGACGGAAGTCGTTGCCGACCGCGCCGGTGGTGCCGGTGCCGTTGCGGCCATAGCCGGTGATCGTGACGTGATAGCCGGTGCCGGTCGCCGGGTTGATCGTGCCGGGGGTCGGCAGCGGCGAGAACAGCAGCGCCCAGGTCGGGATGTTGCGGGTCGGCGTGTCGAGCACCGCGGTCGCGACGTCGGCTTCGAGGAAGCACGAACCCGGTGCGGTGCATGAGGTCGGTGCGAGCGAGCGCGGATCGTAGAACACCTGGCTGATGTTATAGAGCGCCTGCGCCTGATTGGTCTGGAAGCGTCCTGCGCCGCCGGTGCCGCCAAGCAGCCAGCGGACGAGCTCATCGGTCTGGCCCGCGGCGTTGGCGCGGGTATTGGTCTCGAAACCGATCGAGGCGCCGACGCCGCCCGACGCCGCTCCGTAGGCGGTCGCCGCGCGCGAGTTGACGCAGTGCGCCGCGAAGATGATCGTGCGCGGGTTGATCAGCGTGCCGGTGCAAAGACCGATCGAGCCGCCGCCCGCGTCGGTGAACACCTGGCCCACGCCGGTGATGTTGACCGGATCGAACGCCTGCGCCGGCGTGAAGTTGTTGTTGATGACGATGTTCGGCGAATCGATCACCTCGTCCGGGTTCACGAAGCCCGATTGCTGGGTGACGTTGATGGTCGCGCCGGAATGCGGCGCCTCGACCAGATCGCCGATCTGAATCGTGCTGTGGGGGCTGTCGACGACGTCGCTCGGCTGGAGCAACTGCGCCTGCGCGACTCCCGGTGCGGTCAGCGCCAGGCCAAGCCCTGCAGCCGAAAGAAAAAGCGAAGCGCGGACGCGCCGCTGCGAACGAGCGAAGTTCATGATTACCCCCTGTGTTGACCCGGCCGGCCCAGACCGGGTTGAATTTGCGGAGGCTATGCCGATGCGAGGTGGCGTCAAGCCCCGGTTGTTACAATTGAGCCTATTTGCGCGGGAATAGATGCGCCGCGGCCACAGTTCGTAACCGATCCGGGTATCGGGTTGAGTTGCCGTTGAAAACCAAAGGGGCGAGCGGGGCTAGCGCAGCCAGCGCGTCATCGCGGGAAACGGGGCGCGGCCCAGAGTTTCCGCCTGGCGCGGCTCCGCGCTCATCCCGTAATATTGCAGCATCGGCACGCCGATCCCCGAGCCGTCGCGCGTATAGGATTCCAGATAGTTCTGTCCGCCGCCGTGATAGCCGCCGGCATGGAAGACGAGCGCCGGATCGATCCCCAGATCAATCGCGGCGGCATAGGACCATGCCATTGCCGCCAACTCTTCGCCGGGATCGGGCGACACTTCGGTTTGCGAGGCCCGCACCGCCGGGTCACTCACCGCGATATGCCCCGCCTCATGGAGCAGGTCGCCCGGCCATTCCAGCGTCTCGGGGTCGCAGATCAGCGTATCGCCGCGCACTGTGGCGCCGGGCAGCAGTGAGTCGGCGGGTACGGACTCCAGCGCCACGGGAATGCCGATCCCTTCAAGGAAGGTGACGATCCGGGCGACGAGAGGGTCGGTAATGCGCATCGCACGCTTCTAACCGGTTCGCAGGGCGCGCGTGCAACGAAAAAGGGCGGCCCGTTGCGGGGCCGCCCTTGTTCTGTTCGATCCGGAAGGGATCAGCGCTTCGAGAACTGGAAGCTGCGGCGGGCCTTGGCCTTACCGTACTTCTTACGCTCGACGGCGCGGCTGTCGCGGGTCAGGAACCCGGCGGCCTTGACCGGGGCGCGCAGCACCGGCTCATACTTGGTCAGCGCCTGGGCGATGCCGTGCTTGACCGCGCCGGCCTGGCCCGAAAGCCCGCCGCCCT
>Ga0247823_10003593_pt1 | contig 12525 bp, 10 predicted proteins | sample 13C_PalmiticAcid_2_FD_192426 | JGI IMG/M metagenome (GOLD analysis project Ga0247823, IMG submission 192426) | Soil microbial communities from agricultural site in Penn Yan, New York, United States - 13C_PalmiticAcid_Day30 | ecosystem: Environmental > Terrestrial > Soil > Agricultural land...
ACTTCAAGGTGATCTACGCCCTGGCCGACAAGCTGGGTGCCGCCGTCGGCGCCTCGCGCGCTGCGGTCGACGCCGGCTACGTGCCGAACGAACTGCAGGTCGGCCAGACCGGCAAGATCATCGCCCCGGAACTGTACGTCGCCGTCGGCATCTCCGGCGCCATCCAGCACCTGACCGGCATCAAGGACGCGGGTACGATCGTCGCCATTAACAAGGACGGTGAAGCGCCGATCTTCGAGATCGCGGATATCGGGCTGGTGGGGGATTTGTTCCAGCTGCTGCCGGAACTTTCTTCGCATTTGAGCAACTAGTCCTAGGTCACACTGTCGCCGGACATTCTTCACAGACTTTCCGTCTCAGCGTAGAACAGCCATGCCTTGCGTCCTTGACTCGACCAGAATACGGGACAGGCTTGGCATTTCCTGTCCAGCCTGTTCGCCGATTGAACCCCTCCCGGTTGGCCGCCCGGCCCGTACCGGATCACGGCATATCGAGGCCTACCTTTGACCACCTCAAGAGTTACGATTTTTCTCCCTACGTTCGCGCGACATGCCGACGGCTTCCTGCGAAGGGCAGTCGAAAGCGCGTTGCGACAAACATGGCAGGATTTCGAATTGCTGGTGGTTGATGACGGATCCACTGATGGGACCTCGGAATACCTGAGCTCTCTGGCCGCGATCGACTCTCGCGTGAAACATGTCCGTCTGGAAGAAAACACGGGTTTACCTGCCTACGCTCTCGCTCAGGCCTATCCGCTTGCGACAGGCACGTACTTTGCCTGGCTGTTCGATGACTGCCAGCTCGAGCCCGACCATCTGGAGACTCTTGTAGGACGCCTGCAACGCGAACCCGGCCTAGGCATGGTCTATGCACAGGCGCAAGCGCAGCTTGCCGGAGATCGCAGCTTCGTAATTGGCGGGCCGTTGGATATGGACGCGATGTCGGAGGGTGCGAACTCGATCCCCAACGCCTGCGTCGTCCTTCCGCGCAGCACGATTGATAGAATCGGCTGGTACGACCCGCACATCATCCTCAAGCGGCTTTGCGACTGGGATCTGTGGCTGCGCGTGGCTGCCGAGTTCGAGATCGGATACGAGGAAAAAATTCTCGCCACTGAGTTCGGCGTCGGCCTGCCCGGCTCCCTCGGGCGACTGAATCGGGAGAACGGCGCACTTGCCCTCAAGTATTCGCGTACGAGCCGCAACCATCGTCTGGCGCCCACCTCGCTCCGCCTCGAAGACGCTTACAGTAGTGACATCGGGATTGATCTCGAACCTGAGGAGCGCGCGACACTCCATACCGCGCTGCTTGAGCACCAGATGTTCACGCTGGATACCGCTGGCGCGGTGGAAACGGCATCCAAGATGAGCGCGCTCGGCCTGATGGGCCTTGAACACGACCGCCCTAATCGTAGGGGCAGACCCACCGGCGAAAGCAAGATCGACGATCTGTTCACTGCAATAGTCGCATACACCCGGAAACGTATCGAGGAAGACGCGTCTTCATTGATTCGCATGGAAGTGGCGGCACGTGATGCGCTGCGAGCGGCTGATCAGCGAATGGACGAGTTGAGTTCGGTGTCGGCCCAGCTTGCCGAATCTCAGGTCGAACAAGGCAGACTTGCGTCCGCCCTCGCGGACGCGCCCAGTCGTGTCGAGAAATCTCCCGCCGAGCACTTCGATGTCGAACTCGCGCGCGAGTTGGCGGAAACGAAGTACTCGCTCTTCATCTTCCGTGATGCTGCGGATCGGCGACTGGAAATGATTCGCGCGCTCGAACTGCAGCTCGCGGAAAGGGTGCAGGACGCAGGCAAAACCCAATCGTCGACTGAAGGTGCGCCTGCGACGATCAATCGCGCGACCGACTCCAGGCGCAACGCTTCCCGGAAACGAAAACCGCGATGAGTGGCAGCCAGGCGGGCTCGGAGCGCACTCGGATTGGTGCTGCCGGTACAACGGCGGCGTTTCCTTCGGGGATCAATCTGGTGGCGGATAGCGCGGGACCGACCACCTCTCTGACTGCGAGCGTGCTTGAGAGGTGTGTGCAACCGGCCAGACTGCACGTCAAGCTCCTGGACCAGGCTACCCGACACGATTACCACCTCCGCCCCACGCTGTTCTCAAGGGTGTGCGCTCCCGAGTTTGCGTGGGTTGCTGTTGCTCTGGCGCGACGAGCAGCGCGTTATGCGTACTACTTGGATGACAATCTTTGGGAGTACCGTAGGGACAACGCACTGTCCGCGTACTACGCGAGTTCGGCCGTACGGCAATCGTTGGCGCTTTTTATTCGCAACGCTACCATCGTCCTCGTCAGTTCATTCCATCTTGCCGACCGTTTGCGTACCAAGTTTCCCGAGTCGAAGATTCAGTACGTGCCCGCTTCATTCGATTTCGATCTCCTTTCGGACCAAACACCGCGAGCTCCGGTACTGGAACGACCTCTTCGCGTAGGCTACGCCGGCAGCGAGCGCGGCGGGGCCTTCGACGCCGTTGTTTCCGCAATCAGGCGAACGGTCCTGAACCTTCCTGGTGCGTTCGAGTTCGAATTCATAGGCCATATGCCGAAAGAACTCGTTGGCACGCCCGGGGTCCGTCATTTCGACAATATCCCGAACTACCGCGAATTCCTCGAATTCAAGCAGACGCGAGGATGGGACCTGGCTTTGGCGCCCTTGGAGGACGATGCGTTCTCCCGCTCGAAGACAAACAACAAGTTTCGTGAATACGGTGCCTTGGGTATTCCCGGCCTGTACAGCGACGTCGCTCCCTATGCCGACAGTGTGCAACACGTCCGAAGCGGTCTGCTTGTAGGTCAAGGGGAAGATGCATGGGCCACTGCCCTAGAATGGGCGCTCCTGCACCGCGAGGAACTGCCTACGATGGGGGCCCATGCCAAGCACGATGTCTGGACAAAGCACCGTCTGGAGGTGGTCGCACCGCAATGGACAACCGCTCTGCGGAGCGCGAGGCTGACGCCGACTACGGCTGCTGGTAGCGCGTTCGAATGGCGAATGCGCCGCGCATTAGGAAGGCTCGAGGGTCGAGTAACCCGACGGACCGCAAGTTAGGGGTCTCGAACGCGTTCCGTTCTACTCGAGATCTGATGCGGCTCGCAGGGCATAGAGTCCTTGGCGCTCATGCGGCGCTCTCGAGAACTCGCGTACGAAAATCGGACTCTGCGAGTCTCGCGCGAAAAACCTGACCCTCCAGCCTTTTCCGATCCTCGTTGGCGCCTTCATCGTGAACTCGACCAGTAAATCGGGATCGAGAGATTCGATGGGCAAAACAACATGGTCGTAGATCTCATCCGCAGGGCTCACGAGTTCCATGCCCAGATAGCCCGCCAGCGTGGGGATGGTCGCCGCGAAAGCAACCCTGACGCACGACATCTCTGTCTCACCGGCTCTCACCGAATACTCGACGAACGGAATGCTTTGGAGATTCACGCTGAGTCCGTAGATGACGCCGGGAGCATTGCCGTGAACCCTTTCCGCGAAAGCTAAAGCCTCCGCATTGATCGGCCCCACTGACGCATGGATAGGTGATCGCCGCATATACATTGTGATGAGCCGGTTGATCACTCTATGCATGAGGGCTCGTGACCTTGGCGTGCGATGCGCTGAGCGCCCCTCTAGCATCAACAAACGCCTTCCGGACTCTTTCAATGCTTCTACTTGGCGCGCGAGGTGATCAACCCTTCGCTCCAGCATCGCCTGTTTGCGAGCGTGTCTTTCGGGCACCGCCTGGCTTTGATCAAAGGCCGGAGCCACTCTCGACAGCACGCTACGCCAAGCTTCCACGGCCTGTTCGAGGCTTAACTCATTGCGGACGTGCGCATGCGCATTCGCGGCGATGTAGCGACGCAAGTCATGCGCTTCCACTAGACGCATGATGGCCTCGATCCAAGATTGTTTGTCGTTGTCGACAAGGAAACCCGTCCGCCCTTCCTCCACGACAGCTTCATAAGGATCGATTCGCGTGTATACCCCGGCAACATGACAGGCGCCGTAGTCGCGATACTTGGTCGGCAGTTTGGCGCGATTGAAATCGCTTACCTCAAGGGGCGCCAAGCCGATATCCCAGTGACGCGTCGCTAATGTCCTCAGTGAATCCCGTGAGGATGCACTGAATGGGATGAAACTCGTATTCGGCAGGCTCTCGAGGCGCGGTGTACGAGGGCCGAAGAACTCGAAGCGCGCTTGCGGCGCTAGGCGAGCGACCTCGTGAAGCGCGTCCAGCAATGTCTCAAGCGCTTTCGAGTGATCTGCAGAGCCGAAGAAACCGATGATCACTGCGTCACGATCTCGCTGCCCCATCTGCGGAAGATCGTCAAGTTGAGAAAAGTCGAACCCGTAATGATGCCGGACCACATTCGAATTGAAGATTCTCGAGCGCTGCTCGATGCGCGGCGTCGATGCCTTCACCAAGTCTGCGCTGGAAAGCAGTTCCTCTAGTCCCTTGAGGATGATGGGGTCCTTGTGATATCTGGCCACCGCGCCAATGGAATCAGGAATGACGAAGAAATCGTCGTCCCATGAGAATACGACCGGCAACCCATAGTCATCTCTCGCTTGCCGCGCGGCGAGCAAGGTCGGCGGGTCGCTCAATCTGCTTATAACCAGTATGTCCGCCCACGCCAAATCCTCCGGCGTGACTTCGGAACCGTCTTTGGTTCGCCACTCCAGCCTGCCCTCGGACTCCAACTGCTCGAAGGGCAGCGCGATGTCGATGGTCGTGGTCGCGATCGGTGCGGCAATCACCAGTACCTTAAGACGCGGCTCGATCGCAGAGCGCATGAGATCGAGGTATTTTTTGGCCACGTTCGGCAAACCATATCGATGCCTGACATCCACTGCGGCATTGGCGGCAATGTGGCCTGCAAGCGACCTGTCCTCGATCAGCCGCTTTAGGCAGTCGCGCCAATCGGCATCGCTGCCTGCGACCAGTCCGTTGTAACCATCTATCACGGATCGCCAGTACGGCGGGGCGTCGGAATAGACGGCGGGTATCCCGAGCGCCGCGTATTCTCGATACTTGTTGTCCGTTTTCGCGTCGTTGGCCGGCGAGCGCAACAAGGGCGCGATTCCGATATCCCAATGCCTCCCTAGCACGAACTCGTAGTACTTGTGGATCCCCGGCAGCGACGGGAAGTGGGATACGCGAGGATGTCCGGCCAGTTGTTCGGAACGAACGCCTATGAGCTCAAGCCTCAACTGCGGATACTCGGCCATCAGATCGAGCATCACCGGCGCGATACTCTCGATGTCGCTGCTATGCAGCAGTGACGCGGCATACCCAATACATACGCCACCTGCGGATCGGGAACCCGTTACCGCCGTGTTCCGGATATCACTAATACTCTCGAGACTTGCGATAGCGGGTGGCACAACCACGTTTCGCTGTACCGAAAGAATCTTTCGTTTCAGTACGTTCGAGAACGCCCAAACCTGGCTCGACATGCCGCAGATATCGAGCAATCGTGGCCACGCCCCCGAATCGCGGTAATGACGACCGAGCGGAGTGGCTGGATCCAGGCTCTCGAAATCGTCGTCGATAGCGTAGATGACGGGCAAATCCCTGCCTCTGGCTTCCTCGACGAGAGCCAGCGCGTTGACCTGACATGCACGCATCAATATCAGAAGATCGCACCGGTCAAGCTCCCGCGCGATCGAGTCGGCATCCTCGATCGTATGCAGGCTGAACTCTAGTTCGCCCTGGTCGGCGAGATATGACAAAGGACGCTCAAGCACCAATTCGACGGAAGGAATCATCCCGTCCGCCACGGCCAGAACCCTGATCTTCGTCCCCGACATCGTACCCCCCAACCTGCTGCGTTGCGCGCAGGAGCGTGGTTTACTCCACGCTCCTGCAAGGCTTAGTCGGTCACTTTCGCCGTACGCCCCGTAGCGCACAACAGGATTTTCTCGCCGATCCGCTGCGCAACCTGCACGTTGTACTGGCCCACCGGAACCTCGCTCAAGCCAGCAGTCACAGCGAAGGCCGCCGCGTCGAACGATTCATCACCCAGGCGTACGCCCAATCCTGCTCGATTCCCGAGGGTCAACGGCACAAAGTAGGAGGCTTCCCCGCCGGACTCTAGCTTCAGGTAAGCGGAGGTGGGCTTGGTCCTGTCCTCACGATCGAGCATCCAGCCTTCGATGAGCTCAGCTTTCGAACGGGACAACGGAATCTCACTGCCCTGTGCTACTTCCGCAGTAGCCTCGATGCCACACTCGCCGCCTCCCGTTACAACACCCTGTAGATCAGCGGGAAGCGCGGGGCCGAACTGGCTGGCGACGGCTTCGGGCGGCGCGGGGACAGCATCCGCAGCCGGGACCTCGGCCGTGGCGGGGGCAACGGGCTCAGGCGCTTGCGTCGGTGCCTCAGCCTGCTGGGTACATGCGCTCGCCATGGCCGCGATAGACAGCGCGACGACCATCGAAAGGGGAAGTTTCTCAAGCTTGGTGGATCGGATTTTCATGTCATGTTCTCGTTGGATAGGTAGCGGGGAATCACTGAATCAGCCGGGCCATCATCGATAATCGTGCCCTTGTCGATCCACACGATCCTGTGACAGAGGGACCTGACCAGATCCAGATTGTGAGATGTAAAGACCAGGACACGACCTTTATCCATCAACTCGCGCATGCGATTGGCGGACTTTACGGAGAAATGTTGATCGCCCGCACCGAATGCTTCGTCAATAAGCAAGATGTCCGGATCAATAGAGGTCGCTGTTGAGAATGCCAGCCGGATAAACATGCCGCTGGAGTATGTCCGAACGGGTTGACTCAGCGCCTCCCCGAGCTCTGAGAACTCCACGATACCCGGCATTCTCTCCTGGATCCGTGGCCATTCCATGCCCTGTAGCAGCGAGCGAATCCTTACGTTCTCGTATCCGCTGAGCTCCATTTCGAATCCAGTTGCAAACTCGAAGAGGGGAGCCACTACGCCCTGCACTCGGGAGACTCCCGATGTCGGAGGCAAGATGCCGGCCAGCACCCGCAGCAGCGTACTCTTACCGGCGCCGTTGCGCCCGATTATCCCGACACGTTCGCCATCCCGAATAGTGAGATCAATGCCGTTCAACGCTCGCTTGTGCGGCACCGTACTCCTTCTGAGAAGCCTCCTGGCAATACCCAGGCTGTTCTCCAGCGGATAGTCGACGACGACCTTCTCCACTCGAATGGCTTCGCTCGTCATAGTGCGTACACCAGCCGTGAATCAAGACGTTTGCAAAACGGCATAACAACCAGCGCGAGCACCAAGATGTAGGCGAGCGCCCCACCCCAGATGTCCGGCTCGGGCGACGATCCGGTCAACAAGGGGTGCCGCACTACTTCCAGCAGGTAATAGAAAGGATTGAACTGATAGACGGCCCCGAGGCCCCGCTCCTCTAGCATCTTGGCAGGAAAGATGATCGGCGTGACAAAGAAAATGACGTTCATCAGGCTACTCATCGCGTGCGGGAAATCGCGAAGATAAGGCGTGACGTAAGCGCTGAGAAATGCATGGAAGGCTGCAGCCACGATCAGTAGCACCAAACCGGGCAATGCGAGTACCAATCCCGTAAGACTGAAATGACCAAAAACAGCAATCACAACCAAGCAGACCAACAGCGAGAAAGACAGCGTGATGATCTGGGCGAGCAAAGTCCGGTATATGTAGACTTGCTTTGGTAGGTTGAACTGCTTTACATAGCCTGCAGACCCCAAGAAACTGCTACTAGACTCGACGAAGCTGGCGGTGATGAAACCCCAGAGCGCAAAGCCGACCGTCAGGAAGGGGACGAACGTACGGGTGTCCAGTTGGAACAGTCGGGCATAGATAAGGCCGACTCCGCCAGCCCAGATAGCAAAGCTGACCACTATCCAGGCCGCGCCTAGGCTGGACCGCGCGAACTTTCCTCGCAGGTCGTTGATTGCGAGGTATCCCCACACGCGCCAAAGCCTGAGTCCGTTCACAACGTCGCGATGAAATACGCCGGATTGCCTCATTGGACCACGCCCCGGCTTCCGCTATCCACGCCACTGGTGCGGGCGTTGGCGGGCATATGCATCGCGATCAGGCCATCGCGCGAACCCGTCCTGGAGAACCCGACCGACTCGTATAAGCGGATCGCCCGCTCGTTATCGTCAAATACCTCAAGATGGACTTCGCGGAGTTCGAGGTTCTCGAACGTCCAGTCCAGCGTCAATATCAACGCCTCTCTGAAAAGACCTTTTCCGCGGAGATCGGGCGCAGACAGAAAACGACCGACCTCCGCTCGCCCATTCGACTCATCAAAGTTGTAGACCGACGTCTGTCCGACTGGTGCGCCCTCATGTGTTTCGGCAAAAAAAAGGCAATCCGGCGTTGCATTCCTGGAGTAGCGCTCGAACCAGGACTTGTGCGCTTCCATTTCCAGGACCTCCTGCGACTTGAACCACCTGCGCGACCGATCGTCGTTCCGCCACGCCAGCGTGTTCGCCAGATCCTTCTCGGAAAGCGGACGCAGTCGAATCGCCCGCCCGGAGGCACACGTAACGCCATCCGTGAGGAGCGGATTCATTTTGCGTACTTTGCGATGAGGCTGGCGACCTTCTGAACGTCGTTATGGGTCAAACCCATATGCATCGGCAAGGACAGGATCTCGGCGCTCGCTTTGGCAGCATTGGGGCACGAACCCGCCCCGAACTTGTACATGCTGTACTCGGTATTGTCTCGGTAATGGACGCCCGGGTAGATCTCGTTCTCATTGAGCGCCAGCATCAACTCATCGCGATTGTTCACGCGCACTTGGAACAGGTGCGTGGCGCTTTCGATGCCGGGGTGCATGGGGATCAGACGCACCTGGTTCGCATCAGCCAGGTACTGGCGATACCACTGCGCCAACTGACGCCTATAGGCGTTGTCCTGATCTAAATAACGCAATTGGACGAGACCAATAGCCGCCATGATGGAGTTGCCGTGGAACTTGTACCCCACTCGCTCAACGTCGTACATCCACTTGTAAGCGCCCTGCGACGCGGTGCGCGCGTACGTGTCCTTGTTGATGCCCAGCCACGACAGCTTACGTACTTCTTCGTCATCCTGCGGATCGGCGAAGCAGATCATGCCGGAATCGGCGGTAGGCAGATTTTTCACGGCCTGGAAGCTGAAGACGGTGACGTCGGCGTCATGGCCAACCTGCCGCCCGCCTACACGCGTACCCGCCATATGTGCGGCATCGAGGATCACCGCGATCCCTTTCTCGCGGCACAACTTAACGACCTCCGCATACTTGCCTGTATTACCACCCAAGCCTACGAACATCACGGCACGAGTTCGATCGGTAATGCGCTCGCGGATGCTTTGCGGATCCAAGCACAGCGACTCGTCCACATCGGCGAAGACCGGAGTAAGGCCGTTGTAGACGATCGCGTGATTCGAGGAAACGAAGGTAAGAGGCGTCGCAATGACCTCGTCGCCGGGCTGCCAGCCATGGCGACGGCCCAGTATCTCCAATGCTAGCTGGAGGCCAACGGTGTTGGAACTGAGGAAATGTGCGTACGGCAGGCCGGTGTAGGTCTTCCAATCCTCTTCAAACGCCACGGTTTTGAAACCAAGTCCCGTCCATCCCTTCTCAAGGCATTCGCGAATCTCGGCGAGGCATTCGTCGACACGGAACTTAGGGACAAACAATTGAATAGCCATTCTCTACTCCAAGTTCTGGCATTTTTTTGAGGCGGGCCCTCTCCATCCAGGAGCGGCTCGAAAAGTTAATTGAAGCAAACACTTCCAGGCCTCGCAGGCCATTTGGCTAGTTTACAGGCTCGATCCTAAACCCCGATACAGGTCAACCCTCAGGTCTTCAAGCGCCTCAACCCCCACGCTCAACCGCACCAACCCATCGCTGATCCCCAGCGTCTCGCGCCGTTCCACCGGCACCGACGCGTGCGTCATGACCGCGGGGTGGTTGACCAGGCTCTCCACGCCACCGAGCGATTCGGCGAGGGTGAACAGCTTCGTGTTCTCGCAGAACGTGCGGGCGGCGTCGAAACCGCCCTTGATCACGATGGAGATGATGCCGCCGTAGCCCTGCATCTGCCGGGTGGCGAGCGCGTGCTGCGGATGGGATGGCAGGCCGGGGTAGATGACCTTCTCGATGGCGGGGTGCGTTTCCAGCCACCGCGCCAGCGCGAGGGCGTTGTCGCAGTGCGCCTTCATGCGCAGGTGCAGCGTCTTCAGGCCGCGCAGGGCGAGGAAGCTGTCGAAGGGGCCTTGCACGCCGCCGATGGAGTTCTGCAGGAAGGCCATCTGTTCGGCCAGTTCCGCGTCCTCGCCCACCACCACCATGCCGCCCACCATGTCGGAATGGCCATTGAGATATTTGGTGGCGGAGTGCATGACGATGTCGGCACCCAGGGCCAACGGGCGCTGGAGCATCGGCGAGGCGAAGGTGTTGTCGACCACCACGCGTACGCCATGCCTGTGCGCGATCTCGCAGATGGCGGCGATGTCGACGATCTTCAGCATCGGGTTGGTGGGGGTTTCCACCCACACCAGTCGCGTTTCCGGCCGGATCGAGGACTCGAACGCCGCCAGGTCGGTCATGTCGACGAAGCTGAAATCCAGCCCCGCCGTGCGCCGGCGCACGCGCTCGAACAGGCGGAAGCTGCCGCCGTACAGATCGTCCATCGCGACGACATGGCTGCCGCTGTCCAGCAATTCCAGGATCGTCGAGGTCGCCGCCATGCCCGAGGCGAAGGCGAAGCCGCGGCTTCCGCCTTCAAGCGCGGCGACGCAGCGCTCGTAGGCGAAACGGGTGGGGTTGTGCGTGCGGGAATATTCGAAGCCCTGATGAACGCCCGGACTGGACTGCGCGTACGTCGAGGTCGCGTAGATCGGCGGCATGACCGCGCCCGTGGTCGGGTCGGGGGACTGGCCGCCGTGGATGGCCAGCGTGCCCAGTGCGAGATCGCCAGCGGTCCCGTTCGAAGGGGAGGAATGGTGCGCCATGTTCGGGTTCCTTGAGTCAGCCCGCCATTTTACCAGCGGGTCCTTAACGTATCGTCCGTGCCCGGCCGCCCTCCCCTGTGGACGGCCGGCGCCGCCACCTACTGTGCGCGGCGTCTCAGATAGTTCAACAGGTCGATGCGGGTGATCAGGCCCAGGAAGGCGTCCCCGTCGGTGATGATGGCGACCTGCCCACGATCAAAGACAGGCAACAGGGCCTCGATCGGCGAACGCACGTCCAGACGGTCCAGCTTGCTGACCATCGCCGTGGACACCGGGTCGCGGAAGCGGGCCTCATCTCCATAGACATGCAGCAGCACGTCGCTTTCGTCGACGATGCCGACCAGCCTGTCGCCTTCCATCACCGGCAGCTGCGAAACGTCGTACAGCTTCATGCGCTGGTAGGCGGTCGTCAGCAGGTCGGTGGGGCTGACCACGACCGTGTCGCGCTGGCTGTAGGGACGCAGGATGAGGTCGCGCAGGTCGCCGTACTGGGGGCGGTCGATGAAGCCGTTGTCCAGCATCCAGTAGTCGTTGTACATCTTCGACAGGTACTTGTTGCCGGTGTCGCACACGAACACGAGCACTTTCTTGGGCTCGGTCTGCTCGCGGCAGTACTTCAGCGCGGCGGCCAGCAGCGTGCCGGTCGACGAGCCACCCAGGATGCCTTCCTTCGCCAGCAGCTCGCGCGCGGTCAGGAAGCTCTCCCGGTCGCTGATGGCATACGCCTTCTTGACGCGGGTGAAGTCCGAGATCTGCGGCAGGAAGTCCTCGCCAATGCCTTCCACCAGCCAGCTGCCCGACTTGGTGCTGAGGATGCCCTCGTTGATGTACTGGGTGAGGATGGAGCCGACCGGGTCGGCGAGCACCATCTCCGTAAGCGGCGAATGCTCCGCGAAGCAGCGCGACAGGCCGGTCATGGTGCCGGAACTGCCACACCCGAAGACGATGGCGTCCAGCTGGCCCTCCATCTGGCGAAGGATTTCCGGACCCGTGCCGAACTCGTGTGCCGCGGGGTTGTCGGGGTTGCCGAACTGGTTGATGAAATAGGCACCGGGCGTCTCGCGCGCGATGCGCTCGGCCAGGTCCTGGTAGTACTCGGGATGCCCCTTCGCCACGTCGGAGCGGGTCAGGATGACCTCGGCGCCCATCGCCTTCAGGTTGAAGATCTTCTCCCGGCTCATCTTGTCCGGGACGACCAGCATCAGCTTGTAGCCCTTCTGCTGGGCGACCAGGGCCAATCCGATGCCGGTGTTGCCGGCCGTACCTTCCACGAGCGTGGCGCCGGGCTTCAGGTCGCCCCGCTTCTCGGCGGCCTCGATCATCGACATGCCGATGCGGTCCTTGATGGACCCGCCCGGGTTGGCGCTTTCGAGCTTCAGGTAGAGCGTGCAGAGCCCGGTGTCGAGGCGCTTGGCCTGGACGATCGGCGTGTCGCCGATCAGGTCGAGTACGGAGGAGTGGATCGCCATGCGGCCGTGCATCCGGTGCGGAACGTGGCCCGGATTATCGCACTAGGGTGACGCGGACGGCGACGGCCGACGAGGAG
>Ga0247823_10003594_pt1 | contig 12524 bp, 9 predicted proteins | sample 13C_PalmiticAcid_2_FD_192426 | JGI IMG/M metagenome (GOLD analysis project Ga0247823, IMG submission 192426) | Soil microbial communities from agricultural site in Penn Yan, New York, United States - 13C_PalmiticAcid_Day30 | ecosystem: Environmental > Terrestrial > Soil > Agricultural land...
TAGACCGTCGCTCCGTCGATCGATCGGATGAGCGTCGACCCGGCGGGTCCGACCGGGGTCCAGCTCGTGCCGCCGTCGGTCGAGCGGGCGATCCGCTCGAAGGTGTTGGCCAGCACGACATCCCCGGCGACGAAGAGCTCGTCGGCCGCAAGCGTGCCGATGCGCGACCAGCGGCCGGCGCCGTCCGCAAGCCGGTACAGTGCGTTCGGCCGCATCACGGCCAGGGTCGCATTCCCCACGTGCGCAATCGCGCTCGCGTTGCCTCCCTCGGGTCCCTGCGTCTGTATCCATTGCGCGTTCGCGCCGAGAACCGATCCCGCCAGGGCGAGGGCAAGTGTCATCAATCGTTTCATTCGAGCATCTCCATCAATTCATGAGTGTCAGGCTCCGCGAGGGAGCGCTCCCGTACGAAGATCGCGGCGCCGTTTAACGCTCATTGAGCGTCAACGGGCCCACGAGTGTGCGGGATCGACGATGGAGACACCGGAGGGTAACACCCTGGTGGCGGTGGGCTTCAGGCCACGGACGAGATCATGCTCAACAGCCGCGACGGCGGCTGGATGCCGAGCTCCTCATGGAACGCGCGCGTCATCGCCGCGGCGGCCGCGCGGGCCTCGCCGTGCCGTCCGCGCAGCACGAGCGCCTTCAACAGGATCTCGTGCGCGCGCTCGCTCGTGTTGTCGTGGCCGAGGATCGAGCGGGCGGTCGTGATCGCCTCGTCGACGCTCTCCTGGCGGAGCTGTTCGCCGGCGAGGAACTCGAGGGCCTCGAGCCGGGCGTCACGAAGCAGCGATCGCTCCGACTCGGCCCATTCGGCGTCGAGATCCTCCTTGAGGAAGTCATCGTGGTAGAGCTCGAGAGCCTCCTCGTACCGGCGACGTCGCTCGGAGGCGGTGTCGGCGCGGCGTGCACCGGCGATGAGCACCTTGAACCGGAGGAAGTCGATGGAGGCATCGTCGCCGAGATCGAGCACGTACGCTCCGTCGGCGTGGCGCAGGTAGTTCGTTCGCTCGCGTGATGGTCGCTCTGGCTCGAGCGCGCGGCGGACGTGCGAGACGGCGTTCATGATCACCATCTCCGCTCCTCGATCTCCGACCTCGCCGCCGAAGAGCTCGACGATGCGATCGAGCGAGACCGACCGCCGGTGATGCAGTAGCAGGACCTTGAACAGATCACGCGCGCGGCGTCGTTTCCAGTCCGCGAGCGACACCGTGCGATCGCCGATCCGCACGCTCAGCTCGCCGAAGGTCGTGACGGTCACGGGCGCAGGAAGCGCGTCGTCGCCGGCGGCGCCGAGCGCGGCGTTCCGTGTCGCGTCCTCGCCGACGGTGTGGCGGCGGACGCGGTCGAGCATGCGGGTGACCTCCTCGATGTCGGCCGCGCCGATGCCGAGGCTCGTCGCGTGTCGCCGCGCGCTCTGGGTCTCCAGGCGATCGACGAGCTCGCGGATGCGGTGCGTTTCGGATGCGTCGAACAACCGCAGCAGAAGCTCGCGAGCCGCGGATGCGCTCGCATCGGCCTCGTGCGGGCGGCCGGCGGCGCGCTGTGCTTCGGCGAGCGCCTCGAGCGAGCGCAGGACGAGCTCGAGCGTGCCGGCCGAGCGCGCGTCGGCCAGAGCCTGCTCGAGCAGCTCGATCGCTCGCACGTGGTCGCCCAGCGCCGAGCGCGAGCGGCCGAGCGCGATGAGGACGAGGATCGCGGAACTGCGATCGCCTCCGCTCCGCGCGACGTCGAGCGCGCTCTCGAGTCGCTCGACGCCGCCCTCGATGTCGCCCATGCGCACGAGCGCCTGTCCCATGTTGTAGAGAGCGCCGAGCAATCCCGGGCGATCCCCCATCTCTTCGTGCAGCCGCAGCGCGCGCATGAACGAGAGCAGGGCGAGCTTCTCGTCGCCGGCCTGCGAGTGATAGCGGCCGAGCAGGATGAGCGTGTTGGCGATGCCGTGTCGATCGCCGACGCGCTCGGCGATGGCGTGACTGCGAGTGAAGTACTCCAGGACACGTCCGCGCTCGCCGATCGCTTCGAACAGCATCCCGATGTTGGCGAGGATCGCGCACTGTCCTTCGGGCTCCCCGGTCTCTTCGGCGATCGCGAGCGCGCGCGTCAGTCGCTCGAGCGCGGAGGCATAGAGTCCGAGCCGCTGTTCGACGATCGCGATGTTGTTGAGGATGCCGTTGATGCCCCAGCGATCGCCGAGCTGCTCGGAGCAGGCGAGGGAGCGAAGCTGATAAGTGATGGCGGCGGCGGGATCGCCGAGGCGCTCGAGGATGGTCCCGATGCCGCCGAGCGCGTAGCCCTCGAGCCGGATCTCGCCGGCGCGTCGTGCGCAGGCGGCGGCCTCCTCGAGGTGCTCGCGGGCTTCTCCATAGCGACCGAGACGCGTCAGCGCATTGCCGACTCCGGTGTGAGCGTCGGCGAGGCGACCGTCGAGACCGCTGGCGACGGCGGCTGTGACCGCCTCGCCGGCCAGCTCGAGGGCACGCGCATAGTCGCCGCTCATCAACGCGTGGGTGCTCAAACCGCCGAGCGCATCGGACTCGTGCGCGTGGTCGCCGGATCGTCGCGAGATCTCGAGGGCGGATTGGTAGTGATGGCGCGCGTCGTCGAGCTCGCCGGTTCGCAGACTGGACATGCCGAGCACCGTCAGCGCCTCGGCGCGGCGCATCTGGTCGCCGTGTGCGGCGAAGTGCGCCTCGGCGTCGCGCGCGGGCTCGAGGGCGCCGGCGAAGTCCGACGTCGATGCGTGCGCCCAGGCCGACGCGAGGCGGGCTCGCGCGATGGCGTCGGCGGTCCCGAACTCCGTGGCGATCGCGAGCGCATCGGCGGCGCATGCGGCGGCGATGCGCGAGTCGCGACTGACCGCGGCCATGACGCGTTCGATGGCGGCGTCGAGAGCGTCGACCGCGGGGTCGTGCGCGGGGCGCGTGTTCGATGTCTGTCGTCGCTTCATGAATCGTCGGCGCCTACTGCTGGAGCACGGTTGCGGCATCGGCGTGGTTCAACTGCCGCGCGAGATCGAGCGGAGCGCGCCGACGGTGATCGAGACGGTCGCGCTTCGCACCGGCCGCGATGAGAACGTCGATCGTCGCCGGGCTGTTGGCCCATGCCGCGTGGTGCAGCGCGCACCATCCAGTGTGGTCGGCCGCGTCCGGATCGGCGCCGCTTGACAACAGGCGCGAGACGACGGTCGAGCGGCCGCTGCGCGCGGCCGCCAGCAGTGGCGTCATGCCCCGCAGGTTGCGCGCCGAGTGGTCGGCCCGATGCGCCAGCAGACGATCGACGATCTCGACGTCGCCGCCGCGAACCGCGTCGAACAGCGGTGTCTCCTGCCACGAATCCTTCGCTCCCACGTCGGCTCCCCGCTCGAGCAGCATCGATACGACCGCGGTCTCGCCGGCAGCCGCCGCGAGGTGCAGCAGGGTTCGTCCCGTCGCATCGCGCGTCGCGACGATCTCCGGATGGCGCTCGATCATCGACCGGGCGAGCTCGCCCTCGTGCTCGCCGATCGCGGTCGCGGCGAGAAGCTGCGGAGCGTGCGCGGCGATCGCGATCGCGACGTCGTCGTGTCCGGCGTGCACCGCCACGCTGTACGCGGCCGCGAGCGCGGCGCCGTCGAACGCGTAGCGTGTCGCGAGCATCGCGCGGACGACCGCGAGCGAGCCGTGCCGTGCCGCTTCGTCCAGCGGCGCCACGTCGGTCTCCGCGTCGACGCGGACCGGAACGCGTGGGTCGATGTGCTTCGCGAGCGCCTTCGTGACTCCCTTCGCGTCGCCCGAGCGAGCGAGCTCCAGCAGCGCACGTTGAGCGCGCTCGAGCTCGGCGTGTGTCAGCGCGCCGGTCGATGCCAGGGCGCGCTCGCATTCGCGGCACCGATGATGGCGTGCCCAGTCAAGGGCGGTGCGCGCGACGCTGTCGTCGCCGAGTCCTCCGCGGTCATCGTAGTTGGCCGAGGCGCCGCGCGCGCACAGCAGCGCGACGATCGCCGCGTCGTTGCGACCTGCAGCCATCAGCAGCGGTGTGGGGGAGCCGGCATCGGGTCGCGAGAGGTTCGGATCGGCGCCGGCGTCGAGCAGCACCGTCGCGATCTCGACGCTTCCGTCGAGCACGGCGTAATGCAGTGGCGAGCGGTAGCTCTCGTCGAGAACGTTCGGATCGGAGCCGTGGGCGACGAGCAGTCGCACGACGTCGGCGTTGCCGGAGCTCGCGGCGAAGCGCAGCGGCGTCCACTGTCGTGCGTCGCGATGATTGACGTCGGCGCCCTTGCGGATCAGGAACGTCGCGCGCGCGAGGTTGCCTTCGCGGGCCGCGTACATCAGCGGCGTCATGCCGGCGCCGTTGAGGATATCCACGCGAGCACCGCGCTCGACGAGCAGCCTGAGGATCGCGGTCTCGTCGCCGACCGGGGCGAGCGGCGTCATCGCGGCCGCGCAGAGCGGCGGACCCTGGTCGGCCTCGCCGAGGTTGGGGTCGGCGCCGGCGTCGAGGAGCGCTCGCGCGCCGTCGACGTTACCACCCATCGTGGCGAGCATCAGCGGCGTCCATCCGCCGTCGGCCTCGGCGTTGGCGTCGGCGCCGGCCGAGAGCAATCTCGCAAGCGTCGCGTTGTCGCCGTCGCGCGCGGCGTCGTGCAGGGTCGCATCCTGTGCCTGCGCCGCCGCGGTGCAGAGCAGCAGCAGGGATAGTGTTCCGAGGTGGGGCAGCATGTCAGGGCCTGGGGTACGATTCGGAGGGGATTCCGGCTCACGCGAAAGATAGGGCGGCGCGACCGTATCGCGTCAAGGGGACCGGGCACGATCGTCTCGGCGGCTTTCCGGCGGAGAACCTGAGGCGCGTCAGGCTTGATGCGTTCCGTGTGCCCCAGATTGCCGTCAATGCCGGAGGCAGCGATGAGAACGTTGAAGCTGATCGTCGTCTGGTTTGCAAGAGGCGCCATCGCGATCACGGTCCTTCTCTACGCAGTGCTCATTCGACCGTGGCACATGCGCTGGGGCGCGAGTTCCGAGGAAGTGCAGATGCGGCTCGAGGGAGATCGCATGATCGCTCGCGGCGCGATCGTGTCGACGCGCGCTCTGGACATCGACGCGCCGCCGGATGAGGTCTGGCGATGGATGCTGCAGCTCGGCCAGGGCAGGGGAGGCTTCTACAGCTACGAGTGGCTCGAGAACCTCTTCGCCGCCGACATGCGCAATGCGGAGCTGCTCGAGCCGCGACTGTTGAAGCTCGACGTCGGTGACTCGATCTCGTTCCAGGCCGATGGACCGGCGACGGTCGTGACCCTCGTCGAGCCGGAGCGCGCTCTGGTGCTCGGCGACGGATGGACGCTTGCGCTGCGCCGGATCGACGAGGGGCGCACGCGACTGATCGTCCGCTATCCGTTCGACACGCACGGTCGATCGCTCGACGCGCTCTACTACTACACCGTCTTCGAGCCGGCGCACTTCGTGATGGAGAGTGGGATGATGCTGGGGATAAGAGAGCGGGCCGAGCGCAGCTTCGCGCAATCGAGGCGGGCGAGCGGGCTGGCCGCCGGAGTCAGGCCATGAGAGCCGACCGTCACTATCGTCGTCACCTTCAGCGCGCGATCGCGCACGAAGGCGCGCTCATCGGTGCTCGCATGACCCGACTGTACGCCGGGGCGTTCATCGTCTACGCGACGGTCCGTGTTGCCATCGCGATCATAGAGGCGCCGGCCGAGGGCATCGACGTCATTCCGACGGTGGTCGCTTCCGGAGCGAGCATGGTCGTAGCCTCGGTTACGATCACGACCCTCCTGGCGCTGTTCTCGACGCTCGTCGGCGCCGTGAGCGCGATCGCGGTGCACTGGCTGCTCGTGCGCAGTGCCGCTCGAGGCGTTCGCGCACGGCCGGTCGTCGTCGGCGCGCTCGTCTCACTGACCTCACTGGCCGTCGGGCAGATCGGTCTGCTGCCCGCGCTCGGCTTTTCGCCGCTGTCGCTGCCGCTGGGGACGTATCTCTTCTGGATCGGCTTCCCGTCGGTGATCTACATCGTCGTCACCACGTGGCTCGGCAGGCCGCTGTGGCGGCACGCCCACGATGCATACCCGGCCGGGCTGTCGGCTCAATGAGAGACGATCGCCGCGCCTCGAGCGCGGTTCGGCAGCAGGAACACCGCCGCGACCACTGCCGCGACGACGAGACCGAAGTCCTCGATGACGCCGAGTCGCAGCGCCGCCGAGACGCCGAGGATCGACCATAGCATCGGGATCACGAGCAGGTGCCGTGGCGTCGGCGAATCGCTCCACAACAGCATGCCGAGCGTGAAGATCGTCGTGGGACAGGGCAGTCCGAAGCTCGGAGTCTGCGGCCAGCCGTGTCCGGCGGCGGCGCCGAGCACCGGATAGACGAGCAGTCCGTACGCCATGAGCAGGGCGCCGGCAACGCCTGCGCGATCGCGACGTGCCTGGAATCGCAGGCTGCGCCGGAGAATCCCCGCTCGCACGATCAGGAATGCCTCCACGACGAAGAGCGCGCCGAATCCGATCGCGATCGGATTGATCCGCGAGAAAAACACGCCGTGATAGACGATCCCCATCCAGAGCCACAGCGTCGCAAGCAGCGCGGAGATCAGACGCGAGCCCGTCGGTCCTCCGAGTGCGAGGGCGATGCACCAGGTGGCGAGCAGGAGCGCGAGGATCTGTGCCGGCCAGACGGCCAGGTTGTAGTCGCGAAAGACGCCGAGGAACTGCTCGGCGGTGAAGGGAAGATTCATGGCAGGGTGAGTATTGCGCGAACCGCCGGGAGCCCTGTCGACGCAGGTCCCCCGGCGGCTCTCTCCGTCGTCAGTGCGTGAGCTTCGTCTCCGACAGCGGAACGATGTTGACGTGATCGACGATCCTCGAGATGCCTCGCGTATGTCCCGCGGCGTCGAGAATGGTCTGCTTCTCGGTCCATGATGGCACGCGGCCTTCGAGCACGACGGCGTGGTCGTCGATCGAGACGTGCACACCGTGGGCGCTGGTTTCGGCGCGACGCTTCAGTGCCTTTTCGATCGCCGTGCGGACCTGCGCGGCATCGATCGCCGTTTCCGCGACGGTGACCCGATTGATCACCGCTCGAACTCCGGCGAGTGCGCGCACGGCCGATCCGGCTTCGTCGCGGGCATGCAGCGAGTCGACCGTTCCCTCGAGGGTCACGTAGCCGTCGTGCACGGTCGAGGCGATCTTCGCGTCGTCGACGAACACGTTCCACTGCAGCGAGTCGCGGACTTCCCGCGCGATCTCGGTATCGGTCAGGCGTCCCTTGCCGGGCACGCGAACCTCGAGGTCGTTGGCGACGTCGAGTACCCCGGCGACGCGGTGTGCGGCCTCCTGCGCGGCGATCCGCTTTGCGTAGCTGTCAACGGTTCCCGTGAGCGTGACAATGCCGTCGTCGACCTCGACGCCGACGTCCGTTTCGTCGACGCGGCTGTCCCAGTGCATCTCCTGAAGCACGTCCTTCTGGATCTTGGCGTCAGACTTGATTTCCATGGTGAATGTCCATCGATCGTTGGTGATCGTGATTGCTCACCGGTGTGCGCTGTGTGTGGGGTGTGCGAGCGAGCCCGGCGGCGTGCTGGTGATCGCCGATACGTAAACGTCGAATGCCCGGCTACCATCCCCCCGGTGGAGCCGGACATTCGGTAATCGGAGCCCGAGCGTTGTCCAGTGAGTGGCGGTCGAGCACCCATCCCCCGATGGTGCCCGGCAGCAACGCTCGGGACGTGGTCAGGCTCCTTCGAGCCGCGGCAGAGCACCGCGGACCCTTGGTCAGCTACTCATTAGCGAGGTCCGCGACGCTCGCGGTCAATCTCGATGAGCAAACCTACCGCCGGGGCGTTGGTGAGAAACTGATACGAATCAGTTTCCAGCCGCTTCTTTGACGCGGGCGCCAGCGAGCTCACCGAGGTCCGGCTCAGCTCTTCACGCCGCTGATCCACTGCACCGCATGGCGCATGAGCTCGCGGCCCGAGGCGACGCCGAGCTTGTCGCGGATCTTGGTGCGATGGGTCTCGACGGTCTTGGGGCTGATGACGAGCGCCGCGGCGATCTCGCCGGTCGACTTGCCGAGACCGATGAGCTCGAAGACTTCGAGCTCGCGGTCGCTTAAGCGCTCGACCGGATCATCCAGCGAGTGATCGCGACGACGCGATCCGAACTGCGCGAAGATCTTCGAGCTCATCGCTTCGCTGACGAAGTAGCCTCCGTCGAGCACGCGCTTGACCGCGTCGACGACGGCGCCGTCGACCTCGCTCTTCATGATGTAGCCGCGAGCCCCGGCCGCCAGCGAGCGCTCGGCGTAGAGCGATTCGTCGTGCATCGAGACGACGAGCACGAGCGTCGAGGGGTGCTCCGCCCGTATGTGCTTCGTCAGCTCGATGCCGTTCATGCCTCCCAGGGAGATGTCGACGATTGCGAGATCGGGGTGGAACTGCTCGATCATCGCGAGGGCTTCGAGCGCCGAGCCGGCCTCGCCGCAGATCTCGAGCCCCGAGACGCGCCCGAGAAGCGACGTGTAGCCACGGCGCATGATCGGATGGTCGTCGACGATGAGAATCGTCCTGCTCATGATGGTCCCCTCTCTAAGTGATGCCGGCACTCGGGATCGTCGACCTCGCCGATGACGCAGACGACGGTCACTCCGCGGTGACGGGCCGCGTCGATCCGAAGCCGAGCCCCGATCATGTTGGCACGATAGCGCATGATGTGTATGCCGAGTCCGTTTCCGGAGATCTCCTCGGGCAGCCCCCGACCGTCGTCCTGCACGCGCAGTGATATCGAGCGGGGACACCGACAGAGGTCGATCTCGATCGCGCGTGCGCCCGAGTGTTTGACCGCGTTGGTCACCGCTTCGCGCGCGATCCAGTAGAGCTGGCTGACGACCTCTGTGGTCAGCGTCGGAGGCTCGACCGGAGCGACGAACCGGCACGAGATGCCGCTCTGATGCTCCACCCGCCGCGCAAGATCCTGCAGCGCGGCGACCAGGCCAGACGGTTCGAGCGTGACGGGGGAGAGTCCCTGTGCGAGCGCGCGCGCCTGCTCGGCGCCCTCGCGCGCGAGCGTCGCGATCTCCTGGAGCTCCTCGGCGCTGATCGACCGTCCCGACGCGACTTCGTTGGCGAGGCCGCGGCTCAGCAGGGCGATGCCGCTGAGGTGCGAGGCGAGTCCGTCGTGCAGGTCACGGCCGATGCGACGACGCTCCTGCTCGCTGACCTCGATGATCTCGCGCTCGAGCCGGCGCCGCTCGGTCAGATCGTTCGCGCCGGTCATCAGCAGCCGTCGTCCGGCGGCATCGGTGCCCACCGGCGCCGAGAAGAACTCCCAGATACGCCGGCGGCCGAGCGCCGTCTCGACGGCAAACTCTCCTTCGTATGTCCGGTCGCGCTGGTCGAACAGCCGCGCGATGCGCTCGCGCATCTCGACGGCGCGACTGCGGAAGGCGAGCGTCAGCCACTCGTCGATCGTCCGCATCTGCCGGCGCTCGTAGCCGGTGAGCTCCATCCAGGTACGACTGATCTCGTGGATCGTCCCGTCCTCGGCGTGAAGCATCACCGGAACGGGGGAGTCGACGATCGCATGGCGGAACTGCCGCTCGCTGTCGCGCAGCGCGCGCTCGATCGCCCGTCGCTCGGTCACGTCCTCTCCCGAGCTCACGGTGCCGGTCACGTGACCGTCGGCGTCGCGCACCAGCGCGTTGTTCCAGGCGATGATCCGTCGCGATCCGTCGCGCCTCAGCACGGCGTTCTCGTAGACCTCGAATGGCGCATGCACTCCGTTCATCAACTGTCCGAATCCGGCCCGCAGCATCTCGCGCTCGTCCGGGTCGACGAACGTGTCGAACCAGTTCGTCCCGAGGATCTCGGACTCCGCCCAGCCAAGGATCTGGCAGCCCTTCTGGTTGACGAGCTGGACGATCTCGTCGGCGCCGATGACGACGAAGATGGTGCCGGCGATGTCGAGGTATTGATGGGCGGCGGCGCGGGCGCGAGCCAGCTCGCGCTCGATCCGCCGGCTCTCGGTGATGTCACGCGCGATCGCCGATGCGCCGACGATCCGCCCCCTGACGTCGCGGATCGGCGAGACCGTCAGCGAGATCTCCACGAGTCGCCCGCTCTTCGTCCTGCGCACCGTTTCGAACCACTCGATCCGCTCGCCCTCCCGCAGTCTCGCCAGAACCTCGTCGAGCTCGCCGCGGCGGTTGTCCGGGACGATGAGGTCGACGTGCCGCCCGATTGCCTCCGCGGCGGTGTACTCGTAGACCTCCTCGGCGGCGCGATTCCAGCTCGTGATCACCCCGTCGAGCGTCTCTCCGATGATCATGTCGTGCGATGACTCCACGAGCCACGCGAGCCATTCCCGCTCCTCGGGACGGGCGCGGCGTGGGCTCTTCGAAGGCGGGATATCGACGGGAACGGGTTTCATGGCGTCTGTAAGTTGCCATGTCCAACCGCGCATCGACCTGACGTTTGTCAGCCTTGCCGGTCTCTCGTCGAATGCAAAGGTCGAATGATCCGGACGCGCGTTTCCTGACCGAGATCAAGATGCGCGGACCAGACTGCTCATAGGTTCGAATCGCTTTCGGTCGTCGGCATGGGGATTCTCCCGATGCGGCAATCGGCGCGCGGTGCAGCGCTCGTTCGGCATCCCGAATAGGATGCCGAACGGGCGCCGTGCGCATGTTGTGCTCGGGCGCTCCACCCTGGTCTGGGGCGTCCCCCGCTCCGGGAGAAAGACCACGCCGTGCGATGGAGCGAGCCGCGGCGACAATCCGCTGAGCCCATGACCACCCCGAATCCCGGAACGCATCAACCCGGATGCGACCGCTGCTGGGTCCGCGGGCACTCCGTCTTCTGCGGCCTCGAGGCCGAGCGCCTCGGCACGATCGAAGCCCGCAAGGTGACCCGAACGTATCGGAGGGGAGAGCCACTATACATCGAGGGAGATTCAGCCAACGGCGTGTACTGCCTGTACCGGGGCGCCGCGAAGGTCTTCAGGACCGCGCGCGACGGCCGCGAGCAGATCGTCCGGCTCGCCAGCGCCGGCGACCTCGTCGGCTACCGCTCGGTCTTCGACGGGCAGATCCACTCGACCTGCGCGACGGCGCTCGACGAGGTGCAGGCCTGCTTCATCCCCCGTGCCCAGTTCGCGCTGTTGTGCGAGAACGCACCGACGCTCGCCCACGCGATGCTCGGCCTCTTGTCGCATCAGCTCGTCGCGGTCGAGGAGCGGATGCTCGAGCTGACGCAGAAGTCGGTGCGCGAGCGGCTCGCCGAGACGCTGCTGCAGCTTCACGCGATCTTCGGCGTCGAGCGCGACGGCACGACGCTCGACGTGCGGCTCTCGCGCGGTGAGCTCGCCGAGCTCGTCGGCGCCGCGACCGAGTCGGTGATCCGGTTCCTGACGGACTTCAAGCGCGCCGGCGTGCTCTCGTTGCGCGGCAAGAGAATCGGAATCCTCGAGCTCGAGACGCTCCACGACGTCGCCAACGTCGAGATCCACGGCACCGTGCCCCAGCGTCAGGAAAGCGACGAGGACCGCGAGCCGGTCTGCGCCGAGGCTGCGTGATCCCCACGGCCACCGACAATCGAACGCAACCGCTGCGAGGCGAACCATGCGTCTGTTCTTTCACGGAGCCGCCGGCACGGTCACCGGCTCGAAGTACCTCGTCCGCCTGCGCAGCTCGAGCGTGCTGGTCGACTGCGGTCTGTTCCAGGGATTCAAGCAGCTCCGACTCCGCAATCGCGAGCGACTTCCATTCGACCCCACCACGCTCGACGCCGTCGTGCTGACGCACGCGCACATCGACCACTCGGGATACCTGCCGCTGCTCGTGCGCAACGGGTATGACGGTCCCGTCTTCTGCACGCCGGCGACGCGCGATCTCTGCGGCGTGCTGCTGCCGGACAGCGGACGGCTTCAGGAGGAGGAGGCGGAGTTCGCGAACGTGCGGGGGTACAGCAGACATTCGCCCGCGCTTCCGCTGTACACCGAGGAGGACGCGCGCCGGTCGCTGGAGCACCTCGTGCCGCGCGGACTCGACGCGCCGGTCGCGCTCACGTCCGACCTCGAGCTCGAGCTCCATCGCGCCGGCCACATCCTCGGCGCCGCGATGGTCCGCCTTCGCGGTGACGATCGCTCGCTGCTGTTCAGCGGCGATCTCGGCCGGCCGAACGATCCGATCATCGAGCCGCCCGCGCACATCGACGCCGCCGACTACCTCGTCGTCGAATCGACCTACGGCGACCGCGTGCACGACCCGGCCGATCCGATGGCGCGTCTGGCCGGCATCGTCAACGCGACGCTCGGCCGCGGAGGCGTCGTGGTCGTGCCCGCATTCGCGGTTGGGCGTGTTCAGATGCTGCTGTGGCTGCTGCACCGCCTGCGCGCCGCGCGGCGCATTCCGGCGGCGCCGGTGTATCTGGACAGTCCGATGGCAACCGCGGCGAGCCACATCCTGCGGCGCCACGTCGGCGAGCACAGGCTCTCCGAGCGCGAGTGCGACGAGATGTTCGCGGGCGTGCATTTCATC
>Ga0247823_10003595_pt1 | contig 12523 bp, 9 predicted proteins | sample 13C_PalmiticAcid_2_FD_192426 | JGI IMG/M metagenome (GOLD analysis project Ga0247823, IMG submission 192426) | Soil microbial communities from agricultural site in Penn Yan, New York, United States - 13C_PalmiticAcid_Day30 | ecosystem: Environmental > Terrestrial > Soil > Agricultural land...
GGCGGCGGACGTCACCGCGGCCGCGCCAAATCCTGAAGCGGGGGCTTCACCCCCACCCCTGCCCCTCCCCCATCAAGGGGGAGGGGTAGAGCTAAAGACTAGAACGTCACCACCGTCCGGATGCTCTCGCCCTTGTGCATCAGGTCGAAGGCCTCGTTGATGCGCTCCAGCGGCAGGACGTGGGTGATCATCGGGTCGATCTGGATCTTCCCGTCCATGTACCAGTCGACGATCTTGGGCGTGTCGGTGCGGCCGCGGGCGCCGCCGAAGGCCGTGCCCTTCCAGACCCGGCCGGTGACCAGCTGGAACGGACGGGTGGCGATCTCCTTGCCGGCCTCGGCCACGCCGATGATGATGCTTTCGCCCCAGCCGCGGTGGCAGGCCTCCAGCGCCTGGCGCATGACCGTGGTGTTGCCGGTGGCGTCGAAGGTGTAGTCGGCGCCGCCGTCGGTCAGGGCCACCAGGTGGGCGACCAGGTCGCCCGACACGTCCTTGGGATTGACGAAGTGGGTCATGCCGAACTTGCGGCCCCATTCCTCGCGGTCCGGGTTCAGGTCGACGCCGACGATCATGTTGGCGCCGACCAGCTTCAGGCCCTGGATGACGTTGAGGCCGATGCCGCCCAGGCCGAAGACGATGGCGTTGGCGCCCGGCTCGACCTTGGCGGTGTTGGTCACCGCGCCGACGCCCGTGGTCACGCCGCAGCCGCAGTAGCAGGCGGTCTTGAACGGCGCGTCCTTGCGGATGCGGGCCACGGCGATCTCGGGCAGGACCGTGTAGTTCGAGAAGGTCGAGCAGCCCATGTAGTGGTGGATGGTCTGGCCCTTGTAGGAGAAGCGGCTGGTGCCGTCCGGCATCAGGCCTTTCCCTTGGGTGGCGCGGATGGCCGTGCAGAGGTTGGTCTTGCCCGACAGGCAGCTTTTGCACTGGCGGCATTCGGGCGTGTAGAGCGGGATCACGTGGTCGCCGACCGCCAGGCTGGTGACGCCCGGGCCGACCTCGACCACCACGCCCGCGCCCTCGTGGCCCAGGATCGACGGGAACAGGCCTTCGCTGTCCAGGCCGTCCAGGGTGTAGGCGTCGGTGTGGCAGACGCCGGTGGCCTTGATCTCGATCAGGACCTCGCCGGCCTTGGGGCCTTCCAGGTCGACCTCGACGATCTCCAGCGGCTTCTTGGCTTCGAAAGCGACGGCGGCGCGGGTCTTCATGGCAGGCTCCGATGGGTTCTCAGGCTCTGTGGTACGCCGATGCGAGGCCCGCGATAATCCCCCACGGGACAAAACATTGTTGCCACAGAGGGGCAATGAGCGCACCACCGCCCCATGAGCCGCTGGGACGGGATCGACGAGTTCGTGGCGACGGCCGAGGCCGAGAGCTTCTCGCAGGCCGCGCGTCGCCTGGGCCTGTCGACGTCCGGCGTCAGCCGCGAGGTGGCCAGGCTGGAGGAGCGGCTTCAGACCCGCCTGCTCTATCGCACCACCCGCCGCGTCAGCCTGACCGACGCCGGCCGGGCGTTCCTGGCCCGCTGCCGCGAGCTGATCCACGACCGCGACGAGGCCCTGGCCGCGGTCGGTGAGGAGGACGGCGAGGTCAAGGGCCTGCTGCGGATGACCTGCTCGTCGGCCTACGGCGAGCGCTACGTCGTGCCGGCGGTCAACGCCTTCGCCCTGGCCCACCCGAAGCTGTCTCTGCACATCGAGCTGGATGACACGGTGCGCGACATCGTCAGCGAGGGCTTCGATCTGGCCATCCGCTTCGGCCGCCTGACCGACAGCCGCCTGATCGCCAAGCGCCTGGCCTCGCGCACCCGCCGGCTGTGCGCCTCGCCCGACTACCTGACGCGGGCCGGAACGCCGACGACCATCGCCGACCTCGAAGGCCACGCCGGCGTGCTGGGCGCGGCCGACACCTGGCCGTTCAGGGAGGGCGAGCGCGAGATCGCCTTCAAGCCCCAGGGCCGCTTTCGCTGCAACAGCGGCCAGGCGGTGCTGGACGCGACCCTGCAGGGACTGGGGATCTGCCAGTTGCCCAACTTCTACGTCGACGCGGCCATAGCCGAGCGCCGGCTGGTCCCGCTGCTTGAGGACAACACCCCCGCCGACGAGGGCGTCTGGGCGGTCTATCCGCACCTGCGCCTCCTGCCGGCCAAGGTGCGGCTGCTGGTCGAGCATCTGGAGCGGGGGTTGGGGTAGCCGCAAGATGCTCCCCCTCTGGGGGAGCTGTCGCGGAGCGACTGAGGGGGGAGTGGCCGCGAATTCGGCCGACACCCGGAAATCTGAAAACGTCCCCCCTCCGGCCCTTTGGGCCACCTCCCCCAGAGGGGGAGGATCTTTCCTTACAGCAGCTTGCGCAGGCTCAGGCGCACGGTCCGCCCCATGGCGTCCATGTAGTCCTCCTGATAGGCCTGCGGCGTGCGGCCCTGGTCGTCGCGGACCTGTTGCTTCTCGTCGAACAGGTTGTCGACCGCCAGCGTCACGCGCGAGCCCTTCAGCCAGTCGTAGCGCTTCACCAGGTCCTTGCGCTGCCCAAGATCGGCGAAGCCCGACAGGCTGACGGTCGGGATGTCGGCGAAGAACAGGTCGTCGCCGCGTGGACCGCCGTCGACCCAGGTGGCCGAACGCCAGGCGCTGCGCAGGCCGCAGCCCAGGCCGTCCTTGGCCAGATTGGCCTGGAGATTGACCTCGTGGCGCGGGGTGCCGCCCCGCCGCCCAAGCGAGGCGCCGTCCAGCAGGTCGAGCGGCGCCATGCCGTCGCGGATCACCACCTCGTCCTGCAGCCGCCACAGGTGGTTCAGCGAGACGTTGAAGATCGCCTGCCCCGGGGGGCCGCCCGACCGGATCATCCCGCCAGGACCGCCGACCTGCACCCCGCCGCCGCCGGGACGAGGCGCGCCGGCCGGCCGGGCGCCTCCGGGCGCGACGGGCGGCGGGCCACCCCAGCGAAGGTTGTAGTTCAGTCCCCAACGCAGCTCCTGGCGATCAGCATGGGCGAAGTTCACCGGCCGGGTGTCGACCGAGGTCAGCCGTCCCGTGGCGTCGCGCGAGAAGCGGCTCGGGAAGGCGGCCTCCAGTTCCGGCGAGACGGCCGGGAAGCTGGCGATCTGGTCCTCGACGCGGCTGGCCGTATAGTTGCCCCACAACGACAGCTCGCGCTTCTCGAACGGCCGGTAGTTGAAGCCCAGCTTCACGACCTGGCGGCTGTCGGCGCTAAGGTTGGGATTGCCGCCTTCGATGCGGGTGACGCTGACCGTCTGGCTGGTGGCGAAGTCGTACATCGCCACGTTGGGCGTCAGCAGCACGGGGTCGTTGACCTGTTGCGGAGAGGGTTCGCCCTCCTCGGTGCTGTAGTTCAGCGACAGGTTCATGCGCTTGACCGGCGACCATGACAGGCCGCCACCGGCCGTCACCAGGCCGCCGATGTCGGAGAACTGCTCGTAGAGCACGTTGCCGTTCACCGACACGCCGCCCAGGAAGCCCAGCACCCCGTCGCGCTCGGCGATCGGCGCGTCGGCGCTGGCCTGGATCGTGGCCCGGTCGCGGGTCAGGGTGCGCTGGGTGAAGACGCCGGACCGCACGCTCTCGGACTCCACCTTGCGGCTGTCGAGGCCGCCCTTGACCGTGGCCCGCAGGCGGCCGGCCGGCAGCTGCGCCACCGTGCCGTTCATGGTCAGCTCGGCCTTGGCGTTGGTGGTGATGGAGTCGGCCGTGTCCTGAGCGACGTAGCGCAGCAGGCTGCGCGGGATCGGGCCGAACGGATTGACCTGCGGATCGCTGGCCGCCACCGCCGCGCGATAGGCCGTGGTCTCGAGGCCCCGGCCGGTGCGGGTGGCGCTGTCGGTCAGGTCGTAATTGCCGGTGAAGGTCCAGCGCCAGCCGGCCATCATGCCGAGCGCCGTCATTCCCGCCTCGAACTTGTCGGTGTCGGTCTTGCGCCGCAGGCCGTCGGGCACGTCGAGATAGCGATAGAGCGAAGTGTCCCTGGCGAAGGGCGAGAACGGGCTGTCGGCCTTCAGCGCCAGGTTGACGCCGGTCAGGCCGTTGAAGCTGACGCGGCTGGTGCTCTCGACATTACCGCTGAAGGTGGTGGTCACGTTGCCGAGCGCGCCTAGCACCAGGTTGCGGGTGTAGGCGCCCTGGATCGCCCCTTCCTCGCCGCGCGCCAGCAGGGTGCGCGAGGCGGTCAGGTCGTCGGTCGCCGCCGTCCCGGCGCCGGCCACGAAGTCGGCCAGGCTGGGCGCGGCGCCCGCCGCCAGGGTCGGCACGGACGCCACCGTCACCACCGAGCCGACGAGAGCCGACAGGGCCGGGTCGAGCTCCGGCCCGGTCAGAGTGCCGACATTGCCTTGGATGTCGTAGGGCGTGCTGCTGGTGCGGACGATGTCGCGCTCGGACTCGTAAAGCGGCGTCTCGCGGCGATAGCGGACGTTGACCGTCCAGCGGGCGTCGGCGTCGACCTTGAAGAGATTGCCCTTCTGCTCGTTGAAGGTGCGGCCGCCCTCGGTGGCGAAGCGGAACTCGTCCTCCAGGTTCAGCGAGCGGAAGTCCTTCTTCAGGACCAGGTTCACGACCCGCTGGTCGGCCCGGTAGCCGTAGGCCAGGGCGGCTTCCTCGCGCAGGATGTCCAGGCGCTGGACCGCTTCGGGCGGCAGGCCGGCGATCTCCTGGAAGCCCGAGATGCGCTGGCCGTTGACCAGGGTCACCGGCCCCTCGCCGCCGCGTCCGCGCGAACTGACGGTCAGCGGTTCGAGCATGGTCATCAGCTCGGCGACGCTGCCCGCGCCGTAGGCCTTGATGGCCTCTTCATCCAGGGAGATCTCAGGCTCGACCGGACCTTCGGTCTTGCCGCGCGGCGCCGACTGCACGGTCACGCCCTCGACGACCGCGTCCTCGGCTTCGACAACGGGAATGAGGGCGGGCTTGGGGTCTTCCGACTTGGCTTCGGGCGACTTGGCTTCGGGCGACTTGGCTTCAGCAGCCTTGACCTCGGGAGCCTTGATCTCGGCGGGCTTGGCCTCCGACGGCGAAACCGTCCCGACCGTCATCGCCGCCGCGAAACCCTGCAGAAGCACGCCGCCCAGCGCCATCACCATGCCCCCTATCCCAAGTCCCGGCGTTCAATCGCCGGCTATCCCACAACCTGGACCATGGTTGCAGATTTTGGCTGGATAGCGGCGTTTGCGCCAGCGCGGAAATTAAAGCGCCGTAAGGTGAGACACCGGTTACTGCGGCGAGCCCTTTCGGTATCCGGACCTCGCCGTCAGTCCTCGCCCTTGTCCACCGCCTTCTGGGCCAGCTTGGCCAGCACCCGGCCGCGCCCCTTCGACAGGGCGGTGATCACGCCGCGGAAGGTGCGCACCTCCTGGTCGGTCAGGCGCGCGCGGGCCAGCGGGACGCGCAGGTTGCGCACCATCGACGGCTTCTTCTCGGGCGGATGGTAGAAACCGGCCTTGTCGAGCTCGGTCTCCAGGTGCTCGTACAGGCCCATCATCGCCGCCTGGTCGGCCGGCCCCTCGACGTTCAGCTCGAACTTCTTCCACGGGCGGTCGTCGACCGTCATCTTCCATTCGTAGGCGTTGATCGACACGGCCTGCGCCAGGTTCAGAGAGCGGAAGCGCTCGTCGATCGGGATCGAGACGATGGCCTGGCACAGGGCGATGTCGTCGGTTTCCAGGCCGGCGCGCTCGCCGCCGAACAGCAGGCCGACCTTGCGGCCCTGCTCGACTTCCTGCGCCAGGTGACCGGCGGACTCGCGCGGGGTGTAGACCGGCAGGCGCGTCTCGCGCGGGCGGGCCGTGGTGGCGTAGACCAGATGCAGGTCGGCGATGGCCTCGGCGAGGGTGTCGAACACCTTGGCGTCGTCCAGCGGCCAGCTGGCGCCCGAGGCGCTGGCCCAGGCCCGCTCCTGCGGCCAGCCGTCGCGCGGATTGACCAGCCGCAGTTCGTATAGGCCGAAATTGGCCATGACGCGGGCCACCGAGCCGATGTTCTCGGCCAGTTGCGGGGCGTTGAGGATCACGCAGGGGGGCGTGCGGACGATTTCTGAAGGCGTGTCGGCGGTCATGGGCGTCCCTTTGCCGTCGAGCCACACTTTGACGCAAGCCCGAACCGTCGTCTGGCGCGTTTAGCCTCCACTCACGCTTGGAGGCTTTCGAACCCGATGCATCGCCGCGCCCTGCTCGCCGCCCTCGCCATGCCCGCCCTGCCGGCGGCGCTGTCGGCCTGCCGCGAGCCGCCGCTGGCCGGCCAGGAGGACCCGACCTTCTACCACGAGGCGATGAGTCTCAAGCTGACCGCCTTCGCCGAGCGCGCCCGGCCCGGCGACCTGGGCGTGGCGGTCCAGGACCTGACCACAGCCCAGCGCGCGGCGGTGGCCGGCGAACACCTCTTTCCGCTGGCTGGGATCTGGACGGCGGCGCTGGGCGCGGCGGTGCTGGCAGAGGTGGACGCCAAGGCCCTGTCGCTGCGCGAGACCATCACGATCGAGGACGTCGACCTCTCCCCGCCGCCCAGCGGCGTTGCCGACGCCTGGCCTAGCCGCCGGCGCTGGACGGTCGAGGACCTGCTCAAGCACGCGGTGGCCGGCGGCGACAACACCGCCGCCGACGTGCTGATGAAGCGCATCGGCGGGCCCGGCGCGGTCACCGCCTGGCTGGACCTGAAGAAGGTCGAGAACCTGCGGGTCGACCGCTACGCCCGCCAGCTCCTGCCCGAGCAGACGGGCGCGCAGTCCTTCCGGGCCGAATGGCGCGGGCTAGCCTGGCGCAAGGCCGTTCTGGCCACGCCCGAGGCGACCCGGCGCGCGGCCTGGCGCGACTACCTGGCCGACCCGCACGACTCCGTCACGCCCCTGGCCGCCGTGCGCTTCCTCGAGGCCCTGAACCAGGGCGAGCTGACCAGCCAGGAAAACCGCCGCAGGCTGCTGCGGATGATGGAGGCCGCCGCGGGCGAGCGCCTGCGCCCCGCCCTGCCGGCCGGCGCGCGGCTGGCGGCGATCACCGCGGCGACGCCGTGGGACCTGGGCCAGACGGCGGCCGACAACGTTCTGGCCATGGTCCGCCTGAAGGACGGTCGGCGCTTCGCGCTGGCGATCTTCCTCAAGGCCTCGCCGCTCGAGGAAGCCGACCGCGACGCCCTGATGCTGGAGGTCATGCGGACGGTGATGCAGGCGGCGGAGAAGGCGGGTCGGTAAAACTTTCGCCTTCCCCTCACCTCCCGTCATTCCCGCCCCTGTGGCGGGAAACCCTGGATCCGCTGGCGCACAAGACGCAAGCGGCGTGCTGAGCACGCCTCCCCGTCCGCCCTTGCGGCCGATAGAGAGGTTCCCGCCACAAGGGCGGGAATGACGGGAAGATGTGTCGGCGTCAGTGCGACGACGACAGCTTCATCAGGACGAGGCCGCTGACGATCAGCACGGCGGCGATCACGCGCGTGATGCTGAGCTGCTCGCCCAGCACCGCCACGCCGACCACGAACGCGCCGACCGCGCCGATGCCGGTCCAGATGGTGTAGGCCGTGCCCAGCGGCAGCGACTTCATCGACAGCGACAGCAGGCCGAAGCTCGCGAACATGAAGATGATCGTGGCGATGCTCGGCCAGGGCTTCGAGAAGCCCTCCGAGGCCTTCATGAAGTAGGCCCAGACCACTTCCAGCAGGCCAGCGATGATGAGGAATATCCAAGCCATGACGGCGTCCCTTTGCAAGAACGCCGGGCCGTCCCGGACTTAGACCCGCCTAAGGAAGACGGTGGAGGACGTGGCCTCGCTCGGTTGTGGCCGGTGAGATAGTCGCTAAGGCCTCAGCCTTCAAGCCTGGAGGCGACCTCGTGGGCGGCGGCGCGATGTCGCGCCGAGGCCAGGGCCTGGACCAGCAGGCCCGGATTGAGCGGCTTGGCCACGTGCAGGTCGGCCCCGGCGGCGTGGGCGGCGGCGACGTGCTCGTCCATGGCGTTGGCGGTCAGCATGATCACCAGGATCGGGTCGGCGTCGGCCGCCGCCTCGCGGGCGCGGAGCTCCCGGGTGGCGGTCAGGCCGTCCATCACCGGCATCTGCATGTCCATCAGCACGGCGTCGAACGGCTGGGCCTCCAGCGCCCGCAGCGCCGCCTCGCCGTCCTCGACCATGGTCAGGTCGACCCCGAACGGCTCCAGCACGATCTCGACCACCTTGCGGTTGCCCGGATGATCCTCGGCCACCAGCACCCGCATGCCCTCCAGCGACACCGGGCCCTCGTCGTCGGCATGGTCGTGGTCGAGGCTCTCGGTCGAGGGCTGCAACGGCAGCTCGACGATGAAGGTCGCCCCGCGCCCGACCACCGCCCGCGCGTCGATCGAGCCGCCCATCATCTCGGCCAGGGCCGCGCAGATCGACAGGCCAAGGCCCGTGCCGCCGAACTGGCGGGTGATCGACTGGTCGGCCTGGACGAAGCGCTTGAACAGACGCTCGCGCACCGCGTCGTCGAAGCCGACGCCGGTGTCGCTGATGCTGAAGCGGACCAGTTCGCCCACCTTCTCCACCGACAGGTCGACGCCGCCGACGCTGGTGAACTTCACCGCGTTGCCCAGCAGGTTCGACAGGATCTGGCTGATGCGGCCGGCGTCGCCGTCGTAGCGGCCGACGGCGTCCGGCGCGACCGACCACGAGAAGGCCAGGCCCTTGGCCTCGGCCGAGGCGCGGTGCAGCTCGGCCATGCCGGCCACCAGGCCCTCCAGGTCGAAGGGCGCGAAGGTCAGCTGGAACTCGCCGGCCTCGATCTTGGAGACGTCGAGGATGTCGCCCAGCACCTGCTCCAGCAGGCGGCCCGACGAGGCCACCAGCGCGGCCAGCTCGCGCCGGCGGGCCGGATCGTTCTCCTCGGCCAGGCGGTCGCCGACGGCGATGACCCCGTTCAGCGGCGTGCGCAGTTCGTGGCTCATGTTGGCCAGGAACACCGACTTGGCCTGGTTGGCCTTTTCCAGCTCGCGGGTGCGTTCGGCGACGCGGACCTCCAGCGAACGCAGCAGATCCTCGTGCACCTCCCGCTGCTTGCGCAGGGCGCGGGCCAGGGCGCCGATCTCGTCGCCGCGGGCCTCGATGCGGGCGGCCGCCTCGCCGTCGTCGGCGCGGTGCGCCTCGCCCAGGCCGCGCAGGGGCGCGACCACCTCGCGGGCCATCAGCCGGTAGAGCAGGTAGAGCTGGGCGACGACCCCGACCACGCCGAACAGCAGCACCCAGGAGGCCGTCTTGACCGCGTTCCAGACGATCTGGTCCGAGCGGAAGGTCATCAGGAAGTACCAGTCGGGCTCCTTCATCCGACCGTAGGCCACCACGCGGTCGCCGCTGCGGTCGCGCAGGGCCCCGACGTCGCCGCCATGCCGGCGGATCTGGGCGACCAGGTCGGACACCCGTTCGCGCGACTGCACCTTGGCCAGTTGGGCCGCGTCGACCACCCCGTCGGCGGCCAGGCCCGGCGCGGCGATCAGGTCGCCGTCGGACGAGACGATCATGTTCTGCCCGCCCGGCAGCGCATCGCCGACGGCCCGCAGCAGGAAGGAGTCCAGCGACAGGCTGGTGCCCCAGGCGCCCACATGCCGCTCGCCGATGTCGAACGGCGTCACGCAGGCCGCGTTCAGCCCTCGCCCGCTGGGATTGGAGATCAGCTTGCGCAGCTTGGTGCACTTCATCACCCGCTGCGGATTGTTGGCCGGCAGGGTGAGCTGGCTCATCTCCTCCTTGGAGATGTCCAGGCTCGGCGGCGCGTCCTGGCGGTAATAGAGCAGCCGGTCCTTGCGCTTGGGCCCGAACATCACCAGCCGGGTCTGCGGCGTGAAGAAGTAGAAGTTGTCGTAGTGGCCGATCTCGGTCTCGCCGGCGTTGGCGACGACCTCCATGGACGCCACCATCAGCGCCTTGTCCTCGCGGGTCAGTTCCCGGGCCTGCGGCACGAAGCCGCCGATGCCGTAGACGTAGTGATTGCCCGTTCGGCCGCCGTCATAGAGGCGCGGCGCCGTGCGGCGGGTGCCGTCGCCGAACTCGGGGAACAGCAGGTCGAACTGGCCGTCGATGTCGGGCTCGATCTCGCGCAGGCGGCGCATCAGGGCCAGGCTGGCGGCGTCGTGCACCTTGACGAGGTCCGAGAACAGGCGGTCCTCGGTCTTGACCCGCTCGCCGACATATTCGGCCAGGTGCCGCATCTGGGTCTCGGCGGCGCTCTGCTGCACGAAATAGAAGGTCACGGCCGTGACAAGGCCGGTCACGGCGATCGACAGCAGCGCGGCGAAGGCCAGCAGGCGACGGGCCAGGGGCGACATCACGTCCGTATGACGCCACAAGGTGTCCAAACCCGCTCCCCACTCTCGTCCCCACGCGGGACGGCCAGCGCAGCCACAACCCATTAGGGCGGTGCGGGGTCCATGTCGCCTGCGGTGGAATGCCGCGCTCGACCTTCGGACGCCGCACCACGCAGCCTTTCCCCAACGGCCGCAACAGTCTATAGGGCTCGCCGTCCGCGCCACGTTTCGGCCCTGTGCGCCGAGCGTCAGAGCGCGCCACCGCGAGAGGAAGACCCCGCAATGGCCAAGATCAAAGTCGCCAATCCCGTCGTCGACATGGACGGCGACGAAATGACCCGGATCATCTGGAAGCTCATCAAGGATAAGCTGATCTTCCCGTATCTGGACCTGGAACTGGACTACTACGACCTGTCGGTCGAGAACCGCGACGCCACCAACGACCAGGTGACGATCGACGCCGCCGAGGCCACCAAGAAGCACGGCGTGGCCGTGAAGTGCGCCACCATCACCCCCGACGAGCAGCGCGTCACCGAGTTCAACCTCAAGAAGATGTGGAAGTCGCCGAACGGCACGATCCGCAACATCCTGGGCGGCGTGATCTTCCGTGAGCCGATCATCTGCCAGAACGTGCCGCGCCTGGTGCCGGGCTGGACCCAGCCGATCATCGTCGGCCGCCACGCCTTCGGCGACCAGTACCGCGCCACCGACTTCAAGTTCCCCGGCAAGGGCACCCTGACGATCAAGTTCGTCGGCGAAGACGGCGAGACCATCGAGCACGAAGTCTACAAGGCTCCGGGTTCGGGCGTGGCCATGGCCATGTACAACATCGACGAGTCGATCCGCGAGTTCGCCCACGCCTCGTTCGCCTACGGCCTGAACCGCAAGTACCCGGTCTACCTGTCGACCAAGAACACGATCCTCAAGGCCTATGACGGCCGCTTCAAGGACCTGTTCCAAGAAGTCTACGACGAGCACTACGCCGAGCAGTTCAAGGCGCTGGGCATCCACTACGAACACCGCCTGATCGACGACATGGTCGCCTCGGCGCTGAAGTGGTCGGGCGGCTACGTCTGGGCCTGCAAGAACTACGACGGCGACGTGCAGTCGGACATCGTCGCCCAAGGCTTCGGCTCGCTGGGCCTGATGACCTCGGTGCTGATGACGCCGGACGGCAAGACCGTGGAAGCCGAAGCCGCCCACGGCACGGTGACCCGTCACTACCGCCAGCACCAGAAGGGCGAGTCGACCTCGACCAACTCGATCGCCTCGATCTTCGCCTGGACCCGTGGCCTGGCCCACCGCGCCAAGCTCGACGACAACCAGGAACTGGCCAAGTTCGCCGCCACCCTGGAAAAGGTCTGCATCGACACCGTCGAAAGCGGCTTCATGACCAAGGACCTGGCCCTGCTCGTCGGCGACAAGCAAGGCTGGCTGACCACCGAAGGCTTCCTCGACAAGATCGACGAGAACCTGCAGAAGGCCATGGCCGCCTAAGGCGACCGACCTTCCGGTAAGGACGAAGGCCCTCCCTCGCGGGAGGGCCTTTTTCTTTGGGCGAGTATCCCGGGGATGCTAAAGGCCCGCCCCACTCTGGAATTCAAGAAAGCCGGCGATGATCCAGCCCAGCGCGACCTTCAAGGACAACCTTCAGCAACTGCCGTCCATCGACGGCGTGGCGCGCGTCGACCTCGTCGATTCCGCGGGGACCGTGGTCGCCAGCATCGAGAACCAGCCGGGCAAGAAGGGCTCCGTCGCCGTCTACCAGTACCTGAAGCAGGCGTTCGGCGCCCTCGACGCCAAGGCGGCCGAGCACGGCCTGGCCGTCTTCGCCGAGCACACGGCCGACGCCCGCGAGAACCCCGGCGTCCATCCCAATGTCGACCGCCTGCTGGCCATCGCCGCCGGCGGACCGCCGCTGGACATCGAGGTCGTCGCCGCCTGACGCCGGGGATCGCCCCGTTAGGCCCCGTGGCCGCATCGGGGCGGCGTCCGCCACGATCCTGACGCGCTGAAGTGCTCACCTGCACGCTGCGCCGGCGTCCCGGCGCCCGTGACGGACGCCCGATGCCACGACCGCTGATCGACCCTCCGCGACGCCGCACCTCGCGCGCGACGAAGCTGGCGGCCGGCCTGTTCAGCGTCGGGGCTCACGCGGCCGTGCTGGCCGCCGTGATGCTGTCCCAGGGCGAGCCGCGTCCGCCCGAGCCCGAGCCGTTCGCGGTCGATCTCGTCCAGCCACCGCCACCGCCTCCCCCGC
>Ga0247823_10003596_pt1 | contig 12520 bp, 14 predicted proteins | sample 13C_PalmiticAcid_2_FD_192426 | JGI IMG/M metagenome (GOLD analysis project Ga0247823, IMG submission 192426) | Soil microbial communities from agricultural site in Penn Yan, New York, United States - 13C_PalmiticAcid_Day30 | ecosystem: Environmental > Terrestrial > Soil > Agricultural land...
CGGCGGCGCTTCGGAAGTCGAAGTGAAGGAACGCAAGGACCGCGTCGACGACGCGCTCCACGCGACCCGCGCTGCGGTCGAAGAAGGCATCGTCCCCGGCGGCGGTACCGCGCTTCTGTACGCAACGAAGGCTCTCGACGGCATGTCGGGCGTCAACGAAGACCAGACCCGCGGCATCGACATCATCCGTCGCGCGCTGCAGGCTCCGGTTCGCCAGATCGCTGAAAACGCCGGCTTCGACGGCGGTGTCGTCGCAGGCAAGCTGTTCGACCAGAACGACAGCAACTTCGGCTTCAACGCCTCGACCGACGTCTATGAAGACCTCGTCAAGGCCGGCGTCATCGACCCGACCAAGGTCGTGCGCACCGCGCTTCAGGATGCCGCCTCGGTCGCTGGTCTGCTGATCACCACCGAAGCCGGCATTGCCGAAACGCCCGACGACAAGCCCGCCATGCCCATGGGCGGCGGCGGCATGGGCGGCATGGGCGGCATGGACTTCTAAGTCCGAACCGTTCGGCACTCGGCCAACGAAAAGAGGGCCGGGGGAGCAATCCTCCGGCCCTTTTTCTTTGTACTTTTCTCTTCTCGTCACCCCGGACTTGATCCGGGGTCCATGCGATGGCCGTTGTCATGGATGCCGGATCACGTCCGGCATGACGAAAATGGTTGGTGTGACGAAATAGGGGAGGCGGGACATTGCCAGTTAAGGCCATGCGGCATAGCTAAGGCGATGATGATGTTCGTCCTCGCCCTCGCGATGCTCGCCGACCCTCCGGTCAAGCCGCCGCCAATCGAGCGCTGCGGTTATCGCATCGTCGAAACCTTCCCGCACGATGCGACCAGCTTCACGCAGGGGTTGTTCTGGGACGAGGGGCATCTGTACGAAGCCACCGGCCAATATGGTCAGTCGCGCGTGGCACGCCTCGACCTCAAGACCGGCAAGGCGCTGGCGCAGACAAAGCTGCCGGCGGACCAGTTCGGCGAGGGCATCACGCGCTGGGGCGATCAGATCATCGGCGTGACCTGGCAGGGCGGCGTCGGCAATCGCTGGTCGATCAAGGATCTGAAGCCCGTCGGCACTTTCAAATATGAAGGCGAGGGCTGGGGCCTGACGATGGTCGACGGCAGTCTGGTGCTGAGCGACGGCACGACCGAACTGCGCTTTTTCGACCCTGCGACGATGAAGGAGCAAAAGCGCGTCACGGTGCGTTTCGGCGGCCGGCCGATCTCGATGCTCAACGAGCTTGAGACGATCGACGGGCAGATCTGGGCGAATGTGTGGATGACCGACTTCATCGTCCGCATCGACCCCGCCACCGGCAACGTCGTCTCGCTCGTCGACCTTTCGACGCTCAAGGCCGATGCCGGTGTCCGCGGCACCGACAGCGTGCTCAACGGAATTGCATGGGACGCGAAGAAAAAGCGCCTGTTCGTCACCGGCAAATATTGGCCGAAACTTTACGAAATCGCGCTCGCCGACTGCCGTTAGTCGCCGGAGAGCGCCGCCTCCATTCGCGCTGCGGCGGCGTCATAGACATGCTCTTTCAATCCCGCGGTGATCGCCTTGGGGGCGCGGTCGGGATGGCCGCCGGGGAACGGTGGCGCGGGGTCATATTCGATCGCCAGCTGGATCGCCTGCGCCACCGCATCGCCGCGCAGCCGGGCGATCAAGGTCAGCGCGAAGTCGAGCCCCGAGGTGACGCCTCCGCTGGTGACGACATGGCCGTCCTCGACGACGCGCGCCTTGACCGGCTCGGCACCGACCAGCGGCAGCAAATGGGTATAGGCCCAATGCGTCGTCGCGCGCTTGCCCGCGAGCAGCCCGGCACGACCGAGCAGGAAGGCGCCGGTGCAGACGCTCGTCACCCATAGCGCGTTTTCCGATTGCCGCGCGATGAAGTCGATCGTCGCGGCGTCGCCCAGCGCGTCGGCGACGCCGTGGCCGCCAGGAATGCAGAGGATGTCGGCCTGCGGCGCACTCGCGAAATCATGCGTCGGCACGATCGCAAAGCCGCTGTCGGTCATGATCGGACCGAGGTTCGCCGCCGCGCCGGCGAGCGTCGCGCCGGGCATGCGTGAAAGAGCCTGTGCGGGCGCGGTGAAATCGAGCTGGGTGATGCCCGGAAACAGCAGGAAGACGATCTGGGTGGCGGGCGTATCGGTCATGCGGATGTCCCCTCGCTGGCAGTGGATCACCCAGGCGCGCGGCTCGTGGACGGCCTGCCGGCCAGCCCCGCTTCCCGATGGGATCCCATCTTCAGCGCCAGTCGCGGGGCTCGCTCAATCTAACCCCTCGGTACGGCGAGGGGAAGGCGCTATTTACCGGCTTTCGCTGCATCGTCGGCGCTCGTGCCTGACTCGGCCGGCGCTGCGCTGTCGCGGCTTTCGAGCATTTCGGCGGCATCGTCGAGCGCCTTAGCCTCGCTGACCGTCACGCCGCCGGGCCCGGGTTCATTGTCGGTGCGGCTGCATCCTGTCGTCAGGATCAGCATCGCGAGCGCGGCGCTCGTCATCCGGAGGTCGATCATCGCATGCGCTCCCACGAAAAAGGGCCCCATCCACGGTGGATGGAGCCCCAATATCAGCCCGAAGGCGAAGCTGCGACTTACTTCTTGTCGTTGGCTTCGGCCTTCTTCGTTTCTTCGGCGATCTTGTCGCCGGCCTTGTCGGCGGCTTCGCCGGCAGCATTCACGGTGCCTTCGACGGCGTTGCCGGCCTTGTCGGCAGCGGCGGCGGTCGCATCGGCGGCTTCGTCGGCGGCAGCAGCCGTCGCGTCGGCAGCGCCGGCGGCGGCGTCGGCGGCGGCATCGCCAGCGGCGGCGGCGTCATCGGCGGCCGAGGTGGCGGTTTCCGAAGCGGCGTCCTGGGTCTTTTCCGAGCAGGCGGTGAGGCTGAAGGCCGCGGCGGCCATCGAGGCGATGATGATCTTGCGCATGATATTCCTTTCGAAAACAATGACCGGGCGGCCGGCCATTGGGACTGAGAGTTAACGGTGGATCAGGGGCTTGGCAACTGCGCCGATTGATACCTGTTCCGAACGAAAAAGGGGCCACCGGCGAACCGGCGACCCCCCTCTTGTCTTTGACATTTCTTCGGCCCGAAAAGCCGAAAAATGCTTACTTCTTGGCTTCTTCCATCGCGCCCTTGGCGGCGTCGGCAGCTTCCTTGGCGGCGTCGGCAGCTTCGGTCGCCTTGTCGGCAGCCTTGGCAGCGTCGCCCGAGGCAGCGGCATCGCCAGCGGCGTTGGCAGCGGCACCGGCTTCGCCAGCAGCGGCGGCGGTCGCGTCGGCAGCGCCTTCGGCCGCTTCCATCGCGCCATCAGCAGCACCTTCGACGGTCGCCGCTGCGTCTTCGGTTGCAGCAGCCGTGTCGTCGGCGGCCTTGTCGGCGCAAGCAGCGAGGCCCATCGAGGCGGCGAGGACGAGCGACAGAGTGATCGATTTCTTCATTTGGGAATACCCCTCTCGGTTTGAACTGACCGATCGGCACAGGAACTGATCGATCCCGAATTTTGCCAATCGCGCGCAGAATTACCCCCTCGCGGAATCGCGTGCAACGCCCTTTTTGCGGGAGCCCGGCTGTTTCGTCGCAATTCGGTCCCGGTTGGAGGACGCGCGGCGGAAATTGTGGTGCGGCGCTTGGTTGACCGGATATAAAGAAACCTTTATATGTTGCTCGATGAGCGAGCTGATCGACATTTTCCGCGCCCTCGCGGATCCAACGCGATTGCGAGTCGTCGCGCTTTTGCGCGAGATGGAACTCGCTATCGGCGAATTGGCGGTTGTGCTCGACCAGAGCCAGCCGCGCGTGTCGCGCCATGTGCGCATCCTCGTCGAAGCCGGGATCGTCGAGCGGCGTCGCGAAGGAAGCTGGGTTTTCCTGCGGATCGCGACTGGCGGTCCGGTTGCCGGGATTATCGGGCATGCCGAAAAATGGCCCTTCTCCTTGCGCGAGACGCGGGTCATTGCGCATGACGCGCGGCGGCTGGCGGCGGTGCGCGACGAACGCGCCGCATCCGCCGAACGTTATTTCGCCGAACATGCCGCCGAATGGGACGCGATCCGCTCGCGCCACGTCGCCGAAAGCGAGGTCGAGGCCGCGATGCTGGCGATGATGCACAATCGCCGCCTCGGTCACCTGCTCGACATCGGCACCGGCACGGGCCGGATGGCCGAAATCTTCGCCCCGACCGCGCGCCATATCACCGCGCTCGATCGCAGCCCCGAAATGCTGCGTATCGCGCGTACCAAGCTGGCGGGGCAACCGGTTCCCGTCGATCTGCTCCAGGGCGACTTCCTGAATCTGCCGGTTGCCGATGCGAGCATCGACAGTATCGTCATTCATCAGGCGCTGCATTTCGCGCACGAGCCCGATCGCGTGATCGCTGAAGCGAGCCGGGTGCTGCGCGGCGGCGGCCATCTGCTCGTCGTCGATTTTGCGCCGCACGAGGACGAAGAGTTGCGCAATTTCGCCGCGCACGCGCGCCTCGGCTTTTCGGACGCGCAGATCCGCGGCTGGTTCGCGTCGGCAGGGCTGCTGCTGGAAAATACACAGACGCTCGAAGGCGGGGAGCTGGCCGTGAAACTATGGCTCGGCCGCCGTCGCAGCGATGAAGATCAACCCCCCGTCAGTGAAGGCGGACAAAGCAAAAGGCTTGCGGCATGACGTCGAATCTGAATTCGCTGGCGGAAGCGCGCCGCGCTGCGGCCTCCCCGCTGTTCGCCAATCTCGAAGGCGACATCGGCGTCAGTTTCGAATTCTTTCCGCCCAAGACCGAGAAGATGGAGGCGCAGCTGTGGGACACGTTCCGCACGCTCGAGCCGCTAGGCCCCAGCTTCGTATCGGTGACCTATGGCGCGGGCGGATCGACGCGCGAGCGCACCCACGCGACCGTCGCGCGGATCGCTGCCGAAAGCCGCGTGCCGCCGGCGGCGCACCTCACCTGCGTCGAGGCGTCGCGCGCCGAGATCGATGAGGTCGCGCACGCCTATTGGGACGCCGGGGTGCGGCATATCGTCGCGCTGCGCGGCGATGTCCCTGGCGGCGCTCCGTACCGCGCGCATCCCGATGGCTATGCCAATGCGATCGAACTCGTCGCAGGGCTGAAGGCGATTGCGCCCTTCGATATTTCGGTCGCCGCCTATCCCGAGGTTCACCCCGATGCCGACTGCGCCACGTCCGATCTCGATAACCTCAAGCGCAAGCTCGATGCCGGCGCGACGCGCGCGATCACGCAATTCTTCTTCTCGCCCGACAGTTTTCTGCGCTTTCGCGATGCGGCGGCGGCAGCGGGCATCGACGCGCCGATCATTCCGGGCATCCTGCCCGTGTCGAACGTGTCGCAAACGCGGCGCATGGCCGACATGTGCGGCACCGCGATCCCCGGCTGGATGATCGCGCTGTTCGAGGGACTCGACGATCTGCCCGCCGCGCGCCAGCTCGTCGCGGCGACGATTGCGGCCGAAATGTGCCGCCGGCTTTATGCGGGCGGGGTGCGCGATTTCCATTTCTACACGCTCAACCGGGCGGAGCTCAGCTACGCCATCTGCCATCTTCTGGGCCTGCGTCCGGCGGCGGCGCCCGCGACGGAGAAAGCCGCATGACCGCCGATTTGACCAGCAGCGCACGCGAAGCCCTGCAGGCGGCGGCGAAGGAACGCATCCTGCTCACCGACGGCGGCTGGGGAACCCAGATCCAGCTCCGCAAGCTGGTCGAGGCAGACTATGCAGGCAGCCTTGGTCTATCGCACGACCAGAAGGGCAATAATGACATCCTCGCGCTGACGCGGCCCGATGTCGTGACCGCGATCGGCGAAGCCTATCTGGCGGCGGGTTCGGACATCGTGTCGACCAATACGTTCAGCGCCAACACGATCAGTCAGGCCGATTATGGCGCCGAACATCTGGTCGCCGACATCAACCATGAAAGCGCACGGCTCGGACGCGAGGCGGCCGATCGCTACCAGCAGCGCGACGGCCGCCGCCGCTTCATCGCGGGCGCGGTCGGACCGACGAACAAGACGCTGTCGCTTTCGCCCGACGTCAACAACCCCGGTTACCGCGAAATCGATTTCGACGAGCTCAAGAATGTCTATCTCGATCAGGTCGTCGCGCTCGCTGAAGGCGGAGCCGACTTCATCCTTATCGAAACCATCTTCGACACGCTCAATGCCAAGGCGGGGATCGCCGCGACGCTCGAGGCCGAGGCGAAGGTCGGGCGCGAACTGCCGCTGATGATCTCGATGACGCTCACCGACCTGTCGGGCCGCAACCTCTCGGGGCACACGGTCGAGGCTTTCTGGTATGCGGTGCGCCACGCGAAGCCGCTGACGATCGGACTCAACTGCTCGTTCGGCGCGGCGCAGTTGCGGCCGCATGTAAAGGTGCTATCCGAAATCGCCGACGCGCTGGTGATGGTCTACCCGAACGCCGGCCTGCCCAACGAGCTTGGCGAATATGACGAGATGCCCGACACGACCGCAGGTCTCGTGCGCGAATGGGCCGAGCATGGTCAGGTTAACATCCTCGGCGGCTGCTGCGGGTCGACGCCGGCGCATATCGCGGCGATGGCGAGGGCGATTGCCGGCCTCGCACCGCGGCACATTCCCGAGGTACCGGTGCGCACGCGGCTCGCGGGGCTCGAGCCCTTCACCATGGCGGCCTGAACCGATGGCCGACAATCCGGCATGGACGATCCGGGAGGCCGGAACGGACGACGCGTCGGCGCTCGCGCTGATCGGCGCGGCGACCTTTCTGGAAACCTTCGCGGGCATTCTCGACGGCGATGCGATCGTCGGCCATTGTGCTGCACAGCATAGCCAAGCGGCCTATCTGACCTATTTCGCCGACGGTGGCCGGGCGTGGATCGCCGAGGCGCAGCCCGGTGGGGCTCCGATCGGTTTCGCGCTCGTCGGCAAGCCCGATCTCGCCGCGGCGCTCGAAGGCGATATCGAGCTGAAGCGCATCTATTCGCTGTCGCGCTTTCACGGCAGCGGCCTCGGCGCAGCGCTGATGAAACAGGTTCTGGAAGCCGCGCATGGCCATCGCCGTCTGCTGCTCGGCGTTTATGCGCAGAACGAGCGCGCACTCGCCTTCTATCGCAAACAGGGTTTCGCCGATCTCGGCAGGCGCCAGTTCAATGTCGGCGGCAAGCTTTACGACGATCTCGTCCTCGCCCGCCCGCTTGCCGCCTAAACTCAATTTCAGGATTACCCGATGACCACCGCCGCCTCCTCCAGCTTCGTCAACATCGGCGAGCGCACCAACGTCACCGGATCGGCGGCGTTCAAGAAGCTGATCCTCGCCGACGATTATACGGCGGCGGTCGAGGTCGCGCGCCAGCAGGTCGAAAATGGCGCGCAGGTGATTGACGTCAACATGGACGAGGGCCTGCTCGACGCCGAATATGCGATGACGACCTTCCTGAAACTCATCGCCGCCGAGCCCGACATCGCGCGCATCCCGGTGATGATCGACAGCTCGAAATGGGATGTGATCGAGGCGGGGCTGAAATGCGTTCCCGGCAAGCCGATCGTCAATTCGATCAGCATGAAGGAAGGCGAGGAGCCCTTCCTTGCGCATGCCCGCAAGTGCATGGCCTATGGCGCGGCGGTCGTCGTGATGGCGTTCGACGAGGTCGGACAGGCCGACACGAAAGAGCGCAAGATCGAGATCTGCGAGCGCGCTTACAAGCTGCTCACCGGCATCGGCTTCCCGCCCGAGGACATCATCTTCGACCCCAATGTCTTTGCGGTCGCGACGGGGCTCGAAGAGCATGACAATTATGCCGTCGATTTCATCGAGGCGGTCAAGGAAATCCGCGTTCGCTGCCCGCACGTCCATTTCTCGGGCGGGCTATCGAACCTCAGCTTCGGTTTTCGCGGCAACGAGACGGTGCGCCGCGCGATGCACAGCGTCTTCCTCTATTATGCGATCCCCGCCGGGCTCGACATGGCGATCGTCAACGCGGGCCAGCTCGACGTTTACGACACGATCGATCCTGAACTCAGGCAGGCGGTCGAGGATGTCGTGCTCAACCGCAAGGTGGAAGGCGAAGCCGAGAGCCCGACCGAACGGCTGATCGCGCTCGCCGAACGCTACAAGGGTAGTAACCCCGCGCAGGAAAAGGCGGCCGAGGAATGGCGCGGCTGGGAGGTCGCCAAGCGGCTCGAACATGCGCTGGTCAAGGGCATAGACGCCTATGTCGTCGATGATACCGAAGAGATGCGCTTGCTGCTTCCGCGCCCGATCGAGGTGATCGAGGGGCCGCTGATGGACGGGATGAACGTTGTCGGCGACCTGTTCGGATCGGGCAAGATGTTCCTGCCGCAGGTCGTGAAATCGGCCCGCGTGATGAAGAAGGCCGTCGCGCATCTTCTCCCCTTCATCGAGGCGTCGAAGGAGCCGGGCGCGAAGGGCAAGGGCAAGGTCGTGATGGCGACCGTCAAGGGCGACGTCCACGACATCGGCAAGAATATCGTCGGCGTCGTGCTCCAGTGCAACGGCTTCGAGATCGTCGATCTGGGTGTGATGGTGCCCTGGTCGAAGATCCTCGAGGCGGCGAACGAGAATGACGCCGACATGATCGGCCTCTCGGGCCTGATCACCCCCTCGCTCGACGAGATGGTGACGGTCGCCGAGGAAATGCAGCGCGCGGGCATGACGATGCCGCTGCTGATCGGCGGCGCGACGACGTCGAAGGTTCATACCGCGCTGCGCATCGATCCGGCCTATCAGGGGCCGGTGCTCCACGTCCTCGACGCCAGCCGCGCGGTCGGCGTCGCGACGTCGCTCGTCAGCGACACCGGGCGCGAGGATTATGTGCAGGGGTATAAGGACGATTATGCCCATGTCCGCGACGTGCGCGCGGGTAAGGGGCAGAGCGTGCTGCACACCCTCGAAGAAGCGCGTGCCAATTATTACGACGCCTATCTCAGCGACAAGCCCGCGCCGCCGTTGCAGCCCGGACTGCACCGGTTCGACGACTGGTCGCTCGAGGATTTGCGCGAATGCATCGACTGGACACCTTTCTTCCGTGCGTGGGAGCTGCACGGCACATACCCGTCGATCCTTCAGGACGACATCGTCGGTGAGACCGCACAGGCGCTCAAGGCCGACGCCGACGCGATGCTCGACAAGCTGATCGCCGAAAAATGGCTGACCGCGCGCGGCGTCTGCGCCTTCTGGCCCTGCGCGCGCGATGGAGACAGCGTCACCATCCACCTTGCCGAAGAGGAACGCCATGTGACGCTTCCTTTCCTGCGCCAGCAGATCAAGAAGAGTCGCGACCGCGCGAACATGTGCCTCGCCGACTTCATCGACCCCGCGGGCGACTGGATGGGCGGCTTCGCGGTCGGCATACACGGCATCGAGCCGCATTCGGACCGCTTCCGCGCCGACAAGGACGATTATTCGGACATATTGCTGAAGGCGCTCGCCGACCGTTTCGCCGAGGCCTTCGCCGAACGGTTGCACCAGCATGTCCGCACCGAGCTCTGGGGCTATGCGCCCGGCGAGCAGCTCACCAACGAGGCGCTGATCAAGGAGGAATATCGCGGAATTCGGCCGGCTCCAGGCTATCCGGCGTGCCCCGATCACAGCCTGAAACCGATCCTGTTCGATCTGCTCGCCGCGGGCGACAACGCCGGGCTGGTACTGACCGAAAGCTTTGCGATGTTGCCGACGGCTGCCGTCAGCGGCTTCTATTTCGGGCATCCCGAAAGCCAATATTTCGGCGTCGCACGGATCGGCAGTGACCAGCTTGAAGATTATGCACAGCGCCGCGGGGTCGATATCGAAACCGCGACGCGCTGGCTGCGCCCGAACCTCGATTAACCTGCTTCCGCGCGCTTGTCCGATAAGGGGACAGGCGTGCGGTTAACCAGCTTCGCCAACGACGGGCGCGCCAAAAGCCGCTATGGGCGGCGCATGTTCAAGGCAATTCTCCGCCGGCCCTTGCTGCCGCTGCTCGCCCTCCCGCTGCTTTTCGCGCCGGTGCCGTTGCCCGCGCAATCGGGTACGGCCCCCTATGTCGTCGCCGAAAGCGGCCGCAGCTTCGGACGGCTGCAGGATGCCGTCGATGCGATCGGCGATGGCGAGGGCACGATCCGCGTTGCCCCCGGCTATCATCGCGACTGCGCCGTGCAGACCGCGGGCCGCATCGCCTTCGTCGCTGTCGAACCTGGCCGGGCGATCTTCGACGGCGTGACGTGCGAGGGCAAGGCGGCGCTGGTGCTGCGTGGCGCCGGCGCGAAAATCGACGGGATCGTGTTCCAGAATATGCGCGTCCCCGACGGCAACGGTGCGGGCATCCGCCTCGAACGCAGCAATCTCGACATCGTCAACAGCCTGTTCCGGAACAGTGAGGAGGGCATCCTGACCGCCGACGATCCGGCCGCGACGCTGACGATCGATCGCTCGACCTTCTCGCGTCTCGGCCGCTGCGACCGCGGTCTCAGCTGCGCGCACAGCGTCTACACCGGCGTCTATGGCCGCGTTGTCGTCACGCGCACGCGCTTTGAAAAGGGCAGCGGCGGCCACTATCTCAAGACCCGCTCGCCGCGTGTCGAAATCCGCGATAACAGCTTCGACGATACGCAGGGCAAGACGACAAATTATCTGATCGACCTGCCTGCGGGATCGACCGGGCGGATTGCGAACAACCTGATGATCCAGGGACGCGACAAGGAAAATTACGGCGCCCTGATCGCCGTCGCAGCAGAGGCGCGCGACAATCCGTCGCGCGGGCTGGTGATCGAAGGCAATCGGGCGAGCGTCCCGCAAGGCACCGGCCGGAAGACGATTTTCGTCGCCGACTGGAGCGGCGAGGCGCTGGCGATCGGGCCGAACGAATTGGGGCCGGGGCTGACGCGCTTCGAGAAAATTTAGGGGCTCAGGCTTCGCCGCGCGTTTCGATGAGCGACGCGGCGAGTGCCTCGGCGGGCGATTTTCCGCCCCAAAGCACGAACTGGAACACCGGGTAGAAGCGCTCGCATTCGTCGATCGCGCTTTCGATCAGCGTTTCGGTGAGGTCGAGCGGCAGCGACGCGTCGGCGCCGAGCAGCATGCCGTGGCGGAAGAGGATCGTGCCGCTGTTCGACCAGAGTTCGAAATGGCCGAGCCAGAGCTGCTCGTTGATCAGCGCGAGAGCCTCGTGTGCGACGGCGCGCTTGTCCTCGACGACGCGAATGTCGGGGAAGGCCAGAAGCTGGATCACGCCGTCGTCGGCACGCCACACGGCACGCAGCTCATAGGCCGTCCAGCTGCCCTGCGCGGTCGCGACGATCTCGTCCTCGCCGACCATCTCGTGCGGCCAGTCGTGCGCGGCGAAATAGGACGCGAGCATCTCCATCGGTGCTGCTTCCTGGCCGTCATCGTCGTCGTAAATATCGTCACTCATGCGCGCGCCTTAGCCCGGATGAACGGGCGACGCGAGTCCGCGTCCCGTGCCATCCGGGGAATAAATTGTGCATAAACTGCCAAAAGCGCGTTGCGCGCGTCTCAGCTCTTGGGCTTGCGCGGCGCGGGCTTGGCAGCGGGTTTTGCGGTCGGCTTTGTAGCAGCGCGCTTCGCCGCAGTTTTCGGTGCCGCAGCAGCCTTGGGCGCCGCCGCGGGCTTCGCCACGCCTTCCAGCTTGTCGAGACGCGCTTTCAGCGCTTCGGCTTCGGCGCGTGCCGTCGCGGCCATTTTCTTCACCGCCTCGAATTCTTCGCGGCTCACGAAATCCATGCGGCCTACCCATTCCTTGGCGCGGTCGCGCATCGCGGACTCGGCTTCGCGGCCGGCGCCTGCAACGGTTCCGGCAATGCCGTTCACCATCTTGGCGAGATCGTCGAAAAAGCGGTTTTCGCTCTGCATCTTAACTTCCTTCGTCGGGGAGATACCCCTTGCCGTCACCCTATTTGGGTGCTGGCGGCGGCGGGGACAAGGGTTTCGGCATCGGGATTGCGCTGATCGATCTGGAAATTGAGGATCGCCGCAAAGCCGAGCCAGATCATGTAAGGCACGAGCAACCATGCCGCGGCCTTGCGGATCGGCGCAAAGGCAAAGGCGGTCGCGACCGTGACCATCAGGATGAAGATGATCACATAGAGCGCGGTCGTCACCTGATGCTGCCCGAAGAACAACGGCGACCAGGCGAAATTGGCGATGAGCTGAACAAAAAAGAGCAGCAGCGCGAAACCGCGCCCTTTCGCGCCGCGCGCATGAAGGATCATAGCGAGCGACAGGCCAAGGCAGATGTAGAGGATCGGCCAGACGGTGCCGAACACCCAGCCGGGCGGGGTGATCGGCGGCAGATCGAGCGAAGCGAACCAGCGATTGCCATAACCGCTGTTCGACAAGAGGCCCGACAGGCTGCCCGCCAGCACGATCGCCGGCACGGTGACGAGTGCCCAGCGCAGATAGGACATGCGAAGTTGCCCCGGCGTTGCGATTTCGGTCATGTCCGCATTATCCCCCACACGCGAATCCGTTGCATCGGTGTCGCGATTGTGCGGCGCAGCGTCAAGCGGCTCGCTTCA
>Ga0247823_10003597_pt1 | contig 12518 bp, 8 predicted proteins | sample 13C_PalmiticAcid_2_FD_192426 | JGI IMG/M metagenome (GOLD analysis project Ga0247823, IMG submission 192426) | Soil microbial communities from agricultural site in Penn Yan, New York, United States - 13C_PalmiticAcid_Day30 | ecosystem: Environmental > Terrestrial > Soil > Agricultural land...
GCGTACCCGACCAGGGGATGGCGGTGCTCAGGCGGCAGCGGGTGTGGGCATGGGCGGCCGATCTCGTCCCGCAGGTGGTCGAGGCCTACGTCGTGGGCGACAGGGTCGACGACGCTGCGCGCGCGGTCGACGAGATGGCGGCCGGGCTGGTCGGCATCCGCGCGCCGTTCCCCAGCGCCGCGGTGACCGCGGCCCGCGCGGAGGTCGCCTTGGCGACCGGATCGCCCGACCAGGCGCGTGAGCTGTTCGACGATGCCGCGACCCGGTGCCGGTCGCCGGGCCTGCGGTACCACGCCGCGCGCTGGGCGGAACGTGCCGAGCTGTGCGGGACGCCGTCGGTGGAGTCGATGCGGCTCCTGCTCGGCCGATACGAGGCGTTGGGCGCGGCCAAGGCGGCCGCGCGGTGCAGGCGGCTGATCCGTGTCAGCGGTGCCGCGATCACGTCGCGGCGGGGCAGGCGCGGCTATGGCGACCGGCTGTCCCCACGCGAGGCCGACGTGGCCGAACTGCTCGCGAGTGGTCAGACGAACCGTGAGATCGCCGCCACGATGTGCCTTGCCAAGCGCACCGTCGAGGACCACGTGGCCAAGGTGCTGCGCAAGCTCGACGTCGACTCGCGGGCGGCCCTGATCCGGCACCACTCGGTCCCGCTCGACTGACCCGTACGTACACCGACCACGATTGTTTGCCGCGTTCTCCGACCTGATAGTTCGTTTGACCGTGCTCCCTGCGCGCGGTCGTAAACGAGCTGGAGGAGGAGACCTGATGCGCACGAAGCGACTAGGTGTGCTGATCGCCGTCACCGCGGCCGCCGCACTCGGTGCCGGTGGCCTGTCGAGTGCGGCGGCGGCCCCCGCCGAGGGCGTGGTGGCCCAGGCCCGCGAGCACGTGCCGGGCCAGTACATAGTCGAGCTGAACGGCGGGTCCGGCGTGGCGGGCGCGACCTCGCTCACCTCGATCTACGGCGGCCAGGTCACCGACACGTTCTCGGTGAGCTTCAAGGGTTTCGCCGTCCGCGCGATGACCGAGGCCCAGGCCCGCAGGCTCGCCGCGGACCCGGCGGTCAAGGCCGTCCGCCAGGACGGCACCGCCAGGGCGGTCGGCGAGCAGCCGAACCCGCCGTCGTGGGGCCTTGACCAGATCGACCAGAAGACCACGACGATGGACAAGCTCTACAAGTACGCCAACACAGCGGACAACGTCACCGCGTACGTGGTCGACAGCGGTGTCAACAAGGCGCACAAGGAGTTCGAGGGCCGCGCGAGCTGGGGACCCGACTTCGTCGACAACGACGCCGACTCCAGCGACTGCTTCTGGCACGGGACCCACGTGGCGGGCACGATCGCGGGCTCGACGGTCGGTGTGGCGAAGAAGGCGAAGGTGGTCGCCGTCCGCACGCTCGGCTGCTCCGGCTCGGCGCCCGACTCGGTCGTCGTCAAGGGCCTGGAGTGGGTCGCGGCCAACGGCACCCTGCCCGCGGTGGTCAACCTCAGCATCAAGATGGACACCGCCGGGGTGGGTGACAGCCAGCTCCAGACGTTGGTGAGCAAGGGTTTCGTGGTCGCGGTCGCCGCGGGCAACGAAGGCCAGGACTCCTGCACCGGCAGCCCCGGCCGGGTGCCGGAGGTGATCACCGTCGGCTGGATGAACCAGGGCGGGAGCCGCTCCGGCAACTACGGCACGTGCCTCGACCTATTCGCGCCCGGTGGCAGCATCTACTCGGCCGACCACACCGGCGCCTACCGCAGCGGCAGCGGCACCTCCATGGCCACCCCGCACGTCGCGGGCGCCGCGGCGCTCTACCTCACCGCGAACCCCGGCTCGACGCCACAGCAGGTCCGCGACGCACTGGTCAACAACGCGACGCCCGGCCTGGTCACCAACGCGGGCACCGGCTCGCCCAACAAGCTGCTGTACACCGGCTTCATCGGCGGCGGCGGCACCCCGACCTGCCAGGCGAGGTCGAACGACACCGACTACCCGATCGCCGACCTCGCCACGGTGACGTCCACGATCGAGCAGAGCGGCTGCACCGGCCAGGCGTCATCCCGCCTGGCGGTGAAGGTCGACATCGACCACACGTACTCGGGTGACCTCGCGATCGACCTGATCGGTCCGAGCGGCCGCAAGTTCGCACTGCGCCCGGCCAAGCCCGCCGACAGCGGCTCGGGCATCCATGAGACTTACCAGGTCGACGCCTCGGGCGAGGCCGCGAACGGGACGTGGAAGCTCCAGGTCACCGACAGCTATCGGTTCGACGTCGGCACGTTGACCGGGTGGTCGATCACGTTCTGACCGCGACCGGACGCTGGGGGTTCTCGGGGTGTCTCCCGAGAACCCCCAGCGTTTCATGCAGTGATCGTGTTTCGAGGGCCCTAGCCGCGAGATCGCCCTGCACCGCCGCGCGGTGACCGGGGCACCCCGAGTGCCTTCCTGGCTTCGTTTCGGATCCAGGTGTCTGGGTGGTCGAGGAACGGTTTGAGCGCCTCCGCCGCCTCCGGGGCCTTGAGTTTGCGGAGCGCGACGATCGCGTGGCCCACGACGACCTCGTCATCGAGCAACTCGATCAGCGCGTCGACCGGGCGGGCCTTCTTCATCTTCCCCAACGCCAGGACGATCATTTCCCGCGCCCTGCCGTAGCGGCGGTCGAGGGCGAGTTCGACGAGTTCGGCGCAGAAGCTGTCGTCAGCCACCACTTCGAGGGCGTTGCCGAGCGTCCAGCCCACTCCGGTCGGGTCGCCGTCTTCGATCTCGCGGAACTGGCTGATGAACAGTGGTGCGGCCTGCGGTTTGGCCCAGGGAACACTCAGCACCCGGATCAGGGAGTCCTTCACCCGCGGGTCCGTGATCTGGGGTACCCACTCCATCAGCATGGGAATCGCGCGGCGGTAGTCCTGGCCGGTGTAGACGAGGTCCCAGATGGAGTCGACCTCGAAGCCCGCCTTGCGCAGGAGTTTGACCATTGGCCTCTCGATGGCGGCGTGCGTCTTGCGCCGCTGTTCGGCTTCCTCTTCGCGGCGTCTCGCCCCGGCGACCCACTCTGGGTCCTGGTTGAGCTTGTCCATGAGCTCTTGGGCGGTTATGGGGGGTCGCCGGGGCATGGCAAGAATTCTGCGCCGCCCAGCTGTCTCCGGCACGTCCAGCGGTGATGGTTAGTCGAGTCCCTCGAAGATGTCGGCGAGCGACGCCGCGCAGGCGGCCGCCTCGCACTCCGCCCGACGGACCGCGCCGAGTGTGTCGCGGGTCGCGGGGAAGCCCGCGCGGATGTCGCCGCTCTTACGCGGTGGCGTGGACCAGCACAAAGCGGAATCCCGGCTCGTCGGCGTGCAGCGCGACGCTTCCCCCGGCCCCGTACGCGTCATCGTCGGGATGGGCCACGGTCCGACTCATCGGGCAGGCGTGTCAGCCACCCCACCCGGTCACCACCTGGCGGTATGGTCGGCCCATGACCAGTGCTGACCTCGTCGTGGACGCGTTCGGGCGGATCGCCGAGGAGGTGCACGCCGCTGTCGACGGGCTCAGCGCCGAGCACCTCGCACACCGGATCGATGGCGCGAACTCCATCGCGTGGCTGGTGTGGCACCTGACCCGGATCCAGGACGACCACATCGCGGGCGTCTCCGGGCTCGACCAGGTGTGGCTCGCAGACGGCTGGGCGCGGCGGTTCGACCTGCCGCTGCCCGACGCCGACCACGGGTACGGCCACACCAGCGACCAGGTCGCCGTCGTCCGCGCCGGGGCCGACCTGCTCACGGGCTACTACGACGCGGTGAGCCGCCAGACCCTGGACTGGGCGGCGGGCATCACCGACGCCGACCTGGACCGGATCGTCGACCGGTCGTGGGACCCGCCGGTCACCCTCGGGGTGCGGGTGGTCAGTGTGATCTCGGACTGCCTGCAGCACGTCGGACAGGCCGCGTTCGTGCGTGGAATCGTGCTCGGCGGCTGATACCAGCAGCACCGCCACACATCCGCAATCTCCGCGACTCCGTCCCGCCAGCCGGGACGCGCTTCGCGTGGGCTTGATCATCTCCTATCATCAGATCTATCGGGCGAGAGGCGCTGCGACGGGTCCTCCCGCCACGCTCGCCCGGTGTCGACCGCTGCAAGGGCGCCTTCCACCAATAGTGGGAGGTGCGCACGTGTCCGTCTCGACCCAAGCGCTACGCAGGCTTCTCGACGAGCGGATCGTGGTCCTGGACGGAGCCTGGGGCACCATGCTCCAAGGCGCGCGCCTCGGCCCGGCGGACTACCGGGGTCAGCTCATCGCCGCGGACCATTCCAAGGACGTCACCGGCAACCCGGACCTGCTCAACCTGACCCGCCCGGACGTGATCCTCGACATCCACCGCCAGTACCTGGCCGCCGGTGCCGACATCACCACCACCAACACGTTCACCGCGACCAGCATCGGCCAGGCCGACTACGCGCTGGAGCACCTGGTCCCGGAGATGAACCGGGGTGCCGCGCGACTGGCCAGGCAGGCCGCCGATGAGATCGGCGGCAAGTTCGTCGCGGGCTCGGTAGGCCCCCTCAACGTCACCCTCTCCCTGTCGCCGCGGGTCGATGACCCCGCGTACCGGGCGGTCAGCTACGACCAGGTCCTCGACTCCTACGCCGAGCAGATCAGCGCGCTCGCCGAGGGCGGCGTCGACCTGCTGATGATCGAGACGATCTTCGACACGCTCAACGCGAAGGCGGCGATCGCCGCGGCCCGCGAGGTGGCGCCCGAGCTGCCGCTGTGGGTCTCGGTGACGATCGTGGACCGCAGCGGCCGGACGCTGTCGGGCCAGACCGTCGAGGCGTTCTGGCGGTCGATCGAGAACGCGGAACCGCTGGTCGTCGGCGTGAACTGCGCGCTGGGTGCCGCCGAGATGCGCCCGCACGTCGCCGAGCTGTCCCGACTGGCCCCCGGCTACACCGCCGCGCACCCGAACGCGGGCCTGCCGAACGCGTTCGGCGAGTACGAGGAGACCCCGGACGAGACGAGCGCGCTGGTCGCGGAGTTCGCGACCGCGGGCATCGTCAACGCCGTCGGTGGCTGCTGCGGGACCTCGCCCGCGCACATCGCCAAGATCGCCGCGGCGGTCAAGGGGCTGCCGCCGCGGCCGCTGCCGGGCACTCCGCGCGCCACGGTGTTCAGCGGGCTGGAGCCCTTCGGTATCGGCGCCGACACCGGGTTCGTCATGATCGGCGAGCGCACCAACGTCACCGGGTCCAAGCGCTTCCGCAGGCTGATCGAGTCCGGCAACCACACCGCGGCCGTCGAGGTCGCCCTCGAACAGGTGCGCGGTGGGGCCAACCTGCTCGACGTCAACATGGACGCCGACCTGCTCGACAGCGTCCAGGCCATGACGACCTTCCTGAACCACATCGCGACCGAGCCTGAGGTCGCGCGCATCCCGATCATGATCGACAGCTCCCGGTGGAGCGTGCTCGAAGCCGGCCTGAAGTGCGTGCAGGGCAAGGGTGTCGTCAACTCGATCAGCCTCAAGGAGGGGGAGGAGCCGTTCCTCGCCCAGGCCAAGGTGATCCGGGCACACGGTGCCGGTGTCGTCGTCATGGCCTTCGATGAGCTGGGCCAGGCCGACACCACCGAACGCAAGGTCGAGATCTGTGGCCGCGCCTACGACCTGCTGGTCGGGAAGGCCGGATTCGCCCCGCAGGACATCATCTTCGACCCGAACGTGCTGGCCGTGGCCACCGGCATCGCCGAGCACAACGGGTACGCCAAGGCGTTCATCGACGCGCTCCCGCTGATCAAGCGGCGATGTCCCGGCGTGCGGATCAGCGGCGGCATCTCGAACCTGTCGTTCTCCTTCCGCGGCAACGACATCGTCCGCGAGGCTATGCACGCGGCGTTCCTGTACCACGCGGTGACCGCCGGGCTCGACATGGGCATCGTCAACGCGGGCCAGCTCGCCGTCTACGCCGACATCCCCGCCGACCTGCTCGAACTGGTCGAGGACGTGATCTTCGACCGCCGGGCCGACGCCACCGACCGGCTCGTCGCCCACGCCGAGGGCGTGCGTGGCAGCGGCACCAAGCGGGTGATCGACCTGACGTGGCGCGAGGCCCCGGTGGCCGAGCGGCTCGCGCACGCGCTGGTCCACGGCATCGTGGACTTCATCGAGGACGACACCGAGGAGGCCAGGCTCACCTTCGCCCGGCCGCTTGAGGTGATCGAAGGCCCGCTGATGGACGGCATGAAGGTCGTCGGCGACCTGTTCGGCGCGGGCAAGATGTTCCTGCCGCAGGTCGTCAAGAGTGCCCGGGTGATGAAGCGTGCGGTCGTCTACTTGGAACCGTTCATGGAGGCCGAGAAGGAGCGGGCGCGCGCCGCGGGCGAACTCGACGTCTCCCGGGGCCAGGGCAAGATCGTGATGGCCACGGTGAAGGGCGACGTCCACGACATCGGCAAGAACATCGTCGGGGTTGTGTTGGGCTGCAACAACTATGAGGTCATCGACCTCGGCGTGATGGTGCCCGCGTCGGTCATCATCGACACCGCGATCCAGGAGGGCGCCGACGCGATCGGCCTGTCCGGCCTGATCACCCCGTCGCTGGACGAGATGGTCGCCGTCGCGGCGGACATGCAGCGCCGCGGCCTGAAGCTGCCGCTGCTCATCGGCGGCGCCACGACCTCGCGCCAGCACACCGCGGTGCGGATCGCGCCCGCCTACGACTTCGACACCGTCCACGTCGAGGACGCCTCCCGGGTCGTCGGGGTGGTCGCCGAACTGCTCGACGCCGACCGCGCGGAGGCGCTGACGGTCCGCAACCGCGCCGACCAGGAACGGCTGCGGCGCAAGCACGAGGAACGTCAGAGCACCGCCATGCTCACCGTGGCGCAGGCGCGCCGGAACCCGGAGCGGGTGGACTTCAGCGAGCTGCCGGTCCCCGACTTCACCGGCGTCCGCCTGGTCGAACCCGATCTGGACACCCTGCGCGGGATGATCGACTGGCAGTTCTTCTTCCTGGCGTGGGAGCTCAAGGGCAAGTACCCGGCGATCCTGGACCAGCCGGTCGCCGCCGAACTCTTCGCCGAGGGCAACGCGCTGCTCGACGAGATCATCGCCGGATCGCTGTTCCAGGCCCGCGGCGTGCTCGGCTTCTGGCCCGCGCACAGCCAGGGCGACGACATCATCGTCGACGGCGTCACCGTGCCGATGCTGCGCCAGCAGACCGTGAAGCCCGAGGGTCGCCCCAACCGCTGCCTCGCCGACTACGTCGCCCCCGCGGGCGACCACCTCGGCGGCTTCGCCGTGGCCATCCACGGCGCCGACGCCGTGGCCGCCAAGTTCGAGGCCGAGCACGACGACTACAAGGCGATCATGGCCAAGGCGCTCGCGGACCGCCTGGCGGAGGCCTTCGCCGAGTACATCCACCTGGAGGCCCGCCGCGCCTGGTTCGAACCGGGTTCCGAGCCCGACCTGGCCGACCTGCACGCCGAGCGGTTCCGCGGCATCCGCCCCGCGCTGGGCTACCCGGCCAGCCCGGACCACAGCCTCAAGCCCGCGCTGTTCGACCTGCTCGGCGCCGACAAGGTCGGCCTCGGTCTGACCGAGTCGTTCGCGATGACCCCCGCCGCGGCGGTGAGCGGTCTGATCTTCGCCCACCCGGACTCGCGCTACTTCACCGTCGGGCGTCTCGGCGCCGACCAGGTCGAGGACTACGCGACCCGCCGTGAGCTGCCGCTCGCCGAAGTGGAGCGCTGGCTGCGGCCCAACCTCGGGTAGTCGGTCGTCTAGCCTAGGTAGACAGACGTCCAATCGTCTATCTAGGCTAGACAGATGTCGCTTGACGAAGAACTGCTGCGAAGCGCTCGCGAGGCGGCGTCCCGCTGGTCAGGGGTGTTGGGCGAGGCTGAACTGGCCAAGGCCGACTACCACCGCGCCGTCCGGCGCCTGTACCTGGCGGGCGGCTCGATGCGCGAGATCGCCGACGCGCTGGACGTCAGCCATCAGCGCGTGCACCAGATGATCGAGGAAGCGGGCGGCACCGCGGGCTGGAAGCCCCGCCAGAAGGCGGGCGCCGACCTCGCGTGCTCGTTCTGCGGCGCGGCCAAGACCGAGGTCGCGCGACTGGTCGCCGGTCCCGGTGTCTTCATCTGCGACGGCTGCGTCGCGTTGAGCGGTCAGGTGATCCAGGAGGCGCGATCGCTGACGGCGGGCGAGTCACATCTCGACCCCGTGCCCGTGACCAGCACGCTCACGTGCTCGTTCTGCTCCGCCGCTGCCGCGGAGCGGATCGTCGCGGGCCCGGGGGTGCGGATCTGCGACCAGTGCGTCCAGTTCTGCGCCGAGGTGATGGCGGCGCTGCCGGACTGACAGCGCCGCGACCACCTTGGGTCTAGCTGACCCTGGTCTCGTAGACCAGGATCTCGGTGCCCACACCTTCGTCACCGTCGTCGGGTGCGGCCCACATGCGCAGCTTCGAGCCGTCGAGTTCGAGGTGCACCGGGTTGCGGGTGGCCACGTGGCCCGCGCTCGACCACAGGGTCACCGGAACCTCGTGCCGGATGTCCAGCGACGGCAGGTCGATCACCGCGATCCCGCCGAGTTCGAACGCGGCCCCGGCCGGGTTGGTGAAGCCGGTGATCCCGGTGCACAGCAGCGTGTGCCTGCCCGCGGCCGCGCAGTCCTGGTAGTCGACGAAGTGGCTGCGGTTGAGCACCTTCCCCAGTTCGTGCCCCTGCTGGTTCCACGTGTACATCCGCCGCGAGCCCCATGACACGCCGCGCAGGGTGCCGTGGTCGGGCACGATTCCACCGATGTGGTCGGCGACGCGGAACTCCTCGTGCACGGCCAGGGTCGCCAGGTCGATCCGGTAGACGATGGACGAGCTGTTGGGTCGATATTGGGCGACCGGGACCCACAGCGAGTTCGCGTCCGCGTCGATGCCGCCGGGGTGGTAGACGATGCCCTCGCCGAGCACGATGTCGTGCACGAGGTTGCCGTGCAGGTCAAGCTCGAAGACGTGGCCGACACCCTTGCCCGGGGTGCGGTCGTAGCCGTCGACCGGCGCCGGGTACTTCACCGGCCGCTCGATGATCTCCACGCTGGACATGAAGAGCCGGTCGCCGACCCGGGTGAAGCCCTGCGGGTGGTGGGTCGGGAAGTTGAGCTTGATCTTGTCGACCTGGGTCCACGCCGCCGACCGGTCCAGCTTCGACACCGCCACGCCGAGCGCGTCGCCCTGGTCGGTGGGCGCCGCGTCCGCGGCGATCCCGGTGCCGAGCAAGCAGGTTCCCGCGATCGCCGCCAACGCGGCCTTTGTGTATGCACGCACGATCCACGACCTCCAGTCAGGTGGTTGTCGCGCAGTTCTACCGAGGCGGCATGGCGCCGGGATGATGCCCGCATGGCGCGCGGCGGAACGTCGCGCAGGAAGATCGACTCGGTCAGCTGATCCGCGTTCGCGATGCCGCCCCTTCGTCGCCGACGGATACTCGTGTCCGTGGCGGAAGGGGTGGATCACGTCCCCGGTCTGGAGCCGAGCGCACAGGCCGGCTGGCAGGGCGCGTATGACCAGCTGACCGCCGCGGACCGGGTGACCCCGCTGTGCGCCGCGGACCTCGAGCTCCTCGCCCGTGCCGCCTACATGCTCGGCCAGGACGACGACTACGTACGAGCGCTCGAACGGGCCTACCGGTCCTATCTCGACGCGGACGAACCCGGGTCCGCCATCAGGTGCGCGTTCTGGATCGGCCACAGCTGGCTGTTCCGTGGACAGTCGGCGCCGGGATTCGGCTGGTTCGCGCGGGCGGAGCGACTGCTCGATCCCGACGCAGACACCGTGGACCGGGGCTACGTGTTGATCGGCGAGATGCTCGGCCACCTCGTCAAGGGCGACAGTCCGGCCGCGCTCGCCGTCGCCGTCCGAGTCACCGAGGTCGGCGAGCGCTTCGGCGACCGCGACCTGGTCGCGATCGGCATGATGGAGCACGGGCACGCGCTGGTCCGGCAGGGTCGGTCGGACGAGGGTGTCCGGCTGATCGACGAGACGATGGTCGCGGTGACCGCGGGGGAGCTTTCGCCGATCGTCGCCGGGATCGTCTACTGCAACACCATCGCGTTCTGCCGTGGCGCCTACGAACTGCGGCGGGTCCGTGAGTGGACCCTGGCGCTGACCAGATGGTGTGCGGGCCAGCCGGACATGGTGGCGCACAAGGGAGTCTGCCTGGTGCACCGCGCGGAGATGATGACCCTCGGCGGCGACTGGACGGACGCGCTGGCCGAGCTGAGCCGGATCAGCGAGTCCTACACAGCGGGCGCGCTGAACCGCTTGGCCCGCGGCGAGGCGGCCTACCGCGACGGCGAGGTGCGCAGGCTGCGTGGCGAATTCGCCAAGGCGGAAGCGGCCTACCAGACGGCCAACGGTCTGGGCCGCGAGCCGCAGCCCGGTCTCGCCCTGATGCGCCTGGCACAGGGGAGAGGCGACGCGGCCGCCGCGACGATCCGCCGCGCGGTGTCCGAGTCGCCACGCGGGCTGCCGCGGGTGGCACTGCTGCCCGCGTACGTGCGGATCATGCTGGCGGCGGGCGACACCGACGCCGCCGCGGGCGCGTGTCGGGAACTCGACGAGATCGCGGCCCAACAGGGCACCGAGGCCATCGACGCGCTGGCGTCGCACGCCCGCGGCGCCCATGCCCTCGCCACGGGCGACGCACAAGGCGCGCTGTCCGCGGCACGCCGAGCATGCGTTCTGTGGCAACAACTTGAGGCGCCATACGAGTCCGCGCGCAGCCGAGCCCTGCTGGGCCGAGCCTGCCGACTCCTCGGCGACGAGGACACCGCCGCCATGGAACTGCGGGCCGCCAGGGACACCTTCACCGGACTAGGCGCGCGACCCGACCTGGCCGAGACCGAACCGCCCGGCGACGCGCACGGGCTCAGTCCGCGTGAGCTGGAGGTCCTCCGGCTGGTCGCGGCCGGGCACGGCAACCGCGAGATCGCCGCCGCCCTGGTCCTCAGCGAGCACACCGTGGCCCGCCACCTGCAGAACATCTTCGCCAAGATCGACGTCTCGACCCGCGCCGCCGCGGGCGCCTTCGCCCACGAGCACAACCTCGCCTGACGTGGTCAAAACCAACCACGCCGCGCCCACACCCGATTGGTGATCCCAAGGGACGCGGCGATGGCCATCCCCGCCATAGCTTCGTGCGTACCGAATTCGCCGAAAGGGAGGCACCCGCCATGTACGTCGTCGTCCACCACCACATCAAGAACCCCGAGACCGCCTTCACCCGCGGCCAGCGCCTCATCGCAGGCGACGGGGCGCCGGAGACGGTCAAGGTCCTGCAGTTCTACCCGAGCCAGGACCTGACCGAGGTCACCTGCCTGTGGGAATCCGACACCGTCGAGTCGGTCCAGGCCTGGGTCGACAGCACCCTCGGCGACGCCAGCTCCAACTTCTGTTACCCGGTCGCGGCCGAGCAGGCCTTCGCGGAACGTCCGCTGGGACTGCCCGCCACACCGATGCCGCAGCCCGCCTGACCCTCAGCCAGCCACGGTCGCCGGAGCCAGGCCCAGATCGGCCATGGCCTGTGCTCCGGCGTCGTCGCCTGCGAGTACGAGTGTTCGCGCCCGCTGGTAGCGGCAGCCCGCTGTCTCGAACGCGGTGGCCGCGGCGAGCATCCGGGCTTGGTCGCCGTCCAGCAGGGCTTCCGCGCGGTCCAATTGCGCCTCGGCGATCGGGTTGCCCACCACGACGTTCCGTGCGGCGGTGACTCGGTCGCGGGCGTCGGGTGCCCCGGCGAGGGTGGCGGCCTCGGCGCGCAGGGCCAGGTACCAGTGGCGCCAGAACCAGATGACCTGCTCGTCCATCTCGTCCGGGTCGGCTGCCATCCTCGTCAAGGCCTGGTCGGCGTGACCATCGTGGAGCAGGACGATCGCGTCGAACACGGCGCTGTAGCCGGCGCTTTCCTCTTGTCCCACACCGAGTTCGTCGACGACGGCGAGCCACTTGGTCCTCGCCGCGTTGTCGCCGCGCAGGCCGTGGACCATCGCCACCGCGGCGGCCGCCATGGCGAGGTTGGGGGCGTGTTGGCTCCCCGAACGCTCCCAGGCGTCGAGGAAGCGGCTGCTGCCTGCCAGGACGCTGTCGACGTCGCCTGCCAGGGCGTCGGCCACGAGCAGGCGGGACGTGGCGAAGTCGCCGCGTTCGGCCAGCAGGGGCAGGTCGCGCAGTGCCTCGCCCCAGCGGTGGGCGCCCGCGAGGTCGCCGACGCCGACGCAGGTCTCGGCGGCCTCGGCGAGCGCGTTCACCCGCTCGAGCGCGCTGGCAGGCGTCACCGGTGCCGTGGCGAGCAGTTCGACGCGGCTGCGGGTCGTGGCCGCGGTGGCGAAGATGTCCGCCGCCCAGCACTGGGCGGCGGTGAGGGCGTCGAGGGCTCCACTCTGGGCCAGCGGGTCGCCGGTGGCGCGCGCCAGGTCGACCGCCCGCTCGGCGCGCGCGACGGCGGCGGGCGCTGTCGAATCGGCGCTCAGCACCCCACACTCGGCGAGGACATGTAC
>Ga0247823_10003598_pt1 | contig 12516 bp, 12 predicted proteins | sample 13C_PalmiticAcid_2_FD_192426 | JGI IMG/M metagenome (GOLD analysis project Ga0247823, IMG submission 192426) | Soil microbial communities from agricultural site in Penn Yan, New York, United States - 13C_PalmiticAcid_Day30 | ecosystem: Environmental > Terrestrial > Soil > Agricultural land...
CCGCGGGCCGCGCCAGCGTCAAGGCGGGAGGCGGCGGGCCGCTGCTGGTTCATGGCGACCTGGCCGCTGTCGCGACCTATGCCCGGGGGTCGGACGGCGCGACCTCATTCGCGGTCTATGGCATCGACGGGAGCCACGCGCTCACCCCGAGCGGCGGCGCGCTTGCGGGAGTCGCCGAAGGCGCGGCGCGGATCGCCGATGCGCGCGACGCGCTCGACAAGATCGCGGTCGATCTGGCCAATGGCGTCAACGCCGTTCAGGCGGGCGGCGAGGATCTTGACGGGAATGCCGGCGCGGCGATGTTCAGCGCCACCGGCGCATCCGACTTTAAGCTCGTCCTTGATGATCCGCGCGGCATCGCCGCGGCGGCGCCGGGCGGAGGCGAGCGGAGCAACGGCAACCTCACCGCGCTCGCCACGCTGCGCAAGGACGGTAAGTTCGAGGGCAGCCTGACCACGCTCACCGCCGATAATGCCAGCGCGCTGGCCGCGCGCCGCTCAATCGCCGAAGTGCAATCGACGATCCGCTCCAACGCCGCCGCCGCGCGCGATTCGATCGCGGGCGTCAATGTGGACGAGGAAGCGGTCGACCTGATCCGCTTCCAGCAGGCCTATCAGGCGTCGAGCCGCGTCATTCAGGTGGCGCGCGAGACCCTCCAGACCCTCTTCGATATCCGGTGACCGCGATGCGTGTGACGACCAATCAGAGCTACGATCGCCCTTCGCTGATGATGGCGACGCTGAACGCCCAGGCCGACCGCCTGCAAACCCAGGTCGCCACCGGCAAGAAGATTCTCGCGCCGTCCGACAGCGCGTCGGGCTGGCAGCAACTGTCGGGCCTCAAGCGCGCCACCGCCGACGACAGCGCCTATACGTCGAACATCAAGATGGCGCAGTCGCTGCTTGCCGCGACCGACACCGCACTCGAGACGGTGGAGACGCAGCTTCAGCGCGCCAAGGGCTTCGCGGTACAGGCCAACAGCGACACGGTGACACCCGAGGGCCGCGCCGCGATCCTGAAAGAGGTCGAGGCGATCATCACGGACCTGCTCGGCGCGGTGAACGCCAGGGACACGCGCGGCCAGCCCTTGTTCGGAGGCGCGGCGGGCGATGCGGCCTATGCCCGTCAGCCCGATGGCTCGATCACCTATGTCGGCAGCGGCGAGGCCGCGCCGATCCCGGTCGGCGACGGCGTCGACATCGCCGCAACCGAGAGTGGCGCGCGCGCGTTCGGCGGCATCCCGACTGCGAACGGCACGTCTGACATCTTCGCGATCCTCACCGCCTTCGCCGCCGCGCTCCAGCCCGGCGCCGAAGCCGGCGGGATCGACACCGCGATGGCCGATCTTGACGCCGCGCTCGATCAGATCGGCACGACGCGCGCCTCGGTCGGCGCACGCGCCTTCCGCATGGATCTTGAGGCCGAACGGCTGGTCGATGTCGATGTAACGCGCGAGGCGGCCCGTTCGGGTATCGAGGACGCCGACACCGCCGCCTCGATTGCCGAGTTGCAAAAGACGCTGACGATCCTGCAGGCAACGCAGGCGAGCTTCACCAAGCTCACCTCGCTGTCGCTGTTCGACTATATTCGCTGAGTCGGATCGGTTTCATTAACCATATCCTAGCGCTTTTTCGCTCAAGTTCCGGCGTGCGCGGTCGTTTGTAACGGTAACCAAGCCAGCGCCCGTGGGAGCCACGCGAAGTCATGTTTCCAGTCATCGGTTTCGTCGTCCTGATCGCCATGGTGTTCGGCGGCTTCGCCATCACCGGCGGCGCGCTTGAGCCTGTGCTGCATGCTCTGCCGCACGAGATGCTGATCATCGGCGGCGCCGCGCTGGGCGCGCTGATCATCGGCAATTCGGGCCGCGAGCTCAAAGCACTCGGCGGTGGCTTCATGAAGGTGCTCAAGGGCCCCAAGTATAAGAAGCAGGACTATCTCGACGTCATCTTCCTCGTCTCAAAGCTGATGAAGATGCTGCGCGTCGATGGTCCGATCGCGCTCGAGCCGCATGTCGAGGACCCCAAATCCTCCGCGATCTTCGCCGAATACCCCCGCCTGCTTGCGGATCACACGCTGGTCGACCTGATCTCCGACACGCTGCGTCTCGTCGTCGTCTCATCGGGCACGCTCGACGTGCATGCGGTCGAGGATGTGATGGATAACGCCATCAAGACCCACCACCACCATGTCGAGGAGCCGCAGCACGCATTGCAGGGCCTGGCCGACGCGCTGCCAGCCCTCGGTATTGTCGCGGCGGTGCTCGGCGTGGTGAAGACGATGGGTTCGATCGACAAGCCGCCAGCGATCCTCGGCGCGATGATCGGCTCGGCACTGGTCGGCACCTTCCTAGGCGTGCTGCTGGCCTATGGCCTGGTCGGTCCGCTCGCGGGTCGCCTCAAGCAGATCATCGATGCCGACGCCGCGATCTATCACACGGTCAAGCAGATCATCATCGCCTCGCTCCACGGTCACCCGCAGCCGCTGGTGATCGAGGCGGCGCGCTCGGGCATCGCCCATCACAACCAGCCCGGTTTCGCCGAGGTGTTCGACGGCTTGCGCGGTAGGTAGGCATGACGGCCAGGGCGCCTCACGCGGCGAAGCTGCCGCCCAAGATCATCGTCAAGAAGATCTTCGTCGAGGGCGGCGGTGGTCATCACGGCGGCGCGTGGAAAGTCGCCTATGCCGACTTCGTGACCGCGATGATGGCGTTCTTCCTGCTGATGTGGCTGCTCGGCGCGACCAACGAGAAGCAGCGCAAGGCGCTGGCCGATTACTTCGCGCCGACCCTGATCGAGTTCAAGCAGAACAGCGCAGGCTCGAACGGCCTGCTCGGCGGTGACGCGATGCAGGGCAAGGACAATTACCCGACCATGGCGAAGCAGACCGGTACACGGTCCATGACGATCCCCGCCGGCGCGCAGGGCGGCGATTTCGTCGGTACCGGCGCGCAGGGCAGCCTCAAGAACAAGGAGGCGATGGACGCCGAGGACCGTCAGGGCTTCGCCAAGATGAAGGCCGATATCGAGCGCAAGATCAAATCCACCCCCGGCCTTACCAAGCTGGGCAAGCAGGTCCGCTTCGTGCCGACGCGTGAAGGCATGCGGATCGACCTGATGGACGACGCCGACTATTCGATGTTCGCGCTCGGCACGACCAACTTCGTGCCCGAGGCGGCGAAGCTGGTCGCGCTGGTCGCCCAGTCGATCGCCGATTCGGAGAACCCGCTGATGGTGCGCGGGCACACCGACAGCCTAGGTTATGGCGACCCGCGTAACATGAACAACTGGATGCTCTCCAGCGCCCGATCGGAAGAGACGCGTCGCCGCCTTGTCGCGGCCGGGGTTCCCGAGCCGCGGTTCGAGCGCATCGAGGGCGTCGCCGACCGCGAACCGCTGATCAAGGCCAACCCCGCCGACCCGCGCAACCGCCGCGTCGCGATCACCCTGCTCTACCGCAAGAGCAAGCTGGACAGATAGTTGCAGGCGACAGCGGCGCCCGAATCTAGAAGAACAATTTCCGCACGCTGATCCGTACGGTGCGCCCGAGCGGATCGAGCAATGCCGGCTGATAGCTGAGCGGTGTGCCGCCGGTCGCGTCGGTCACCTTCAGACGGTTGTCGAAGATATTGTCGACCGACAGCGTGACCCGCGTGCCGGTCAGCCAGCGATTCTCGCGCACGAATTTGAACTGCGGTCCAAGTGACGCGAACAACCGCAGATTGACCGTCGCGAAGTCGTCGAAACGCAGCTCGTCGGTGCTCGCCGCGCCGCCACGCACCGTGGTCGCACTCTGCCAGTCCGCGTTGACGCGGAACCCGATACCGTCGCGCGTGACGCCCGCGCGCAGCTCGACCTGATGGCGTGGTGACCCGCCGCGGCTGCCGGTGGCCGACCCGTTGAGCAGATCGAGCTCGGGCAATCCGTCGCGAATCGTAATCTTGTCGGTCAGCGCGACGGTGTGGAACACGCCGATCTGAAGCCGCCCGCCACCGCCAGGCCCACCACCCCCCGGACCGCCGCCGCCAAAGCCGCGGAAGCCACCCGGGCCGCCCTGCCTTCCACCCTCACCGGACCGTCGCGGACCTTCGCCCGGCACGCGTTCACCGGGACCGCGCTCCCCCGTAGGCGGCGCCTCGCCGCGCGCCTCAGCCGCCTCACGCGCAGCCTGCCGCGCGGCACGCTGCGCCTGAAATTCCTCGGCGGCCTTGCGGGCCAGCGGCGAGCTGATCGCCTTGGAGAAGTTGAGGCCCCAACGGATCTGCTCGCGCTCGCTGCGCAGGAAGTTGACCGGGCGATTGTCGATCCGGATTAGCGTGCCGCTGCCGTCACGCACAAAACGATCGGGGAACGCGGCCTCGATTTCCGCCGTTGCGGTGGGGAAGGCGGCGATCGGATTGCGAATCGTGCTCTTGTTGTAATCGACGTTGAGCGTGAGGTCGGTGTCCTTGAGCGGGCGCAGATTGAGGCCGAGCTTCATCACGCTGCGGTTGTCGGCGATCAGGTTCGCATTGCCGCCGTCGATGCGGGTGATGTCCACCGTCTCGCCGCGCACGAAATCGAACACACGCACATTGGGCGTCGCGACCACCGGGTTGCCGAGTTGCTGCGCCGAGGGTGCGCCTTCCTCCTCGGTGAACGACGCGATAAGGCGAAGCTGCTCGATCGGCGACCAGTTGACGCCATAGCCATAGGTGACGAGCGTGCCGAAGTCCGACAGCTCCTCGACCTCGACATTGCCGTTGAGCGAGAGGTTGCCCAACCCCTTGAGCACCGCGCGGCTGCGGCTGGCGATCGGCAGGTCGATATTGGCCTGAACCGCTCCGGTATCGCGACCGATGTCAGCTGAAGAGAACACGCCCGAGCGCAGCGATTCGCTCGCCAGATCGCTGGTGCGGCCCGTGGCGCGGATGCTGGTCGAGATATCGCCCGCGGGCAGCTTGGCGATAGGGCCCGCGACCAGCGCATCGATCGATCCGACGCTGGAGACCGATTTCGCCCGGTCGGACGGGCGAATGAACACCGCATCGGCGGGGATCGGCCCGAATGGATTGAAGCCGGGATCGTTCGCATCCAGCCGCGATTGAAGGAATGCCGTATCGACGCCGGTATCGGTCAGTGTGCGGCTCTCGACTCGATCCCAGTTGCCGGTCACCGACCATCGCCAGCGCGGGCTGATGTCGCCGTTCAGGGAGAAGCCACCATGCAGCGTACGGCTGTTGCTGCTGCGCTCAAGCGGCGCGAACTGGTCATAATAGCGGAACAGCCGGGTGTCGGCGGTGAAGGGCGAGAAGGGGTTGGCACCGGGTAGGGTCAGGCTCGCGCTCGGCAAGCCCAGCCAGGATTCGCTCTGATTCTGCTCGAGCCGGAAATTGGCGGTCGCCGCGATCTTGCCGATGTTCCGGCTGATCACGGTGTTGATCGTCAGACTCTCGGTCGCGGGCTGAAGCGTCCGATAGGGCGAGAGATCGGTGGTGTTGGGATCGTTCGCCGCCGCGAGGAAGCCGTTGAGCGGCACCGCGCCATTCGCGGCGGCATCAGGCGCGCCCGTTACGGTCACCACCCGGCCCGCAAGCGCACTCAGCGCCGGATCGATCTCGCCCCCGGGCAGGAGGCCGGTGACGTTGCCGATCCGGTCGAACGGCGAACTGGGAGTCGAGGTGATGACGTCACGCTCGCTCTCCAGCAGCCGCGTGTCGCGCTCATACTCGACGTCGATGTTGATGCGCCCGTCGCGGTTGATGCGCAGCAGGCTGAACTCCAAATCTTGTCCGCTGCGTCCGCCCGCGGTTGCGAAGGTCGCGTCGATCTCGCCCGTGATCGACCGGAAACGGCGGCGAAGCACGATGTTCACCACGCGCTGGTCGGCGCGATAGCCGAGCTTGAGCGCAGCCTCTTCGGGCAGGATGTCGATCCGCTCGATCGCCTCGGGCGGAATGTCACGGATTTCGGCGAAGCCCGAGATACGCCGGCCGCTCAGCAGCAGCACCGGCGCACCGCCGTCGCGTCCGCGCCCGCTGCGTGTCTGCGGCTCCAGCTCGGTCAGCAGTTCGGCAAGCGATCCGACGCCATAGGCGCGGATATCGGCGGGATTGAGCACCACCTCGGGCTTGACGTCGCCCTGCACCGCGCCGCGGAGTTGGCCGGTGACGACCACTTCCTCGGCATCGGCCATGTCATCGACGGGAACGTCGCCCCCATCGTCCTGGCTTGCCGGTGGCGGCGTCCCGGGAGCCGGCGCCGGGACGGTCTGCGCAGCCATTGCTACGGGTGCCGCCGTCGCCATCCATCCAGCCATCAACCACGCAACCCGCCGCATTCGTCACTCCCAAAAACACCCGGCCCAGAAAAGCCCCTCGCAGGCGGCCGCCAGCGTCCTTTTAGGCTCGATTTGTCGCAGAAATGTGCCCGGAAGAAGGAACGCAGGTTCGGCCGAGCCTCAGTCCGCCTTGCCCTGCCCCTGCATCTGCGCGTGGTGACGGATCACTTCGTCGATAATGAAGCGCAGGAATTTCTCGGAGAATTCGGGGTCGAGGTCGGCCTGCGCCGCCAGCTCCCGCAGACGCGCGATCTGGCGATCCTCGCGCCCGGGATCGGCAGGCGGCAGACCGGTCTCAGCCTTGTGGCGGCCGACCGCCTGGGTGATCTGGAACCGCTCGGCGAGCAGGAAGACGAGCGCGGCGTCGATCCGGTCGATGCTCTGGCGATAGCGTTGCAGCGTCTCGTCGCTCATGGAAATGGCATATGTCCCGATTGATGGCGCGCGCCTTGTTGCGCCGCTTTCCTCCGTAAGCAACCCCCGCGCACTTGCCTTTCGCCTGCGTTGCAGCCACATCGCGCGCGACATGAGCGCGACCATTCATCGTATCGGCCGCGGGGCGGCGCCCTCGCTTGAGCCCATGCTCGCGCTGGTCGCGGCGGACATGAACCTCGTCAACGCCGTGATCCTCGACCGGATGCAGTCGCAGATCCCGCTGATCCCGGAGCTTGCCGGCCATCTGATCGCGGGCGGCGGCAAGCGGATGCGACCGATGCTCACGTTGGCGAGCGCACGGCTGCTCGACTACTCGGGCACACGCCACCACCGGCTCGCCGCCGCGGTCGAGTTCATCCACACCGCGACCCTGCTGCATGACGATGTCGTCGACGGCTCCGACATGCGCCGCGGCAAGCGCACCGCCAACTTGATCTGGGGCAATCCGGCGAGCGTGCTGGTCGGCGACTTCCTGTTCAGCCGCAGCTTCGAGCTGATGGTCGAGGACGGCAGCCTGAAGGTGCTCAAGATCCTCTCCAACGCCTCCGCGGTGATCGCCGAGGGTGAGGTGAATCAGCTCACCGCCGCGCGGCGCATCGATCTGGCCGAGGAACGCTATCTAGAGATCATCGGTGCCAAGACCGCCGCACTGTTCGCCGCCGCCTGCCGCATCGCCGCGGTGGTCGGTGAGCGCCCCGAGGCGGAGGAAGCCGCGCTCGACGCCTATGGCCGCAATCTCGGCATCGCGTTCCAGCTGGTCGACGACGCCATCGACTATGTCTCGGACGCCGGAACGATGGGCAAGGATGCGGGTGACGATTTCCGCGAGGGAAAGATGACGCTCCCGGTGATCCTCGCTTATGCCCGTGGCAGCGAGGACGACCGCGCCTTCTGGAAAGAAGCCGTGCTCGGTCGCCGCATCAGCGACGACGATTTCGCCCATGCGGTCGGTTTGGTGCAATCGAGCCGCGCGGTCGACGACACGCTCGCGCGCGCGCGGCACTACGGCCAGCGCGCCATCGACGCGCTCGGCATCTTCCCGTCCAGCGCGGCGAAGGACGCGATGATCGAGGCGGTCGAGTTCGCTGTCGCCCGCGCCTTCTGACGCTCAGGCCTCGCTCTCCTCATCCTCGTCTTCGTCGGTGCCGAGCGAATCGTCTTCGTCGTCGTCGAGCGCGTCCTCGATCGCCTCGCCCAGCATATCGAGTTGTTCATAGGTCGCGGTCAGTTCGATCGTCTCGCCATCCTCGTCATCGATGCTGACCAGATAGTCGCCGTTGCCGTCCGCGGCGATGGTGAAGCTCGAAAGCGTGCGTGCCATGTCCCGTCTCCTTCAAACCGCGCAACGCGCGTCGCACGATTGGGTGCCATGCCGCTTCAAGCAATGCGGTGAATTGCGTAGAGCGACAGCGTGAGCGACCTTCCCATCCATGCCGTGCTGCCCGATTTGCTCGCGGCGCTCCGGAGCGCGAGCAACGCGGTGCTGGTCGCCCCGCCGGGCGCTGGCAAGACCACCGCGGTCGCCCCCGCGCTGCTCGGCGAGGGCTGGTGCGACGGCGAGATCCTGCTGCTTTCCCCCCGCCGACTCGCCGCGCGCGCCGCCGCAGAGCGCATGGCCGTTCTCGCCGGTGAGCCGGTCGGCGGGACCTATGGCTATGCCACCCGCATGGACACCAAACGCTCGGCCCGGACCCGCGTGACGGTGGTGACCGAGGGCATCTTCGTCAATCGCATCCAGACCGACCCGGAGCTTTCGGGCGTTTCCGCGGTGCTGTTCGACGAGGTGCATGAGCGCAGTCTCGACAGCGATTTCGGCCTGGCACTGGCGCTCGATGCGCAGGCGGCGTTGCGGCCCGACCTGCGGCTTGTCGCGATGTCCGCGACGCTCGACGGCGCGCGCTTCTCCGCGCTTATGGGCGACGCACCCGTCATCGAAAGCGAAGGCCGCAGTCATCCCCTCGATCTGCGCCATCTCGGCCGCGCGGCAGAGGCGCGGATCGAGGATTCGGTCGCCGCGGCGATCCGGCAGGCGTTGCGCGAAACCGACGGCGGCATCCTTGCCTTCCTCCCCGGCGTCGCCGAGATCGAACGGGTGGCCGAACGGATCGCCGACATCCCCGATGCCGTCCTCCACAAGCTTCACGGCAGCCTCGACCCCGCCGCGCAACGCGCCGCGATCGCCCCTGACCGGGAGGGGCAGCGCAAGCTCGTGCTCGCCACTTCCATCGCGGAGACCTCGCTGACCCTCGACGGCATTCGCGTCGTGGTCGACTCCGGCCTTGCCCGCCGGCCGCGCTATGATCGCGCGGCCGGGATGACCCGCCTCGTCACCGAACGCGCGAGCCAGGCGGCCGTCACCGAACGCGCCGGTCGCGCCGCTCGGCAGGGGCCGGGCGTCGCCTATCGCCTGTGGGAGGCGGCGGCGACCGCGGGCCTGCCGCGCTTCGACCCGCCCGAGATCCTTGAAGCCGATCTCTCCGCGCTCACGCTCGATTGCGCCCTGTGGGGCGTCGCCGATCCACGCGACCTCAACTGGCTGGATCCGCCGCCCCAAGCCGCGGTGCAGGAAGCACGCACGCGCCTCGCCGCGCTCGAAGCGATCGATGGCGATGGCCGCCCGACGGCGCACGGCAAGGCAATCGCTCGCCTGCCTCTCTCGCCACGCCTTGGACATATGCTCGTGCGTGCCGCCGATCTGGGGCTGGCCAGGACCGCCGCCGATATCGCCGTACTCCTCGGGGAGCGCGGTCTCGGGGGTTCTGACGCCGATCTTGAGCATCGCCTACGCCGCTGGCGGACCGAGCGCGGGCAGCGGGCGGAGAACGCCCGCCGCCTCGCCGAACGCTGGGCAAAGCTTGTCCCGACGGAATCCCCCACCTCGACTCCCCCCACTTCACCTGAAGCCGTCGCCGCTTGTGTCGCGCTCGCCTTTCCCGACCGGCTCGCGAAACGCCGCGACGCATCGGGCGAGACCTGGGCGTCGGCGGGCGGGCGCGGCTTCAGGCTCGATTCCGCGTCGTCGCTTGCGCGCCACGAATGGCTCGCCGTCGCCGAGACGCAGGGCATGGCCGCGGGCGCACGCATCCTGTCCGCGGCTCCAATCGACGCAGCAGCGGTCGAGGAACTGTTCGCGCATCGCATCGAGACCCGCCGTCATGTCCGCTTCGATCCCGCCGCCGGACGAGTCGAAACCACGCGCGAACGCCGCCTCGGCGCGATCCGCCTTTCCAGCGGACCCGACACCGGCGCGGACGCGGACGAGATCGGCACCGCGCTGCTCGAGGGCGTGCGCGCTCACGGCCTCGGCCTGCTGCCCTGGTCCGCCGCCGCCCGCGCGCTGCGCACCCGCGCGAGCTACGCGGGTGTCGAAACCTTGTCCGATCCTGCATTGCTTGCCGATCTCGACGACTGGTTGCCGCCCGTGCTCGCCGGCAAGCGCCGCCTCGACGCCATCGCAACCGAGGCGCTGACACAAGCGCTGCAGAACCGCCTCGGCTGGGACGGGCAGAAACAGCTGGACCGGCTCGCTCCCGCGCGGCTCGAAACACCGGCCGGGTCCAGCCATGAGATCGATTATGCCGCCGAAGGTGGCCCGACCGCCGAAATGCGCGTGCAGGCCTTGTTTGGCCTGTCGGTGCATCCGACCCTCGGCGACGGTACCCCGCTCATCCTCTCGCTCACTTCCCCCGCCGGTCGCCCGATCCAGACGACGCGCGACCTGCCCGGCTTCTGGAAGGGCAGTTGGGCCGACGTCGCGAAGGAAATGCGCGGCCGTTATCCACGCCACCCCTGGCCGGATGATCCCGCCGCGGCCAATGCGACGCTACGCACGAAAAATGCGGATGCACGGCGCGGCGGTTCGCGATAAAGGGCAATCCCATGTCCACCGCACGCATCTATCAGCGCCCGAAGAACGCCATGCAGTCGGGCCGTTTCCGTACCGACCGCTGGGTACTTGAATTCAACCCCGGCGAGCAGCAGCGCCCTGATCCCCTCACCGGCTGGGCCGGCTCGGGTGACACGCGCAACCAGTTGCGCCTCAACTTTCCGACGCTTGAAGCCGCGCAGGACTATGCCGCACGCGAAGGCATCGCCTTCCACGTCGTTCAGGCGCCGCAGCGCAAGCTCAAGCTTCAGGCCTACGCCGACAATTTCCGGTGAACCCGGCTGAACTCCTCGACCGCTGGATCGAGGCGTTCAACGCGGCCGACGCCGATGTGCTCGCCGCGCTCTATCATGATGATGCGGTGAACCATCAGGTTGCCAACGCGCCGGTCGAAGGCCGCGCGGCGATCCATGCGATGTTCGCGGCCGAGTTCGCCGCTGCTGAAATGGTCTGCATCCCCGTGAACCGCATGGCCGACGGCGAATGGGCGGCGATGGAGTGGCGCGATCCCAAGGGCTTTCGCGGTTGCGGCTTCTTCCACGTCGTCGACGGCCGCATCAAGCACCAGCGCGGCTATTGGGATCGCCTGAGCTTCGAGCGGCTCTACAGCAACAATGATTGAGCAAGCACCAGCAGCAGCTTGACGTCGATCGCCAGACCGCGCGCGCGGCAATCGGCGACGAACGCCGGGACCTCGGCGAGTTTCACCCGGTGGACGGTGATACCCTCGCCTTCCACGCCGCCGCCCTCGTCGACGCGCACCAGATCGCGCGCGCGGACCAACGTGAAGCTCTCGCTGACCATGCCGGGCGAGGAGAAATACTCGCCAAGTGACTCGACCCGGCCGGGGAGATAGCCGGTTTCCTCTTCCAGTTCGCGCGCCGCGGCTACCTCCACCGCCTCGTCATCGGTCTCGTCGCCGACCAGACCCGCGGGCAACTCAAGGCAAATACGGCCGAGCGGCACGCGATACTGCTCGACCAGAAGCAAATACCCCTCGTCGTCAATCGCGACGATCACCGCGGCGCGGATGCCGCGGGCACGCGACACATATTCCCAGCGCCCCTGCTTTTTCGCACTGATGAACTTGCCTTGCCAGACGGTCTCGACGGGCGCGTCGGAATCCGCCGTCACAGTTCGATCAGCCGGTCGGGAAGCTCGTTCGCGTCGCTCTCAGTCTTAGGGAAGTGCTGGGCGAGCACCGTGCCGATCCGGGCCACGGCGTCGGCCATTCCGCCCGCGGGATCGCCAGCGCGGATGCGGTCGATCAGCGCGACCATCGCTTCACCCCATACACCGTCATCGACCTTGCCGACGATCGCCTCGTCCGCGACGATTTCGGCGCGATGCTCGGCAAGGCTGAGGTAGAGCAGCACGCCGACGCGCGCCGCGGTGCGCTTCTCCGCGCTCGCCTTGAAGAACTGCACCGCGCGCCGCCGCACCCGCCGCCCGCGTACCGCAGAGGGGATCAATACGCCGCGAAACGGCAATGCCTCGAACCCGAAGCGGACGATCAGGAACAACGCCGCCTGCACCACTACCAGCAAGACGAACTGCAAGTGCCGTTCCGCCTCCCCCCAGCCGCCGGTGAACAACGCCAACTTGGCATCGAGCACCCCGGGAAAAGCCGCAAACACCCCCAGCGCAGCGAGCATCATAGCCGCAGCATAATAGAGCGAGACATCGTGATAATGGTCGGAGTGGGTGGTGACGATGGTGACGATTTCGCTGTCGGTGTTGCGCTCGGCCTCGGCGACCGCGGCGGTCACCACGTCATGTTCCTCGTTCGTGAATCGTCGTGTCATCACCAGCCCCCCGATGCACCGCCGCCGCCGAACGACCCGCCGCCGCCCGAGAAGCCGCCGCCGCCACCCCAGGAC
>Ga0247823_10003600_pt1 | contig 12515 bp, 10 predicted proteins | sample 13C_PalmiticAcid_2_FD_192426 | JGI IMG/M metagenome (GOLD analysis project Ga0247823, IMG submission 192426) | Soil microbial communities from agricultural site in Penn Yan, New York, United States - 13C_PalmiticAcid_Day30 | ecosystem: Environmental > Terrestrial > Soil > Agricultural land...
CAGGAAACCCAGCGCATCGGCCAGGCGGCCCACGTCTTCGACGATGTCGCGCTCGGTGATCTCGATGACGAAGCGGCTCAGGACGCGCCCCGCGGACTGCAGGCCTTCGATGATCTGCTGCGGGCGGAAGGCGTCCTGCAGGATCGCGTGCGCGCTCAGGTTGACCAGCAGGCGCCCGCCACGCTCGAAATCGAAGCTGCGAACCAGCATGCGGGCGGCCTGGGTTTCCAGCTCGCCGAGCCGTCCGGCGACACGCGCCATGTCCAGCAACTGCAGCGGTGTCATCGACCCGTGCGCGTGACGCATCAGGCCTTCGTGCGCGACCACGCGCTGGTCTTCCAGATGGACGATGGGCTGGTACACCGCGCGCAATCCGCCCGGGCGCAGGGCGGCGTCCAGCACGGCGGACATCGGGGCGGGAGCAGGGCAGGCGAGCATGGGGCCGGGACGCTAGCGCGATCGCATGACAGTGGCGTGTCAGTCGTCGTCGTCATCGTGCTGTAGCGCACGCCGCGTACAACACCTGCATCCCGGAACGCCGCACGCGTGGCGAAAAAGGACATTAAAGTCCTGGCGGGAACGGCCGATACCGATGCGTCATTCTGTCCGGAATACGCCCATGGCCTCCCCCCCGAATTCGACCCTGCGTCGCCTGCGCGATGCCGCCGTACGCCGCATGCGCTTGCTGTCCTCCACGCGGCTCGGTCGCATGAGCCTGGCCGGCAAGATCCAGGCGAGCCTGCTGGTATCCGGTGTCGGCCTGCTGGTGATCGCGCTGGCCCACTGGCGCGCCAGTGTAGGGGCGGAGCGCGCAGGCGACACGTTCGCCGGCTACCAGGCACGCGCGGTGCTCGCCGGCACCCTGGCCCAGCAGGTCGCCGAAGCGCGGCGGTTGCAGACGGCCTATGCGCACAGCCTGTCCGACGAGCATCGTGCGGCCCTGCGGACGGCGCAAGAACGCCTGGCGGGCACGCTGGACGCGGATGCCGGTGCCGCCAGCGCAGACCCGCGCTCCTCCGCGCTGAAGGGCGTCGCCGCCGATATCGCCCAGTTCGGCGAAGGCATCGCCTCGCTCAATGCGCGCGTGGACGAGATGGGGCAGGGCGAATCCGGGCTGCGTGCGCAACTGGACGCCGCCGCCGGTGTGCTGGAGGCCCGTATCGACGAAGTGGGCAATCCGACGCTGACCGGCCATGTGCAGCGCATGCGGCGGTTCGAGAGCCAATTCCTGCTGACCGGCGATGCGACGCACACCGACCGCGTCAGCGAAGAGAAACTGCCGTTCGATCTGGCATTGACCGGTGCGCGGTTGCCGCCGGAAGCACAGGACGCCCTGCGCGCCGACATGGATGCCTATCAAGGCGCCTTGCTGGCCTACACCGCGGCACGCATCGGCCTGGATTTGGAAGCCCAGTCATTGGAAGACATCGCCGCCGGCATCACCCCTGCGTTGGATGCGCTGCAACAGTCGCAGTCCGATGCGCTGGCGGACGCGCGCGCGCAGCAACGCACGCAGGGCCGCTGGATCGACGGGTTCTTCATGTTGACCTGGCTGCTGGTGTCAGTGGCGCTGATCGCGACGCTGCTGATGGTTCTGCGCGCCGTGCGCCGGCCCATCGAGGATACGCTGCGCTTCGCCACCGATATCGCGGACGACCGGCTCGATACGGTGTTGAGGGTGCACAACCCGCACGACGAGATCGGCCGCCTCGCCGCGACCCTGTCGCACATGCAGCAGCGCCTGCGTGCGCGCATCGAGGCGGAACGCGCCGTGGCGCGCGAGAACGAGCGCGCCCGCCAGGCGCTGGACTGCGCCCAGACCGGGCTGATGATGCTGGACGCAGACGGCGCCCTGGCCTATGCCAACCGTTCGCTGCAGGCGGTGCTGCCCGAGAGCGCATCGATGTCCGGCCTGGACGCCGTGCAACTGCATCCGGTGTTCGCGCAGGTGCAGCGTCGGCTCGCCGGCGGGGAGGATGTCTTCGAAGAGGATGTCGAGCATGCCGGCATCCACTACCAGTGGGCGGTCAACCGCGTGCGGGTGGACGGGGCGTGCATGGGCGCGGTCGTCGAATGGCGGAGCCGCGAGGTCGAGATGCTGGTGGAGCGCGAGATCGCTGCGGTGGTGGACGCCGCCGCGCGCGGCGACCTGCACGACCGCGTGCCGCTGGAAGACAAGCAAGGCTTCGTGCTGACCCTGGCGGACAGCACCAACCGCCTGCTGGATGCGTTCCAGTACAACCTGTCCGCGCTGCAGGGGCTGCTTGCCGCGCTTTCGCAGGGCGACCTGACCGCACGCATGGAGGGCGACTTCCACGGCGTGTTCGCGCGCATGCGCGACGATGCCAACGCCACCGTGGCCCAGCTGACCGACATCGTCGGCGGCATCCAGGATGCCGCCACGTCGATCAGCACCGCTACCGCCGAAATCACCGCCGGCCATGCCGATCTTTCGCGCCGGACCGAGCAGCAGGCCGCCAGCCTGGAAGAAACCGCGGCCTCGATGGTGGAGCTGACCTCCACCGTCCGCCAGAACGCGGAATCGGCACGGGTGGCGAACGAGCTCGCCATCGGCGCCGCGGGCGTGGCTTCGCAAGGGGGCGAGGTCGTTGGCCGGGTGGTCGCGACGATGACCGACATCGAGCAGTCGTCGAAAAAGATCGCCGAGATCATCTCGGTCATCGACGGCATCGCCTTCCAGACCAACATCCTGGCGCTCAATGCCGCAGTGGAAGCCGCGCGCGCCGGCGAACAGGGGCGCGGCTTTGCGGTCGTGGCCAGCGAAGTGCGCATGCTGGCGCAGCGATCGGCGAACGCGGCCAGGGAGATCAAGGGCCTGATCGGGACGTCCGTGGACAAGGTGGCCGACGGCTCGGCGCTGGTGCGTCAGGCGGGCGCGACGATGGGCAAGATCGTCGCAAGCGTGCAGGGGGTCACCGACATCATGGCCGAGATCTCCGGCGCCTCGCAGGAACAATCCGCCGGCATCGAGCAGGTCAACCAGACCGTCAACCGAATGGAGGAATCCACCCAGCAGAACGCGGCCCTGGTGGAAGAAGCCACGGCTGCCGCACGCCGCATGCGGGAGGACGTGGGGGCGTTGCGCCGGTCGGTCGCGCAGTTCCGCACCGAACGCCCCGCAGGCCATGGCCAGGCACGGGCGGTGCAGGCGGTCTGATCCTCAGGCCGGCGGCGCGAAGTCCGCCGGCGCGCTGCCGTCGACCGCGACCAGCCGATCCAGGCGTATGCGCTCGCCGGTACCGAGTTCGGCGTATTCGATGCCGTCACGGGCGGACAACGTGACGATGCGCGTCGCGCGTTCGGTCAATGTGCCGTCGTCATCGAGGAATCGGATGACGGCCTGCGTGCGGCGCGTCGCGGTGGCTTCCAGCACGTCGTGGAACTCGCAGTTGATCGGCGTATAGGGATCGGACGGGTGGGGCATGGGGCTCACCGGCGGGGTACAGGGTGGAATCAGCCTAGCGCGGAGGCGCCTCCCGGTCCTGCACGGGATCAGGTACAGGCGTGCGCGATGGGTGACCCGTCGGAGCCGCGGATGGCTGCGCGCGTCGCTGCCAGGGAACGCCGTGCTCGGCGTACCGGAAAGGACGATGGAGCGGCGATCAGCACGTTCGGTCAAGTTATCAGGACTCCCGGTGGCGCATCGTGTGGGCCGGCATCGCACAGTGGTCCTGCGGGCCGAGGTGCCACGCACCGATGCCTGATTCACCCCCTTGAGGAGACATCCATGTTCAAGCTCATTCCCATCGTCCTGGCCGCCGCATGGGCGGCTGCCATCACACCGTCCGCACACGCCGGCAAGCCCGTGGCCGCCAGCCATCGCGGGCCGGTGAACAATGTCGTCCTGGTGCATGGCGCCTTTGCCGATGGCGCCGGCTGGCGCGCCGTCTACGACAACCTGACCGCGCGCGGCTATCGCGTGTCGATCGTGCAGAACCCGCTGACGTCGCTGGCCGACGACGTGAAGGCGACGCAGCGCGTGCTCGACCGGCAGGACGGTCCCACCCTCCTGGTGGGCCACTCCTGGGGCGGCACGGTCATCACCGAAGCCGGCGTGCACGACAAGGTCGTGGGCCTGGTCTATGTGTCCGCGCTGGCGCCGGACGCGGGCGAAACCACGGCGCAGCAGTACGCCGGTTTCGCGGCCACGCCCGAGTTCGTGATCGAGACGGGCAGCGACGGCTACGGCTTCCTGAGCCCCGCGAAGTTCAAGGCCGGCTTCGCCCACGATACCCGCGACGCCGACGCCGCGTTCCTGCGCGATTCGCAGGTGCCCATCAACATGTCGGTGTTCGAGACCCGGCTGACGAACGCGGCTTGGCGCACGAAGCCCAGCTGGGCGGTGATCGCCACCGAGGACAAGGCCTTCGACCAGGCCATGCTCATCCACATGGCCGAACGCATCGGCGCGCGCATCACCAAGGTGTCCGCCAGCCATGCGGTCTTCATGACCCAGCCCCAGGTGGTCACGGACGCGATCGACGGCGCCGCGAAGGGCTTTGCGTCTGCGGGCAGGTAAGCGGCAGTCCGTGTCGCACAGGCCGCGGGTGTCGCCCGCGGCCCCGGCATCGCCGTCGTTCCGACTCAGCCGCGCTTCCGTCCCGGCAGCAGCATCGGCACGCGCCGCTGGTAGTCGCGGTAGGTATCGCCGTGCACCGCGACCAGGTCGCGTTCCTCGAGGAACCTGACGGCCACGACGATGTAGCCGGTGACGACCGCGGCGAACAGCAGGTGCCCCACGGTCATGTCCGGCGTCACCCAGAACGCGATCAGGAAGCCGAGCATCAGCGGATGGCGCACGATCCGGTACATCGCACGGATGACGAAGGGCTCGTCCTTCGCGGTGCGTCCCCGCGCGTGCAACCACACCTGGCGCAACCCGAACAGTTCGAAGTGGTTGATCGTGAACGAACTCGTCAGCACGAGCAGCCAACCGGACAGGGAGATGCCCCAGAGGCCACCTCGCGCCAGCGCGGCGTCGACATGCCAGATCGTCTGCGGCAATGGGCGCCACAGCCAGAACAGCAGCGCGAGCACCAGACTGCTGACCAGCACGAAGGTGCTGCGCTCGATCGCGGACGGCACGAAGCGCGTCCACCATCGCTTGAACGCAGGCCGTGCCATGCCGCTGTGCTGGACGGCGAACAGGCCGAGCAACGCGATGTCGATCGCCAGCGCGGTCGACCACGGGGCGAGCGCCCCGTTGTCGATGTGCTTGGGGACGCCCACGCCGGCGACGAAGGCGATGGCATAGAGGAAGACGCCGAGGAAGGCGGTGTAGCTGACGCCGCCGTATAGCACGGCCAGTGGGCGGTTCATGGCGGGTCTCCGGCCTAGCGGTAGAAGTAGGGCGCCAGCACGTTCACCTGGGTGATGCGCTCCAGCGGCAGGTTGTTGTCGCCGGCGGCGCGGCGGATGGCTTCGGGATCGGGGCCGTCGTAGACGCAGAACGTCTTGGTCTTGTCGGCATTCACGTAGGAATGCACCCAGGTCACGCCTTCCTTGGCATTGGTGGCGACCACGCCGAGGCAGGCGCGGGCGCCCGCGTCGGTCATCGGAATGTTCAGGCCGGTGGGGAAGGTGCGTTCGATCATGTAGCGGGGCATGGGAGTGTCTCCGGAAGAGGTTCGGTGGGATCGGGTGCGCGACGAAGGGCCGCGCACCCGGCGGTCTCAATGCGCGTCGAGGGTGACGGGCACTTCGGTGATGCTGTCCACCGGCAGGTGGTTGGCCTTGGCGGCCTCGCGGATGGCGGCTTCGGTCGGGCCTTCGTAGACGCAGAAGGTCTTGGTCTTGTCGCCGTTGGCGAAGGACATCAGCCACTTCACGCCGAAACGCGCATTGGTCTGGTTGACCTTGGCCTTGGTGGCGGCGTCCAGTCCGTCGAGGGCGCCCTGGGGGAAGGAGCGCTGGATGAGGTAACGGTGCGGGGTGCCGGCAGCATGGTCGGCCGTATTGGCCAGCGCGAAGCCGCTCACGGCCAGGACGCACAGGGCGGCGGCGGCCAGCGCACGCAGGGGATGGATCGAGAGGTTCATGTCGGGATTCCGTAGTGGGCACAGCGGATTGCTGTGCTGCACAGGCTACGGAGCGGCCTTCCGCACCGCGTCGGCGGACTTACCCAGATTGCGCGCAGCGATTGCCTATCTTTTGGCGTGGATGCCTGCCGCCAGTGCGGCCGCCATGGCTTCGGTGCGGGTGCCCACGCCGAGCTTGGAAAAGGCCGCGGCGACGTGGTGGTCCACCGTGCGAACCGAGCGCGACAGGCGCGCGGCGATCTGCGCGTTGCGCAGGCCGCCGCACAACAGTTCCAGCACTTCGATCTCGCGTGCAGTCAGGGCGTAGGGATTGGCCTGGGTGGAAGCGCGCTGGCCACGCGGTACCCCGCGTACGCCGGCCTCGCGCAATATGCGGCGCAGGCGGGCGACCATCGGGCCTGCGCCGAGTTCTTCGAAGAGGGCGAGCGCGGTACGTTGTGCTTCCTCGTCGCCGTCGGCCAACGCCCGCGCCTGCTCGTAAGGACACCCCAGCGCGTGCCACGCGTCCGCGGCTTCGCGCCAGCGACCGGACGCGTGCAGGGCCATGGGGCTGTCCATCGCGCCGTCGGCATCGGCGGTCGCGCAGCCCCGGTAGTACGCGATCTCGTCCACCAGTCCGCGGTCGTAGCGCGAGCGGGCGTCCGTGCGCGTGAGCACTGACAGGATGTCGTCCATGCGCGCGGCATCGCCGGCGAGCCATGCGGCTTCGAGCTGCGCGACCACGACCGGCGCGATGCGGAGGAACGACTGCATCGGCAGCGCCAGCTGCAGCGCGTCCTCGAGCACCGGCTGCGCGTCGGGGTCGCCGCGGCGGACGCGCACGTGACCTAGCACGGTGAGCGCGATGACGCGGGTGATGGGCGCCAGACGGGATGTGCGGAGCATCCCGGTCGCCTGCCCGGCGGCCTCGTCCCATCGGCCTGCGGCGAACCACGCGCTGGCCTGCAGGGCCGCCAGATAGCCCGCCCATGCGTCGAGGTCGCGCGCTTCGCAGTAGGCGAGCCCGCGCGACAGCCAATCCTGCGCGGCGGGCAGGCGCACGCGCACGACGGCGTTGTACGCCAGGTTCACGTAGGCACGCGCGGCGTGTTCTTCGAACCCATGGTCCAGCGAGAGCTGCAGGCTCTGCTCCAGGGCGGCCGCGCCGGAGGCCTCGTCGAGATCCAGTTGTGCGGTCCCGATGTTGTTCAGTGCGTGCGCCTCGATCTCCCGATCGCCCAGCGCGACCGCCAGGCGCAGCGCGCGCTGGCCCCACGTCACTGCGGCGTCGCTTTCGCCCTGCAGCATGTGCAGCTGCGCGCGATTGCTGCAGGCCATGGCCTGTTCGCGGCCGGCCGGCAGGTCTTCCAGCAGGCGGATGGCCTCGTCGGCATGGGCCTGCGCCTGCGCGCTCTGGCCGTTGTACCAGCTCAGGCGCGACAGCCAGCGCGTGGCATCGCCCTCCCTCAGGCGATCGCCGCGTGCGCGCCAGAGATCGCGGGCCGCCTCGCGCGCGGTCAGCGCTTCCTCGATCTGGTCGGTCAGGTAGCTCTCGTAGGCCAGCCGCTCGAGCAGCGCGGCGCGTTCCACGTCGGGCTGTCCGTCGGCGAAGCCCAGTGCGGTCCGCAGCTGTGCGGCGGCCTCACGGTGCGCGCCGCTATGCCGCGCCTCTTCGGCCGCAGCCGGCGCCAGGCGCAGTACCGCATCGCGGTCGCCGGCCCGGGCGGCATGGTGCACGCGCCAGGCCAACGGTGCGCGATCGGCGGTCAGGGCGTCCAGGGTCGCGAGCACGCGCGCATGCCATCGCTGCGCGCGCGGGCCGGACAGCGAGCGTTCGACCGCGACGCGTGCCAGTTCGTGGCGGTATGCGAACGCCTCGCGATGCGCGACGAGCAGCCCGGCATCCAGGCATTCCTCCACCGCCTCGACGGAGGGCGCGAGTACGGCGTCCAGCAACCAGCCCTGGAGATGGCGGGGCACGATGGCCGCCAGCTGTGCGACGTCCTGCGCGGGCGGACTGAGCCGGGCGAAGCGCGCCAGCACGAGATCCTCCACCCCATGCGGCACGGTCTCGGTGCCGCGCCGGAGCATTTCGCTGACGAAGAAGGGGTTGCCCTGGGTGACCTCGTACAGCCCTGCGCTGGCATGCAGCGCGCCTTTCGCCATCGCTTCCACGGCGTCGGCGCTCAGGCGCGGCACCTGCATCCGGACGACGTTCGCCCGCGGCAGGTCGCCCATCAGGCGACGCAGCGGATGGTGCGCAGGGACCTCGTCGTCGCGATAGGTCACCACCAGCAGGCACGGTACCTGCGCCAGGCGCCTGCCGAGGAACCGGAGCAGATCCAGCGTGGCCTCATCTGCCCAATGCGCATCCTCCACTACGAACAGCGTCGGCGCTGCCTGGAGCTCGGAAAGGACGGCGCCGAACAGGGCGATGCGCCCGACGGTGTCGATGAGTCTGCCGAAGCCGACCGGATGGTGGCGCACGATGTCGTGCAACGGCGCGAGCGGTTGCGGTGTCTGCAAGGCATCGCACGCGCCCCACCAGAGGTCCATCGTGCCGCGCCGCTCGCGCAGCGCGGTGACCAGGCTGGTCTTGCCGATGCCCGCTTCTCCGCCGACCAGCACCACGCCACCGGCACCGTCCCGTGCCTGGTCCAGCAGGCCCCGCAGGGCATCGAGCTGCGCTTCGCGTTCGAGCAGGTTCATCGGCAGGCCAGCACCTTCGACGCCAGGGAAAGGATATCGCCTGGCGCGTGGGCATCGGGTCGAGGCGCGAGTACCCCCACCAACGCGCGGGGCGGGAGATTCAGGACATCGGGGCGCGCCCGGGCGTGCATCGATACGGCCTTTTCACGCGACGACACCTAGCGTGCGCGTCCATGTTGACCTCCGATCGCATCGAGGATCGCCTCGCCGACGCAGAAAACCTCGTGCGGGGCGGTGCGGACATCGGCGATCCCGCCGCGTTCGTGTCCGGGTTGTGGAGCAGCATCTACGAACGCGCGCCGATGCATCTGCGCTCGGGCGTCATCAGGCGCCTGTTGGCGATAGGGCGGATGCTGGGCGTGAGCCATACGCACGGCGCGGCCGCAGCCGCGAGGCCCTGAGTCGCCGACCCCGTTCCGTGAACACCTTCCTGGTCGTCCATACCGGGCACGGGCGTGGAATGTCCCGCGCCATGGCAGCGACCGCGGCCCGGAGCGCCAAGCTCGTCACGTCTGGATAACGGGCCGGGCCGCACTGTCTGCGCGCGCCGTCGTGCGCCTGTGCGCACCTCCGGTGCCTGGGGCTTCGTGATCGCTCGATTCGATGAAAGACCTGGAGATGCCGCGCGTCGCGGGATCGGACCTTGGACGGTATCGTGATCCTGGATGCGGATGTCGCCCCATTGCCCAGCCGGATCGAGGCGGATATCTGCATCGTGGGCGCCGGCCCGGCGGGTATCGCGATCGCGCGATCCTGGCTGAATACGTCGGTCCGCGTATGTCTGGTGGAAGGAGGCGGCCACCGACCGGAATCCCTGAGCCAGTCGCTGTACGAAGGGTCCGCGGTCGGCGAAGGGCGTTTCGACCCGATCAGGAGCCGCGTACGCGCGCTGGGCGGGACCACCCATGTCTGGGGCGGAGGCTGCATCCCCCTGGGCAACAACGATCTTTCCCGCCACGACTGGATTCCGCACAGCGGCTGGCCACTCGCGTACGAGCAGCTGCGTCCGTTCTACGAGCGCGCGAGCCGGCTGTTCGGCATCGAACACCATGCGCTGGCCGACGGCTCGTTCGTCAGACGCCCAGGCCTGCGCCTCGGCGCGATCGAACACGATCTGCTGGAGCACCGCAATTTCGTCAGGAGTCCGGTTTTCTTCGGCGAGGTGTTCCGCGAGGAACTCGCGCGCGCCCCGAACGTGCAGCTGCTTCTGCACGCCAACGCGACCTCGCTGGATGCGGGGCCCGACGCCTCCCATATCCGGTCGCTGGCCGTGCAGTCGCTGTCCGGGCAGTCGGTTTCGCTGGTCGCCCGCCACTACGTGCTCGCCTGCGGCGGCATCGAGAACGCGCGCCTGCTGCTGCTTTCGGATGCCGTGGCGCCCGGCGGCCTGGGCAACCGGCGCGACCTGGTGGGCCGCTACTTCATGGATCATCCGAGTTGCCGGCTGGGCACCTTGCAGACCGGTTCGCCCGAGCGCGTCACGCGACCGTACGACCGCAGCGGCGGCAAGGGGACGGCGCCCTGCTTTCCCGAGTTGTGCCTCTCGGACGCCGCGCGGGAACGGCACGGTCTTCTCAATGGCCGGGTCAAGCCGTTCGCGGTGGAGGGGCGCGTGCCGGAGGGCATCCGGGCACTCCGGGAACTGCGCCGCGCCTTCCGCAAGACGGTCCACGACGAGGCCATGGCGCTGGATGGACCACTCGGTTCGGCGCATCCGACATTCGATGCCTCAGCCACGGAGCGCTCGTTCGGCGCCGTGGGCAAGGCGGTCGCGACGATCGGTCTCCATCCGGGCCACGTCGCGCGCGCCATGTACCGGAAGCGCATCGGAAAGCTGCCGGTGGCGCCCCAGCGGGTCGACGTGGTGGGCTACTTCGAGCAGGCACCGAATCCGGACAGCCGCGTGCGCCTGGGCGACCAACTGGATGCATTGGGTCAGCGGAAAGTGGTCGTCGACTGGCGGCTGACCGACCTCGACTGGCATACCTATCGCACCGCCGCCACGATCTTCGGTTCCGCGCTGGCGAACGCGAGCCAAGGCCAGTTCACGACCGACGAGTGGCTCGGCGATCGGTCCCGTGCGGACGCGCCGATCCACGGTACGGCGCACCACATGGGCACCACCCGCATGTCCGAATCGCCTGATGAAGGCGTCGTGGACCTCCATTCCCGCGTGCATGGCGTCGCCAACCTGCACGTGGCCGGCAGTTCGGTGTTTCCCACCGGCGGCTGGGCGTTCCCGACCTTCACCATCGTCGCGATGAGCCTGAGGCTGGCCGAGCACCTGCACATGCTACTGTGAGCCAGCGCGGGTCCGGGCGTCGCGGAGCTGGGTTGCGCGGGGCGGTGATCGAACCTAGTCCGGGATGCGCGCGATCACCTTGATCTCGAAATCGAAGCCTGCGAGCCAGGTGACGCCGATCGCCGTCCAGTTGGGATAGGGCGCGGTCGGGAAGACCTCGCCCTTCACCTTCATCATCGTGTCGAACTGGTGTTCGGGATCGGTGTGGAAGGTGGTCACGTCGACGATGTCGTCCAGCGAACATCCGCCGGCCTTCAGGGTGGCTTCGAGATTGGCGAACGCCAGGCGGACCTGGGCTTCGAAGTCGGGCTCGGGCGAGCCGTCGCTGCGGCTGCCGACCTGGCCGGAAACGAACAACAGGTCGCCGGAGCGGATCGCGGCGGAATAGGCGTGGTGGGTGTAGAGGTCCTGCCGACCGGCGGGGAAAACGGCGTCGCGGGTTGCCATGAGCGTGCTCCTGTTGGGGGATGTGGGCGCGGCGGCCCGATGCATGGCCATCACTCTAGGCAGTGGCGCGAGGGTGATAAACACACCGGCCGCGGTATCACTGTTTGTAGAATCCAAACAATCTCCGCAGCGCCCGAGGCGTGAATGGACCGTATCGACGCGATGCAGGCTTTCGTCCGCGTGGTCGAAACCGGCAGCTTCACCAAGGCCGCCGACACGCTGCAGGCCAGCAAGACCCGCATCACCCAACTGGTGCAGCAGCTGGAAACGCACCTGCGGGTGAAGCTGCTTCACCGCACCACGCGCAAGGTCAACGTGACCCCCGACGGGGCCGCTTACTACGAGCGCGTCGTGCGGCTGCTGGCCGACCTGGACGATGCCGAGACCAGCCTGTCGGCCGCTTCCGCGTCGCCGCGGGGACGATTGCGCGTGGACGTCCCGGCGCCACTGGCCAGCCACGTACTGGTGCCTGCGCTGCCCGACTTCCAGGCGCGGTACCCCGACATCCAGCTCGACCTGGGCGCCAGCGACCGCAAGGTGGACCTGATCGACGAGAACGTCGACTGCGTGGTGCGGGGCGGGGTGCTCACCGACACATCGCTGCGCGCACGCCACGTCGCCGACCTGGCCCTGGGCGTGTACGCCGCGCCCGCCTATCTTTCGCGCGCGGGCGTGCCGGCGCATCCGCAGGCGCTGGAAACGGCCGGGCACCGCATCGTCGGCTACCGGAGTTCGCGTACCGGCAGTCCCCTGATGTCGCCGATGCGTCGCGGCGACGAGGTCGTGCGCGTGCAGGGCCGTCATGCGTTGTCGGTGGACGACGGCAATGCCTACCTCGCCGCCGGCATCGCAGGCCTCGGTGTGCTGTGGTTGCCCACCTACATGGCGCGCGAACCCCTGGCGCGCGGTGAACTGGTCGCCTTGTTCGAGGACTGGGAGCTCGAGCCGATGCCGATGTACGTGGCCTTCCCGCCCAGCCGGCACGTGAGCCGCAAGCTGCGCGTGTTCATCGATTGGGT
>Ga0247823_10003601_pt1 | contig 12514 bp, 12 predicted proteins | sample 13C_PalmiticAcid_2_FD_192426 | JGI IMG/M metagenome (GOLD analysis project Ga0247823, IMG submission 192426) | Soil microbial communities from agricultural site in Penn Yan, New York, United States - 13C_PalmiticAcid_Day30 | ecosystem: Environmental > Terrestrial > Soil > Agricultural land...
GGGCCTGACCCGCGGCGGCTGCGGTGAGACGCCGTCCGGCGGGGTCACGCCGGGGCGTGGTGTGCCGTCGGGGCGCCAGCGCGGGCGCGCATCGGGAGAGCGAACCGGCCGGTCCGGGTTGACGGGGGCCGTTGTCCCGGGCTGCGCACCCGTGACGGGCGGCCGCCGCCAGCTCCAGCCGGGGCGGCTGGGGCGCTGTGGCTGTTCGGTACCCGGTGACGGCGTGACGGACGGTTCGCCACCAGGCGGCGCTCCGGTTACCGGGGGCCGCCGCCAGCCCCAGCCGGGGCGGTTGGGGCGTTGCGGCCGCTCCGTTCCCGGATTGCCAGGCGGTTCGGTCGTGGGCGGGGTACCGGTCACCGGCCGCCGCGGCCGGACCCAGCCGGGCCGGTCGTCAGGGCGTTGCGGCCGGTTCGTGCCCGGAGTCCAGCCCGGCCGGGGCGTCCAGCCGGGGCGCGGCGGGCGGACGCCCGGCACCGGCCGTGTCCCGCCATCGCCGAAGTGCGGCGGCGTGCCGCGGAACCCGTCACGCTGCCAGCGCCGGAACCGGTCGCTCGCGGACCAGCGGCGCTGGCGCTCTACCGCAAGCGGGCCGCGCCACTTCCCGGCGCCATTGCGGCCGTGCCAGCGCTTCCAGCCATGATGCCGGTCGCGGCCATGGGACCAGCGCAGTCGCAGATCGACGATGAACGGGATCTGCTGCGCCCAATATCCCGCATCGACCGGCTCCCAGCCGCGGTCGTTCTGCGCCGAAGCATGGATCGCCCGTCCGCGGCGATAGAGCTGGTCGGCCAGATCCGCCTCGCGGTCGCCCTCGCTGCGCGACAGCAGCCGGCCATCGGCGTCATAGACGACGACCAGGCGCCCGCCCGGCCGATAGCCGAAGGCGAAGTCCGCATCCTGCACCAGAAAGGGTTCGCGGCTGCCCGGCTCGAAATAATAATAGCGGATCGCACCGCCGCCGACCGGCTCGGCATAGATCTGATGACCGGTGCCGGTGCGCCATCCCCAGATGTCGGCGCCGTCAAAGGCGAAAGTGAAATCGGGCGGGGCGTCGCCGATCGTGTCGAGCAGCGCGTCGGCATCGTCGATCCATTGATAATCGGCGTCGTCCACCGCGGGCAGGTCTTCGGGCGCCTGTTCGCGCAGCTGTATGGTCGCTGGCTGCGCGAGCGCGGGCATCGCGCTTGCCAGCGCCAGCGCGCTGCACAGTCCCATTCCGGTCAGCCGTCCGATGCCGCGCATCTTCTCTCTCCCCACCATCTCGGCGACGAGATGTGCGCCTTCATCGATGAATGGCGGCTGCATGTTTCGTTCAGCAAACAGGGTGGTTCGGATTGCCGGGCACCCGGGCCGATCCTAGCTTGTGCGGCATAAACAGGAGAGATGAATGCGCTGGATTGTATCGCTGCCCTTGCCGTTGCTCGCCGTCGTTCCCGCCGCCGCCCAGACGCCCGCCGCCGCCCAGGCCGATGATCCCTATGCGCCGGCGCGCGAGATCGTCGCCGATATCGGCCGGATCGTGGCCCCCAGGGGGGTGCAGGAGACCTTTGAACTGACGCTCGGCGGCGCGCGGCAGGTGGTGAACGTCCGCGGCGCGGACCGCGACAATCCGATCCTGCTGTTCATCCATGGCGGGCCCGGCGCAGTGGAGATGCCGATCGCATGGACCTTCCAGCGGCCCTGGGAGGATTATTTCACCGTCGTGCAATGGGATCAGCGGGGCGCAGGGCGCTCCTATCCGCTCAACGATCCCGCAACGCTCGCGCCGACGCTGACCTTCGATCGCTATCGCGACGACGCGATCGAGCTGATCGAGGCGCTGGGCAAGCGCTACGGCAAGCGCAAGGTGGTGGTGCTCGGCCATAGCTGGGGCACCGCCGTGGGCCTCGCGGTGGCGGAAAAGCGCCCCGACCTGCTCCACGCCTATATCGGCATGGGCCAGGTCATCGACTGGCGCGCGAACGAGCGTGTCGGCATGGCCTGGACGCTGGCTCAGGCGAAGAAGCGCGGCGACGTTGAAGCGGTGAAGGGGGTGGAGGCGCTGGCCCCCTATCCCGATGGCGACCGGTTCACGATCCAGCAGGCCGACGAATGGCGCAAATATGCGATCCGCTATGGCTCGCTCGCGGCCTATCGTGCCGACGCGAATTTCTACCATCGCGCGACGCGCCTCTCGCCCGAATATACCCCCGCCGATCGCAAGGCGTGGATCGACGGCAGCCTGTTCACCGTCACGACGCTCTGGCCGCGGCTCGCCGATGTCAGTTTCATGAAGCTGCGCAAGGTCGAAACCCCGGTGATCCTCTTCCTCGGCCGTCACGACACGACGACCGATTCGGGGCTTGCGGCCGAGTGGGCCGGGCGCCTCTCTGCCCCGCGCAAACAGGTCGTATGGTTCGAACATTCGGCGCATCTGCCGATGATCGAGGAGCCGGGGCGTACCTTCGCCGCGCTGCTCCGCGAAGTGCTGCCGCTGACCGCGTCCGACTCGAAAAAATGATGGCGGCAGACGGGGTTGCCGCTAGTTTCGCGCGCAACAAAGGGGAGTTCTGAAATGCGCCGTATCGCCGCCGTCACCGCCGCCTTGCTTGCCGCCACCCCGCTCGCGGCCCAGACGGCTGCGCCTGCGGCTCCCAAGGTCAAGTTCATCCATGCCGGCGCGCTGCTCGCCAGACCGGGGGAGGCGCCGCGCGGGCCGAGCACGATCGTCGTGCGCGACGGCAAGGTGGCGGAGGTCCGCGACGGCCATGCCACGCCCGACGCGGGGGCCGAGCTGATCGACCTCAGGGACCGGTTCGTGATGCCCGGACTGGTCGATATGCACGTCCATCTCTGGGGCATTGGCGGTGATCCCGCGCGCAGCCGGATGACCGCGCTCAACCGTGACGACGGGGACAACATGATGCTCGCGATCGACAATGCGCGCGTTACCCTGGAGGCGGGGTTCACGACGGTGCGCGATCTTGGCGGCGATGCGCGCGGGATGCGTGCGCTGCGCGAGGGGGTCGAGCGCGGCACGGTTGCCGGGCCGACGATCGTCAATGCCGGCAACCCCATCTCGGTCTCCGGCGGCCATGGCGATCCCACCAACGGTCTCGCCGAAACCTTCGCCGACGCCGTCCACCAGCACAAGATCAACACCTGCGATGGCCCCGACGATTGCCGCCGCGCGGTGCGGCAGCAGGTGTCGCTGGGCGCGCAGGTGATCAAGTACATGTCGACCGGCGGCGTGCTCTCCAACGTGTCGGGCGGGCTCGGCCGTGCGATGACCGATGAGGAGATGAAGGCGATCGTCGACACCGCGCACGGTCTTGGCCGCAAGGTCGCGACGCACAGCCATGCGGTTGCCGGGACCAAGGCGGCGATCGCGGCGGGCGTGGATACGATCGACCATGGCTCGTTCCTCGATGACGAGGCGATCGCCGCGATGAAAGCCAAGGGCGTCTGGCTCGTTCCCACGATGATCGCGCCGGTCGCGGCGCTGCAACAGGCGCGCGCCGGGATGCTCCCGCCGGCGACGATCCCGAAGGCGGAGGAAGCCGCCGCCGCCGCGATGGCAAGCCACCGGAAGGCCTTTGCCGCTGGGGTGAAGGTCGCGTTTGGCACCGACAGCGGCGTTTCCAGGCATGGCGACAATGCCACGGAGTTCGCGATGATGGTGAAGGCCGGCATGTCCCCGATGCAGGCGCTCAGGGCCGCCACCGTCAACGCCGCCGAAGCGCTGGGCCGCTCCGCGTCGATCGGCACGATCGAGCCGGGCAAGGACGCCGACATCATCGCCGTCGCGGGCAGCCCGCTTGAGGATGTGACGCGGATGGAGCGCGTCGATTTCGTCATGCGCCACGGCGTCGTGCACAAGGCGGACGGCAAGCGGCGCGGCTTCCCGGCCGACTGACGCCGTATCCCGGCTGGTTGCGCCTAGAGCGTGACCAGCCGGTCCTCGCCCAGCGCGGCGAGCAGCGAGACGAGCCCGCCCGGCTCGACGCCCGGCACGAGCGTCTCGAACGCGATCCCGGTGGCGGCGAGTCCGGTCTGGCAGGCGATCAGCGCGACCCCGCTCTCCTGCGCTTCGGCGATCAGTTGCACGCGGCTGGCGAGGCCCTTGGCGGCCAGCCCGGCATCGCCGGGATCGCTGTCGGGGACAAGCAAGGCCACCGCCGCCTCATGGCAGTAGAGGCGCGTGGCGCCGCCCAGCGCGGCATGCGCGCAGGCGAGCGACAGCGCGGTGCGGAACCGCTCCGCATCCGCGGTCGCGGCGATGATCGTCAGCCCGCGCATGCCGGACATCCGGGATCCTTGGGCAGGGTCAGCGTACGGAAGCGCAGCACCAGCGTGTCGGCGATCAGCAGCTTGCCCGCGCTGTCTTCGCCGAACGGCACGATCGCGCGGATCGTCTCGAGCGCGGCAAGGCTGCCCATTACGCCGGTCAGCGCGCCGATCACCCCCTGTTCGGCGCAGTTGATGCCGGGCGTTTCCGGATCAGCGCCGGTGAAACAGCGATAGCAGGGCTTGTCCGTCTCCCATCCGCGGAACACGCCGAGCTGCCCCTCGAACTCGCCCACCGCGGCGCTGACCAGCGGGATGCGGTGGCGCAGCGCGGCGTCGGCGACGATCAGACGGGTGTCGAAATTGTCGGTGCCGTCGAGGATCGCGTCGTGCCCGGCGAGCAGTGCGGCGGCGTTGGCAGCGTCGATCCGCACGGGCTGCACGGTCACCGCGACATGGGGATTGAGCCGCAGCAAAGCGCGCGCGGCGGCATCGCCCTTGCCGGTGCCCGTATCGTCCGTGCCGAACAGGGTCTGGCGCTGAAGGTTGGAAAGATCGACCCGATCGTTATCGATCACCGTCAAACGGCCGACGCCCGCCGCTGCCAGATATTGAAGGGCCGGCGAACCGATGCCCCCGGCACCGATCACCGCGACCCGCGCGCCCTTGAGCCGCATCTGCCCCGCGCCGCCGATTTCCTTGAGGATGATATGGCGGGCGTAGCGCTCGAGCTCTTCGTCGGCCAGGAATCCGTCGTTCTGCTTCATCACTTCCAGATAAAGGTCACGGTTGCGCGATACCATTGCTCCGCGGCCGCCGTCCGCGGCGCGAGGTTGTTGCGCGCGAAGCTTGAGACGAGGCCTGCGGCATATTGCTCGACCGCGGCACAGCCGATTGCGCGGGGGATCGAGGTGCGGACGCCATCTTCGGGATGGACCAGCACCGCCACTTCCACGCGCATGGCGGGGCGGCCGTCGATGGTCCGGCGCTGGCGGCATTTGTTCACACGCGCCTGCCCGGCGACATAGGCGTTCATCGCCGGGGTCATCTGCGGGGGCTGGCGATAGGGAAGGTCGGGAAGCTTGGTCCAGTCGATCCCGCCGCCTTGTTCTGGCGCAGGCGCAGGCGCAGGTGCGGGCGCCGGGGTTTCCTGCACCCCGGCGGCTAACAGAAGGAAAGGAAGCAGCGCTTCCGGCATCAGCGTCCTGTCGATCCGAACCCGCCGGCGCCGCGTGCCGTTTCGTCCAGCGATGCGACTTCGGCAAAGACTGCGCGCTGCACCGGCGCCGCAACCAGCTGCGCGATCCGTTCGCCCCGCGTGATCGTGAAGGGATAGCCGCCCAGATTGGCGAGAATGACCTTCACCTCACCGCGATAGTCGCTGTCGATCGTGCCGGGCGTGTTGAGGCAGGTGATGCCATGCTTGAGCGCAAGACCCGAACGCGGGCGCACCTGCACTTCATAGCCCTCGGGGATCGCGATCGCGAAGCCAGTGGCGACGGCGTGACGCGCGCCCGGCGCGAGGATCAGGTCCTCGGCCGCGACGACGTCCATGCCCGCCGCGCCTGCGGTGGCGTAAGCGGGCAGCGGCAGGCCTTCGCCATGGGGCAGGCGGGTCAGTTCGATCGTGATCGGCGCAGCGGTCATGCAGGTTTCCGGGGCAGGGCGGCGGCAAGGCGGCGCGCCGCCTCGATCACCTGGGGATCGTCGAGGATGTTGCTGCCGCGTGCTGGCAGGATACGGAAGTCGGTGGCGATGCCGCGCAGCGTCAACGCCTCGGCATAGGATCGCGCGAAGCGGGCGGGTACCTTCTGGTCGTCGCCGCCGCTCAGCAGCGCCGCGCGCAGGTCGGGGGCGATGCCGCCTGCGGTCTGGAGCGGATCCAGGCTCTCGACCTTGGCGCGCCACGGATCGGCGGGTTTCTCGCGCCCGGCCATGTAGCGGCGCCATTCGGGCAGCGCGCAGGGGCAGGAGACCAGCACCATCCCGTCAAGCAGGTCGGGCTTGAGGCCGGCGATGTTCGCGATGATCGCTGCGCCGCCGCCCTCGCCGATCGCGATGACGCGCGCGCGGCGATACCGGGCGCGCAGCGCGGTGATGGTGTCGGCGACCGTCGCGATGCGATCGGCGGTGTAGTTGTCGCCATTGCCGTCGCCCTGCACGCCGGTCGACTGGTTGCCAGCCCCGTCGGCAAAGCCTGGGCGCAGCAGCCGGACGACGGCACTTCCGGCCGACGCGGTTGCGAGCGACTGGGCGAAGGGCTTGAGGTCGATCGCGGTGCCGCCCTTGCCGTCGCCATGGACGACGACGAACAGCGTTTCGGCGTCGCGCGTCGCCGTACCGGCGGTTTCGGTGAACAAGGGCGGCTCGGGCAGGGGCGCGTCGGCACTGCCACGGGGCGTGGAGGCGCAGCCCGCGAGCAGCAGCGGGGCAAGCAGCAGCGCGGCCAGGTTAGAGCGCATCGGCGATCCGCTGCGCAAGCCGGCGCGCAACGTCCTGCTTGGACAGTCTTTCCCAGCTCTCGGTGCGTCCGGCGGTGACGAGGTGGACGGTGTTCGCATCTCCGCCCATCACATCGCCGGAAACATCGTTGGCGACAATCCAGTCTGCGCCCTTGCGAGTCCGTTTCGCGGTGGCGTGTTCGATCACCCGTTCGGTTTCGGCGGCGAACCCCACGACCAGCTTCGGCCGGCGCGCGCCATGGCCAAGGGTGGCGAGGATGTCGGGGTTCTCGGTCAGGCTGAGCGTGGGCGTGTCCGCGCCCTTCTTGATCTTCTGCTCCGCCGCGTCGCCGGTGCGCCAGTCGGCGACCGCGGCGACCATCACCGCGGCGTCGGCGGGCAGCGCCGTATCGACTGCCGCTGCCATCTCGCGGGCCGTCTCGACATCGACCCGATCCACGCCCGGCGGCGTCTCCAGCGTCACCGGGCCAGCGATCAGCGTCACGCGTGCGCCCAGCTCGGCCAGCGCGCCCGCGATCTCGAACCCCTGCTTTCCCGAGGAGCGGTTGGCGATGTAGCGCACCGGATCGATCGGCTCGTGCGTCGGCCCGGCGGTGACCAGGACATGCTTGCCGGCAAGCGGTCCCGTTGCGGGCGCGAGCGCCGCCTGGATCGCGGCAAGGATCGCCTCGGGTTCGGGCAGGCGGCCGGGGCCATATTCGCCGCACGCCATCGGCCCCTCATCGGGTTCCATCACGGTGACGCCGTCGGCGCGAAGCTGTGCGACGTTGCGGCGGGTCGCGGCATGCTGCCACATCCGCACGTTCATCGCGGGTGCCGCCAGCACCGGCTTGTCGGTCGCGAGCAGCAAGGTGGTCGCAAGGTCATCGGCATGCCCCGCTGCCATCTTGGCGAGCAGATCGGCGGTCGCAGGCGCGACGACGACCAGATCGGCGTTCCGGCTGAGCTGGATATGCCCCATCTCGGCTTCGTCCTTGAGATCCCACAGCGTCGTGAACACCTGGTTCTCGGACAAGGCGGCGAGCGTCATCGGAGTCACGAAATGCTGGCCCCCCGCGGTGAGCACACAGGTGACGCGGATGCCGGCCTTGCGCGTCAGGCGGATCAGCTCGCACGCTTTGTAGGCCGCGATCCCGCCGCCGACGATCAGAAGGATGCGCTTCATTGCTCGATCCTCTGCACCCGCACGCGTCGCCTGTCGAGGGCGCTCGCCAGAAGGTCGCGCAGCCCGTCGGGGACGAAGACGAGTCCGACCAGGAAGGCGGGCGCGATCAGCAGCACCCAATAGAAGGTATCAGACCGCGCGGCCAAGGCGAGCATTGCCGCATAGGCGGCAAGGGTGAACAGCATGCGCAGCGCCAGCGGATCGCGCCAGGCGGCCCAGCCGAACAGCGAAAGGCCGGCGACGAGCGCGGCGAGCCAGGCTGGGGCGAGCGAGAGCGCGGTGGCAACGCTGATCGCATTGACGAAGAATCCGATCCCGAGCATCCCCGACCAGCCGGGCGAAGCGGGGTCGAGTGGGCTCACCACGCGTGCGACGGCGAAGGCGTGAGCGATCAACGCAACCGCAAGAATGGCGACCACGACACCCCAGCCGAGCGTTTCGCGCCGATCGCCATCGCGCCAGGCGGCGAGCGCCATGACGGCGAGGTACAGGACTGCGGTTTCCCGGATCAGTGCCGCCAGCAGGCCGGCGGCGGCGGCTTCGATCCACCGCCCGGGGCGCCGCAGCGCCAGCGAGAGGGCGATGAACAGGCCGGCCCAAAGCTCGTGAAACGCCCACAAATCGGCTTGCACGAAAGCCATCAACCCCCCGGCGAGCAAGGTCATTGCCACTGCTTGCGAGGGCCAGCCGGACAGCGCGTCGCGGAATCGTGCATGCCAGGCCAGCGCAACGGCGAGCACCAGCGTATAGAGCAGTGCCAATACGGCGGCGTGCGGCACATGGGCCTGCACCATCGCCAGCGCCGGCATCCGCATCGTGATGAACGGACGCAGCGGATAGTTGCCGGTGCGAAGCTCTTCGGCCGCCGTGGGATAATAGGCGGCGCCGTGTCGCATGGCATCGACGATGGTCTCGTACAGGATGATGTCACGCTGATCGTCGGCGGGCGATTCCGTGCCGGTTCCTGCGGCCGGCGGCGCAGGTGCGGCAAGGCTCGTGAGACAGGCGATCAGCAGCAACGCCAGCACCGCTGTGGCAAGGCGTGCCCGGGTCCGTGAGAATTGCGCGAAGCGGGAAGGCGCGGCGAGCCAGAGCTGCGAAGTGCGGGTCATCGGAATGGTTCTATCGCAGCCTGCCGGTGCTGTCAGGTGAACAGCAACGTTGCCGCGACGCCCGCGCCCGCGGCCAGCAGCGCGACTGCCGCATAGCGCCAGCCGCCGCCCACGCGCACTACCTCGATCTCCTTAAGCGGCGGAGCGGGTGGAGCACCGCCGGGATCAGGGAAATGGCGCTCGATGTTGCGGATCAGCTTGGGAAGCCGGGCGAGGGTCTTCAGATCCTCCGACAACCGGTCGGCGATGAACGCTTCCGGCCCCAGCTCGGTGCGGATCCATTCGCGCACGAACGGCGCGGCCGAATCCCACAGATTGATGTCGGGGTGCAGGCGCGTCGCGACGCCCTCGACCATCACCATCGTCTTCTGCAGCAGCAGCAGATGCGGCTGGGTCTGCATGTCGAAATCGCGCGTGATGTTGAACAGGCTGTCGAGCATCATGCCGACGCTCATGTCCTTGACCGGAAGCCCGCGCATCGGCTCGCCCACGGCGCGCAGCGCAGTGGCGAACTCGGCGACATTGTGATGCGCGGGGACATAGCCCGCCTCGAAATGGATTTCCGCCACGCGGCGGTAATTGCCGGTGATCAGGCCGTAGAGGATCTCCGCCAGCCAGACGCGCGCGCGCCGGTCGATCCGGCCCATGATGCCGAAATCGATTGCTGCGATGTGGTTGCCGGGGAGCGCAAAGAGGTTTCCCTGGTGCATGTCGGCGTGGAAGAAGCCTTCCGAGATCGCCTGACGCAGGAAGGCGCGGACCAACGTGTTGGCGAGCTTCTCGGTGTCGTAGCCCGCAGCCACGATCGCGTCGCGGTTCGACAGTTTGATGCCGTCGATCCATTCCAGCGTCAGCACCTTGCCGGTCGTGCGCTGCCAGTCGATCGTGGGAACGGTGAAGTCCGGCTCGGCTTCCATCGACTCCGACAGCTCGGAGGCGGAAGCCGCTTCGCGGCGCAGGTCCAGCTCGCGCGCGGTCCAGCGCTTGAACGTCTCGATGACCAGGCGCGGACGCAGGCGCGCGACCTCGCCGCCCTGCGCCTCGAGCTGCGCGGCGGCCCATTCATAGGTGTCGATCGCTTTGGCGAACTCGGCCTCGATCCCGGGCCGCAATACCTTGACCGCGACCTTGCGGCCGTCGGTGGTGGTGGCGCGATGGACCTGCGCGATCGACGCGGCGCCGATCGGCACTTCCTCGATCTCGGCGAACAGCGCGCTGATCGGCTTCTCGAAACTGCGCTCGATCGCGTCGCGGATGACCGGGAAGGGGACGGGGGGCAGCGCGTCCTGCAGCCGCATCAGGTCGTGCGCCGCGGCCTCGCCGATCAGGTCGGCGCGCGTCGCCAGTGTCTGGCCTAGCTTGATCGCGGCAGGGCCAATGGCTTGAAGCGCGTCGGCGTAACGCGGCGTTTCGGGCACGCGCGCGCCGAACCGGGCCAGGCGGGCAAGGCGGCGCACCGGGCGCGGCGTGTTGCGGTCGCGCTCGATCCCACGCAGCGCGCCATGGCGCGCCAGCGTGCGGCCCCATTTCAGGAGGCGCCACAGATGGACGACGGGAGCGGTCAAATCTTCCAGCCGCTATGGATTGCCACGAGGCCGCCCAGCATCGGCTCGACGCGCGTCTGCACGAAGCCGGCCTCTTTGATCATCCGCTCGAAGGTCGGCATGTCGGGGAAGCGCCGGATCGATTCGATCAGATAGCGATAGCTGTCCTCGTCATTCGCCAGCAGCTTGCCGAGCTTGGGCACGACATGGTGCGAATAGGCATCGTACACGTCCGAGAAGCCCGGCCAGACCGTGGTCGAGAATTCGAGGACGAAGAATCGGCCGCCGCGCTTGAGCACGCGATGCGCCTCACGCAGCGCCTTTGGAATATCGGTGACGTTCCGGATGCCGAAGGCGATCGTGTAGGCGTCGAAGAAACGGTCGGGCCATTGCAGCGTCTCGGCATTGGCCTCGCTCCAGACGAGGCCGTCGATGCCGCGCTTCGCCGCGCGCTCGATGCCGACGGCGAGCATGTCGGGGTTGATGTCGGCGACGGTTACCGCCGCACCCGATTCGGCCATGCGGAAGGCGATGTCGCCGGTGCCACCCGCCATGTCGAGAATCGCCTCGCCTTGGCGCGGCTTCACCCGGCGGACGAACACATCCTTCCAGATGCGGTGCAGCCCACCCGACATCGCGTCGTTCATCAGGTCGTAGCTGGAGGCGACGCTGGAGAAGACCCCGCCGACGCGGCGGGTCTTGTCCTCGGGGGCGACATCTTCGTAGCCGAAGGAGACGGTGTCGGTCATGCGGTGCGCTCTAGCCAAGGCTTGTGGGCGGAGCAAACGCAACATAGCTCAATCCAATGCCCGAGCTCCCCGAAGTCGAAACCACGGTCCGCGGCCTCGCCCCCGCATTGGAAGGGCGCCGCATCCGCCGCGTGCTGATGCGGCGGCCCGATCTGCGCCGGCCGATGCCCCAGGATCTGGGCCAGCGCCTCACCGGCGCGACCGTCACGTCGCTTGGCCGCCGCGCCAAATATGGCCTGATCGATACCGATCGCGGCGACACGATGATCTTCCATCTTGGCATGTCGGGCCGCTGGCGCGTCGATCCGTCCGAGATGCTGCCGCATGATCATCTGATTCTCGAGACCGAGGAAGGGCGTACGCTCGCGCTCAACGATCCGCGGCGCTTCGGGTCGGTTGATCTGGTCCCGACGGCGGGAATCGGCGCGTGGCCGACCTTCGCGGCGATGGGGCCGGAGCCGCTGGGACCGGACTTCACCGCCGCGCACCTCGCCGCGATGTTCGAGGGGCGGGTCGCGCCGGTGAAGGCACTGCTACTCGACCAGCGAATCGTCGCGGGCCTCGGCAACATCTATGTCTGTGAGGCGCTGCACATGAGCGGAATCGCGCCGACGCGCGCCGCGGGCAGGATCGCCACGTCGCGGCTGGCGCTGCTGGTCGATGCGATTCGCGCGGTGCTGGCCTCGGCGATCGAGGCGGGGGGATCGAGCCTGCGTGACTATGCCCGGCCCGATGGCGAGCTCGGCTATTTCTCCAAGCAATGGCGCGTCTATGGCCGCGAAGGGGAGCCATGCCTGTGCGGCGCCCCCGTCCAGCGGCGCGTCGACAGCGGTCGATCGACCTTCTTCTGCACGAAGTGTCAGAAGTGAGGCTGTTTCAAACCTGAGACGGTCCCAAATAGTTGACCGAATCGCCTGCCCTCGCTAAGGGGCGCGCTTTCCCGGCGTGGGGATGTGATTTCCGCGCCTCTTTTCGCATCGAAAACAGGAACGAAATTACATGGCGAACACGCCGCAAGCCAAGAAGCGCATCCGCCGCAACGCCGCCCGCGCCGAAGTCAACGGCGCACGCGTCAGCCGCATCCGCACCTTCGTCAAGAAGGCGGAGAGCGCGCTCGAGTCGGGCGACAAGTCGGCGGCCGAGTCGGCGCTGCAGGCGATGCAGCCGGAACTGGCACGCGGCGTGGCCAAGGGTGTGCTGCATAAGAACACCG
>Ga0247823_10003602_pt1 | contig 12512 bp, 10 predicted proteins | sample 13C_PalmiticAcid_2_FD_192426 | JGI IMG/M metagenome (GOLD analysis project Ga0247823, IMG submission 192426) | Soil microbial communities from agricultural site in Penn Yan, New York, United States - 13C_PalmiticAcid_Day30 | ecosystem: Environmental > Terrestrial > Soil > Agricultural land...
CCCCCCACCCCACCGAGTTTGTTGTTCGTACTGCTACCATGTGGGATGCTGGGACATTGTCTTTCTTGACTATAGCTCGAGTGCGAACGTTGTTGTGTGCTTTCAGACAGTCGACGCAGCTTCCGCGGTGGCAGGTGGTGTGCGTCTTGCCTCTCCCATGATGCTGACAACATCAAACCGTGCTATGAAGACGATAGAGACAGGTTTCCGAGTTGAACTCGAGTACGGAGTTAGTGCCTCCCTCCAGAAACAACGAGGAGAATGGGCGCTTCAACCGTGGCGAGGTCGGAATCGATGCTAGCCCATCAGCTTGTCTTGGACTTCTCTCAAGCTTCGAAGTAAGGTACGTAGGTTGAGATGAAGCCTCCATCCTGTCAGTACTGCGCCCAGAAAGTCATCGCATTAAACACATAAAACAAGTCGCAACTCGCAACTCGCAACTCAACCACAAGTCTCCGATTACAACAGAATAGCACATTTAGTATACACCAAACTGAACCGCAGTGCTCCCAGTCCCCTCTAGTAAGTCCCGGGCCTCTTCGACAGGCCGACATCAGTCATGATAATAGCCCCCGTGCAGTGGGCCGGGTATCGGTTATGCGACCGCTCCCAATAGAATACGGCGCTCTGCCCCTTTCCGTCCTTGCATAACTCCAACTCCGAACGGCGTTCGCAAACTCCCAAAATCACCGGACATTAGGGGGATGTCATAAGTGGTATAAAAAGGAGAGCACGCATGCCCCAAGCCCTGCTTTCCCCCGACAGCCGAGAAGCGTAATCTGGAAATCCATGCCGTTCGTCCCCCCCCCATGACAGAGAGAGAAAAGTCCCCATATCTTTGCGTTCCGAAATTTTAATGGCCGTTCGCATCGGGATCCGGGTTGTAGTGCGTCTCGCCCAGTAACCCGTTGCCGCCCGCCGCTTGCGCCGTCATGGCGTTTGGCGGCGTCGCCTGCGGCTGGCTCTGCACAGTCGGCCCCGTAGCCGACGGGATAGGCGGGATGACGGCCGGCGGCACCGGGGCGCTCTGCGCGCGGGCGGCGGCGTTGGCCGTGGCGGCGTGGAGGCGCTGGTCGAGGGCCCGGAGCGCGAGCGCCCTCCTCCGTTCGGCCTCGGCGCGGGCGCTCCCCGGCGCGCCGCGGTGTGAGAAGGTGTGGTGGTGGTCGCCGCGGGCGGCCGAGATATCGGCAGCGCTAAACGGCACGCACAGGCGCATGGCCACGAGCACGTTGAACACCTGCTCCGAGACGGCCGCGATGAGCGGCCGCACGGGGCCCGGGAAAAACTCGGCAATCGCAAAGGTCTCGCTCGCGTCGCCCCGGAGGGAGTTTGGCTGGGAGATGTCGAGATCGGGGAACGCAACCTTGTAGAAACGCAGGTAGGTCCAGCTGACGAAGAAGCCGTAGACGGCGAGGAGGAAGGAGGCGGCGGTGAGCATGGGCGTGAGGCAGAGAAGTGTGACGAGGCCGATGTAAAGCAGCGGGAAGCGGGGGACGCGCAGCGAAAGCAGGCCCCTGAAGAGCGTCACGGTATGGGCCGGGACAAGCTGGCTGAAAGCGACGAGGAAGGAGATTTGAAGGGGGATGGTGCCGGCGATCGACATGAGCCTGGTTCGGAGATCCACGTTAGCACCAAGATACTGGAAGTCAAAGGCAGCCCAAAAATAATATCACCAACTACTTACGTCCATCGTTCGTTCCTCGTCAAGGCGAAGAAGAAGATCGAGGTGCCGAAGCAGAGCACATTGGGCACGAGAGCCGTGATGAGCAGGAACTTGGCAAACTCGCGCGAGGACCAGGCACGCTCCAGATAGCGGCCCCCATTGTAGAGCGTGACACAAGCAATAGAAAGGGTAAAGACGTTGCTCTCGACGAGTGTTGTTGTGAGAAAGGTCCAGGGGTAGACGAGCGAGAGCTGCGGGATGAGGTTGAGGTATGGGATGACAATTTCCGAGTTGGCCGTCCACTGTCGGTACCGGATCGCTGCGCTCAACACCGACTGCACTCCCAGCACAATGAGCACAATGCGGGTTACCGGCGGGATGTTTATTCGGGGCGGCATGGTGGGCTGGCTTGGCTGAGAGTCGGACCTGGTTCGAAGACTTGGGATGGAGCTGCTTCTCCTGTTTCTCGGTGTACTTTTGATGGGTGCTCGGACCAGTTCGCGAGGTGGGCCAGTGCTTTGTTCTTGCCTCAAGTCTCAGGCCGAGCCTTGAAAGGTCTTGGCGCCCTGGTCGGGTTCTGTCTTCCGACTCCCGAAGACCGGAGGGCCATTCCCTGCACGTTGACCTCAAATCCCAGCCTGAGACATCAAGTGGTGTCAACGTCGCTGATTGCTGATTGAGATGCAGTTTCCCACCATGAGGCACTCACGATCGCAGGTTTTCTTGCACTGCCGTGACATCTAAGTGTGCAATCATGGGTTTCTTGAATGAGGCGTCCTGTGGTAAGGCTGTTCAGACTTCCTGGGTCGTACCCTTGCCCCATTGTCGAACTGGATTTGCATGGGCCTGTCTGTGCAACATGGGCTGTGTAACACAGACCGCTGTCGTGGAGGCGGATGAACATCCCATCTCAAGATGCGTTTGTGTTTCTTCCGTCTGTGGCGGACTCAAAGAAGCTCTAATTACTGAGAACGCTGACTCCAGGCCTGGGATGTGCAATACAGGAGGATCGGTCCCTGACAGGGAGCCGAGGGAGAATCGTGACATCGCCTCCAGTTGGAGGCGAATGCTTCCTGGGCTTTCCAAACCCTGCTGTAGCCGCCTATGAGGTCTCTGGCCCCTGAAACATGACCACGCCAGCCCTGCCGATGGGTGACACCCAAAGCCATGCATCCTTGGATGATTGGACCAATGCCCCAGATGATTTGATCTGACGGATGGCATTGTTAATTTGTTTCGTCGTGTTTCCTTCCTTCCTCCCTGCAGCTCCGTAGCCCGGGACCGTGGTTGTCTGCGGGCATTTAGGAAGCCTGGTGGAAGACCATCACCCAGCGGAAAATTCCCCGCCCGTTCCATTCAGTTCGGGGTTGGGTGTGAACAAACACTGCAGCGCACTGCACGCATGCACAACCCCGGCCGAGATCCGTCAGGCGGCATGTCAGATACCGGATGTGGAGGGGGATCCGCCTCCCGAGATTGGTGCTGCGTACAAAACGTAATTTCAGGTCAGCGTCTGAAGTCTCCACTTGTCCTTCAAACACTCCTCACCCATCCTCGCTCGTGTCCTTCTCCAGCCCCGATGTAAGGAAGAATTAGATACGCGGTACCGCAGCTCAGGTGTGATGTTGAATCTGCAAGATGAATTTTTTGCCCTCGATGATGAGACTTTACGCTTTGAAGTCTGGCTCTCGAGACGGTGGCGATTTGTGCGCGAGCTGGGGTGGGGGTAATTACTGGCTGAAACATCTGAAGTGACGGTAACATTGGACGGCACGATGACAGGGCTGCCATATCGAGCATAATGCCCCGAAGGATGGGCTGGCAAGTGGCACGTAACTTGGGACGATAAAGCTTGCGTCCCCCCGAGTACGAAGCAATCGCCTTACGACGTAGATATCTGGGACTGGTCACAGAAAACAGTTGAGTTCTTTAACGGTGACCAAAACGACACGTTACGGAATCCCATACGGTCGCGGTCGTGGTGCGGTAAGTTTTGTAACCTCGGAAACAATCATCGATCTGGATGCTCCATGCTAGGACCAAAATGGCATGGAGAACCAGGTCTGCCTGCATCCCGCCTTCATGGCAGAGAATCTGCATCGTCAGCGCTCCACAAGGGTCTCTCCTGATCTCAGGTCATACAAACAAGAACAATCCGAATTCAAGGCATGGGTCCAATCTGAAGCACGGAATATTTTTTGCAGCACACGATGCGTCCGCGTCTTTCAGATCGATCAGAACCCGGCCATGCGAGCCATGTCTCTTGGCCCCTGGTCGCCACGCAGCACCCCGCGGGGCAGGGCAGCAGCCGCCGTTTGATCTTTGCCTGCTTGGCTGAGGTTGGTGCCCCGAAGGGTTTAGCGTCCGTGCCGCGATTTTAGTCGCTCGCCAAACAAGCGGCAGGGACCACTTGGCCGGCTGGTGGGACCCATGCCTCTCACGCTTGACAAACCCGCACTGGCCCGTGGTCCGAACGCTGGGTGCAATCTCCAAATCTCGGCCTGGCGCTTTCGAGGTCCATTTTCACCCTTCAACAACGAATTCACGCCCAAAACCCGCCCCGTCCCGCCCCGGCAACGACGTGCTCATCGATCCAGAGCGCCTCTCTGCGCGCTCCGCCACCACTGTTGCCGAGATTGTTAGATTTGCTGCATCCCTTTGTCGTCGACGCACTGCCGGACGCCGGCGCACCGACAATGAAGGAGCTACTCGACACGGACAGGGTCAACTTTCTTGTCTGGAGGTTCGTTGTTTTCACCCTGCCGCCCCGACTCAACCTGGCCAAAGGCAGCCAGCCGTCTGAGCGCTCTGATCGCTGACTCTTGCCTGCTCTGCTCACAATCCAGGTATCTGCTCGAATCAAGTATGTGCGCTGCCGCGCCGCGCTGTTTTTGACGCCGCGGTTGCTGCCCAGCTCCCGCGCGCTGAAACCGGCTGGGTGATGTGAGGTGAGACTGACCACCACAACCGCAGATTATCGAGAGACGGCCGCCAAGCTGCAAAAGGAGTGGAGGGTCCACCAACCTCACAGGCAGTTTGACTTCGCCTCCCACGTCAACACGTACGCTCTGGTATCGCTGTTGAACAAAGGCCTCATCTATGAAGACTACCAACGACAGTTTGCGGCTGCTCAAAAGGTACGAGAGCTCTGCGGCTAATTCCCACTCGCTCTGAGTTTCCCCCTTCGATTTTCTGGGCCTGCCCTCCATTCCTGTTGGGGTTGCACCCGGCATGGAATTGGCGGGTGTGTCTGGGTGGTGGCTTTGGGGACCCTGGGGGGCGCGCTAGTGCCGGGGTACTGACATTTTCCTTGCAGGCGCCCCGTGATGTGCCGGCAACGGCTGAGGCGACTCCGCGGGGGGTGTTTGGGCCGCTGAAATTCCAACCCGAGGTGGTAGAAGAGGACGGGGAGGACGATGAGGATTCGGAAGCGGAGGCGGAACCGGAGCACGACGAGATTGAAAATCCACGGAAGCGCACGGTCGAGCGGCAGCATCACCGCGAATTGTCGCATGGATCCCCCGCAAAGCGACAGCGGCTCAGCAACGGCTACGAAAATGGGGCCGATTCAGCCACCACGCCAATGGAGATTGATCACCACCCGGACAACAACCACGCCTATCCGTCGCCCCTCGAGGGCGAGCAGGCCGAATCGCCACTCCTGCGCACCGAGGGCCCGTCGCGCGGCACGCAGGTCGAAAAGGTGCGCGATCTGACACAAGGCACCGTGTTTCTGCGCCTGGGCGCCGACGAATCGTCGGAGGCTGGCGAAAACCCTATTGTGCTCCTCTGCGAGTGGAACCCCCGGGACCCAGCCATCTTGGCGACCGGCGGCACAGATGCGCTAGCCCGCATCTGGACTCTGCCTTGTGGGGCCGCCCCAGACACCGAGCCCAGTCACGTGGATCCCAGCAGCCGATCGTTCATCAGTATCGTCGAGGAGGACCTGCCCAGGAACGCGACAGTCTCAGCCCTGGCATGGAGCTCGAGCGGCGATCTCATCGCCCTGGGCACCGAGCTCGGCAACAAGTCGCGCGTCAGCATCTGGTCGGTCGACGGAACGAGCATGCACCGCTTTGATGGCCTCGACTCGCCCATCACCAACCTGTGCTGGAGCCCCAGCAACAACTTCCTCCTCGCCATCAGCCCCGACGTGAGCAAGGGGCTGGGGAATGCTGGCACTTTGATTCACATCTCGTCGCCGTCGATGGTAAACTCGATGTCGTATGTTCTCGACCACGACCTCCGCGACAGCCTGGATGCGACATGGATCAGCGAGACCGAGTTCCTCTTGTGCGGTGGCGACTTGCTGGCGTCATTCCGGTGCACAGAGCAGGGTATTGTCCCGGGCAAGGAGTTCCAAACGGGCAAGGACGAGCGCTTTACCCTCGTCGAGTTCGACTGGCGGTCGAGGCTCGTTGCAACCGCCAGTGACAAGGGCTACATTGATGTAGGCTGTTCCCCGGTGATGTGTGACATAGGCGTAGTTGCTAACATGTTTGGCCTGCAGATTTGGGACGAGTTTGGCAAGCGACGCTCGATTCCGGCCCACGATGGGGGCGTCACGAGCCTCAAGTGGCAGCCCTTGCAAACAGAACCTGCCGACGACGAGAGGCTACTGGTATCCGGGGGTGAAGATGGCGCCATCTTGATCTGGAACGTCCGCAGCGCCGAGAACAAGCCAAAGTTCTCCATCACCATGCCGCCACCGTTTGCGGTCAACAACCTCTCGTTGAGCCCTGATGGAGCATCCATTGCGGTGGCCACGCACGACAGGATCCTGGTTTGGAGTATTGGCGATCACGCAATGCCGAAGGCAAGCTGGGTGCCGCAGCCGGGCTGGCAGAGCCCCAACTCTGGCACCGACACGGAGGATGCTATCCCATGCTTAGGGTGGGATTCTGAGGGTCAGCGGCTTGTCTATGGCTTGGAGAATAGGGTAAGTGGCCATTGCCCTTATTGAAGCATTCATCACTAACAGGTGTCAGCTTGCTGTCATCCCTCTCCGGGAACAGGAAAGTTGATTTGACAAGTCCAATGAAGTCAAGGCACTCTCACATAATACCGCGCCGAGCACGCGGTCTGGCACGGGCTCATACGGAGAGCTGCTTAGCTTCTCCGAGCCAAGGATTGGTGTTCTGCGCTCCAGCTGAGTGGGAGCCAAGAATCTGCACGCAGTCAATGGGGCATTGTCGGCGCCTCGCTAGCATAAACTCTACCTGGCGCTCAGAGCACGCGCCCTGTAAGGCAGCCACTGCGTTCAGGTATCACCACCACCACTACGGGCTCAACCTGATGCCGACTCGAGCGGACTCTTCGGGAACAACCACGCCGACATACCCTTGGTATCGTCTTGGTTCACTCAGGCCGGCAAGCAGCATCCGACTATGCGGGAAGGATATGAACTTGACGTCAACGCATCCAACGGCTCCAGCGGACTACCCGGTTTTGGGCTCGGAGGTTTGCCGTATTGTATCTGGCCTCATTGAAAGTTTCGGAGCCCACCCCTGCCACCAGAAACCCCCACGCCCTTGGGATCCTCGCGCACCGCTGCCCCAAAACATTGACGGGGGATGGTCGGCTCAAAAGATGACGATTCTGCGAGCCGTGCTTGCCGTTCACAAGCCGAAGTGCCGTGGGCGAAGCAGAGGAAACATGACCCGAAGTCAGGGGCTTGACTTGGCGAGATCACAGCAACTTCAGCCCCAGACACGATGACGGGCGGCCCGTGGACTCGACGGGGCTGTCCGTGCAATCAAGCCCCCGCCTCATTGTTGACCGGGATGTGTAAGGCGTCCAATTGTTTACAGCTGGTTTTGGTTGAGATTTGAGGCGCATTATGGGTATAAAAGCTGAGCGTTTGATTGGTTTGTTCACAGGCATTGTTTTTGAGCGTTGGACGGGGAATGAAGGATATTGTATGACATATATGTATCAGCTAGACGCTGTCGGCAACAGGCACCCTGCTGGCTTGGTACAATCGTTTATTGAATCTGTTACAAACATCCGGCGTTGCTGACATGGGTGGTGTTGTTCTTGAGGAGTCCTCGCTTGTAATGTCAACTGTCTTCTCTGGCCCTGTTCCCGAGAGACCGCATTCCCAGTAGTGTCGTAAATACGGCGATCACTCTTTCCTCTGGCGGTGCTGCCTTGAGAAGGAGGCTCGTTATCCAGCCACGGCCTCGTCAGATGACGAGCGATGTAAAACACTGGACTGTTCGTCACCTCTTGCCGGTGCTCACATTCCATTTCCAAGGGCGAAGAGTTTGGAGTTCATGTACATTATTAACTAAGTTGATATCTTTGGTGCCGTAAAGACGCAAAAAGACGACACAATCCATCAGTATGCCTGGGTATTCAAGTAATTCCCCCCTTGCCATGCATCTTTTCCAAGACCCAAACGCCGGTGCTCAAACAAGTCCCCCAATTATGCACTCCCCAGAAACCTTCTCTCTTGTTCGCACAACTCCCATCTTTTCTCTCAAATCTCTTTTTCAAACAATTACTCAAACAGCACTCCTCGCATCCCGATCCAGCCTCGGCACGCTCGAGCCCGGCGCGGCGCTCTCAATGATCTCCTTCTCATCCGATGCCGTCTCGTCCGCATCAGCCGCAGCCGGCGCCGCCTGCCCGGGGGGGCCAAACGTGGGCGCATAAGCGCTCTTGGCGCGGATCTTGTGGCCGTACAGGTAGAAGATGACGGGGATGGGCACGAGCGCGGCGGCGACGCACCCGAGCAGCGTCGAGGCCCACTCGATGCCCATGCCGTCGAACATGTAGCTGCTGAAGAGCGGGAACCCGGCGCCGGCGAGCGAGCGGAGGAAGGTGTTGCCGGCGATGGCGGACGCCGCGAACATGAGGTAGGCGTCGACGAGGTAGTTGAGGGACTGCAGGAAGATGGAGGCGAGGCCGAAGCCCGAGAGCAGGCCGGACAGGGTGGGCACGATCCAGTGGATGTCCTTGCGGTAGCCCGACCAGCCGAACCAGAAGAGCCCCGCGGCGAAGGCGACGCCGCCGGCGATGACGGAGGGCAGGCGCCACTCGGGGATGGGCACGCCGTTGTTGGCGGCCAGCTTGCGCTGGTACCAGGGCTGCTGGAGCAGGACGGTGACGCCCGCGATGATCTGGCCCGTGACCATGCCGAAGAAGGTCAGCCCCGCGACGCCCGAGGACATGCCGTGCACGCCCTGGAAGACGAAGGGGTAGGCGGTCAGGAAGAGGTAGAGCAGGCCGTAGATGAAGGCCATGTAGAGGGAGAGCAGGAGGACGATTGGCTCGGTGAAGAGCAGGCGCATCGGGCGCGAGAAGTTCTTGGTGATGAGCTCGCGCACGTCGATCTCAATCTCTTCCTGCTTGGCGTGGATGCCCCAGTTGAGGGTGCGGCGGCGGAGCTCCGAGGCCTTGGCCACGAGGATGGTGGGCGGGTACGTCTCGCGGAGGAAGAGGAGGTCGAGGAAGAAGGCGAAGAAGCCCATGAAGGAGACAATGTACGAGGTCCAGCGCCAGCCGAGGTAGGATTCCGTGATGAAGCCGCCGATGAAGGGGGCGAGCAGCGGACCGGTGAAGACGGTCATGGAGAAGACGGTGATGGCGATGCCACGAGTGCGGTTGTCGAACATGTCCGAGAAGACGGCGGCGACGACGGCGAGTGGGCAGGCGCCAAAGAAGCCAGCAAAGAAGCGAGTGATGAGGACGGTCTGGAGGTCCTTGGCCACGGCGTTGGAGATGTTGAAGATGGAGAAGCCGAACATGGCAATGACGAGCGGCAAGCGGCGCCCCTTGAGCTCGGAGAAGGGCGCCCAGAAGGTCGGACCAGTCGCAAAGCCGAGGACGTAGAAGGACACGCCGAGGAGGGAGACTTCAGTCGAAACCCCAAATTCCTTGCCGACGGCGCGCGTCGCTGTGGAGAAGATACTCGATCCGAAGGCGGCGGTCATGGTGGTGAAGCCGAGCATGACGGCTGTGGCGATCCTGTGCCAGGGCATGTTAGTTCCTGGTCGCCAGCCAGAGAGAAAGGGGGAGAAGGGGAGACGAGCTGAGAAACGTACTTCTTCCTGAGCGGCCAGTTCTGGGCATGTAGAGGATCGTCCGAGCCGTCGAACTCAACGACATAGTCCTCTTGGTTTGGTAGTTGCGGCGGGTATGGCTTGCCAGCGCCGAAGTTGGGCAGCGGCTTCTTCCACTCCCTGCTCCTGGGATCTCTGCCAACAGTCCCGCTGTGCTGACTCCGCGCTGTGTTGATGCGGCTCAGCTCCGTCTGGTGGCGCTCCAGGTCCCGTTGTGTCTCGACACGGTGCATCCCGACCCCCCTATGAGACAGGTCCGAAGACCCGCTTGACACTGAGGACGTGGTGGCAACCCGTTCGATCTCCTCGCTGCGACGTCCATCCCGGTGTAGTGCGGCGTCGCGCTCGGCCGCCTCGAGAGCGAGGTCGAGGTTGTCGCGAACCATTGGATTGGCTTCGTATCTGGTCTGTGATATGCCTGTGTGGGTTTCGGTGTGGTGGTTATGGGGGGTATCAACAGACACAGCACACGAGCAGGCAATAAGGCGGAAGCAGGTAAAGTGAAAGATCAATAGTAGCCAGTACAGGGTCTGGTGGGTGTATGTAAACGAACGGATGCTGGTCAGTCAGTTCGTCCCGAGAGGGCAGTAGGGAATGGTACTGTAGTAGTTGAGAAGGTGATGATGAAATTCGCCTCCTTCGAGGGGACTCCCTCTCCTATTAAAGAAGCCGGATCTACTGCTCGACACACTCACACTAACGTTAATCCACTTGCCGGGGCGTATCCCGCCGGCGCTTTGCGCAGGTCCATGGATTTCCTGGTCACGGAGAATAGCAGCTGGAGGCCCGCTTCGACCGTTGCCCATGCCAAGTGAAGCCAGAGGGGCCCTCGTGGTCGTCTCCCGGACCCGTGGTGTGGGCTCGGCTTTCGCGCTTTCACTGATTACCAATGAAGACCAATGAGTGTCGCCGCATGCAGCAGCGCTATCCCTCCCTCCCTGCCTGTCAAACTGGGTCCGGCAGCCACGCTGCCGATGATAGCATGTGTTTCGGGGCGCTTCAGACGCCCGGCACCTGGGTATTGGGAGTCTTAGGCGCTGCCAACTCCCGGACCCGATCGTGGATTTGTGATTTTTCACTGAGGATCCCCGGCGTAGCGGCATATCGAAGCTCCGCTGGTTTCCGCCAAGGCCCGTCGGCGACTCCATTTGCATGCCCGCCTGGGCCTGCCAACCCTTGCCAACCCATGCCAACCATGCCCAAGTGGAGTGCAACTTTCACATCAGGAGATGCTGCGCACGTCGATAACGATCCGAACAGGGCCAGATGCCCTCGCTGACTCCAACTTGGGGGATTCGTCAGAGTGTCTTGTGAAATTACTCATCATGGCGTCGTATCGCCGGAAGTTGCCCGCTTCAGCGCCGATGTGCCTTGATTTGCCTTCCCCAGTGCCGTGCTGAGCTGATGGCGAACTCGATTTTTTCAATGCAAGAAACGCGACGTCCGTCTTAAGTCCGTCCCTTGACGTAATCCCGCAGCGAAGCCACGATCGCATATGGCTTGCATTGGCCAATCAAGAGAAACGACGATCTGCCGTTGGCCAGCCGTGGCTGGTCCCGCTGATTCGAGAAAACCACAGGGGCTCTCACACCTGAACCGTGCTGGACGGCGCCTCCGGGTGGATCGTTGGCCTCCCATGGGGAAATTTTTCTATCTAATTTTTCCTCTTTCAATTTTCCGTTGCTGCCCAACAGGGCTGCCAAGCCGCCCACGGGCGGAATCGCCCTTGCTGGAGGAGGCCAGCCGTAGGTTGCCGCCGATGGCCGAGGGTAGCCACGGGCCGCATGCCTCGGCTCGTCCATGAAGCAGTCTTCAGCGTGAAAAAGCTTAACTTCACGACGGCGAACCCACAGCGGAAAGCATGGGCCATGGATGCATCACGAAGATTCCAGGTTCTGGGCCCACCAACATGCACGGTATACTTGGTATATACCTAGCTCAAAACTTTATCGCACGCCCCAGTGGTCGTCTTCTAGAAGGCTCGCCGCCTCTTCCAAGCTCAGCCCTGAAGTCTCGGGGTAGAACCGCCAGATCAGCCCGTACCCGCCGGCGCATATCGCCGCATAGAGCACAAACGTCCACGAGGGCGTGAGCGCATCCATCAGGAGCAGGAAGGTCAGCCCGATGACAAAGTTGGCGCCCCAGTTGGTTGCCGTGGCAATGCCGCTCCCAAGCGACCGCACGTTGAGCGCAAACAGCTCGCTTTGCATCCACGGCACGTTGCCAAGGCCCATGGCGTAGCCCGCCACATAGACCATGATGCTGACCAAGATGGTGACTGCCGCGCCCCGGCCCGGAGAGGTGCTGTTCTCCACTGAGTAGGTCGAGGCAAGCTTGATGAAGGAGAAGCCGTAGGCGGCAAGCAGAAGGCCCGCAACCATGAACGGGATCGACCAGAGGAGGATGCGACGCCTTCCGACGCGGTCGATCAGGAAGAGAGCGACGAGGGTGACAGCAAAGTTGGTGACGGCGACCACCAGCGAGGTGAGTGTCGGGATCGGGAAGCCGAGCATCGTGAAGATCGTAGCCGAGAAGTACATGAGGGAGTTCTGGCATGACGAAGCACATTAGCACCAACAACCGCCAAATTGATCATTGGGCGACTCACAAACCCGCACAACTGCTGCAGCCCCTGAAGTAAACAAGCAATCGCCAGCGCCCTCCTGTTCCTCCTCAAACCAAACAGCTCCCTCGCCGAATACCTCCACCCGACCGTCCCATTCCTCCCCTCGCTCTCCTCCCTCACCTCAAACTCAATCCCCTTCACCGTCGCATCCACCTCC
>Ga0247823_10003603_pt1 | contig 12511 bp, 8 predicted proteins | sample 13C_PalmiticAcid_2_FD_192426 | JGI IMG/M metagenome (GOLD analysis project Ga0247823, IMG submission 192426) | Soil microbial communities from agricultural site in Penn Yan, New York, United States - 13C_PalmiticAcid_Day30 | ecosystem: Environmental > Terrestrial > Soil > Agricultural land...
GGAATAATGCGCAGGTGGTTTGGCCGAGGCCGTAGTCGGCGGGGATGTCGCTGTATTCCCAGGGAATGGACTTCAAGCAGGCGAGGACGGGGTTTCCCTTTTGTCGGGGCGAGACGAGGATTGATGATCCCGAGCCCCGGGATGGTAGAGCTTGTGGCGTAGGCTGAACGACCTTGGGTGGTCCCGAAGCGGATGCATTTGACGGTGGTGCCCGGTCGAGCCGCTGGGGTGTTGGCTGCTGGAATCTCGGGGGCGGTCGGGGTTGGGGAGGTCTGGACGGCCCGGGCTGCGCGTTGGCGAGATCAATCAACACGTCGTCGGCGCCGCCGTACTCGTCGTCGTCCATTTCGCTTGATGATGCCGCTGCGCTGTTGATGGATTCTCACCTCCAGGCGCCAACAGCCCGGTCAAAGCGTGTTGAGCATCATTTGACAGGGAACGCGTTCAGTGCCTGGCGCCTGGTTAGCGTTCCCCACCAAAGCCGCCTTGGCGTCGCCAAGCAATTAACCCCTGCACAGAACGGCGATCTCTCGATGCCAGTGACCTCATTGCGGGGCAACAACAAAATCGTGGTCGGAGACGGAAGCGGAGATGCTTCCGGGCGCCCGGGCCACCACTGTTCGAGGATCTTCTTTGTCCGTCATGCTTATGCCATCCTGAGATGGTTATTGCACCAGCACAAAGGATGGTGTGAAATATTCTGCCTGAAAAGTATTTCCATGTCAAAATGTGTTAAAATCCGGGGAAAGTCATGATTCCCTCAATCCCGGGGAACCCATTGTCCTCCGACCGCAGATTCAGACCGGCCCAGGTCAACGCCACGTAAAAAATAAAATCCAGTCCCAGCGCCCATTTCCCTATCTATCTTGGTATCATAAATGGCAAAATCCCCCCTAGTCCAACTCCTCCGTCCCAAGGTCCGCGCCGTAGTCATGGGCGCCCGCCGGCGCCCCCGTCATCGTGTCGTGTATCTTGTAGAGCGCGCGCAACCACATGTCGAACATCATCTCCCGCGCTCGCGCCTGCTCGTTGCTCTGGCTAAGCTCTGCCATCTGATCCCGTAGCCTCTCGTAGGCCTCGATCATGACCCAAACCTGAAGTGCCGATGTCCCCACTGGCGACCCGCACGGCCGGCCGGCGAAAGCCGACGACAGCTCGCGCGTGAGCAAATCGAGGCATATCTGCAGGCTCACATTGTCATCCGCCGTGTCCGTCGTCGTTTGCCTACTCAGCGGCGGAAGTGGCGATTCTGGCTCCGGGGAAAAGGAGACGGGCTTAAAGTACACCGTCTCGTCCTGGAATGAGACCAGTGTGCCATCGTCCGAAGTAGGCGACGGATTTATCAACTGGGTCATCCGTGTTGGCGTGCCGATAAGGGTTTCATCCTGAAGATAACCCAGACTGTCCGGTCGTTGCATCATTGGCGGTCCATCGCCATCGCCATCGCCGTGCGGTGGGAGCAGCGCAGGCTCAGAAGTGTCGTCCGAGTAAACGGAACTGCGTCGGGACTCGAGCACAGCTCGGTACTGCTCCGCAATAAGGTCGACGCTCGAGGTCCGTCCAAGGCCATTGCCCGGGCGCGGGATATCCTCCAGCTGTCCGATCGAAAAGATGGGGGTTTTGGCGCGACGCCTCATTCTCGTTGTCGAGGGTGTCGAAGAATCCGACCCAGAAGATGACTGCGGCGGCGGGTCGCGTGTGATAAGGTGTGAGAACTCGGGGACGATGTACGCTCGGTTTCCAAGGCGCTCCAGAGGTTCAAAGGGAGGATCGCGTTGGTAGAAGCGGCCCTGTCTCCGAATCGGCTCGTCCTGTTTGTTATCACTGGGGGCAGGCGGCGGACGGGGCGGTGGTGGTGGTGTCGGCGTCGTCTTGTTAGTTGGGGTAGCTCCTTGCTTCGGCGAACCTGAGGCGCTGTTGCTTTGTTGCTTTATTGAAAAAGTCTTTCGGAGCTTCCTCCGCGGTTTGGGGCCGCTCTTGGCCAGCGAAGTGGCCAATATGCGATCCTTCCTTTGTTCCATTGTTTATTGAGAAATGCCAATTTAGGCGACGAGGATAATAGCAGGCCCGCCGGGGCAACAATGGGTGTTGAACACGGTCACCGTCGTGTGTGGTGCGGGTGAAAGGAACAAGGTTAAAAGTTTTGAACTATAAGTCGAGGAACGACTGGGTTGGGAGACATGACGTCCGAATAACCTGCTTCGGAGCCACACCACTTGGGGGCGATTTAAATGGCCCGATCCAGGCGCCTTGGTGCCCCCCCAGCGCCAACAAAACCGGTTCCACCTGCACTTTTACAGAGCTGTATTGTAAGCGGGCGCCAGCAAGCAATGTCCCTGGAGATAGCAGGTCGACCTGAATCATGAGGAAACTGGCCCTCTCAACGGCAAGGGAGAGCTGCGTTCGGCCAAGCGGCTCGTCCAGTTCGCCTTCGACGGGGACTGAGCTCCTGGGATCAGACCTGCTGCGTCTGAGGATGCCAAAACGTGGTTGGGCCTGTGCCGGCCGGGAAGCTCGATGGAACCCATCCTCGTCGACGAAGCACAGTCCCAGGCTCGAGGGGTGATGGACAGATTGCACCGACATACGGATACGCACTCCGTGTCAGCTGCTGGAGATCTAGACTTTTGCCGACGGCAGCCACTCGGCCGCTCGACTTGCTGTCAGAAGTCTCTTTGATCGAAACTTTCGAGCGCTGATAAAATTGAAGCTATACCATTCAGGTAAGAGTTCCAAAGATATCGAGAGATACGGGCTTGGTAAATGCCGTTGCCTTGGGGATCGAGACGCACTCTCAAGAGCACGAGACCTGAGCTGCAGACACGAGGTTGAGGGTTGCAGAAGAGAAGGAGACGGGCTGCAGTTCATCGGGATAGTGAAGTTAAAATGTCTTGGCGGGCAGGCTCTCGTTCGCATTCTGGTTGTCTGGTTGTCTGGTTGTCTTTTGCCAACTCGACTGCAAGACTTTGGCGTCCAGCTGTTGGGCGACAGAGGAAAGCTGAAGTGTGAGAAAATTGAAGGAAACAACAGGTGGAGAACACATGGGAGTGGGGGATGAGCCTAGCGCTTGCGGTTAGTGGACAGACCCAAACCCACCCCACGCCTTACCATTCAATCATCCAGTGGCAGGTACGCAAGAGTCCTTGATCCCGTTGCCTTCCACAGCGTCAAATGTCATCCCAGATCTCAAATGAAAGTATCAAACGGAAAATAAAAGGAGAGAGACAGAATCTGAATCACACCTCGCCTTGCTTCATCAGATCTTGGACTTACTTTGAGTACAAGTAGCACTTGGTTGCATCGCGATCCGTTTAAGTTAGCCGATTCAGTGGAGACCGTCCATACGAATCCCCTAAGCTTTCTTCCCCGCCATGTCCCCACGTTCCAACGGTTCGTTCCTGGATCAATTCTCATGGCCCAAACTCAGCCCAGCCAAGCGATGGCCTCGTGTTGGGCGATCACTGCTGCCTCAGGACTGGCTGTTCTGTTGTCCCAAGATCTCTGTGTGTCTCGATCTCACGGTTCGGTCCCAAGACTCGGCTCCAGTCCCTCGGTGTCACCCCAAGACAAGCACTCAGGGACTCGTGGCTTGGCTCGCATCAGGAACCAAGACAAGGTCGCTTCGTCGCCGGAAATGACGTCGAGCAAAGGGTGCGGTCGCCCGAACTCGGTCTCGAACACAATTGACCCCGACAGCAAGAGACCCTTTTACCGGAGGCATTCAGTGATGCCGCCTGCCGGTGGGCCCAACTCAGCGCCCTCTCAATTCCTCATGATTTATTCCATCAATCACAGGCCGCAATGCCTGTCCCTGAGCCCGCGATGGACTTGAACCCCACCATGCCCCTCACTCCCGGTCTCGGGCCCCACGCCGCTCACCATCGGAAGTGGATGGCATCGGGCGCGCCGTCAGCTTGCCATTGATGGTGAATGACCTCGAGGGAATCTCCGGCGGTGAGCGAATTCCTTGAGAACTTGTAGGACGTGTTGCCCATATTCTGTGAAGTTGCCAGCTGCTCAGCGAACGTCCTCGTCCCCCTCCCTCAACTCCAACACACCAGACACAGACACAGACAACAACAGCCATGGCCGAGATCACCATCACCGGCTGGACGACCCGGGACGTCCGGTTCCCCACCTCGCTAGACAAGACGGGCTCGGATGCCATGAACGCAGCCGGTGACTACTCATCCGCCTACTGCATTTTGGAAACAGATTCCAAGTACACAGGCCACGGCATGGTACGGCACTCCGTCTCCTGACTGCCTTCCCTGGGACTAAACTAACACACTCCCCCCGACCAGACCTTCACCATCGGCCGCGGCAACGACATCGTCTGCGCCGCCATCAACCACGTCGCCGAGCGCATCAAGGGCCGCACCCTCTCCAGCCTGGTCGCCCACTGGGGCCAGACCTGGCGCCACCTCGTCAACGACAGCCAGCTGCGCTGGATCGGCCCCGAAAAGGGCGTGATCCACCTCGCCCTGGGCGCCGTCGTCAACGCCATCTGGGACCTGTGGGCCAAGGTCCTCGGCAAGCCCGTGTGGCGCGTCGTGGCCGAGATGACGCCCGAGCAGTTCGTCGACTGCATCGACTTCCGCTACATCACCGACGCCGTGACCCCCGAGGAGGCCGTCGCCATGCTCAAGGAGACGGCAGCCACCAAGGCCGACCGCATCCGCGACGCCGAGAACAGCCGCGCCGTGCCGGCATACACCACCAGCGCCGGCTGGCTCGGCTACGGCGAGGATAAGATGCGCGCGCTGCTGCAGGAGACGCTCGCCAACGGGTACAAGCACTTCAAGCTCAAGGTCGGCGGCAACGTGGCGCAGGACCGGCGGCGGCTGGGCATCGCACGCGACATCATCGGGTATGACAGGGGCAACGTGCTCATGGTGGACGCCAACCAGGTGTGGTCGGTGCCCGAGGCCGTCGAGTACATGAAGGAGCTGGCCGAGTTCAAGCCGTGGTTTATCGAGGAGCCGACGTCGCCCGACGACATCCTCGGCCACAAGGCCGTGCGGGACGCGCTCCGGCCGTACGGCATCGGCGTCGCCACCGGCGAGATGTGCCAGAACAGGGTCATCTTCAAGCAGCTGCTCATGTCCGGGGCGATCGACGTGTGCCAGATCGACGCCTGCCGCATGGGCGGCGTCAACGAGGTGCTGGCGGTGCTGCTGATGGCCAAGAAGTACGGCGTGCCCATCGTGCCGCACTCGGGCGGTGTCGGGCTGCCCGAGTACACTCAGCACCTCAGCACGATTGATTACGTGGTGGTGAGCGGGAAGCAGTCGGTGCTGGAGTATGTGGACCACCTGCACGAGCACTTCCTGAACCCGTCTGTCATCAAGGACGGCTTCTACCAGACGCCGACGGAGCCCGGGTACAGCGTCGAGATGAAGGCGGCGAGCATGGATAGGTACGAGTATCCGGGTGGTGAAGGGAGCTGGTGGAGGAGCGAGGAGGCCAAGCCGATATTGGAGGGTGTCAAGATATAGGGAGGTTGCGAAACTGGCAGGAGCTGCCTGTTTGTATTGCGAGCCCTGAGCTTCATAGCTCTGGCTTGATTTGATGCTCTGTTTGAATAGTTAAGAGTTTCTTCCTCCCGGATTTCTTTCTCACGCCGTGGACCATGATCAAGCGTTGATGTGACCAGCTGTCGCAACCTTTAGAATCTCGTTCTCGAAGCCCTCAACATGGACGAGAGTTATCCCCGCGTCTTCAAGACTCCTCTTCCCGGTGTTCTCAGCCACAAACGTCTCCGGCTCCATGATGCCGACATACACAGTCCGGATGCAGCCGGCCAGCCGGAGCACCCTCTTGACACAGGGCAGATTCCCGCTCAGACGCTTCGAGCAGGGCTCAACGGTGGTGTAGAGCGCGAGCTCAGACGGCAGGACATCCTGAAGATTCTCTTCGGGAACACCGTGCTTCTCAGCCAGCTTCATAAAACAGCACTGCTCGGCATGGGTGTTTCCTGGGAGCTCGAGGGTGAAGCCGGTTGCGAGGATTTCATTTGTGGCCGAGTCCACGACGACGGCTCCCACGCGGTAGTTTGTTGGTTTCGGGGGCGAATTCTGCGCTTGCTCAAGAGCAAGTCGCATGTAAGCTTTGTGGTCGCCTGGCGGGATGACAGCCATTTCGAGTCTCAAGGGTTGGGGAAGGCAAGGGAAGGGAAAGTAAGTGGAACTGTCTGTTCGAGGAAGCTTCTTTGGAGAACAGTGCAGATTATGTACGGGACAGACAATTAACACTGTACGGAGAAGCGCCCCACTTACGCGGTTGCGGACGCGACACGAGCAATTCCATTTACGCATGGAGGTGTTCTTCACAACGCTCAGTACATAGCAACCCGCATATCACCCACAATGTCTTCCCACGACGACATCACCGAAGACGAGCCGCCCACAATCGACCCGTACGAGGTTCTAGGGCTCGAGCGCACCGCATCCCCAGACGCCATCAAATCGGCCTACCGCAAAACCGCCCTCAAAACCCACCCGGACAAGGCGCCCGATGACAAGAAAGACGAAGCCAAAGAAAAGTTCCAGCAAGTCGCCTTTGCCTACGCCGTCCTCTCCGACCCGTCACGACGCAAGCGTTACGACGAGACGGGCTCGACCTCGGAAGCGGTCGTCGACTCGGAGGGGTTCAGCTGGACCGAGTTCTACCAGGAGCAATACCGCGATGCCGTCTCCGAGGACGCCATCAAGAAGTTCGCCGCGCAGTACAAGGGCTCGGACGAGGAGCGGGACGACATCCTGGCCGCGTACGAGGAGTTCGAGGGCGACATGGACGGGGTCTACGAGACGGTGATGCTGAGCAACGTGCTCGAGGACGACGCGCGGTTCCGCGAGGTCATTGACGCCGCCATCAAGGGCAAGGACGTGCCGCGCTTTGATGCGTATGCGAAGGAGACAAAGAAGTCGAGGCAGGCGCGCGTCAAGGCGGCCAAGAAGGAATCCCAGGAGGCGGACGAGCTGGCCAAGGAGCTGGGCGTCTACGACAAGCTGCGCGGCGGCGGCAAGAAGAGCAAGAAGGACTCGGAAGCGGATCTGGCAGCGCTGATCATGCGGAACCAGGCCTCGCGGGCGAGCGCGCTGGACAAGCTGGCGGAGAAGTATGGGGCTGTGCCGAAGCCTGGCAAGGGGAAGGGGAAGAAGAGGGGCGCGAAGGAGCTGGATGTGCAGGAGCCTTCAGAAGAGGAGTTCAGGCTCCTCCAGGAACAGATGGCGAAGAGGAGTAAACGAAAATGACGGGTTTGGTTCCACACGGTTAGGGTACGGAGTATGGATGTTGGGCTATGAGACTATGTGATTTGTCCTGGAACATGGAAGCAAGGACGGCAGGGACACAGCATCGGCGCTGGGCATTGGTGCTAGAGTTAACGGTACACTCGGCTGGTGATTTGCACTGATTATTCTGACATATAAATACGACCAAAGTGGGAGCGTTGGAGCTCACGGGACCGCCATTCGGGCCGCCTTCGGGCTGATCCTCTCCATCGTGCACCGGATGACCCAAGCTCAACCCAAAAGATTCAAACACCTCGCCAAAGGGGTGTCCTGAGAATCGAGGCAAAGTTGAAAGCTCTACCTGGGGCACCTAACGTTCAGTGGGAGGCTATTCTCTCTCCTTCCAGATTGGGGGCCACTCGGAGCGTCACCTGGCCAACGCGCACAGGGCAACATTTTCTTGGCGCAGGCTGGAGCGCATCCATGAGGGGCAGATTGACTTTGGGCACCGTGACCTGGGAACCTTGCATCGCAACTCGCGCGCCGACATGCCAGCCCGAAGTGCAAGGCGTCAAACACCCGCGGAAGCCACAGGACGGCCATGAGCATTGCCGCCCCAGCCAGATCGGTCACGAAAGGTTGCAGGCCCAGTCACCCGACCCCAAAGATGCCATGACCGACGCGACGACGCCCGAACTCTACCCACAATACTGCTTCCACCTGTCGCCAACCATCAACCGCTGGTGCCATTTCCGGATCACCGACATTTTGGCCCTGAGGAGTCACCGGGGCTTTCAAGGTGGGTCAACCTGGAGCCCGACTGCATTCGGTGTCTCAACACTCGACAGGGCACACCTCTAACACAATGCTCCTCATGCAGGGCAGGATGTTTACTTCCACCTCAACCACCCAATAAAATGGGTGCGCATCTCCGGCGTTGTCGTCGCCGTTGACGAGCGCGAGACGAGGCACTTCTACATGATTGACGACGGCAGCGGCGCGACCCTCGAATGCGTCGTCAACGTCCCACCTCGCGCAGCGCCTGGAACGACCGCAGCAGCAGCAGCGACGACAGACCCCAAGACCAATGCGCGCCCTACCACCCTCCCGGCAGTCGACGCACCCATCGATGTGGGACACATCCTCGACATCAAGGGCAGCGTCGGCACGTTCCGCGAGAACCGGCAGATCCGCGCCGAAAAGATCGTCCACCTCCGCTCGACGGAGCAGGAGGTGGTGTTCTGGGAGAAGGTCGCGCTGCTGAAGAGGGAGGTGCTGTCAAAGCCGTGGGTCTTGGATCGGCGGGAGGTGAGGAGGTGCAGGAGGGAGGAGGAGGGGCGATCCACCAGCCGCCGCCAGAGGGGAACCAGTGAGAGACACAGCAGCAGGCGCGCGGAGAGGACTGGAGCAGAGAGAGTGAAGACTGGGTTGGAAAAGACGGATACCCGGGTGGAGGGGACGAAGACTGGGTTGGAAAAGACGAAGACTGGGCTCGAGAGGACGAGAACTGGGTCGGAGAGGACAAGGACTGCGCTGGAGAGGTCGAAGACTGGGCTGGAGAAGACGTCAACTGGTGTCGAAAGGCAGAAGACTGGGCTGGAGAAGATCACGACTGGGAGAGAGAAAACAAAGACCGGACTAGAAAGGACGAAGACTGGGCTGGAGAACATGAGAACAGGGCTGGAAAAGACGAAGGCGCCCCTTGCGCAAGAGACGCCCAGCCAGCACGAACAGAGCGGAGGCAAAAACATGCACGAGAGGAAGCCGCTGGCAAGGCGCCCCGTCACAGCGACAGGGCTGGAGAAGAGGAGGGCCACTAAGCCTGTCACGAGGCTGATTCCGGTGACGGGCAAATACGACGCCCTGGGCTTGTGAATATGAGCGCTCACAAACTTGGGAACGCGCCAAACAAGAAATTTACTTGCGGGCGTGATGCGTGTCTCAGCCTCATGCGGAGCTGTCTCCCCAACTGGCGAGTTCCGTCTGTCTGGTTTCTGACATCGATCACGATTGGCCCGATATCTCCCCCTTAACCGACTATGACAAGACTCCCACCATCCCGCCACCCTGGTGGTTGTAGGCACCTTTGAACCTTTTACAAGTTGGCGCACTGGCAGCATCCGACTTTCTCTTCGATACCCCGATCCACGGATCTTCAGCTGGTCATAAGAAACGCGATGATGCAAATCTTGCCTGGTTTGGGTTGCCCTGAGGCTTGTCATGCTGCTTGCACCTGGGACAGTCCATCAATCCCACTTCAGCCCTCCATCACAATCTGAAGGAGATACCCTGTCACCCGTCCGGCGAAGTCTTCTGCCACCGGCTGAGGTGCAATGCATTCCTTCCAAAATCCGGTTCTAGAAGGTTGATCCATGTCAACCACACCCAATCCTGCCGGCTGGATGTCACCGGGCCAAGGGTGGAGGAGTGCTTGCCTCACGGGTTCGGATCTGGCACCGACTCGGTGCTGCGTAAGATCTGGATCCACTTCCAAGCGACTTCCAAGCTGTATTCTCCGAGCAAGCCCCGGCTTCTGGAAACCTTTAATTGGGATGCATCCTCTTCCTAAGACACCAAACCACGGCTCAACCAACCTCCTAGACCCTAAACGTCTCTTCCCTTCTCAGCTCGCCATGTCCTAAGGTTACCTCAGCTTGTTTCGCACCGTCTTAGCTTAAATTAACCTACATTCCTGGACCTACAACACCACGCCTCTTTGAGTGTTTCCCAAGTCTTCAGCCCCCAGTCTGATATCTCGGCATTCCGAGACTTCCAAGGTAAGCCCATATTTGGGGATGGCGTTGAGACATGTGGATTCAGATCGTCCCGTCAACCGCGTCCAGACATGCATGCCAGCCAGCGACAAGGTGATCTGGTGCCCGGAGGAAGGGGCGGCGCGGGATGATCAGGGACCTGCGAAAGCAGGCTAGTGGGATCAGCGCAGATGGCGTTCGTCCCGATGGAATGGACAGCACCGTTGTATATCTGGCCCAGCGCCCCAACTTTAAGGGATTCCTGAATCTAGAAGTCTTGGACATGTTGAATCGCGACAATGGGGCAAATATGGAGGTTCGTGTTCATCCTGCTGACGTCGTTGCAGGTTGCTGCCTCCCTCACATCCTCAGGGAACGAAAGCCGCCATAGACCTAACCAGCAAACCCACCGGGCGGTGCCCTCCTCTCTACCGTGGGCGAAACGGGGCTCGAACGACCCGCCATCCCGAGACGTCCTCACCTCTCCTGTCAAAGTCATCACGAGCTTCGCGCCGTCAGGGACAGTCCAGATCCTCGCCAGCACGAAGAGACCCGCCCCGGGCTTCCTCCACTCCATTCTCGATAAGGTCGGGCATGCCACCTCTGTTCCCATTTTGACCGAACCGATCCCAAAGCCGACCTCACTGCTCTCGGTTCCTCCCTTTATTGCAAGCCTAAAAGTGGCGCCGTCAATCAAGATCAAAACCATGGCCCGAGACATCTTTGCCGATCCCATTTCCACGGACGCCCCACCGACGAACTTCGGCAGGAAGCAAGACCATCCCGTTCGCAGACTTGGAATCAAGGCCAATGGCCCAATCCAGACCAACAAGTTCTATGGCAATTTCCACCTCGGGAATCAGACGTCGCCAACCTACCTCCACCCGTACTCGGTTGCTTGGGCGCGGGGACAGGGGGCTTCGGGCAGCTGGGGACTGGCCGTCTCTCATATCGACCCCAAGCAGAGAGTCTACGGCCCTAGTAGTGCCGGGACGGGTGCCGCGTCCTACTTTATCAACCCCATCGGGATCCAGTCCGTGTGCCTTTCCGCGCAGGAGCTGGAGTCCGCCACAGTTCTGATCACGGAAGCACTGACGGACTTCTCTGTCCAAGTGGACCTGCGCCCGAACGCGCAGGCAGCGGCCGCGGTGCAGTTTCCCTTGGTTCAGGGGTCCGCGTTCATCACGGCCGTGTACAATGGGGCAACTCCCGTGATCCAGACGGGCGTCTTCTACCGGACCGTCACGCGGGCAACCGCGGAGCCAAAGGCCGGAGTCACCAAGTACAGGCTCCATCTTGAAGATGGAAACACCTGGTTGGTGTACGCTTATCACACCAAAGGTGACCCCCTGGAACTCGAAGTCGTCAACAACGGCCTTGCCCGAGCGAAGCAGCCGTTCTACGGCATTATCCAGGTGACTAAGGACCCTGGAAATGGCGAAGCAGTGTACGACGAGGCGTGCGGTGCCTATCCCACAGGTGTCCATCTCACGGGCTCTGTCGATGGCACGCGGGGCACATACAGCTTCTGCTTCAAAAAGGCTGGCATGGGCGGCACCACGCTCGCCATGTTTGCGTTGCCTCACCACCAGAGCTTGTTTGACGACGCCACCCGCGGGAAGATGACGGCCTTGACGCTGCAGACCACGACGAAGGGGGTGGCGACGGCTGTGCTGGCCAACTCTTGGACGATGGTCGAGGGCAATCTGCCGACCAACATGGGCTTCTTGCCGTGGACGCCGCAGGCTGGCAGTGTCGGTGCCATCTCGGACGCGACGAAGAAGGTCATCCGCAATGTTGCCCAGCAGGAGGTGTCGCAGAACATTCTGCAGCAGACGGACCAGAACTCGATGTACTTTAGCGGAAAGGTGAGGAGAGGCGCGTCTTGGGGCAGTGATTTTGGCTGACTGGTGCAGGCACTGGCCAAATTCGCAGGTCTCATGCTGGCAATCCAGGAGCTGCTGGGAGACCAGGCGTTAGCCCAGGCCGGACTGACACAGCTGAAGGTGGCATTCTCGCGGTTTGCGCAGAACGCGCAACAGTACCCTCTCGTGTATGAGAGTAAGTCATTTTCTCAGTGAATCATGAACTGCCAATCTGACACGAGCAGGTGCCTGGGGAGGCGTGGTCTCGTCAGCCACATACGTGACCGGCGACAACGGAGTGGACTTTGGCAACACGCTGTACAACGACCACCACTTCCACTGGGGCTACTTCATCTACACAGCCGCCGTCATCGGACACCTGGACCCCTCGTGGATCAGCGCCAACAAGGCCTACGTCAACACGCTCGTCCGCGACATCGCCAACCCCAGCACGCGGGACCAGTACTTCCCCGTCTGGCGGTGCTTCGACTGGTTCCACGGCCACAGCTGGGCGCACGGGCTCTTTGACACGCTCGACGGCAAAGACCAAGAGTCCAGCTCCGAGGACACCATGCACGCCTACGCCCTCAAGATGTGGGGCGCCGTCTCGTGCGACAAGAACATGGAAGCCCGGTTTGTCCCCCGCCCTCCCGCCACC
>Ga0247823_10003604_pt1 | contig 12508 bp, 8 predicted proteins | sample 13C_PalmiticAcid_2_FD_192426 | JGI IMG/M metagenome (GOLD analysis project Ga0247823, IMG submission 192426) | Soil microbial communities from agricultural site in Penn Yan, New York, United States - 13C_PalmiticAcid_Day30 | ecosystem: Environmental > Terrestrial > Soil > Agricultural land...
CACCGGGGTGATGGGCGGCATGATCGCCGCCACGATCTTCGGCATCTTCTTCACCCCGGTGCCCACCGCCTGACGGCTGGCCGCGCCCGCGCCCGAGGCGATGACGAGCGGTACCATGCCGAGGATGAAGGCAAGGCTGGTCATCAGGATCGGACGCAGACGCTGCCGAGCGGCCTCCATCGTCGCCTCGACCACCCCGGCCTTCTTCTGCTCGATCGCGAACTCGACGATCAGGATCGCGTTCTTGGCGGCAAGGCCGATGATGGTGATGAGGCCGACGTTGAAATAGACGTCCGCCGACAGCCCGCGGGCGAAGGTGAACGCCACCGCGCCGAGCACGCCGAACGGCACCACCAGCAGCACGGCGAGCGGGATCGCCCAGCTTTCATACAGCGCGGCGAGCAGCAGGAAGACGACGAGCAGCGACAGCGCGAGCAGCAAGCCAACCTGACCGCCGGCTTCCTTTTCCTCACGCGCGACGCCGGTCCATTCGAAGGCGTTGTCACCCTTCAGCACCTCCGCCGCGATGCGCTCCATTTCGGCAAGCGCCGCGCCGCTCGACTGGCCGGGCGCAGCCTGTCCAGAGATCGTCATCGAGGCATAGCCGTTATAACGCTCGAGCTGTTGCGGCCCGTCGGTCCAGCGCACCCGCGTGAAGGCGGAGAAGGGCACCATCTGTCCCTGATCGTTGCGCACCCGCAGCGCCAGCACGTCCTCCGGCGTCATGCGCTGTTCGGCCGCGGCTTGCAGATAGACGCGCAGCACGCTGCCTTCGCGCACGAAGTCGTTGGCGTAGGCCGAGCCGAACGAGATCGACAGCGTTGCATTGACGTTGGCGATCGACAGGCCGAGCGCACGCGCCTGAACCCGGTCGATATCGACATAGAGCTGCGGCGTGTTGGGCTGGCCCTCGGGCCGCACGCCGGCGAGCAGCTTGCTCTGCATAGCCTTCGCGAGCATCGCGTCGCGCGCCTGCGTCAGCGCCTCGCGGTCGCCGGCGCGATTCTGGAGCTTCATTGAAAAGCCGGTGGCGTTGCCGAGCGCGGGGATCGGCGGCGGGGTGATCGCGAAGACGTTCGCCTCGGGAATGCCTTGGGTGAATCCCATGATCTTGCCCGCCATCGCGGCGGCAGAATTGGCGAAGCCGGGACGTTCGTCCCATGGCTTCAGTCGTTGGATGACCATGCCGGCGCTCTGGCCCTGACCGAAGAAGTTGAACCCAAGCACGGCGACGGTGAGTTCGGTCTGCGGCTGATCGAGCGCGAAACGCTCGACCTTGCGCATCGCCACGTCGGTGCGCTGCGACGTCGCGGCGGGCGGCGCGTCGACGTTGATCATCACATAGCCCTGATCCTCATTGGGCAGGAAGCCGCCCGGGACGCGGGTGAAGAGCAACGCGGTGATCCCGACCATCGCCACGAACACGGCAAGCCAGCGCAGCGGGCGGCCGAGCATCTTGCCAACCGAGCCGGTGTAGCGATCGGTCGCGCGGCCGAACCGGTCGTTGAACCAGTTGAAGAAGCGCTGCGGCCAGCCGCGGATGCCGGCACGCGGCACGACATTGTGGTGGCCGTCCGCGCCATGCGCCTGACCCGGCTTAAGCAGCGCGCCGCACAGCGCCGGAGTCAAAGTAAGCGCGAGCAGCGCCGAGAACAGGATCGAGATGGCGAGCGTCACCGAGAACTGGCGGTAGATGCCGCCGGTCGATCCGGGGAAGAACGCCATCGGCACGAAAACCGCGGCCAGCACCAGCGTGATGCCGATGATCGCATTGGTGATCTGGCCCATCGCCTTGACCGTCGCGCGGCGCGGAGAGAGGCCTTCCTCGGCCATGATGCGTTCGACATTCTCGACCACCACGATCGCGTCGTCGACGAGGATACCGATCGCCACCACCATCGCGAACAGCGACAGGGTGTTGATCGAATAGCCGAACAGCCACAGGCCAAGACACGCGCCCAGCAGCGCGATCGGCACGACGATCGTCGGGATCAGCGTCGCGCGCCAGTTCTGCAGGAACAGGAACATGACGAGGAAGACGAGGATCATCGCCTCGACCAATGTCTGCACGACGCTGTCGATCGAGGCGTTGATGAACGGCGTCGAGTCGAACGGGACCGACCACGCCATGTCGGGCGGGAAGGTTTCCGCAAGCTCGGCCATGCGCGCGTTGACGGCATCGACCGTCGCGACCGCGTTGGCGCCCGACGTCATCTGAATCGCCATCATCGCCGCGGGCTTGCCGTTGAGGCGAGAGGAGAAATTGTAGCTGTCCGCGCCAAGCTCGACCCGCGCGACGTCGCCCAGCCGCACGGTCGAGCCGTCGGGGTTGGAGCGCACGATGATCTGGCGGAACTGCTCGGGGCTGGAGAAGCGGTTCTGAGTGACGATCCGCGCGTTGAACTCGGTCCCCTTGGCGATCGGCTGATCGCCAAGGCCGCCGCCCGCGGTCTGGCCGTTCTGCTCCTGCACCGCGGCCAGCGCTTCGGACGGCGAGAGATTGTACCCGGCGAGCTTTTCGGGGTCGAGCCAGATGCGCATCGCATAGGGCGATGCGAACAGCTGAACGTCGCCCACGCCTTCGATCCGGCGCAGCTCGTCGATGATGTTGTTGTTGGCGTAGTTGCCGATCTCGAGGATCGGCGTGCTGCCGCTCTTCGAGGTCAGCGCGACCATCGCGAGGAAACCTGAAGCGGCTTCACGCACCTGAACACCGAGACGGCGGACCTCCTCGGGCAGGCGCGTCTCGACCCGGCCGATGCGGTCCTGCACCTGCGTGCGGGCGACATCCATGTCGGTGCCGGATTCGAACGTGACGGTGACCTGAGCCGAACCGTTCGCCCGGCTGGTCGAGCTCATATAGAGGAGCTTTTCGACGCCGTTCAGCTCCTTCTCGATCACCGATGTGACGTTGCGGTCCATCGTGTCGGCATCGGCGCCGGGATATTGGAACGACAGGTTGAGCGAAGGCGGGGCGACGCTGGGATATTGCTCGACCGGCAGATTGATCAGGCCGATCGCGCCGGCGAGCGCGATGAACAGGGCGATCACCCAGGCGAAGACCGGGTGGTAAACGAAGAATCGGTTCATGGGTCGCGCCTGCTCACTTCGTTGCCGGGGCGGCGGGCCGGGCTTGCACCTTCTGGCCCGCCTGCACCTTCTGCCAGCCGTCGACGATCACGCGCTCGCCGGCCTTGAGGCCGGTGCGGATCACCCAACGCCCGCCGGTCTGACCGCCCAGCGTGACGGCACGAAACTGAACGACGCCGTCGCCGCCGACGACGGCAACGCGGGCTTCTTCATTGCTGATCTGCACGGCGCGTTGCGGAACGGCGATGCCGTTGCCGACCGTTCCCGCGGTGACGCGACCGCGCACGAACTGGCCGGGAAGCAGCGCGCGCCGCGGATTGACGAATGTCGCGCGCAGCGTCTGGCTGCCGGTCGAGGGGTTTACGCTCTGGTCGGCGAAATCGATATGTCCGACCGGGCCGTATTCGCTGCCGTCCTCGAGGATCAGGCGAACCTCGACCCGCGGCAGCGCGGGCAGATCGACCTTTCCCGAACGCGCCTCGGCCAGAAGGTGCTGAAGTTCCGAGCTCGACTGGGTGAACACGGCGTAGACCGGCTCCATCTGCTCGATCGTGGTGAGCAGGGTGGCGCTCGCCGCGCTCGCCAGCGCGCCTTCGGTCACCTGCGCGCGCCCGACGCGGCCGCTGATCGGTGCGCGCACCAGCGTGTAGCCGAGTTCGAGCTGGGCGCGGGCCAGCGTCGCGCGCGCATCGGCGACCCCGGCGTCCGCCTGACGCAGCGCGGAACGGGCATTGTCATATTCGAGCGCGCTCACCGCGCGGTCGCTGACCAAAGGCTGATAGCGCTGGAGAATCGCGGCGGCATTCTCGCGCGCCGCTTGCGCACGCTGAAGCGCGGCCTGCGCCTGCTGCACCTGCGCCTGCTTGTCGCGCGGGTCGATCTGGAACAGCGGCGTGCCTTCGCGCACGTCGGTCCCTTCCTGATAGAGGCGGCGGCTGATGATACCGTCGGTCCGCGCGCGCACTTCGGCCGAGCGCACAGCTTCGATACGGCCCGGCAGTTCGACGATGTTGGGTACGCTGCCCGCCGTCACCATCACCACGTCCACCACCGGCGGCGGCGGGGCCTGCGGCGCGGGCTGGCTGCATCCGGCGATCAGCAGAAGCGCGGGGAGCGCAGCCCCGGTCAGGGCACCGGGAATGCGGGAAAAAGTGGAAGGCACGCGAATCTCCAGAATCGACACTCAGCGGTGCCTTTATCTCGCAAACGCGAAAAAGCAACTGGCCAGTGTCTTTTTCTGTTGCTACGCCGAATGCGTGGAGAGGGAACAGAAACGTCCGGGGCGGCCGACCCGCGAGCAGGCGGCGGAGATCGCCGACCTGGTGCTCGACAACGCCCGTGCGGTCTTTTGCGAGCAGGGGTTCACCGGCGCATCGATGGACGAGATCGCCGCGGCGAGCGGGGTCACCAAACACACCATCTATCGCCGCTATCCGAGCAAGCTCGCACTGGTCGATGCGGTGGTCGAGCGCGATCTGGCGCAGCTTACTGCGACGATTGCCGGGGCGGTCGGCGATGCCGATCCGGTGACCGCGTTGCGCGAGACGGCATGGCGCTATTTCAGCTTCAGCGTCGAGCCGGAGAACGCCAGCTTCACGAGCTTCCTGTTCGCGGAGGCGGCCTATTCAGCCGAGATGCGGCAAAATCTAAGCCGCTGGAACCAGCTCTATCTGGCGCCGATGATCGCGCATGTCGAAGCCGCGCAGCGCATCGGCCGCATTGCCTCAGGGTCGTCGCAGCGGCTTTGCCTGCTACTTGCCGATCTGATCGGCAGCGCCGGCCGCCTGCTCCGGATCGGGCAGGAGGATATCTTTGCCGGAAAGTCCGCCGAGGCCTTCTTCGAGGAACGCTGGGAGATCTTCCTGCACGCCGCCCGAACGGGTCTCCGCTGAAGGCGGCGCGCCGCCCGCCTAAGGGGATTTGGCGAGTTCGAGGATGTGGACGACCGGTCCTCCCCGGCTTCCAGAACGAGGATGGATGACGGCCCGCAGATGCCCGCCCGCAGCGATCCTGCGATAGGCATCGAGCTGCGCGGGAAAACGCGGGTCCGCGCGATAGACCGCTTCATGCGTGAAGATCGCATAGTCGGCGCGACAGCTCTCCAGCCGGGAGGGCTCGACATGACCAAGATCGACCACGGCCCGCCCCACACGCTGAGTCTCGATACTGGCATAGGAGATACGCCCGGCCAGCAACGCGGCGGCATCGACGCAGCCCGCCGCGCCCAGCGGAAAGCGTACCTGCCACCCGTCCTGCAACAGATCGAGCGCGGCATGCTCGACCATGATCGTACTGCCGCGCGGCGCGTTGGCCCTGATCCAGTCCGTCGCGGCCTGCCGCGTATCGCCCGCACGCTCGGCCTTCATCGCGAAGGTGACCACCGCCATCGGCGTCAGCAGCAATGCGGTGGCCACGAATTCGAAGCAGCGCAGCGACCGCCCGAGCCGCGTCCGTAGCCAGCTTCCCAAGAAACAGATCGCCGCTCCCGCCGCCAGTGCGAGGAACGGCAACAGCGGGACGATCCAGCGTTCCCAAACCAGCGATTGCGCGCAGGTCACCAGCATGAACGCCACGGCACCCGGCAGGATCGCGATCCGTGCGCGCCGGTCCCGCAACGCCAGGACGCAACCGGCCGCGACCGCAGCGAGTCCGGCCGCACCGAACGAGCCGAGCAACGGGCCGCGCAGATACCAGCCGAGATTGGCGAGGAAGCCGCCGCCGGTCGCGCCGGGATGCGCGGGACGCGCCTCTCCGGCCAGATTCTGGATCACGGTCGTATAGTCGAACAGCAGGAAGGGCGAGGCGACGAACAGCGCTGCCGCCGCGGCGGCGCCGACGATGGCCGGGTTACATACCCTGCCCCAGCCCCTGCCGCTCGTCAGCGCGGCGGCAAGCGGACCGAGCGCGAACAACGCGGCCGGCCATTTGGTCGCGACGCCAAGGCCGAGGAAGATGCCAGCGAGCACATGGTCGCGCCCGCGATCGCGCTCGAGAATGTCGACCGCCGCCAGAGCCGCGAGGAGGATGAAGACGGTCGCCTGCACGTCGGTACGGATGAGTTGCGAATAGGCGACATGCACCGAATTCACCGCGAGTAGCGCCGCCGCGGCCAGCCCGACGCGCGGTCCGCCCAGCCGCTTACCGAGCCGGAAGGTCAACCAGACGCACAGCACCCCGCACACGACGAAGAATAGACGCGCAGACAGGAACAGGACCGAAGGATCGGCATAGGCCGCGGCGACGAAGGCGTCGGTGTCGGCAAAACGCCCGCTCGCGATACCCGCCAGTGCGACGACCACCATGACCAGCGCGATCGCGTAGAAGGTCAGCGTGGCCGGATGACCGAACCAGCCGGGATTGGGATCGCCGCTGCGCAGCATGTCGAGCGCGGTCATCATGAACAGCGGCTCATCCGGGTCGTTGAGCGCGGGCAGGCCGAACGCGGCGCCATGGATGCGCAGCGCAGCCGCGGCGAGAAGGATGACCAGGATCGCGGCACGTTCGGTCCAGCGATCGCGGTTACGGGGTGGGAGGTTCGGGTCCGTCATGGTGTCGAATGCCATGACGTGGAGTGACGATGCGAACCGTAATCCTGGCCGGCGGTCTTGGTACCCGGCTCGGCGAAGAGACGGCCGTCCGGCCCAAGCCGATGGTCGAAATCGGCGGGATGCCGATCCTGTGGCACATCATGAAAATCTATTCCGCCGCCGGGTTCAACGACTTCGTGATCTGCCTTGGCTATAAGGGCTATCTGATCAAGGAGTTCTTCGCGAACTACTTCCTCCACACCTCCGACGTGACGATCGACCTGCGCGGCGGCAACGGGATGGAGGTGCATCACGCGCGCAGCGAGCCGTGGCGGATTACGCTGGTGGAGACCGGCGCTACGACGATGACGGGCGGGCGGCTGGGCGCGATCCGGCCCTATCTGGAGGATGGAGAGCCGTTCTGCTTCACCTATGGCGATGGCGTCGCGGACATCGACATCGCCGATCTGGTGGCCTTCCACAAATCGCACGGGCTGCGCGCGACGATCACCTCGGTCTCTCCGCCGGGGCGGTTCGGCGCGCTGGAGTTCAGCGGCCAGCACGTCACTGACTTCAAGGAAAAGCCGGTCGGCGGCGGCGGGCAGATCAACGGCGGCTTCTTCGTCGCCGACCCCTCTGTCCTCGATCTGATCGACGGGCCGGACACGGTGTGGGAACAGCGCCCGCTGGAGACGCTGGCGCGCGGCGGCGAGTTGATGGGCTATCGCCACGACGCCTTTTGGCAGCCGATGGATACACTGCGCGACAAGCTCTATCTTGAGGAGCTGTGGAACGGCGGAAATGCGCCGTGGAAACGTTGGTGAACGGGTGGCGCGGGCGCCGGGTGCTGGTCACCGGGCATACCGGATTCAAGGGCAGCTGGCTGAGCCTGTGGCTGCATTCGCTGGGGGCGGAAGTGACCGGTCTGGCGCTTCCCGCGCCGACCGAACCGAGCCTGTTCGAGCAGGCGCGGATCGACGATCTGGTGGACCATGTCGAAGCCGATGTTCGCGATTACGCTTTGGTACATTCAACTTTCGCCAGAGCGAAGCCGGAGCTTGTCTTCCACCTTGCCGCTCAGCCGCTGGTGCGCCTGTCCTATTCCGACCCTGTGAGTACATATGCCACCAATGTGATGGGTACCGTGCATATCCTCGAGGCCGCGCGGCAGACCGGCGGGGTCGCGGGTATCGTCTGCGTCACCAGCGACAAATGCTACGCCAACCGCGAATGGGTCTGGCCCTATCGCGAGAGCGACCCGATGGGCGGGCATGACCCGTACAGCAGCAGCAAGGGCTGCGCCGAGCTGGCCGCGGCATCGTGGCGCAGCTCGTTTTTCGAGAACGACGGCCCCGCCCTCGCCACGGTGCGCGCGGGCAATGTCATCGGCGGCGGCGACTGGGCGGCGGACCGGCTAATCCCCGACCTGATCCGCGCGTTCGAGGCGGGCACCGCACCGCTGATCCGCGCGCCCGATGCCGTGCGGCCCTGGCAGCATGTGCTGGAGGCGCTGGGCGGCTATATCGCCATCGCCGATCGACTGATGGCGGGGGACCGCGGCTTTGCCGATGCGTGGAATTTCGGCCCGTCGGACGAAGATGCGCGGCCGGTCGGCTGGATCGTCGAGCGGATGCGCGCGGCATGGGGCGACGGCGACGCGCCGCTGCTCGACGGCGGGCCGCGCCCGCACGAGGCGGGACTGCTGCGGCTCGACAGTTCCAAGGCGCGCGCGGCGCTTGGCTGGCGCCCCGCCCTTACGCTCGACCGCGCGCTGGAGTGGATCGTCGACTGGCACAAGGCGGTGGGTTCGGGTGCCGACGCGCGCGCCGTCACCCTCGCCCAGATCGCCGATTATTCCGCGGCCTGGGGTTCGGGCGAGCGGGTCGCGGCCTGAAGCGCTTCCCTCTCGTCCCCGTCATTCCCGCGAAGGCGGGTATCCCTTGCCCTGCCAGTGTGCCCCGTCACGCTACGCGGGCCACCTCCTCCTGGCGGGGGAGGGTTGCTTCCGAGCGCGCGGCCTGAACCGGCGCGGTCGCCAATGTCAGGATATTCCCGAGCTTGAGGCCGACCGGGACCGGGGGCAGCGGCACGCGCCTGACCCGGATCCCCGCCGCCCACGCCGCCTGCCGCGCGAGGAAGTCGAGCGGGAAGACGTTGCGGCTGCCCTCGACCACGACATCGTCGAACCCGGCGCGGCCGAGCAGTGCCCTCATCGTCGCGGGATTGTAGAGTTCGGGATGCTGCAGGCAGAAGGGCGGCCAGCGCGTGCCCATCACGCGCCGCAGCAGCGAGCTTTCGTCATGGGTGACGATCATCAGCATGCCGCCGGGGCGCAGCTTGGCGCGGATCTGTGTGAGCATCGTCAGCGGATCGAGCAGGTGATCGAGCACATGTACCATCACCGCGAGGCCGACCGTGCCGTCGGGAACCGGCGAGAGATCGTCCATGCCGGTCGAGAGCCGCGCCGCGCCCCTGCCCGCGGCGTCGCGCAGCCGGTCATGGATCGCGAGGTTCGGTTCGAACAGCCAGAAGCGGTCGAACCCGCCATGCAGGGAAGCTTCGCTCACGATATGGCCGACATCGGGGCCGATCTCGAGATAGCCGCCGCCGGGAAAGCCCTGCGCCGCCGCCCGCGCGAAATAGCCGCGCTGCGTGGCGACGATCGCTTCATCGCCCACCGCATCCATGTTCGGCGCCATGCGGGCATAGAGTTCGGCGAGTTGATCGGGCGTGAAGAAGACCGGGTTGTAGAGCAGCCCGCAGCCCCGGCAGCGGTGATAGCTGAAGAAGCATTTCTGCTTGAACAGCCCCGCCCAGAATGGCCGAAGCGCATCGGGTGTCATCGTTTCGGCGGTTTTGCCCGCGCGCACTTCGCGGCGCGCGTCGGAAGATCCGCAGGCGGGGCATTCGCGAAGGAGGAATTGGGTCATCGGGGTCTCTCCGCGGTGCGGAAGGTGACGCGGCTATGCCAGAACCAGCTCGTCACGATGATGACGAGCGCAAAGCCGAGCTGGGCGATCACCGGCGGAACGCCACCGATCTCGACCAGGATCGGCAGGGTGATCCAGTTGGCCACATAATTGACGAGGTAGAAGCTGGCGAAGGCGCCGAATTCGCGTGCGATATTGCCGCGCGTGCGGAACACGCCGAGCTTGTAGGTGGTGAAGGCGAAGCACAGGCTGACCGCCTGCGCGATACCGAGCGCGATGAGATAATGCGTGCGGAACGCCGGCACCGCCCACAACAGCAGCGGATAGATGCCGAGCCCGAACGCGGTGTTCGCCGCCCCCGCCGCGGCGAAGCGCAACGGGCGTTCCGCGCGTGCGCCAATCATGACGGGTGACTCCATTCGCCCCGTTCCGTCACTCGGGCCTTGTGCCGGAGTCCACCGGGAGGCAGCGGATGCGAAAGAGGCTCAAGCTCAACGCGTGAGGCGGAGTGGACCCCGGCACAAGGCCGGGGTGACGAAGGAAGGGCCATGGAGACGGCCGCCATCATGACTCTTCCATCAGCGGAATCCGCATGTTGGCGGCGAGTACGTCGCGGGGCAGGAAGGGCGACAAGTCCTCCAGCGCGGGCGAAGTGATCCGGCCGTCGGGATGCGCCTTGGCGCCAAGCTTGGGCGCGAAACCGACATGTTCGTCGATCATCAGCTCGCACAGCACCGGGCCGTCGGCGGCGAGCGCGGCGGCGATCGTGCCGGGCAGGTCGTTGTGCGATTCCGCGCGGAAATAGGTGAAGCCGAACGCCGTCGCGACCTTGCCGAAATCGGGGAAGGTGACGTTGCTCTTGGGTCCGCCGCCGACCTCGACCCCGTTGAAGAAATTGCGGTGCGTCTGGAAGATCGAGACGTAACCGCTGTTGTTCACGAGGAAGACCTTCACCGGCATGTTGTAGCCGGCGATGGTCTGCAGCTCCTGGATGTTCATCATGATGCTGCCGTCGCCGGCGATGGCGATGATGCGCTTCTCGCCGTTCGTCGCCGCCCACACTCCGATCGCGGCGGGCAGGTCATAGCCCATCGTCGCGCAGCCCGAATTGGTCCACAGCCGCTGCCCTTGCTTGAGGTCCGCGGTCTGGAAGCTGACGACGCAGGCGCTGCCGTTGCCGGTGACGACGACATCGTCCTCGCCGAGCTGAGCGAACAGTTCATCCATCGCGACATAGGGATGGATGCTCGGGCCATGGTCGCGATATTCGGGGAGCATCGCCGGGAAGCTGCGCACGCGCTCCCGCGACCATTCGAGCCATTCGCCATGTGCCCCGGTCGGGCCGGCATAGGACCGGTCGAGCAGCGCGGGGATCAGATCGGCCAAGTCGGCGACCACCGGCATATCCGGCGTCACGGTCGGCTTGGCCAGCTCGACCGGATCGATATCGACCCAGATCTTGTAGGCTTCGCGCGCGAAGCTTTTCCAGTTGTAACTCACCTGACGAATGTTGAGGCGGCTGCCGAGGATCAGCAGCAAATCAGCGCTTTGCGTCACCATGTTACCGCCGCGATCGCCCACCGTGCCGGGGCGTCCGCAATAGAGCGGATGATCGTTCCACAGCACGTCATGCGCGTTCCAGCCGGTGACCACGGGTATGCCGAGCTTCTCGATCAACTTGAGGAACGCGTCATGCGCGCCCGACAGCCGGACGCCGCCGCCCGCGAACACCACCGGACGTTGCGCGGCGGCGAGCCTGGCGAGGATCGCATCCGCGGTCGCGCCGAGATCGGCCGCCTCCCATGGCTGGTCGAGTTCGGCAGGATCGAAGCCGGGCAACAGGTTGTCGGGGTCGATCTTCGTCGCCTGAACATCGAGCGGGATATCGAGCCATACCGGACCGGGGCGGCCGGTGGTGGCGAGGTGGATCGCCTTTTCGAGATGGTAGCGGATCGAGCGCGGATCGGTGACCATCGTCGCGTATTTGGTGACCGGGCGGACCAGCTCCTCGATATCCAGCTCCTGATCGCCGAACTGGCGGAGCGGCAGGCCGGTGTGTCGGACTGTGGTCTCGGTCTTCACCTGCCCCGAAATGACCAGCATGCCGATCGAATCGACATAGGCGCCATAGACGCCGGTGATCGCGTTTGTGCCGCCGGGGCCGGAGGTGACGTTGACCACCGCCAGCCGGTTGGTGAGGCGATAATAGGCCTCCGCCGCCATCGCCAGTGCCTGTTCGTGATGGGTGAAGGTCGTCTTCAATGCCGGGTGCGTGCCGAGCGAGTGGTTGAGGTGCATCGCCCCGCCCCCGGTCAGCATGAAGACATCGCCGATGCCATGCTGAACGAGCGTGGCGGCGACCCAGTCGGAGAGCTTTACGAGAGTCATGGAGTCCATCCGTTGTGAAGCGCGGTGCGGCGGATCGCCTCGTCGAGATCGGCGGTGGGGGCGAGGCCGAGGTCGCGGCGGACCTTTGCGGTCGAGGGAACGTAGCGGCCGGGATTCCAGCCGGGATCGGGGCGGCCGAGGATCTCAACTCCGGGACCGCCGAGGATCGCGGCGGTACGGCGCGCAAGATCGGCGATCGAGACGGCTTCTTCGGAGCCGAGATTATAGGTTTCCCCCGGCTTGCCATCGAGCAGCAGGGTCCAGAGCCAGGTCGTGAGATCTGCGGCGTAGAGATAGGAGCGCACCGCCTGACCCGATCCCTCGACGCGGATAGTGGCGCCGGCCATCGCGTCGCGGATGAAATTGCCCGCGGCGAAATGGATGTCGAGCGAGAGCAAGGGGCCTAGCAGCGCGAAGATGCGGGCGTTGACCACCTGAACCCCGAACTGGCGGGCGTAGATCGCGCAGAGCATCTCTGCCGCGCGCTTGCCCTCGCCATAAGCCGAACGCGGATCGCAGGGATCAGGGCCACCATGCCAGTCCTCGGCGACGTGGGTGACCTCAGGCGGCTGG
>Ga0247823_10003605_pt1 | contig 12508 bp, 10 predicted proteins | sample 13C_PalmiticAcid_2_FD_192426 | JGI IMG/M metagenome (GOLD analysis project Ga0247823, IMG submission 192426) | Soil microbial communities from agricultural site in Penn Yan, New York, United States - 13C_PalmiticAcid_Day30 | ecosystem: Environmental > Terrestrial > Soil > Agricultural land...
GTTCCTGCGAGGCGGCGGAGATCTCGGCCATGATGTCGGTCACGCGCTGCACCGAGGCGACAATCTCGCCCATGGTGGCGCCGGCCTGGTTCACCAGGGCCGAACCGTCGGCGACCTTCTCCACCGAGGTCTCGATCAGACCCTTGATCTCCTTGGCCGCACTGGCCGACCGCTGGGCCAGGGTGCGAACCTCGCTGGCGACGACCGCAAAACCGCGGCCCTGTTCGCCGGCGCGCGCAGCCTCGACCGCAGCGTTCAACGCCAGGATGTTGGTCTGGAAGGCGATGCCGTCGATGACCGAGATGATCTCGGCGATCTTCTTGGAGGACTGTTCGATGTCGGTCATGGTGGAGACCACCTTGCCGACGACCTCGCCACCTTGCGAAGCGACCGACGCCGCACCGATGGCCAGCTGGTTGGCCTGGCGGGCCGATTCGGCGTTCTGGCGCACGGTGGAAGTCAGTTCTTCCATCGAGGCGGCGGTCTCTTCCAGGTTGGCGGCCTGCTGTTCGGTGCGGCGCGAGAGATCGTTGTTGCCGGCGGCGATTTCGCCGGCGGCGGTGTTGATGCTCAGCGACGCCATCTGGATGCCGCCCACGATCTCGGTCAGCTGGGCCACCGTCGCATTGGCGTCGTCGCGCATCGTGGCGAACACGCCGTGGAAGTCGCCTTCCATCCGCGCGGTCAGGTCGCCGCGGGCGATGGCCTGCAGCAACTCGGACACTTCGGCGAGGTTCTTGTCGGTCGTTTCCATCAGATGGTTCAGGCCGGCGACCATGTCGCGGAAGTCGTACTGGTACTTGTCCACGTCGCCGCGCTGGCTGAAGTCGCCGGACGAGGCGGCATGCGCCAGGCGCTTGATCTCGGCGTTGATGGCCGACAGGCTGGCCTTGGTGGCGTCCATCGTTTCGGTCAGCACCGCCTTCTCGCCGGGCAGTCGGTCCATGTCCACCGACAGGTCGCCGATCGAGTAGCGCTGCATGACCTCCGCCAGGCGCATCTTCACCGCGATGTGCGACGCGACCAGCGCATTGGTATCGCGGACCATGCGGCCGTAGTCGCCGGGGAACGTGCTGTCGTCGATGCGGAAGCTGATCTGGCCTTCGTCATGGCGGCGGCTCATCTCGGCGAGCGCGGCGATGACCGACTTGACCTGCGTCTGCATGCGTTGCATGGAGCCCAGCAGTTTGCCGGTCTCGCTGCGGTCATCGATGATGATCTCGCGATCAAGCTGGCCACGCGCCACGGCGTCTGCGACGCTCGTGACCTCGGCCATCGGCCGCACGATCGAACGCGTGATGAGGACCGCGGCCGCGATGGCCAACAGCATCGCCACCACCACCAGCACGCCGATGGCCTTGATGTTGGTGCTGTAGCCGGCCTCCTGGGCGGCGACCGCTTCGTCAAGCACCTTCATTTTCGTGTCCAGCATCCGCGCGACGGCATCGGCTGTGGCCTGGCGCAGGTCGCCGGCGGCACTGGCGGGGGTCAGGTCGCCGACCTTGACCGACTCGATCAGCCGGCGGCTGTTATCGAAGTACAGCGCGGATTTCGCCATCATTTCCTGGTGCAGTGCCTGGTCCTGCTTGTCGGCAAGGCCGGCGCCATACGCCTTGGCAAGCTCGTCGAAGGCCTTGCCGCCCGCGATCAGTTCGCCCGTGTATTCGGCGACCTTCTCCGGGTCTTCGTAGCCGGCGACCAGGCCGCGCTCGCTGACGCGGTATTCGGCCAGCATCGTGGCCATGCGACCCAGATCGCGGATGGCCGGGACTTCCTTCTTCGTGATGTCCAGCACCACGTCCTGCGCCGCGCCCATCCGCAGCGCGGAAAAAACGCCGGTGGCCACGATGAGCAGGACGAGGACGGCGAAGCCGATGGCCAAGCGTTTGCCGATGTTGAGGTGCTTGAACATGAAGAGGGTCTCGATAGGGTTCAGCGGTTAGGGCGGGCGCATCAGGGCGAGGGCAAGTGCTGCCCGCAACTTCTTGGTGCGGCGTCTGCTTTGGAGTAGCGGCGCTGGCGACCGCTTCTTTACAGCGGTCCGGACGAAAGGTAAGCGGGCTTACGAAACTGCCGCCGGCGCCCCGCGCGAACCGTGACCAGCAGCGCGGGGCAGGGCGGAGAAGCGGTCAGAAGTGCAGTTGCGCGCGCAGTTCGAACACGGACGGATCGGCGGAGAAGGCCCCGCGGGTGGCGTCCGTTTTCACGTAGTTCGCCTGGAACTTGAAGTACTGCGTCAGGTACCAGTTCGCGCCCAGCGTCCAGTCGGACTGGCGTCCACCCGCGATACCGTCGCTGTCCAAGTCGATGCGGCTGTAGCGCGCCAGCAGTTCCACGGCGCCGTGGGCGGCCTTGGGTTTCGGATTGGCGACGTTGCCGCCGCTGTAGCCGCGCGATTCGCCGGTGACGAACCAGCTGCAGAACACGTACGCGCCATCCGCCGAGTACGACGGCAGGCCGAGGTCGCGCGACGTGGACTGGTGCAGGTACTCGCCCTGCACGGACCACGGACCGCGGATCCACAGCACTTCCAGGCCGGTGCGGTCGATGTGGTCCACGCGGGCCAGCGTGCCGGAATCCACCAGCCGCACCGCCGTCAGGGCGGCTTCCGGCTTGGCGCGCCAGCGCACGCTCGGATGCACCGTCACGCCGAGCCCGTTGACCTCGCTGTCCGGCTGTTCTCGGGACGCGGCGACACCCAGGTGCAGTACGTGGCCTGCGGCCTTGCGCGGCGTCCACGCCACGCGCACGGCGCTGGTATCGCCCTTGTTGTTGCCCAGCAGGTCGGACTCGAAGAAGTAGCCGGCGTTGACCAGGTAGCGGTCGCGCTCGAAGGCCCAGTCGATGCCGCTGCGGCGGTTCTCGTAGAACGCCTGCGTGGGCAGCGAGGCTTCCAGGAAGCTCACCGCGCGCGTGGCGGTGTTGCCTTCGAAGCCCAGCGGGACCTTCATCTGGCCGATCCGCAGCTTGCCCAGGTCGTGGCCGAACAGGGCTTTGGTTTCCACGCGCAGCGCCACGTCGTTCCAGCTCTTGGCCTGGAAATCGTAGGTCACGCCGAGGTCGTACACGCCCTTGCGGCGCAGGGTGACGCCGAGTTCCTGGCGGCGCCAGGCATCGTCGTCTTCCAGCGCGGCCCCGTTGTAGCCATCGCCCGAGAACGCGTTGGCGTCGTACTGGAGGTTGCCGCCGAGGCTGAGTTCGGTGCCGTCGGCGAAAGCGATCTTCGGCGGCCAGGCGGTGGCCTTCGTCGTGCCTTCGGCGGCATGCGCGGGCGCGTGGGCGGCCGCGAGGGCCAGGGCGAGCAGGGAGAGTGCGTACTTCATGCGGATACCGGGAGTGTAGGGGCGTGCGCGGTCCACGTCGCCGGGCTGCGGCGACGAAAGGGCACGCGGAAGGAAGGGATCAGGCGGCCTGCTGCATGCGGCGCGAGCGGACCAGGCCGCCCACGTCGACGATCAGGGCGACGCGACCGTCGCCGAGGATCGTGGCGCCGGAGATGCCGTCGATGCGGCGATAGTTGTTCTCGAGGTTCTTGACCACCACCTGCTGCTGGCCGATGAGTTCATCGACTTCCAGTGCAAGTTTCTGGCCATCGGCCTCGACCACGACGACGAGCGGCTCGTCGGCGCGTGCGTCGCCGTACCGGTAGTAGTCGTTCAGCGCGACCATCGGCAGGTATTCGCCGCGCACGCGCAGCACGCGGCCGTCGCCGGCGACGGTACGCACGTCCTCAGCCACCGGCTGCAGGGCCTCGAGCACGTAGGTCAGGGGCAGGATCAGGGTTTCGTCGCCCACCGAGACCGCCATGCCGTCGAGGATGGCCAGCGTCAGCGGCAGGCGGATCACCACGCGGGTGCCCTGGCCGGCAGCGCTTTCGAGCTGCACTTCGCCGCCCAGCGCCTGGATGTTGCGGCGGACCACGTCCATGCCCACGCCGCGGCCCGACAGGTCGGTGACCGCGTCGGCAGTGGAGAAGCCGGGCTGGAAGATCAGGTCCCAGACATGGGCATCGGTCGGATTCTCGGGCACGGCGAGGCCGCGTTCGGCCGCCTTGGCGAGAATGCGTTCGCGATTGAGTCCACGGCCGTCGTCGCTGACTTCGATGACGATGTGGCCGCCCTGGTGCGACGCCGCCAGGGTGATCGTGCCGGTCTCGTCCTTGCCCGCCTGCGCGCGCACGTCGGGCATTTCCAGTCCGTGATCGATCGAGTTGCGGACCAGGTGGACCAGCGGATCGGCGATGCGCTCGATCAGGCCCTTGTCGAGTTCGGTGCCCTCGCCGACGGTGCGCAGGCGCACCTGCTTGCCGAGGCGGGCAGAGAGGTCGCGGACCAGGCGCGGGAACCGGCGGAACACCGCATCGACAGGCAGCATGCGCACGCCGATGACGGCTTCCTGCAGGTCGCGCGTGTTGCGCTCAAGCAGGTCCAGGCCGGCGAACAGGCGTTCGCACTGCGCGGGATCGAGCACGCCCGACACCTGCTTGAGCATGGCCTGGGTGATGACCAGTTCGCCGACCAGGTTGATCAGGCCGTCGATCTTGTCGACGCTGACGCGGATCGAGGTTTCGGCGGTGTCGTTGGCGGCGGCCTGCGCCGGCGCAGCGGCGGGCTGGGCGGATGCGGTCGCGCCGATGACGGTCAGGGGTGCGGCCGCGGCGGCTTCGACGGCGGCGACCGGGATGGCATCGCGCTGCATCGGCTGGATATCGAGTTCGCAGTCGTCGACGACCCACGCGAAGACATCGTCCACCGCGCTGCGCGGCACCTTGCCGATCAGGCCGAGGTCCCACGCGAGGTAGGCTTCGAGCGGATCGAGCTGGTCGAAGCCGGGCAGGCGCTCCAGCCGGCAGGCGACTTCCAGCGGACCGAGGTGTTCCAGTTCGCGGATGATGCGCAACGGATCGTTGCCGCTCATGAACAACGACGGCGCCGGCGTGAAGCCGATCTTCCAGCCCTCGGGCGTTTCGTCGGCCTTCGGTGCGGCGGCGACCGCGACGGGTGCATCCTGTCCGGTCAGCACGGCGTTGAGGCGGTCCTTGATCGCCTGCACGGCGGCGGGATCGGCCGGCGTGCCGTGCTCGGCTTCGGCGAGCAACGCGCGCAGCACATCGACCGAGGCGAGCATCGCGTCCACGGCCGGCGGGCTGACGGCGCGCTGCCCGGCGCGCAGTTCGTCCAGCAGTGTCTCCAGCACGTGGGTCAGGCCGGCGATGGCGTCGAAACCGAACGTGGCAGAGCCGCCCTTGATCGAGTGGGCGGCGCGGAAGATGGAGTTGATCAGGTCACCGTCGCGGCTGCCCTGTTCCAGCGACAGCAGGCCCGCTTCCATGGCCTCGAGCCCTTCGCGGCTTTCCTCGAAGAACGTGGCGTGGAAGCGCTGCATGTCCATGTTCATTGCGACGGAGACCTGTGGCGGATGGCGGTTGTGCGGGAGAGGGGCGATCAGCCCAGGACTTTCTGGACGGTGGCGACCAGCTGTTCGGGATTGAACGGCTTCACCAGCCAGCCGGTGGCGCCGGCGGCCTTGCCCTCGGCCTTCTTGTCGGCGGCCGACTCGGTGGTCAGCATCAGCATCGGGGTGAACTTGTAGTCCGGCAGTCCGCGCAGCGCGCGGATCAGCGAGATGCCGTCCATGTTCGGCATGTTGACGTCGGTGACGACGGCATTGAAGCGCTGCCCCTGCGCGCGGCCGAGCGCGACCTGGCCATCTTCCGCTTCGTCCACGGAGAAGCCCGCCGAGCTGAGGGCGAAAGCGACCATCTGTCGCATCGAGGCCGAATCGTCCACTACCAGAATGCGTGCGCTCATGCGGCGTTCTCCACTTGTTGCGTATTGATGTTGTTGTCGGTGACCGGCAGGCCCAGCTCGCGTCCCACGCCCAGCAGGCGTGCGGCGTCGCGGAAGCTCTGGCTGACGGCGCCGAAATCGGTGGCCAGGCCCGCCTGCTGCCGCTGCCGCACGAAGCTGCAGAGCACCTGCAGGCTGGCCGTGTGGATGCGCTGCACGGTGCCGGCATCCAGCACCAGCGGCGCCGCATCGGCGACGTGCAGGGCGAGATGCTGCTTGAGGTCGGTGGCGGCCTCGATGCCGAGGTCGTCACCCAGGGGCACTGCGCTCATCGTGTCTCCGGAAGGGCGGCTCTAGAGGAGGTATCGGCGCGGGCCGACGGCTCTTGAGGGGCGCGCGTGAATGTGTGACGCACGTCGGACTGTCGCAGGCGGCGGTGCATGGGATCAGGTCAGCAGCTGCGAGGCGTCCAGCAGGATCACCGCGCGTTCGTTGAGGCGCGCCACACCGCGGAACAGCGGATTGGCGATGCGGCCCACGCGGGCGTTGTCCGGGGATTCGATCTGGTTGTCGCTCAGGCTGGCCACGTCCTCCACCGCGCTGACGCGCAGGCCGAGGATCTCGCCATGTTCTTCCAGCACCACGATGCGGGTGGTCGCGTCGGGTTCGATCGCGCGGCGCCCCAGGTACAGGCCGAGGTCGAGGACCGGCACCACCTGGCCGCGCAGGTTCATCACGCCGAGCATGTGCGAAGCCGCGCCGCGCAGCGGCAGCAGCGTGGCCGGCCGCACGACTTCCTGCACCTTCAGCAGCTCCAAGGCGTAGTGCTGCTGGTCGCAGCGCAGTCGCAACCAGCGCGTCTTGCGCTCGGTGGCGCGGCGACGTTCGCCGGTGTCGACGGGCGTCTGCAGGTAGGGATGGGTGGGCAGGGGCGGCAGGGCGCGCGGCACGGCGGGGCGAGCCGGCGCAACTGGCGCGACTGGCGCGGGCGTCGGTGCACGCGCGGTCGGTGCGGCGCCGCCATGCAGTTCGTCGAGCAGTGCTTCGAATTCGTCGTCGGAGATGACGTCGCCCGCAGGCGTGCGCGTCGGTGCGATGGCGAGCGCAGGCGCGGACACAGGGGCAGTCGTTTCCACGGGCGGCGTGTCCTCGGCCATGGCTTGCGGTACGCCGTCGCCATGCAACTGGTCCAGCAGCGCCTCGAACTCGTCGTCGGTGATCAGGTCGGCATCCGCGCGTACCGGCGCAACCGCCAAGGTCGGCGCGGCCACGACGGGTGGTTCCACAACAAGCGCTTCCACGACGGGGGCTTCGACGACCGGGGCTTCGGCGACAGGCGCAGGCTCGACGACGACCGCTGCCGGCGTATCGGCCAGGGCGGTCGCGGGGGCGGCGGCAGGCGCGAGGGCGACGTCGCCCAGCAGGTCCTGCAAGTAGTCGTCGAGAACGGCGGGCGTGGTCATGCGGCCTGCTCCGTGGCGCGGGCCTCGGTCAGCAACAACCAGTCCAGCGCACGACGGTAGGCCGACAGGCCGCGACCGGGGTACTGCGCGGCCGGCGCGGAATGCGTCAGCGCTTCGACACTGCAGATGCGGGTGTCGTTGGGGATGGCGTCGTTCCACACGGCGTCGCCGTGCGCGTCCTGCATCGCCTTCAGCGTATCGGCGCCGGTGCGCGTGCGCTTGTCGTGCAGGGTGGGCAGGATCGACACGGGCAGCGCGCGGCGGCGCGAGCGCTCGATCATCTCGCTGGTGCGGCACATGCCCTTCAGGCCGTGCAGGGCCAGCGGTTCGGTCTGGGTGGGAATGATCACGTGGTCGGCGGCGGCCAGTGCATTGACCATCAGCAGGCCGAGCGTGGGCGGGCAGTCGAACAGCACGTAGTCGTAGGCCGCGCCGGCGCGCGCGAGCGCATTCGACAGCGCCAGGCCGAGGCCGGGCTGGGTGGCGCTGCGGCGCTCCAGCGTGGCCAGCGGGGTCTGTGCGGCGACGAAGGCCAGGTTCTCGATCTCGGTGGCCCGCGCCAGGCGCGGAAGTTCCGCCGGGTTCTCGTCGAACAGATCCAGCACGCCCGCCGGCTGCGGTTCGGCCGGCACGCCGAAGGCGCGCGTCAGCGACGCATGCGGGTCCAGGTCCACCAGCAGCACGCGGAAACCGCGCATGGCCAGCCCGCGCCCGAGGGCGAGGGTGGTGGTGGTCTTGCCAACACCGCCTTTCTGGTTGGCGATCGCCCACACGCGCATCATTGGACTCCTTCATGGACCTGGGGCGCCGGCGGCGCTCCGGGCATGGGCGTCGCGGCGTGGGCCGGCAGCGGCGGCAGCGAGATCACTGACGGCGCGCCGACGGGTTCCTGTTGCGCATGCAATTCCGGTGCCGGACCGCCCGGGCTGGCCAGGATGATCAGCAGCACGCGGCGGTTGGCGTTGCGGCCTTCGAAGGTGCCGTTGTCGGCGATCGGGCGGAACTCGCCGTAGCCGATCATCGCCAGCCGCTCCGGCGGGATGCCGTCGCGGACGAACAGGTGGACCACGCTGGCCGCGCGCGAGGACGACAGTTCCCAGTTGGAGGGGAACTGGGTGGTCCGGATCGGACGGTCGTCGGTGTAGCCCTCCACGCGGACGGAGTTCGGCACGCCGGCCAGCACCGCGCCCAGCTTGCCGACCGTCTCCTGCGCCTGGGGGTCCAGGGTGGCCGAGCCGGTGGCGAACAGGATGTCGCTGTTGATCTGCACTTCCAGCCACAGGGTGGAACGCTTGATGGTGACCAGCTTCTCGTCGATCAGCGGCGCCAGCGCACGCTCGAGGTCGTCGGCGATGCGCTTGAGCTCGCCCTGGGCGCTCTGCAGGCCCTTGGCGTCCAGCGACATGTTCATCTGCGAGGCCATCGCCGCCAGCAGGGTGACGTTGGGCGACGGCGACGGGGCCGACGGTCCTTCCTTGGCGCCGGATTTGATCGGCGAGGGACGGTCGAAGTCCGCGCCCTGCAGCTGGTGATTGCCGACCTGCACGGGGTTGATCGTGCGCGGCGCGCCACCGAATGCCGCGGTCAATGCATCGGCCATCACCCGGTACTTGCCTTCGTTGATCGTGGAAATGGCGTACATCACCACGAAGAAGGCGAGCAGCAGGGTCATGAGGTCGGCGTAGGGGATCGCCCAGGCCTCATGGTTGGCGTGTTCCTCGTGCTTGTGCCGGCGTGCCATTCGTCGCGCCGGCTCAGTGCAGGAAGCCGGCCAGCTTGGCCTCGATGTTGCGCGGGTTCTCGCCCTGCGCGATGGCGATGAGGCCTTCGATGATCATTTCCTGCTCGCGGCTGCGGCCGCCGATCACGCTCTTGAGCTTGCTGGCGATGGGCAGGAAGAACAGGTTGGCCGAGGCGATGCCGTAGATCGTCGCGGTGAACGCGGCGGCGATGCCGTGGCCCAGCTTGCTGGGGTCGGCAAGGTTCTTCATCACCGCGATCAGGCCGAACACGGCGCCGATGATGCCCAGCGTGGGCGCGTAGATGCCCATCGCCTCGAACACCTTCGCGGCCGCCAGGTCCTGGTGCTCCTGGCCGTTGAGGTCGATCTCCATCATGTGCCGGATCGATTCCGGCTCCACGCCGTCGACCAGCATCTGCAGGCCTTTCTTGAGGAAGGGGTCGTCCTGCTGGTTGACCAGCGGCTCCAGCCCCAGCAGGCCCTGCTTGCGGGCGATGTTGCTCCAGTCGACGATCTCGGCGATCAGCGCCTCGCCGTCGTTGCCCGGCGGACGGATCACCCAGCGGACGATGGCCAGCGCGCGCTTGAAGACCGGAGGCGGCGTATGCACCAGGATCGCGGCGATGGTGCCCAGGATCACGATCACGAACGCCGCCGAGGACCACAGCGACGACAGGCCTGCACCCTTGAGGATGCTGCCACCGACCAGCGCGACCAGCGCGAGCAGGAGTCCGATGAGGCTGAAGATGTCCATGTGCTGATCTATCGGCCCGGTTCAGGTCTACTTGAGGCGTGATCCCTGCAGGAGCGACGCAAGTCGCGACCGGGATCACACCTGGATCTCTCTTGTAGGAGCGACGTAAGTCGCGATGACCGCGAGACGGGATGGAACAAGGGCTGGATGTCTGAAGGGAACAACTCGCGACTTAGGTCGCTCCCACAACAGCCCGGCTCCGACGACAGCTCACCGCGTCACGCCGTCGCGCGCAGGCCGTCCACGTCGAGGATCAGGGCCATGCGGCCGTCGCCGATCAGGGTGGCGCCCGCGTAGCCGGGCAGGCCGCGCACGGCGCGCGGTAGCGGTTTGATGACGACTTCCTCGCGGCCGCGGACCTGGTCGACGACCAGGCCGAACCGTTGGTCGCCCATCTGCAGCACCACGATGGTGAGCAACGGTGCCGCCGCGGGTTCCACCTGCAACCAGTCGCGCAGGTCCACCAGCGGCAAGGTATGCGACTGGCGGTCCAGCACGGCGCGGCCATCGAACCAGCGCAGGCTGGCGGCGGGCGCATGCAGGACTTCCATCACGCGCGCCAATGGCAGCGCGTAGACCGGCTCGCCGGCCTGCACGAGCAGGGTGGGCAGGATGGCCAGTGTCAGCGGCACGCGGATGACGAAGCGGCTGCCACGGCCCACGTCGGAATGGATGGTGATCTGGCCGCTGAGTTCGCGGATGCGGGACTGGACCACGTCCATGCCCACGCCGCGACCGGAGATGTCGGTGACTTCGGCCTTGGTCGAGAAGCCCGGCAGGAAGATCAGCTGCAGGCATTCGTCGTGGGTGAGGCGCGCGGCGGCTTCCGGATCGATCAGGCCTTTTTCCAGCGCCTTGGCACGCAGGCGCTCGGGGTCGATGCCGGCGCCGTCGTCGCGGATCTCGATGGTGACGAAGTCGCCTTCCTGCTGCGCGGACAGGCGCACGTGGCCCTGGCGCAGCTTGCCGCTGCCTTCGCGCAGCGACGGCACTTCGATGCCGTGGTCGATGGCGTTGCGGACCAGGTGCACCAGCGGATCGGCCAGGGCCTCGACCAGGTTGCGGTCCAGTTCGGTGTCGGCACCGACCAGCTCCAGGTCGACTTCCTTCTGCAGCTGGCGGGCGACGTCGCGCGCGACCTTGGGGAAGCGCGAGAACACCTTGCCTACCGGCTGCATGCGCGTGCGCATGACCGCGTTCTGCAGGCGTGCGGTGGCGATGTCCAGGCTGCTCACCGCGCGATCGAGCTCTTCGTCGCGGATCCGGGCGCGCAGGGTCTTCAGGCGATTGCGCGACAGCACCAGTTCGCCGACCAGGTTGACGATGGCGTCGAGCCGCTTGGTGTCCACGCGGATGGTCTGTTCGGCCTCGCCGCCGGCCTTCGCGGCAGGCTTCGCCGCCGGCATCGGCTTGGGCGCGGCCGGCGCGGGACGCGGCGCCGCGACGGGCGCCGGCGCGACGACCTGGGTCGGTGCGGCGTCACCGTGCAACTGGTCGAGCAGGGCTTCGAATTCGTCGTCGCTGATCAGATCGCCGGCGGCGGGCGCCACGGCCACTGCGGCGGCAGGCGTCGCGACGGGCGCGCCGCCATTCACGTCGAACTGGTCGATCAGCGCCTGTGGCGCATGCGGGGGATCTTCGCCGGCGCCGATCGCGTCCAGCATCTGCTGCAGGTAGTCCAGCGATTGCTGGGCGGCGTCGAAGTGGTGCGATTCCAGCGTCGCCCGGCCGGCACGCACCAGGCCGAGGGTCTCCTCCGCCGCGTGGCATAGATTGACCATCGCCTGGATGCCGAGGAAGCCGGCGCCACCCTTGAGCGTGTGGAAGCCACGGAAGACCGCGTTGAGCTGTTCGCTGTCGGTCGGGTCCTGCTCGAGCGTGACCAGCTGTTCGCCCAGGCGGTCGAGGATTTCCTGGGCTTCGATCAGGAAGTCGGCGGCGATTTCGGGCGTGACGGCGGACATGGACAGGCGGTTACCGGAAGCGGTCGATCAGCGGGCGGGGTGGACCAGGCGCGGCGCGGCGGTGCGGCGCGCGGTCAGGCGCCGCGCGATCGCATCGCAGGCCAGCAGCAGCCCGACGAACAGCAGGAGGAGGGGATGGCGATGGACGGAACGGTGGCGCATGGCAGGTCTCCGGTTCCGCAGCGCCCGGCCGTGGGCTACAGGCCCAGGCCGGAGAGCAGGTCGTCGGCGTCGTCCTGCGAGAACGCGTTGCGGTCAAGACCAGCAACGGCCGGACCGGCGAGTTCTGAAGTCTCTTTCTTCTCCGGCGGCGGCAGCCCGAGCGCACCGAAGCCCTCGTGCACGCGACGGACGATGCCGGCGACCCGGCGGATGATCTGGCCGGTGAGGTCCTGGTAGCTCTGGGCGAGCGCCATTTCCGACAGGCCCTTGCCGATGCTGTCCACCAGCGCGGCCTGTTCGGCGGACAGCGCGGTGCCCTTGAGCTGGGTGGCGTAGCCCCGGCACTGTTCGGCCAGGTCCAGCGTCTTGTGGCTGGCTTGTTCGGTCATTTCGACGACGTGGTCGAGGCGCGAGCAGGCATCGTCGAGTTCGCCGGCGTCGGTCGGCGGAAGTTCGCCCAGGGTCTGCGCCAGTTCGCGGGCGAGGCGACCCAGGCCCTGCATCATCGGCTGCGTGCGCCAGGCGGCGATGGTGTCCAGTTCGCGGCGCCAGCCGGCCTCGTCGCCCTGTTCCAGGGCATCGAGCGCGTGCTGCAGCCTTTCCACCAGGGCGGCGCGCGCTCGATGCCCTGGAAC
>Ga0247823_10003607_pt1 | contig 12504 bp, 10 predicted proteins | sample 13C_PalmiticAcid_2_FD_192426 | JGI IMG/M metagenome (GOLD analysis project Ga0247823, IMG submission 192426) | Soil microbial communities from agricultural site in Penn Yan, New York, United States - 13C_PalmiticAcid_Day30 | ecosystem: Environmental > Terrestrial > Soil > Agricultural land...
ATTTTTTTATTGTACATATTCGGTACAGGCCCGGTATTACGTGATCCGTGGGCAGGTGACCGACAACCGGTTGCAGCCCATTCCTTTTGCCAGTGTGGTGATCAAAGACAGCAAATGGGGTACCCGGGCCGATCTGGACGGACATTACGAGATAGCCCTCCTGGCCCAGGGCGAATACACCGTGGTGGCCTCGGCCATGGGTTACAAAAGCATGGTGCAGAAAGTGGCGCTGTATAAAGACACGCTGGAACAGCATTTCCTGCTCGAAGATGCCTCCAAAGCCATTAAAGAGGTGGAGGTAAAAGCCAAAAAAGTAGACCGTTCTGAAGAGATCATCCGGATGGTAATCGCCCGCAAAGAGACCTGGCTCAATGCTATGAGCGATTTTTCGGCCGCTATTTACATTAAGGCGGTACAGGAAGATGTATGGGTAAAACCGCCCAAAGGCAAAGCTGCTGCCGACACTGCCAAAGCCCCGCCCAACCTCAACCTGGCCGAGATTAAAATGGACCGCTACTTCCGTGCGCCCGATAAAGTGAAGGAAATACGCACCGGCTACCAGGCCCGGGGCAATACTTTGGGACTTTTTTACCTGACCAGCACCGATGCCGATTTCAATTTTTTCCGCAACCTGGTCAAAGCCCCTGCCCTTTCCGAAACGCCGGCCCTATCTCCTTTCAGCTACAGCGGACTGGTGGGTTACCGGTACAAAATGCAAAAGATTTACAACGACTCTTCCGGCCGCAAAGTGTACCAGATCAAAGTCACGCCCGGCATCATGGGCAACTCCCTTTGTACCGGTTATGTGGAAATATACGACAGCACCTGGACCGTCAAATACCTCGACCTCGAATGGCCGGCCTACCACCTGGCCGAGTACGATAAGTTTGTGGTCCGCCAGTGGTTCACGTCCATCGACTCGAATCTGTGTTTCCCCATTCAGCAGGAATACCTGTACCAGGCCCGCACCGGCAAAAAAGCCCAAAGCGGCCGCACCGCAGTGTATTACAGCAATATCGTACTCAAGCCCGAGCTGTCTAACCGCTTCTTTAACAACGAAGTAAGCGTAACCAGCAAGGAAGCCTATGAGCGCGACAGCAGTTTCTGGACCAAGGAACGCCGGGAGCCATTGTCGCAAAAAGAAATCTCCTTCATCCGCTACAGCGATAGTGTAAAAGTGGCGCACCAGTCCAAACCCTACCTCGATAGCGTGGATAAAGTGTTCAACCGCATCACCCCTACCAAAGTGCTGCTCACCGGCCAGGGTTATTACCGCCGGAGCCAGGAACTGCGGCTCGATTTTGCACCGCTGGTGACTACCTTCCTGCCGTTTTATATTGGCGGGCCCAGGCTGGCCACTTTCGTGAGTGCCGAAAAAACCTTTCCTAACAAGAAGCAGGTCTCCCTGTTTTTTTCTCCCTCCTACGGCATCCGCAACCACGATTTAAAGGGCAGCGTATCGGCCTATGGCATGTACAATACCTTTAGCCGGGCATTCGTAAGAGCTACCGTAGGCCGCGATTTTGCAGCGGTATTTGCCGGCGATTCCTATATCAACATGATCCGCCGCACCAACTATTACGAAAACACACGGTTCGAGCTGGTGCACAGCATAGAATTGTTCAACGGTTTCCGGTTCACGGCAGAAGCAGAGCTGGCCAATCGCCGCTCCATCAGCCACTACAACTTCAACACCAACCTGGATACCCTGTTTAACGAGCCCAACCAGCCGCCCGATTTCCAACCCTACAACGCACTGTATGGCCGGGTGGCTTTCAGCTATACTCCGTTTCAGAAATACATTCGCCAGCCGCTCGAGAAAGTCATCCTGGGTTCGAGCTGGCCTACCTTTACCCTGTCTTACCGCAAGGGCATACCCGGTGTGTTCAACAGCACCATCGATTTTGACTACCTGCAACTGAGTATTGAAAAAGAGTTCAAACTCGGTCTGGTGGGCATTTCGCAGTTCCGCGTCAGCTCGGGCAAGTTTCTCAGCACCCGCAAGTTGGAGCTGGTCGATTATAAATTCATGCGCCGCGGTGATCCGTTCATCTTCTCCAACCCGCTCTCCTACTACCAGGCGCTGGATAGTACGTTCCCGGTTTTCGAGCCTTATTTCGAAGGCCATTACCTGCACAAATTCAATGGTGCTATCCTCAACAAAATACCGTTCCTCAAACAGCTTAAACTGATGGAGATAGCCGGTGGCGGCCTGTTGTATGTACCCGAAAACAACCTGCAATACATCGAAGGATTTGTGGGTATCGAAAAAGTGATCCGCCTCTGGGAGTCGCGCTACAAAATAGGCGTGGTGTTCTGTACCTCGTATGCCAACCGCAATCCCAATCCATTCCAGTTCAAAATCACTTTTGACCAATACGATATCCGGCGCAACAGCTGGAGTTATTAACAGCTATTAGCTGCCAGCGATGAGCTGCTAGCCAGGAGTTGTGATTCCGCTGCTGTTTTTTTTCACTGCCTGATATTAGCTATGAGCTGCCAGCTATAAGCTAGTAGCTCGCAGCTAACAGCTAATAGCTATTCCCTGCATTCGTACCTTTGTGGTGCTAACCCGCTCTTTGTTCACCCTCTAAACCGCATCGCCATGTTTATCATCCGCGACATCTTCCAGCTTACATTCGGCCATTATGCTGATGCCAAAAAGCTGCTCGACGATGCCATGAACAGGAACCTGATGCCCGCCAACAGCCAGCACAACCGCGTACTCACCGATTTTACCGGCGATTCCTACCGCCTTATTTTCGAAGAAGGCTTCCCTACGCTGGCCGATTATGAAAAGAACCTGACCGAAGGCATGTCCGGCGCCGAATGGAAAGCCTGGTATGCCCAATTTAAAGAACATGTAACGGCTTCGCACCGCGAAATACTGCGCCTCATCGGGTAAGTACACCGGGTGCATGAAGCCTGTCATGCTGCCAAGTTTTAACGTTTCGGGTTTAGTATTCACCCGAAAGGAGGCTATATTTGCCTTAATCAGCGAGTTAACATGAGTATTCACAACAATTATGTAGCCATCATGGCAGGCGGCATCGGCAGCAGGTTCTGGCCCGTAAGCCGCAATGTCAAACCTAAACAGTTTCTCGACCTCGTAGGCACCGGGCGCTCACTTATCCAAAGTACCTATGAGCGTTTCAAACAAATATGCCCCGCAGAGAATATCTACATTGTGACCCATAGCTCGTATGTAGACCTGGTAAAGGAACAGCTGCCTGAGCTGCCGGCCGGTAACATTCTGGAAGAGCCTTCCCGTAAAAACACGGCGGCTTGTGCCGCATATGTAGCCTGGAAACTGCACGATATCAATCCCAAGGCCAATATCATCATGAGTCCCAGCGATCACCTGATCCTGGAAGAACGCATTTTCGAAAAAGTATGCTTCGAAGCCCTCGATTTCGTGGCCCGCAACGAAGCCCTGATCACCCTCGGCATTCGTCCCACCCGCCCCGATACCGGCTACGGTTATATCCAGTATGAGCAGGAGACTCAGTTCGAAAAAGTATACCGCGTTAAAACCTTTACCGAAAAACCTTCGCTCGAGCTGGCCAATACCTTCCTCAAGAGCGGCGACTTTTTATGGAACGCCGGCATCTTTGTCTGGAAAGCAGAAACCGCCATCCAGGCTTTCCGCAAGTTTGTGCCCGAAATGGCCGAGGTGTTCGATGCCTTTGCCAACGCGCTCAACACCAACCAGGAGAAAGACGCCATCGAAACCATTTACCCGCAGTGTACCAATACCTCCATCGATTATGCCATCATGGAAAAAGCACACAACGTGTTTGTGATCCCTTCCTACTTTGGCTGGAGCGATCTCGGCACCTGGCAGTCGGCCTACGAAAACTCCGATAAGGACTACCTGGGCAATGCCGTGTATGGCAATAATGTGATGATCATAGACGCCAACCAGTGCATGGTGGTAGCCCCCGAAAAAAAGCTGGTGGTGCTGCAGGGCCTCGAAGATTACATTGTGATCGACACCAAGGATGTGCTCCTCATCTGCGAAAAGAAACGCGAACAGCAGATCAAGGATTATGTCAATGAAGTAAAACGCAACAAAGGCGATAAGTTTCTCTAACGCCTCATTCCAATAACTTTTTGCAATGGCCCGACTCCGGTTGAGGCCATTGCTGTTTAACCTCCGCCACTACCATGATTCAAAGTAAATTACCCGCCGCCGGCACCACTATATTTACCGTAATGAGCAGCCTGGCACAGCAGCACCAGGCCATTAACCTCTCGCAGGGTTTCCCCGATTTTGAGATGCCGCAGGAGCTGATTGCACATGTCAACGAAGCCATGCTGCGCGGCCAAAACCAGTATGCGCCCATGCCCGGCCTGCTGCCGCTCCGCGAAATGCTGGCACAGAAAGTACATGAACTGTATGGTGTATCTGTTAATCCCGATACCGAAATCACCATTGCTCCGGGTGGTACCCTGGCCATTTACACCGCCATCACCACCGTGGTGCGTCCTGGCGATGAGGTGATAGTATTGGAACCCGCTTACGACAGTTATATCCCCAATATTGAACTCAATGGCGGTAAAGTGATCACCGTGCCGCTGCAAACGCCCGACTACAGCGTGAACTGGCCATTGGTAGCCCAAAGTATTACGCCGCGTACCCGTCTCATCATCATCAACACCCCGCACAATCCCTGCGGTTACGTTTGGACCCGCGAGGATATGCAGCAGCTGGATCAATTACTCGCCGGCAAAGACATTTACGTAGTTTCAGATGAAGTATACGAACACCTTACCTTCGACAACCGCCGCCACGAAACCATCCTGTCCTGGCCCAACCTCCGCAGCAGGGCTTTTGCCTGTTACTCCTTCGGCAAAGTATTCAACAATACCGGCTGGAAAATGGGGTACTGCATTGCACCCGAACCCCTGATGAAAGAGTACCGCAAGGTGCACCAGTTCCTCTGCTTCAGCTGCAATACCCCGGTACAGGCTGGTATGGCCGCATTCCTGCACAACAAGGATCATTACCTGCAACTGTCTGCCTTCATGCAGGAGAAACGCAACTACTTTCTCGATCTCATGAAAGGCAGCCGCTTCACGCTGCACCAACCCAGCAATGGCAGCTATTTCCAGGTGATGGGGTATGAGCAGATCAGCCAGCAATCCGATCTCGATTTTGCCCGCTGGCTCACCGAAGCCCACCAGGTAGCTACTATTCCCGTGAGCGCGTTTTACCAACAACCGAAAGACGACCACATGATCCGCTTCTGCTTTGCCAAGAAAAACGAAACCCTGGAGCAGGCGGCGGAGAGGCTCATTAAAGTGTGATGGAAGGCCGTGGCGGCTGGAGATTGTGTTTGGATAAATGGTGAATAGCCTGCCCCGCCCAATGCGGGGGTCAATCGTCAATAGCGAAGTCCTGTCAGCTGCGCAGCTGCTGCCAGGTCTGAGCGGAGAGGAAGGTCAAAAATGAAAAGCGGGTAAAATACTGGCATGGGCAAAAGTACAAACTCATTAAATTGCAACAACAACCGTTGTCACAACACCCAAAATAAAAGACATAAAAAAACCTCAGCCCGGTGCCCCGGGACTGAGGAGGGTTTGTCAGCACTGCATTATGCAGCATTGCTAACGGCTATTGAACATGCAAGCTAAGTCTGATTAATGTGCGATACCATTAGACGAAGCAATCACCGCTTTATCGGCTTCCTGCTCGCGCACATAACGGCCTTCGGGGTGGAAATGCACCACACCGGTTTCAATATCATAAGTCGCAGGTACCAGGCCAATCTCGCCTTTGCTCACCATCTCTTTCAGGATGGGACTGCCTGCGAGGATATCCTGTACGCAGTTCTGAACGTGCAGGTGCGTTACCTTGTTTACGAAATCTGCGTTGGAAGAAGTACGATTTTCAGTAATGGTATTTTCACCTTCTACTGCCGGACGGATCTTGTGCAGCAGGCCGGTCAGGTTGCCCATTTCTACATTGTCACAAGCACCTTTGATAGCACCGCATTTGGTGTGACCCAGCACTACAATCAGTTTGGAGCCGGCTACTTTACAGGCATATTCCAGTGAACCCAATACGTTTTCGCTGATCACGTTACCCGCCAGACGGATACTGAAGATATCACCCAGGCCCTGGTCAAAGATCAGTTCGGCGCTGGTGCGGCTATCCATACAGCTCACGATAGCAGCATAAGGCCACTGGCCATCCTTGGTTTCGTTGATCACCTGCAGGTGATCGTGGTCCATATTCAGGGCAGTTACAAAACGGAAGTTACCTTCTTTCAGTACTTCAATGGCTTTTAAAGGAGTCAGGTTTTGTCTTGTCAGTTCTTTATGAGTTCTCATCGTCTTTCGTTTTTTAAGAGTTGGTCAGTTGTTTCAGTAATTTATCCTGGTTGCCGTTGGTACGGGTGGGCTGTTCTTTGCCCGACACCAGGTTGTCTTGAATAGTAATGGTGTGTTCGGTATTCTCCACCTTATAGCTGTCTTTAAAGCCCAGCAGCGAGAGCCGTATGCCTTTTTGCACCGCCTTGATGTCTTTGAATTCTTTAATAATATCCAGCACATCAAAATCAATATAAGCCGTGTGACTGGCGTCAATGATCACAATGCTGTTTTCCGGCAGGTTATCAAGCGTGTTTTTGATCGATGCTTTGTTCAGGAACGATACTTCCTGCGCCAGGTTCAGTTTAATGATATCACCGTTCTGGTAGCTCGAGCGCTGGTAGAAGTAAGACACCTTCATGTTTTCTTTCAGGATAAAGAAGATACTTACCGCCATACCCAGGGCCACACCTTTCAGCAGATCGGTAAATACTACCGCCAATACGGTTACGATGAAGGGGATAAACTGGGTCAAACCGCCTTCTTTCCACATGTGTTTGAATACAGCAGGTTTGCACAATTTATAACCCGTCATGATGAGGATAGCAGCGAGTGAAGCCAGCGGAATCATGTTGAGGATACCAGGAATCAGCGCAGCACACACCAGCAGCAGCACACCGTGGAAGATGGCCGAAAATTTGGTACGGCCACCCGAGTTGATGTTGGCTGATGAACGCACGATCACCGAAGTCATGGGCAGGCCACCCAGGAAACCGCTCACCATATTACCAATACCCTGGGCACGCAGCTCACGGTTGGTAGAGGTGTACCTTTTCAATGGGTCCAGCTTATCGGAGGCTTCAATGCAGAGCAGGGTTTCGATAGACCCTACAATGGCGATCACCGCACCGGTTTGCCATACCAGCGGATTTTTAAATCCTTCGATATTGGGCATCGTGAACTGGCCGATGAAGTCATTGAAGTTGGAAGGCACAGGCAGGCTTACCATGTGGGCAGGCTGAATGGCCAGCGGCGATCCGGTAGCCAGCAATACCTGGTTAATGGCCACACCGGCCAATACTACCACCAGGGCGCCGGGCACCATGCGGGCACGTTTCATGAACGGGCGCTCCCACAACAGCAGGATAGCAATAGAGACTGCCGCAATCAGAATAGCACCGGGATGGATGAAGTTGATGCTTTCGATCACCGACGAAATGGTATTGTTACCGGCAGCTTCCACAAAAAAGAAATCGCCCTCGTTGTCCTTGTCATACCCAAAGGCATGCGGAATCTGTTTCAGAATAATGATGATACCGATAGCGGCCAGCATCCCCTCAATCACGTTGCTGGGAAAATAGTTGGACACCGCCCCGGCGCGGATGATACCCAGGATGAGCTGGATCAAACCGGCTACGACTACGGCACAGAGGAAGATATCGAATGCCTTGAGTTCGGTAATGGCAGCCAGTACAATGGCGGTGAGGCCGGCAGCAGGACCACTTACGCTTACCTGCGACTTACTGAGGGTACCAATCACGATACCACCTACCATACCGGCTACGATACCGGCATACAGCGGTGCTCCCGATGCCAGGGCAATACCCAGGCACAAAGGCACTGCAATTAAAAATACGACCAGACCTGCACCGAGGTCACCTTTGATATTCCCGAAAATGCCGGGATTATTTTGTTGCGCTTGCATAATTGTTCTTTTTGATAATAACCGTCGCAGATACACTGCCCGCAGGCTAACGCCCGGATCAGAAAAAGCCAGAAAAAAGCATGGAGGATACACCAGGGACAGGAACACCATAAACAGCTGAACAACAGCCATTACGATGATACAGATACCAATACCGGAGCCTTACAGCACCAGGATGGGCACAACAAATGCGTGAATATTACTTGAGGTACATACACAGCCTGTCCCTGACCGGCGGGGAATGCCGGTCTTCAAACCATTATGCGCGGTTGGGAGGGGGTGAATCTATTTCTACGAGCGGGGCGTGGGGTAAGCGGTCGGACCAATGGGAATACCTGTTGTCCAGATCAGCGGCTGCCAGCTCGCCGGGACCAAACACATCGTAAAACGATACGGTTTTGATCTCCTTGATTTTAATTTCCTTGAAGCCGGAGTTTCCGCAATCATGTACCTCTTCCACCATCAGACCTTTAAACAGAATGCGCCCCACCTGTTCGATGGGCAGCATCTGGGTACTGAGGATGCACAAAAGGAATATGGAAATCCAGCGTTTCATGTTTCGCAAATGTAACACATCCCAGGGGTTTCTGTTTAATATGGTCCTGCAATTTTTTGTTAAATCCGCCTTAACGTTTGCCGTTTACCATTCATCCTAAAAAACAGAAAAATTTTTTTTGCCTTTCCCAAATACATAAACTATTGTTTATCAGATAAATATTGGCATAGCAAAGTTGCTGGCATGGCCATAAACCTTACCATCCATAGTATTATGCATTGCATAGTACTATCAATATCCTATCTTTGAATTCGAAATACATAACTCATCATTTTAAAACCCGGGATCATGAATATCGAAAACACTCAGTCGCAAATGAAGAAGGGCATCCTGGAGTACTGCATACTGGCTATTATTAAACAAAGCGGGGAGGCCTACCCTTCCGACATTATCGAGAAAATGAAGGAAGCCCGCCTCATTGTTCTGGAAGGTACCCTGTACCCGCTGCTCACCCGGCTCAAAAATGCCGAAGTACTCAACTACAAATGGGTAGAGAGCAGTTCGGGGCCGCCACGCAAGTACTACTCGCTTACCAGCAAGGGCGAACAGTTTTATGAAGAACTGCACAGCACCTGGACAGAGCTCGCCGATGCCGTAACGACGATTAACCAAAACACTAAAAATCCACTAAACTTCTAATACCATGCAACGCATCATTCAAATCACCATAGCCGGCCGCATTATCCCCATCGAGGACAATGCCTACGAGCGCCTGAAGAACTATCTCGCGAAGCTGGATACCTTTTACAACGGCGAACCCGGTAAAGAAGAAATCCTCCAGGATATCGAAAACCGCATTGCCGAGCTGTTCCAGGCCCGTATCAATAGCGGCGACAACGTGATAGACCTCGAAGACGTAGAAAAGGTAATCGCTACGCTGGGCGATGTGGATGATCTTGCATCTGACCAGGGCCGCCGCTACCAGCAGGCCGCTCAGCAGGAAGTGATGATTTACAAACCCATCCGCCGCAGGCTGTTCCGCGACCGCGACAACAAAATGCTGGGTGGTGTGTGCAGTGGTATGGGCAGCTACTTTGATATCGACCCGATTATTCCGCGCCTCGTTTTTCTGCTGGCCTTCCTGGGCTTTGGTTCGGGCCTGCTCATTTACCTCATTGCCTGGGTACTCGTGCCCGAAGCTTCTACCCCCGAAGAAATAAGAGCGATGAAATACGGCGACCCGATCGATACCGACCAGCTTCGCAGAAATGTGGAAGCCGAACTGGGAGAGCTACAGAAAAGAACCGAAAAGATGAGCCGCGACCTGAAGGATTATTTCAGCAGGAAAAAGCACTAACCCCGATACCCATTAACTGACCCTCACTAAACCCTATATTATGAAACGTATCATCAACATCAATCTTTCCGGCAGGGTGATTCCTATCGAAGATTCGGCCTACGATACGCTGAAACAATACCTTGATCGGCTGCAGCGCCACTTTGCATCGGAAGAAGGCAAGGATGAAATACTGCAGGACATCGAGAACCGCATTGCCGAACTCTTTAACCGTCAGCTGGAAAAAGGCGCAGGCTGCATCACCGATCTGCATGTGCAGGATGTAACCCGTCAGCTGGGCGAGCCCGAAGAAATGGACAGTGAAGAACCGGCCCCGGGCCCTGGTACTTACCAGCAGCAAAAAACAGGCAACACGGGCAGCAGTAGCGGTCAATCGACATACAGCAACCCTGATCCCGGTTACTACCGTAGCCACCACCGCAAGTTTTTCCGTGATCCGGACGACCAATGGGTGGGTGGTGTGTGCAGCGGCCTGGCGCATTACCTCCACGTAGATCCCATGATCATCCGCCTGGCGGTAGCCATCCTCATGTTTGTAGGTGGTGCAGGTTTCCTGGCTTACCTCATTGTATGGGCCATTACCCCCGAAGCAGCTACCACGGCCGAAAAACTGGAGATGCGCGGCCAATCCGTGAACATCGAAAACATCAAGTATTATTCAGAAGGCAAACCTGGTTTTGCTCCCTCTGCCCGCCGCATGGCCGGCTTTGGCGAGATCATTTCCAAACTGGTGCGGGTAGCTATCAAGATCATCAGTTTTATCATTATCGCCATTGCACTGGCAGTACTGATTGGCCTGCTTATGAGCGCCCTGGGTCTGTTTACAGGCTGGGTAACGATGCCCCCGATGAAAACCCTGGTGTTTGAAGAACCCTGGAAAAGCAATGTGCTCTTTACCAGTGCCATACTGCTGGCTGTTATCCCCCTCCTGGCCATCACCATCAACATCCTGCGCAGGGTAATGGGATACAGGAATGGTATGCGCGGCTTTAACACCCTCATGCTGGCCCTGTGGATCGTAGCCCTGGCTGCCACGGTATATACCGGTATTGAACTGGGCCAATCGTTCCGCTTCCGCAAGCAGATGAAAGAAAATATTGCGCTGCAACTGCCTGCCAACCGCTCGCTGCACATCATGATGAATGAGATGGACGAAGATGATATCCGTCACGGCTGGAGCTGGCGCAGGAGCAGAACCGACGACCTGTTTTTTAACATGGATGACTCCCTGATGATGGCCGACCTGGAAGTACATTTTATACCCTCTCAGGATTCTACCTACCAGATGGACCTCATCCGTTCAGCCAAAGGCATCAGCCGCTCTCAGGCTTCTGCCAATGCGCAGAAACTGGTGTACAGCTGGAGCTTCGCAGACAGCACACTGCAACTGAGCAATGCATTTACGCTGGCATCGGTTACACCCTGGCGCGACCAATATGTGAAAGTGTTCATCAAAGTGCCGCTCAACAAAATCGTGACCCTCGCACCCGAGGTAGAAGGATATACCAGTGATGAAGATTATTACGGTTACGAAGACAAACGGGAATTGGATGGTCCGCGCCCTGTAGCCTTCCGCATGACCACCGAAGGTTTGAAAGCCACTACCCTGCCCGATGACAGCACCCGCAAAATATACCGCGAGCGTGTAGAAGAACCGGAAGCACCTGCTCCTGTTGAGATCGACAACAGCGATGACAACAACGAAACACCCCAACATCAAACGTATAACGACCAACACCATATGCGTCAGCAGCTCGCCATTTTTCCGCTGCACATTTACGAGATGGTGATGTAACAACGAAGCAGTACTCAGGCACTTCAGCCTGATCCCCGCAGCTAGTCCTGGCAGCGGGGATTTTTTTTGCAGCTCAGGTCAGGGAATGCCTTGACTTGTATAAAAAACAATGCTTAAAAAAGTGAGTAGCAGTGGCTTGCTGCCGCACACAGCATTAACATTTTTTTCACAGCGAAAATCGCTATCTTCAAAAACGTTAACCATACCACCAACACTATTTTTTATGAAACGCATCCTGACTACCCTTTCCCTGTTGCTGCTCACGATCAGCTTCGTGTTTGCACAGCAGGCTCCTAAAAGCCCGCGGATCACTTCCAAAGACAAAAACATTGAGATCAGTTACGGCCAGCCCTCCAAGCGCGGCAGGGTCATCTTTGGCGAAGTAGTGCCTTACGGCGAAGTATGGCGCACCGGTGCCAACGAAGCCACAGAAATTACGTTTAAGAAAGACGCCATGTTTGGTGGCCAACCGGTAAAAGCCGGTACCTACACCCTGTTTACCATTCCCAACAAAACAGAGTGGACCGTGATCCTCAACAAGCAGCTCAAACAATGGGGCGCTTATGATTACGAAAAGATCAAAGACAAAAATGTACTCGAAGTAAAAGTACCTGTTCGGTCTTTAACAGCCGTACAGGAAAAACTCACCATTGCAGCCAAGCCCGATACCGTAAAGCTGGAATGGGATCAGACCGGGATATCGGTACCTGTTAAGTTTTAAAAGTTTACGTGTTTACAAAAAGGCCGGAACAAATTGTTCCGGCCTTTTTGTTTTTCAATCACACATCTCCCTGGTGCAGAGGCAACCAGAAAAGGTAATCATTAAACATGGAAGG
>Ga0247823_10003608_pt1 | contig 12496 bp, 7 predicted proteins | sample 13C_PalmiticAcid_2_FD_192426 | JGI IMG/M metagenome (GOLD analysis project Ga0247823, IMG submission 192426) | Soil microbial communities from agricultural site in Penn Yan, New York, United States - 13C_PalmiticAcid_Day30 | ecosystem: Environmental > Terrestrial > Soil > Agricultural land...
GATCAGCTCGGCGCGCACCATCGCGGCGGAGAGGTAGAAGGTCCGCGCCGAGCTGATCTCATGCGGTTCGACCCCGGCGCGTTCCAGTTCGGTATAGAGCAGCTGGCCGAACGGGCTGGCGGGGCGCGAGCCGATGAACGGCCGGTCCTCCAGCCAGTTCAGCGGAAGCCGTGCCGGAGCGTCTGGAAAGTCCGCCTCGCGATAGAGAATGACCAGCTCGCCCTCGCCGATCGGGCGGCTGGAGACGGGCGAGTGCGGCGGCACCTGATTGCCGATCGCGATGTCGGTCTCGCGCTCGTACAGCGCGCGCACGATTTCCTGATGGTGAACCACCTCCAGCTCGAACGTGACCTCGCTGTGCTTCTGCAGAAACTCGGCTGCCGCTTCCGGAAGCGCTTCCAGCCCGAGCGCGGGCAGCGCCGCGACCCGCAACGTTCCCACGCGGCCATGGCGCAGATTGTTTCCGGCTTTCTTGAGCGCGTGGACGCGATCCTGAATCTCGGCAACCTCGCCGAACAGCGCGTGCGCGTCGGCGGTCGGCACCAGCCGCCCCTTCACCCGGTTGAACAATGGGAAGCCGATCACGGATTCGGTGTGCTTCAGGATATTGCTGACCGAGGGCTGCGAAATATTGAGCGCGTTCGCGGCCGCGCTGACCGAGCCGTTGGTGTAGACGGCATGGAAGATCTCGATCTGGCGGAAGTTCATCGCGCGGGGTTGCCGGGCGCGTGCGGTGTTGAAAGCGTGTCGATCAACTCTGGTCTTCCGTTGCGCCGGTGGAATGTTGTTCCAGTAGAACGAACTGCGTCTCGTCAGGCAAGGCCAGGACGCAGCGAAACCTGCGCATATATGGCGTGCCGGCATAGCCCGGGGCTATGGCCCGACCTCCAATTTTCTATTGGCGAAACCGGCGGTTTCCCGTTCAACCCGTTCATCTTTCGGGGAACCCAATCACCTATGAGCCAGCCGCCTTATCTGCTTTACATCGCCCAGGCGACCGATCCGATTTCGGCCAAGACCGCGCGCGGCATCGCGGTGTGGCGGCCCGAATGGGCGGTGGGTCAGGTGCGTTCGCCCGGCTCGCCGATCGACCTTGGCGTTCCCGATCTGGGTTTTGCCGAAGCGGTTGAGGCGGGCGCGCGCACGATGGTGATCGGTGTCGCCAATGCCGGCGGCGTGATGGCGCCGGCCACGGTCGCCGATGTGATCGCGGCGATGGAGTCCGGTCTCGACATCGCCAGCGGATTGCACGAGCGCCTCGCCGACCAGCCTGAGATCGCCGCGCGTGCCGCGGAGCTTGGCCGTACCCTGTGGGACGTGCGCGAGCCGCCCAAGGAGCTGAAGGTCGGCAACGGCGCTCCCCGCGCGGGCAAGCGGCTTCTCACCGTCGGTACCGACTGTTCGGTCGGCAAGATGTACACGACGCTGGCACTGGAGCGCGAGATGCGCTCGCGCGGCATTGCCGCGGATTTCCGCGGGACCGGGCAGACCGGCATCCTCATCGCGGGGTCGGGCATGCCGGTCGACGCTGTGGTCGCGGACTTCATTTCCGGCTCGGTCGAGCAGCTCTCGCCGGCGCGCGAGGATGGCGGCTGGGATGTGATCGAGGGGCAGGGATCGCTGTTCCACCCCTCCTACGCCGGGGTTTCGCTCGGACTGCTCCACGGCGCGCAGGCCGATGCGCTGGTGCTGTGCCACGAAGCGGGCCGCACGATCATGCGTCATATGAAGACGCATCCGGTGCCCGATCTCAAGCTTTGCCTTGAGCGCAATCTCGAGGCGGCACGGCTGACCAACCCCGATGTCATCGCGGTGGGCATCGCGCTCAACACTGCGGGACTGGACGATGCGGCCGCCGTCGCGGCGTGCAAGGCTGCCGAGGATGCGCTCGGGCTGCCCTGTTCCGACCCCGTGCGGCACGGTGTGGGGCGGATCATCGATCGGCTCGGCCAATGCTTCGAGCTGTAACCGCAGGCATCGAGCAGCGGGCGCTCCATACCCCGTTCCGCATTTCGCGCGGGTCGCGCACAGCGATCGACCTTGCGGTCGTGACGATCGCGCAGGGCGACGTCATCGGTCGCGGCGAGGGGTCGGTGACCGCGCGCTATGGCGAGAGCGTCGAGAGCGTGACGGAACAGCTCCGCGTGATCGAGGACGCGATCGCGCAAGGCGCGGGCCGCGACGATCTGCGGGCGCTGATGCCGCCGGGATCGGCGCGCAACGCGGTGGATTGCGCGTTGTGGGATCTGGAGGCGCAACTCGGCACCGTTGCCCCGCCGGTCGCGATCCGGCCGGTGCATACCGCGCTGACGCTGAGCATCGACACGCCCGAAGCCATGGCCGCCGCCGCGCGGAAAATCCGCGGCGCCGCGATCGTAAAGGTTAAGGTCGACGGCGACGAGCCCGAAGCGTGTCTGCGCGCGATACGGCCCGAAGTGCCGGGATCGCGGCTGGTGGTCGACGCGAACGAGGCGTGGACAATGGCGCAGGTAGAGGCGTTGCAGCCACTGCTCGCCGAACTCGATGTCGAATTCCTCGAACAGCCGCTGCCTGCCGCGCAGGACGCCGCGCTCGAAGGGTTCCGGGGTCTCGTCCCGACCTGCGCCGACGAATCCTGCCACGTCACCGCCGATCTCGACCGGCTCGCGACGCGCTATCAGATGGTCAACATCAAGCTCGACAAGACCGGCGGGCTGACCGAGGCGCTTGATCTGCTCGCCGGGGCCCGTGCGCGCGGTCTGGGCGTGATGGTGGGCTGCATGATCTCGACCTCGCTGGCGATCGCCGCGGCGTTCCGTGTCGCGGTGCAGGCCGACTGCGCCGATCTCGACGGACCGCTATGGCTCGCCGAGGATCGGCCGGGCGGCATCCATATGGGCGAACATGGGCTGATGCACCCGCCCGAGCCGGGATTCTGGGGCCGCTGAGGCCTGATCATCGCTGGCAATTTCATGCTGCGTTGCGGCATAATCTTGCGCGCCATTTTCCTGTTCGCTGTGAAAAAGCGCGGGGGACGACGTGTCGTGCGCATGGCCCGGAAAACTGCCATAACCTGCGGCTATAGAGGCGCGAAAGATTTGTTCTAGATTTATGACGCGTCTCACATGGATGTTGCGTTGCGACAAGATCGGGGGACAAAATATGACGCTTTCCACGCAACAATTCCGGGGGAGCGTCGCGCGCCGCTCGCGTTTCCTGCTCCTCGCCACGGTTTTCGCCGCGGTCGCTCAGCCAGCCTTCGCGCAGACGGCACCGGCGGATGAAGCCGAAGAGCCCCAGGACATCGTCATCACCGGCTCGCTGGTCGAGCGCAGCGGCTTCGATACGCCGACCCCGGTGACGGTGATCGGCATGGACGCGATCGAGCGCGTGGCCGCCCCCAGCATCGCCGACGTGATCAACCAAATGCCGGCGGTACGTCCTTCGCTCACGCCCACCAGCGCGGTGAACGCGGGCGGCAACACCCAGACCGGCGGCAACTTCCTCGACCTGCGCGGCCTTGGCTATGCGCGGACGATGGTGCTGCTCGACGGGCGCCGTTACGTGCCGACCAACCCGACCGGCGCGGTCAGCATCAACAACATCCCGCAATCGCTGATCGACCGCGTCGACATCGTCACCGGCGGCGCCTCGGCCGCCTATGGCGCGGACGCGGTGGCGGGTGTCGTCAACTTGCGCATCAACTCGAAGATGCAGGGCGTGCGCGCCACGCTTCAGGGCGGCGCGGCGGAAGAGGGCGATTATCGCCAGATCCTCGCCTCGGTCGCGGCGGGGACCAAGGTCACCGATCGCCTCCACCTCGTCGTCGGCGGCGAGTTCTCGGACAATAACGGTATCGGCCGCCTGTTCGACCGCGACTGGAGCGCGTGCGGCCCGGGCCTGCTCACCAATCCCAATGCCGGTAATGGCGGTCTCGGCACGCCCGAGCAGCCGCGCTTCTTCGTCACCGAATGTGGCGTCCGCAGCAGCAACGTGACCCGAAACGGCGTGATCACCGGTGCCACCTTTACGCCCGGCAACGGTTCCGCGATCACCAGCATCGTCAACTTGCCCGGCTATCTGAAGGGCATCCAGTTCTCGGACAGCGGGCAGGCGATCCCGTTCAACTTCGGTACGCAGGTCAGCTCGGGATCGATGCTCGGCGGCGACGGGCTGAACGGCGTGGGCGAACAGGTCGGCGCGACCCCGATCACCCGCTACAGCGGCTTTGGACGCCTGACTTGGGAGGTCGGAAGCGGCTTCGAGCTGTTTACCGAGCTATCCTATCACAAGTTCAATTCGGAGCAGGACAATATCCCGTCCAGCTTCCAGTATTCGCTTCGCTCGGATTATGTGTTCCTGCCCGCGGCCCTGCGCCAGGCGATGATCAACAACAACGTCGCGACGATCACGGTCGGCAAGAACAACCTCGACCATTCGCGCGTCCGTACCAAGTTCGATACCGATACCTTCCAGACCGCGGTGGGCCTCAGCGGCGAATTCGCGCCGGGGTGGAAGGTCGACGCCTATTACGCCTATGGCCGCAACTATACCGAGAATGTCGGCCGCAACGTCCGCGTCACCGGCAACTACACGCTTGCGCTTGATGCGATCGACGATCCGCGCACGCCGGGCGTGATCGATCCGATTTGCCGCTCGACCATCACTAATCCGACCAATGGCTGTGTGCCGCTCAACCTGCTTGGCATCGTCAATCCCAACGATCCGGCCTTGCTCTACGTGAACGGCGTCCAGCGCTTCACCAGCGATATTCGCCAGAACACGATCGCAGCCACCGTTCGCGGCAAGCCCTTCTCGACCTGGGCCGGGCCGGTCGCCTTCGCGATCGGTGCCGAGTATCGCGATCAGGATCTGGCGGTGGGCTATGACGTGCGCTCGCAGGCCGGCGCGTTCGGCGCGCCCAGCCTGCCCTATTCGGGGCAGGTGCACGTCAAGGAGCTGTTCGGCGAGTTGATGGTGCCGCTGCTCAAGGACTCGCCGATGGGCAGCCGGCTGAGTCTCGACCTTGCGGGCCGCATCACCGACTACAGCACCTCGGGCACGGTCGAGACGTGGAAGGCGGGGCTCGATTACTCGCTCAACGATTCGATCCGGTTCCGCGCCACGCGCTCGCGCGATATCCGCGCGCCTTCGCTTGCCGAGCTGTTCCAGCGCAGCGGCAGCTCAAACCTCAACGTCACCGATTTCGACCCGCGCTATCTGGGACAAAGCTATCTCGTCACCGCGCTGACGGCGGGCAACCCGAACCTGAAGCCGGAAATCGCCGACACCTTCACCGGCGGTCTGGTACTGACCCCGACCGCGGTTCCCGGGCTGCGCCTGTCGGTCGATTACTATGACATCAAGATCAAGGACGCGATCATCCAGATCACGCCTGCGGCGACGGTGCAGCAGTGTTTCACGGTCAACACCTCGGCCTGCGCGTTCATCACGCGCGATACCGCCGGCCGCATTGTCAGCGTGTTCAGCGGGCCGGTGAATCTCGCCAGCGCGATGACTCGCGGCGTGGATGTCGAACTGCAATATTCGCTGCCCGTTGGCGCGGACCGCATCACCTTCCAGACCCTGGTCAACTATCTCATCAAGACCGAACTGGATGATGGCATCAGCAAGACTCGCCTCGACAACAGCATGGCGCAGTCGACCGTGGCGGCGCTGGGCGGCAACCCGCGCTGGAAGGCGAATTTCAACGCCAGCTACGTCGCTGAGGATTTCCGGTTCAGCGGTACCGCGCGCTATGTCGGCGGCGGCTTTATCGACCGGACGATGACCGCGAAGGACCTCGACAAGCTGACCGTGAAGGGCCGCGTCTATTTCGACCTGTCGGGCGAGGTGACGCTGCTCAAGCCGAAGGGGGAGGGGAGCAAGGTCGCGCTGTTCGCGGCGGTGCAGAATCTGCTCGACACCGATCCGCCGATCACCGGCGCGGGCGGCTATGGCACCACGCGCGGCCTGTTCGATACGATCGGCCGCCAGTTCGTCGGCGGGGTCCGCCTGAACTTCTGATTGGCGTAAAATAGGGGAGAGACGGGATGAAGATCGGGTTGATGGTACTTCCCCTGGCGGCGTTGGCGGCATCGCCCGCAAGCGCCGCCGACCCGGCTGCGTCCGGCCGCATCCGCGCTGCGCTTGGGGTGCAGGACGGGGCGCAGCCGGGTTGCGCGGTCGGCATCTTCCGCAACGGCAAGCCCGCCGAACTGGTCAATGCCGGGCTCGCCGATATCGCGTCGGGCCGCGCGATCGGGACCGATACGCAATTCTATGCGGCATCGGTCTCGAAGCAGTTCACCGCGGTCGCGCTGCTGCAACAGGTGGCTGCGGGGAAGGTGAAGCTGACCGACAGCGTCCGCAAATACATCCCGGAGCTTGCGCCCTATGCCGACAAGGTGACGGTGCAGATGCTGCTCAACATGACCGGCGGCGTGCGTGACTCGCTCTCGCTGATGGCCATCGAGGGCTATGACCGCATCTCGACGCCGACGCGCAAGCAGGCGCTCGAGGCGGTGTACCGGCAGCAGGACGCGAAGTTCGAACCGGGCACGCGGTACGACTATACCAATGGCGGCTATCTGCTGCTGTCGGAGATTGTCGAGCGCGCCGCCGGCCAGCCCTTCGAGACCTATGTCAACGACAAGGTGTTGAAGCCGCTGGGCATGACACGCAGCTTCATGATGCTGGGCAGCCGCACCGCCGATGCCAATGTGGCGAAGGGGTATGTCGCGAAAGACGGCAAGGTCACCGACGCCGATGAATATCCGCTGTTCGGCGGATCGGGCGGCCTCATCACCACGGTGAGCGATCTCGCCAAATGGGACTATGATATCGACACCGGGCACAAGGTGTGGACCCCGGCGATCACCAAATGGATGGCCGAGCCGGGCAAGTTCCTGAACGGCGCGCCCGCGCTGCGTACCGGGCGTGGCATCGCCTATGGCAATGCGCTGCTGGTCGGCGATCACTGGTTCCACCACACGGGCGGCGCTGCGGGTTTCAAGACGCTCTACGGTCATCTGCGTGAGAAGCGCATCGGCGTCGCGCTTCTCTGCAACAACGGTGCGGTCGATCCCGCGCCGCACGCGGACAAGGTCATCGCGGCGCTCAATGAAGGCCTGCCCGCGATCGGCGCGCCGAGCGCGGACGGCAGCGCGCTCAATGGCGGCTATCGCAACCCCAATCTCGCCGCGACCTATTGGATCGAGGCGAAGGACGACACGATCGTACTGACCATCCAGCGCGCCGATGGCAGCCGCACCCCGGCCAGGACGCTCAAGCGCGGGCCGGACGGCGCCTTCAAGGCCGAACCGCTGACCCTTACTCCCGATGACGACGCTCGCGGTTTCACGCTCGAAATTCCGCGCGTCACGCTTCACTTCAGCCGGACGAACTGACCATGCGCAAAGCCCTTCTCCTCGCCGCCGTGGCCATGCTTCCCGGTGCCACGGCGGCCTCCGCGCCCGCCCCGCAAGCAACGGCGCCTCAGGCGACCGTGATCGCCGGCGGCACCGTCTATGACGGCAGCTCCACCACGCCCGTCGTCGGTGATGTCGTCGTCATCGGCGACAAGATCGTCTCGGTGGGGCCGGGCGCGGGGAAGAAATATCCCGGTGCGAAGCGGGTCGATGCCCGGGGGCTGATCGTCGCGCCGGGCTTCATCGACCCGCACACCCATTCGGACGCCTTTGTCTGGGGCAAGACCCCGCAGGAGCGACTGGTCGAGCCGTGGCTGACTCAGGGCGTGACGACGATCTTCACCGGTGTTGACGGCTATGGTCAGGGTGCGGGCACGGTGAAGGCCTTGCTCGACCATGTCGATACCGGCGGCGTCGGCCCCAATGTCGCAACCTTTGTCGGTTTCGGCGCGGTGCGGGTGAAGGTGCTTAAGAATGACGACCGCGAACCGACGGTCGCCGAGCTCGATCAGATGAAGGCGATCACCGCGCAAGGCGTGTGCGAAGGCGCGTTCGGCCTGTCTTCGGGTCTGTTCTACGCTCCGCAGAGCTTTTCAAAGACCCCCGAAGTCATCGCCCTCGCACGCGAGGCGGCAAAACGCGGCGGCATCTACGACACCCATCAGCGCGATGAATCCTCCTATTCGATCGGTCTCATGAACTCGGTGGCCGAGGCGATCGAGATCGGGCGCACCGCCGGCCTTCCGGTCCATTTCGCGCACATCAAGGCGCTGGGCGCCGACGTCCATGGCAAGGCGGGCGAGATCGTCGCGGCGGTCGAAGCGGCACGCGCCGCCGGCCAGAATGTCACCGCCGACCAATATCCCTATGAGGCCTCGGGCTCGGGTCTGGTCGCCTCGCTCGTCCCGCGCTGGGCGCAGGACGGCGGCGCGGCGGCGCTGGTCAAGCGCCTCGAAACCCCCGCCGACCGCGCGCGCATCGTCGCCGAGATGGCACCCAACCTTGTCCGTCGCGGCGGCGCCAATGCGGTGCTGCTGCGCGGTGCGGGCCAACCCTGGGCGGGCAAGCGGCTCGACGCGGTCGCGGCCGGCTGGAAGGTCGATCCCGTCGAGGCCGCGATCCGCATCATCCTCGCCGATCAGGGTCGCGGATCGCCGATCGTCTCGTTCAACATGATCGAGCCGGACATCAAGCTGCTGATGAAGCAACCCTGGGTGATGACCGGGTCCGACGGTTCGGCGGGCCATCCGCGCATGTACGGCACGTTCCCGACCAAATACGCCAAATATGTCGTGGCGGAGAAGGCGATCGACATCGCCACCTTCATCAACTCCAGCACGGGGCGCACCGCCGACTTCTACAAGCTCGACCGGCGCGGGCATCTCAAGACGGGCTATTTCGCCGATATCGTCGTGTTCGATCCCAAGGGGTATCGCCCGCGCGCGACCTATCTCGAACCGGAGCTGACCAGCGAAGGCGTGCGCACCCTGATCGTCAACGGAACGGCGGTGATCGAGGGCGGCAAGCTCACCGGCAAGGCCGGCGGCAAGGCGCTTCGCCACCGCGCGACGGCGGGAAGCTGCGCGGGATAAGGCCTAGTCGGCGGTGATCGCGCCGCCGGCCAGCGCCGCCAGCCGCAGGTGATCGGCAAGCGAGGGGTGCCCGTGGCAGCCGGTCAGCGCGAGGCTGGTGAAGCGCACCGTCCGCACGCGCTTGCCGAGGTTCGGCCGCAGCCGCGCCGCGACCGCCTCGACGTCGGCGAAGAAGCTATCCGATCCCATCAGCACGAACCGCGCTTGCGGGTTGCGCGCGGTAAGCCCGGTAACGAACCCCACATAACGGTCGCGCCAGGCGGTGCGCAGCGCCGCTGCGTCGCGCCATGCCTCGCCCGGCTTGAGCGGGGTCGAGAAGTCATTGGTGCCAAGGTTGATGACGATCGTGTCCGGCTGCCATCCGCGATCGGGAATCTCGACGTCCGGCTCTCCCGGAATCACGCGCGGATATAATGCGGGCAGGCTCTGATCCGGCGCATTGCCGCTATAGTTGCGAACCATGCCAAAGCCCGAATAGGCGTGGATCCGGTAGTCGGCACCGATCGCCCGGGCCACCAGCGGCCCAAACGCCTGGCTGGTGTCGGTCAGGTCATGCACCTGCTGAGGCGTACAATCCGGGCCGGGCGCGGTGTTGCCGTAACCGACGGTGAAGCTGTCGCCGATGAACTCGATCTGGCGTTTGCGCGGCCGGGGGGCCAGCGCGGTGCCGCCGGGCACTTCAAAGCTGATGAAACGGCTTGATCCCGACTGGGTCTCGGTCAGCTTCTCGAGCCGCACGACATGCAGGTCGGGAGACAAGCCGGAAATCGTGAAATCGACCAGCCCGGCCGCGCGGAACACCCGATGCTCCGTACCGTCGATCGACAGGCGGATATGGTCGGTCGGCGCATCGAACCGGACGCGGACCGCGCTGCCGCGAAAGCGTGCCTCGACATAGACGCCGGGCCAGCCGAAGCGCAGCCCGCCGTCCGGTGCCAGCGCCATCCGCCCGCCGCTATGGACCGGAAGGAGCGGGGCGGATTGCGCGGCGCCGAGCAGCAGCGCGGCGCCGGCAAGAAGGATCGGATTAGTCACGCAGGATGTGGTAGATACCCGGCTGCGGCGAGACAACACCATGCGCGGCGGCGAGCAGCCCGGCCTCGTTCGCCTTCGCGGCGTCCGCCAGTTCGACGCGGAACCGCCCGTGCAGCGCGCGCAGCGAGCGGATATTGTCGCCGCCGCCCAGCGCCGCGAGGATCGCCGCGGAAAGCGCGTCATCGGGTTCGGGCACCGGCGCCGGCACGGGTTGCGCGAGCGGCGCTGCGCCCCTGCCGATCGCGTTACGGATCTCCTCGGCGACCAGATCGGCGATCGGGCCGAGCACCACCTGCGCGGCATTGGCCGACGGGCGGATGATGCCGCGCGCGCCGAGCGCGGTCAGTGCGGCATCGTCGATCGCCGTCTGATCCGAGACGATCAGTCGCAACCTTGTGGTGCAGGCATCCACGCTGGTGAGGTTCTCCGCTCCGCCCAGCGCGAGGACGAATGCCGTGCCGCGGTCGCTGACAGCGCTGGTGGCGTTGACCGCCGCGGGTGCTTCACCCTTCTCGCGTCCCGGCGTCGCCAGATCGAGCCTGCGGATGAAGAAGCGGAACAGGCCGTAATAGATCAGCGCATAGCCCGCCCCGACCGGAAGCAGCATCCACGGCCTGGTCGACAGGCTGAAGTTCAGCACATAGTCGAACAGCCCTGCCGAGAAGCCGAAGCCGAGCTTGATGCCGAGCACGTCCATCAGCGCCATCGAAACGCCGGTGAGCACCGCATGGATCGCGTAGAGCAGCGGCGCGAGGAACATGAAGGTGAACTCGATCGGTTCGGTCACCCCGGTCAGGAAGCTGGTGAAGGCGAGGCTGAAGAGCATGCCGCCAACCGCCTTGCGCCGGTCGGGCCGCGCCTCGTGATACATGGCGAGGCAGGCCGCGGGCAGGCCGAACATCATCACCGGGAAAAAGCCCGACATGAATGACCCCGCATCGGGGTCGCCGGCGAAGAACCGCCCGAGGTCGCCGGTCGCGCCGCCGAAATCGCCGACCACGAACCAGGCGACGTTGTTGATGATGTGGTGAAGGCCGGTGACGATCAGCAGCCGGTTGAGCACGCCATAGATGAACATGCCGACACCGCCGGATTCGACCACCGCGTGGCTCGCCGCGTCGAGCGCCGCGCTGATATGCGCATAGCCGTAACCGATCAGCCCCGCGAGCAGCAGCCCGGCGATGCCCGCCGCGATCGGCACGAAGCGGCGCCCGCCGAAAAAGGCGAGATATTCAGGCAGCGCGATGGTCGCGAACCGGTTGTAGAATTTGCCGCCGATCAACCCGGAAAGGATACCGATCGGTACCTCCAGCCGGTCGATCTGCCCCGTCGCCCAAGCTTGAGCGACCGCCTTGGCGGCCGCGTCGGGAAGGCCCGCGACGGTCTCGGGCGGGACGATCAGAAAGGTTTGCGCGCCGGTCGTGGTGACGAGGTAGCAGGCGACTCCGGCCAGAGCGGCGGCGCCATTGCCGTCGCGGGCGAAGCCCACCGCCACGCCGATCGCGAACAGGATGCCCAGATTCCCGAAGATCGCCGATCCGGCGGCGGAGACGAAGGCGATGTCGAGCAGATCGGGCTGGCCGACGCGCAGCAACAGGCCCGCGATCGGCAGCACCGCGATCGGCAGCATCAACGCGCGGCCGAGCGGCTGGAGCGTTTCGAGGATCTTCCTCATCGTGTCTTCTCCTCGAACGCGCGGGCCAGCGCGCGGACTTCGGCTGCCGAGCCGCATTGCAGCGCCCGTTCGGCATGGGCGCGGGCATCGGCCAGCGTCAGCCCGCGTACGATCGCCTTTGCCTCGGCCACGAAGCCGGGCACGCTCGAAAGCTCGGTCGCGCCAAGGCCGACCAGAATCGGCACCGCCGCCGGATCGGAGGCGAGGCCGCCGCACACGCCGACCCAGCGGCCTTTTGTCGTGGCGCGCGCGCACGTCTCGGCGATCATGCGCAGCACCGCCGGGTGCATCGCATCGACGCCCGATGCGACCGCCGGATTGCCGCGGTCCATCGCCAGCACATATTGCGTGAGATCGTTGGTGCCGATCGACAGGAAGTCCGCTTCTATGGCGAGCAGATCGGCGGTGATCGCGGCGGCGGGGGTCTCGACCATCACGCCAACCTCGACCGGGGTTTCGATCCCCAACTCGCCGCGCAGCCGATCGACGACCTCACGCACGGCGCGCACTTCGGCGACGCTTGCCACCATCGGCAGCATGATGCGGCACTGGCCGACCGGCTGCACGCGCAGGATCGCGCGGATCTGGCTTTCGAGCAGGTCGCGATGGGCAAGGCCAACGCGAATGCCGCGCAGACCGAGCGCCGGATTCTCCTCGGTATCGAACGGGATATAGGCTGCGGGCTTGTCGCCGCCGACGTCGAGCAGGCGCACGATCACCGGCTTGCCCGACAGCGCGTCGGCGATGCCCTGATAGGCGGCGTGCTGCTCGTCCTCGCTCGGGGC
>Ga0247823_10003609_pt1 | contig 12493 bp, 10 predicted proteins | sample 13C_PalmiticAcid_2_FD_192426 | JGI IMG/M metagenome (GOLD analysis project Ga0247823, IMG submission 192426) | Soil microbial communities from agricultural site in Penn Yan, New York, United States - 13C_PalmiticAcid_Day30 | ecosystem: Environmental > Terrestrial > Soil > Agricultural land...
GTTCTGCATCCAGTTGACCGCGACCGGCCCCTGCCGGTGGATGTACTCGTCGTACCACGACACGCGCTCCGAAGGGAAGCAGGGGTCCCAGTTGGCCATGATGCGCACGCGCTCGCGCTCGCGCGCGTCGGCAGCGCTGTAGACGGAGGAGGAGGTTGGTGGCCCTCCTCCTCCTCGGGGGTGACGATGCCCATCGCCGTTGCCATCGTCGTCTAATACGCCGTCGAGTACGCCGGTGGTGGTGTTGGTGTTGGTGGTGGTGGTGTCCCCCTCGGTGGTAGTGCCATGGCTAGAGACGGTTCGCGGGGTGGGCAGCCAGGGGTTGAGGTCGTTTGGGTTGAGGAGTCGCCGGCGGCGGTCGAGGGTCTCGAGGAAGGAGGACTCTTGCAGGCAGCGGGCTCGCCAAAAGCCGTTATCGCGGGCGAGGTTGTGAAAGCCGCGCGAGACGAGCTGGAGGGTGGTGATTTCTGGGGGGTCGAGGACTGAGAGGGAGAAAAAGGTGGGATTAGCATCGTAGAGTCCATCCTGTGGTCCACGGCTAGATTTGAAGGCTTCGAGGATCCGAAAGTGTGGTCATTGTTTTGACTTACACGACAGAATGTGGAGTAGGATTTCCCCTGGCAGGTCTGAGAGCCCCGCCATGGCTGGTGGTGGCGAGGATGCGGGGCACCTTGTCGGCCTCCGCTCTCGAGAAAAGAGGGTGATGCAAGACAGAACTGATGCTGATGACAAAAATAAAGGGATATGAATGTCTTTTCCCGAGTTTCTTTGCGGGATAATGTGATTCACAAAAATAATGCCTCCGGTGTAGGACCAAAAAGTAAGCACCGGCCAGTCTAGACCCCCCACAGTTCGTGTAGGACTCACTTATGGAAGCTTCAGGAATGGATTCCGGGTGGGCCGGATGCAACCGTCGAGGTTCCACAGGCCAAATACGGCGACCAATTGCGGGATTGATCGTCGCTCGCAAGCCAGCAGAAAAGCGGGGGTGGCAGTTCGTGAAGAGTGCACTAGCCGCTTTCGGCAGTGCCTGGATCGAAATCCGAGGAGGGGCTTTATTATCGATAAGTCTCTTTCAACGACATGCGTTCCTTCCAGAAGCGGATTGTGACTTACACGCACACCAAATCGCCCGCGAGCATGTTGGTAGACCCCGGTCCATGATCTTTCACCGCGTCCAGACATGGAATAACTACTAAGCTCAAGATTGCTTTTTACCTGTCGATGCAATGACTTCAAAATGTCAAATCCATTCAAGATGCCTACAGCAACTCCAGCCTGAGTGTGCCTGAACACCAACTCGGCTGTGGGCGACTATTGCGAGGTGTTGTGTTGAAGAGAGTGAATAGATGCCAAAATTTTGTCTGAGCTGTGGTTAGCTCACAAGCCCAGCGCCAATTAATAGCCAACAAGGCACTTGTTTTGAGCTTTTCTCTCTTTGCCAACGGGTTTGGATTTCTCCGTCCGTCCCAAAAGTCACAAACCATAATCCACAAGCCTCCTATTTGTTTTGGTTTTCCATCAGAAAACCTACATTGCACAGGGGGAATATGGATCATAACCCTCCCGCGGCGTCATGTCGTTGACGACACAGTCAACAGCATCTGCCCCAGGTCTGCCCAGCTTCTGGAGTCAAGAGGTCATTCTCCACTGGGCAATGGATGGGGAGGTCGTGCTAATGTTCGCGAGAAAGTAGTCAGGGTGAGAAGTTCGCAAATAACTATTCCGGACTTGTTGCCCTAGTCAACCAACCGGTCATCAGGGCTTCTCCAGGCGAAGTGCGCGCAGAATGTGGGCGAAAATGATCTAAACACCGACCAAATCCTCGGTGGCCTCTCCTTCTCACCCACCACACTGCCGCCGTGCCCTTCTTCCCTCCATCTTGCCAACGCGTCTTACCCCGCTACTCCTCCCACTCCTTCCCTCCTCTTCACCCGCCTCGTTCCTTTCCACCATTGCCATTCAACCCTTTTCATCGTCGCGTTACCCCCTTCATCTTCAGCGGAGCAGATCGAGTCGCCTCGTTCAGCTACAGCAACCGATTCGTTTGACTGCAAAGCAATTCCTAGTATCCCATCACATCGAGGCGTGCTTTCCCGCTCATTCTCGAGACCATCAAAAACACGGCCATTACGCCTGCTGCGGATGCCGACATCTCCATCGATTGAACAACACCAACTTCACATTTGACAACTGTCGCTGCTCCTCAAAGTCCGGATTACCACTGCAAAGATATATTTGTGAACAGGTCTCCAAAGGTGTGTGCCCCCCGCCTTCCCCGCCGGCAAAGGGTAGAGACATTTGGTCATGGCGACCGAAAGTGGAAAATAAAATAAAATAAATCCTAACACTGAGCTACAGAGGGCACCGCAATCATGTCTGGCAAGAGCAACGGGAAAGCAAAAGAGCACGCCGAGTACTGGACCGCGACCGAGGGCTCATCAGAGGGCTCAATCATGGAGTTTCCCTCCAGGGCCTACAGCCCGCGGTCAATTACTCCAAAGGGCACACTCTTCACCAATCTGGGCGAGGCTCACCAAGCCATCACTTCACGGTCGGCATCGCGTTCTGCTGAAAACCACATCCCCGAGACGTTGTTTGAGCCCTCGTCTGTTTCCTCGGTCAATGCCTCCAGCACAGCGGGCTCAGCTGAGGACCTGATGAGCGTCCGCCATCTGGAGTTCACCAAGCCAAACGGTCCAGCTCACTGCCGATGCGTGACACCCTTCTTTGGCACTGCATCCACAAGTAATGAGCGTAGCAAGACGCCTACCGACCCGTCCCCAATTGTCTCTCCCTTTGCATCTTCAGTTAGCGGCAGCAATTCCGCCCAAGACAATCTAAACAACGGCTCGAGAGAAGACTCAGCCAACTCGGAACCGCTGAGAACCGGCAACACGGTGGAAGGCATCTTCGACTGTTACTACATGGTGTCTCCAATGGCCGAGAAATCTGCATCGGGCGGTGCTCCTCAGGAAGCCAGCGGCATTGCGCCATTGAACGACACTCTTTCGCACCATTCGGAGGCAAACTCTCAGAGCGTAAACCACCGCTCTCCCGACATACGACGCGCCCAGACAGGCATCGATTTGGGCAAGCATCGCTGGGAGATGTATCACCCCATCAGCGAACCCCCTCAGATTTCGTTGCCCGAGCTAGCCCATGTGCCAGGAGGGGCAGCCCATTCTGCGAGGGCCTCTCGTGGTCGCCCGCCCAACTTTAGTCGTCCTGTGCGTTCGGTTCATTCTGTTTCCAACTCCCCAGGCTTTACGACTGTTTCCGTCAACGGCAGTCAAGGCAGCGGCCTCGCGGTTAATTACGGGAGACCGCTGCCTCAACCTGTCCGTGAAATTCTACAAGATCGAACCTGCCAGGAGAGCGACACCAGTCATGCAAGCTCCAATGCTGGATTGTCCACCGATTCCGACGAGGATCCCTTCAAGTATGATCGCCGCTCCTATACCGTTTTCTTACAGCCTTCAAGAGAGCGAGAGGTGAGCGCCGCACTTCGACGTGTCAGCGGGGAGAGCACCGCTTCCGCCAGTGGAATTTTCCAGCACTCGCCCTCACAGGAACCTGCCACTCCGCGCCTCGCTCAAAGCAACAATCCCTTTGTCAATAGACTGCAATGTTACCAAGCTCCAATCCTCGAGTACGATTGGGATGATGAGGACGGTCCCAACGAGGTCAAGATTTCGGTCCGCTCCCCGCCTGCGCCCCCGTCTTCCCCAATCCAGCCAGCAACTGGCCTCAGCGAGTTCGTTCAGGGACTGGAGAGCCAGCGTCGCCGAAAGGACATTCACACTCTGATGAGCGATGGCGCTGACTGGGAGACTGTCGCTACCAGTGTTGGCCAATTCGACAGCAATCGTGCCCTTGCCTCCTCGACGGGGCTCAGTGGGAGCCATCCGGTCAAGACCACAGGGAGCAGCATCGCAGACTATTCGGATACCAGCAGCGTTCATGTGCCTCAGTTTGACGCCTTTTCCTCGAGAGAGCGGATCTTGCAATACCCCGCTACTGACTGCACACCCGATGATCGCTACCGTCGCACCCTCAGGGACACTCGCCGCCCAGTGTTCCTGCCGAAGCCACGCATCCATCGTGTCAACGGCTATCTCCAGAACACGCACCGTATGTTTACCGATCCAACCACGGGAAGCAGCGGAAACTCGACCAGGAGCGCCCTGGTCGAGAAGCTCAGCGCCTCAATTCGGTCCCGCAGTGCTAGGAAGCGCGAACACCGGCGCGACATGGATCACAACAACTCGGAGCGCTGGTCCAAGTCCAAGTTCAGGTCACTGGATTCTCTTTCCTCCACTTACTCGGAGCAACTCGATCGGACGGACGAAGCTCAGCTCGCTGGCAGTGCTCGTGAAACTGGATCGACCATGGCACCCGGCAGCAAGAAGCTTGGTGAAGCAGCCGGCAATGGAGTTCGTGAGCAACAACATCACAACACAACCAGCAGACTGCTGGCCTCGTCTATTCCCAAGGAACCCCCGGTCGCTCACTTGAAGCGCGTCAACCCTGCTGAGCCTCACCATTCTCACCAGTCCTTTGACCTCGGGTCGCCAACCTTGTTCAGCTTTCCGCTGATTAGCCTTGAAGAGGCCGCTCAGCGTGTGGCACTCAGCAGAGAGAATGAGAACGATGACGATTGCACCGTTACCAGCGGCACAAGAACGCGCAAAAATTCCAGCATGGATTCGTCCAAGGCAACTCAGAGGACCACGCCTCTCACCCCTCATCTCAGGAAGCCTGTTCCTACCCATTCCCGCCGTCCTACATCTGCCAGCATTATGGGTATTTCTGAGGCGCACCGCGGCTACTCTGGTTACGCTCAAGGTATGCAAATCTCCTTTCACAGCTACGAACGCTCACTGCCGTCCCGCTTTCTGTCCCCTCCTCGTGCGCAGTGCTGACCAGCCACAGAGAGCATCATCATCGGCCACCAACGCGGCATCTCCAACGTGACTTCCTACAAGAGCGGAATCCCGCTCGTCACCGGCCGCTCCACCCTCTCACGCTCCTTCCGAAACCCCTACGAACCCGCCGGCACCTCCCTGAGGAGCAGCCACCCCTACCCAAGGGCAACCACCCCGGCCTTCAACTCCCCGCCGTGCCTCGTCGCGCGCGACAAACGGGACGGCGCCCGCGCCGCTCACATGACCGCCGACCTCCGCCAGCTCGCCGCCATGGAGTCGGGCTCCCCCTTTGGGACCCTGACCGACGAGGCCTACCTGTCGTGGGAGGCCCGCAAGCGCCGCCAGGGCTACTACTACATCATGTGCATCCTGTGCCTCTTCCCCTTCATCGCGCCCCTGGTCTACCGCGGCACCTTTGACTCGGCGCTGTCGTGGTACACGCGGGGCGAGACGGCGTCGCTGACGCGGCGGCAGCGGCGCAACGTTTTGATCTTGGGGATTGTCATCTCGGGGGTGTGGGTGTGCGTGCTGGCGGTGTTTGTCACAGTGTTGGTGAACCGGAAGCAGCAGCAGCACCATATCTAGGGTTGTCGGTCAAATTGGCGCGCCTACCCTTGCCCTTTCTGCTCTCTTGGGTTTGATGCACGGGAGGTGTTGAGGGCGGTTTGGCTTGGGGAGTGGTGGCGTTGATGCGAGAGATCTTGGGTGGTGATTGATCTCTTTGGCACTTTTACGCCGTTTCCTTTGCTTTCTTTGCTTCTTTTTTCGTCCCGAGTTCTTTTATCTTGCCACGGTTCTATGATACGGCTGGTTGGGAAGGAAACAGGGACAGGACAATGGGGAAATAGGTGGTGAATTGGAGGTTTATGTTAGGGTACATTAGGAGCTGCGCCAGATTTCTCGATACTCACTCAATACACATGGTGGAGAGTTACTGCTGTTCGTTGGGTGAGGTGGTCGGGTGGCATGTAAACATTCACAGGAGGCATCTTCAGGGGCAGGCATGTTGAATGCAAGTGCAACGAACACAATGCAAAATCATGTAACACACTGTATTTATTTCTGTTATTCCCTTTTTCCTCTTACCCAGTAAGATGAAATAATATTGTAAATAATCAATGCAAATAATCAAACGCCATACGCCTTTTTAACCAAGCGTCAATGTTCAATCCCAACGCAACTTCAACCCAACGCAACTTCAACCCAACGCAACTTCAACCCAACGCAACAACAGCAACAACAACAACAACAAGCCTGCAGAACCCAAAATCCCGCCCCCTACTTCTCTCCAAACACAACCGCCCTCAACTTGTCCCTCTCCCCGCTCTCCTCGCACATGGCCCGAAACACGCCCGCCTCCCCGCCCTTCTCCCACAGCTCCCGCGGCGTGCCAAACTCGGCCACGCGCCCGTCGCTGAGCACGAGCACGCGGTCGAAGTCGGCAATGGTGCTCAGCCGGTGCGCGATGACGAGGAGCGACGCGTCGGTAAACTCCTCGCGGATGCTGCGCTGGATGAGCGCGTCGGTGTGCATGTCGACGGCCGAGGTCGCCTCGTCGAGGACCATGACGCGCGGGCGCGAGACGATGGCGCGCGCAAGGCAGAGGAGCTGGCGCTGGCCCTGGGAGAGGTTGAGGCCGCCCTCGGAGATGGGGGAGGCGAGGTTGGTGAAGGGGTTGATGTTCTTGGGTGCGGTCGTCGGGGTGGTGGGGGTCGCGGAGCCGGAGGCGGTGGAGGAGGAGGAGATGAGGTGGACGCGCTCGAGGCAGTCGCGGAGTTCGGCGTCGGTGTGGTGGTCGAAGGGGTCGAGGTTGGAGCGGATCGTGCCGGAGAAGAGGACGGGGTCCTGCGGGATGATGGCCAGTCGGGACCGGAGGTCGTGGAGCTTGATCTTGGAGATGTCCAGGCCGTCGATGTGGATGCTGCCTGACCGTGCCTCCAAGAAGCGGAACAGAGCCAGCGTCAGAGATGACTTGCCGGCACCGGTACGGCCTACAACACCGATCCGTTCGTTCCGGTTGACGTTGAAAGTGAGACCCTTGAGGACGGGCGGCAGGTCAGGCGCGTATCCAACCACCAGGTCATGCACCTCGATGCGGCCCTCGGTGGGCCAAGCAGCAGGAGGGCTCTTGCCGCCGAGCTCCTCAGTTGGCAGCTCAGTGTACTGCATCTCGCGGTCAGTCATGTGCCTCTTCCAATTTCTATCAACATTCTTACCTCGATAATCCGCTCCGCAGCATTCATGTTCAACTCGACGTTCGCATAAAGCCGAATGGTCCACATCACAGCGCTCGAGAACTCAAGCGCGAAGGCGAGCGCAAAACCGGCCAGAGCCGAGTCGATCCCGGGCGTGAGCAGGATGAGAATCGCCACAAAGCTCGAGAAGAACGAGCCCACGAGGGACATGCGCCAGCCCATCCACCTGTTGAAGAGCCACAGGTGCCACGTCGCAGTCGAGTAGTCGTCAATCTTGCGGTACATGCGCTCCACGTAGACCTGAGCCTTGTCAAAACCACGGATGGTGGTGACACCGGTGAGGGCGGAGCCAAACTGCTCAAAGACGGGCGACTTGGTGGTGCTCTCCAGTCGCTTGACCGGCCGCGCCGCGTTGAGATACCGCACGGCGTAGTAGAGGCAGATGACGAGAAGGATGGTGGCCAGAAGAACAATGTATGGTGAGACGAAGAAGCCGGAAACGACCACGGCCATCAGGCCCAGGAACGAATTGGCACCAAAGCTCACAGAGTTGGCCAGTTGCGAGTCGATCGTGTTGAAGTCGGCAGTATACCGGTTCAGGATGCGGCCGACGGGGACAGTGTCCAGCCATCTGATGGGAGTGCGGAGAATGGTGAAGTTGAGCTTGGCGAAGAGCTTGCGGCTCGCGCGGATCGAGCCGATGTAGATGTACAAGAACTTCAGGGTGCTGATAACAGAAGAGCTGACGGCTAGAGCGACGTAAATGCCAAGGTAGAAGGTCAAGCTGCCGGGTACGACAGCTGAGGGCGCGGACGTGACGTGGATCGAGGTCTGGCGGACACCTTCTGCGTAGGAAAAACCGGACTGGGTGAAAACGTTGGGCATCTCCTGGTTGTGGGCGCCCTGCTCCTCGTAGTTGCCCGTCCAGATTTTGAGCCACCATGAGCGCCCTGGATGACGTTAGCATAAAAACGATGGGGTGGTGAACTAGCACACAAAACATACCAAGACTGAATCCCTGAACAAGCAGGAAGATGAAAAGGGCTAATGCCCAGAAGAAAAATCCACCACTGTCCTTCAGATAGGTCGAGTAGATGTGCCTCCTGACCGCACCCTGCTCGCGCGTCTCCTCCTCAACAAATTTGCGCGCAGCCGGGGTCTTGGAAGCAACCTTGACCAAGCTGTTGTCGTCCGCCGCACCATCTTGCTCCCGCTCCTCCACTGAAGAGCCATCCGAGTTCACAACCGTGGCCAACTCATCAGCCTCAATCTCCTCGGCGGTCTGCTCATGACTCTTAATCTTTTGCAGGGTGCCTTCCTCGCGGAGCTCTGAAAGAAAACCAGAATGCAAGACACCGCCATTGCCGAGCTCAACCAAATACTTGGTCTTGGGCTCGCAGAGCGCGACATGGTGGGTGACCAAGATCCTCGTCCTGCCAACAGCCAACTCTCCGCTGAGGCAGTTCTCAAGAATGTGGCGTCCGACGTGTGCATCGACGGCACTGAAGATATCGTCCAGGACCAGGATCCCAGCTCTGGAGTAGACAGCCCTGGCAAGAGTAACACGCCACTTCTGGCCACCGCTGAGGTTGATGCCATTGGCGCCAATCTCGGTGTTCTCACCGTCGTTGAGCATCTCCAGGTCCTTCTTCAAGGCACAAACGCCAACGGTCTGGTTGTAGCGCTCCTCGTCGTACGGCAGCCCAAACAAGATGTTGTCCCTGATGCTGGCGTTTTCAATCCATGGGATTTGCGCAACGTATGCAATCGCGTCAGGGATAATCCAGTTGTCCTTGTTCGCCTTGTCGTCGTGTCGTGCGGACAGCGGCGGCGCCCTCGGGACGTACAGAGTGCCTCCCAAAAGATCCACTTCACCCAAGATGGCGGCCAACATCAGTGTCTTGCCCGTGCCCGTCTTGCCGGAAATGACGGACAGCTCGCCCTTGGGAAACGTGACATTGACGTTGCGGAGGACAAACCTCTCTGCCTCGTCAATCTCCTCGTCCGCCGGCCAAGCGATGGAGGCATTGTCAAAGGATACTTCATCCGAGTCCTTCGAGATCTTTTCCACCTCCGGAGAGTTGAGGTATTGTTCGATACGCTTGATGGAGACCCAGGCATCCAGAAGATCCGTCGTGAGCTCCGGAACCACAGATAAAGTCATCTCGAGCGCCTTGAAGACGCCAAGACTGACGAATGCCACAGATGGTGCCAGCGATCCGGTGATCGCAGCATAGACAGCGAGGGAAATGGCTGACAACAGGATGGGGCTCGTTATCCAGCAAGCAATCAGCACCGTGTCGTTCATGAAAACGGTCCAAACGGCGCCAAGCTCCCGCTCACGGACGTCGCCGACCTTCTTCTCCCACTCGGGTTCCAGGGCGGAGAACTTGATCTGGCGGATGCCCTGCAGCGCCTCGTTGACAACCTCCATCTTCTCGTCTCGGACCTTCATCAGCCGATCCTGTGCGTCCGAGTATTTCTTGGAGAAGTAGATGTTGACCGGCATGATGGCGAGCATGGCCGAAAAGCCGGCCAGAAGCGGTTTCCAGCCCAGGAGATTGAGCAGGAAGGCGAGCGAGACGATGAGTTTGAACAGACTGCCCGGGAACAAGTTCTGGAAGGCGCAGAAGTCGGATACTCGTTTGCCGTCAACCCCGATCAGGTTGACTGTGCTCTGCTTGCTCTTCTTGAGCTCGTCCGAATCCTCCTCTTCGGCCTCTGTCTCCGGCCGGTCCGGGGCGGTTGAAGCTCCTGCCGGGCCGGCAAGTGTGGGCTCCGCAGACTCGGTCTCTTCGGCCTTCTTCTTGGACTTCCCAGCGCCCTTGACGTCCTTCCTCCGCATCGACTTTTCGAAGATGAGAGCGGACAGCTGAGCACGGACGGGAATGTGGAGCTCGGCATAGGAAAGCCACCAGACGTAGGCCTCAACCCATGACTGTGCAATGATGGCGACACCGAGCCAGACAACCCACATCCAGGCCTCGATTCCCTCCTTGCTGCCGGGTTGGCGACTCTCAAGGAACCGCAGGAGCTGCAGAATGACCCACTGCGGAGCAAAGTTCAGAATGGACGCACAGAGCGTTATGAACCACTGCACGGCAAGCGGTTTCTTGTGAGCCAAGGCAAGGGCCAGCCAGAGCCGCTTCCCGCCAGTCTCCTGCGCCTTCCAGTTGGCAGACACAGCGGCAGCGCGAGTGAACTGGTCCATGCGGGTGAGGTCGGCCAGGTCCAGATCCCTCTTTTTCGCCGCAAGGTTGAGGAGATTAGATGGCCAGCTGAAAGTGAAGCGGCCAAAGGCCGAGGCAGTGTACATGCGATCCACCAGCTCGCCTTGGAAGAACACGTCGGGCCTTCTGGGGATGCAGAGAGACGAGACGGCGAGACACACGCTGAAGACCAGCTCGACCACGCGGAGGGCAAAAGCGGCGGGCGCGGAGCGCAGCAGGGGCTGGGCAATCTCGCTGCCCTGGGCGAGGAGGATGCCGGCAAGGACTGTGGCTGACAGGAAGGTGTAGATGCCGAGACTGTAGGAATGTACCGAGCTCCTACTCGCAGCTATCGCCACAGCCTGGAACAGCAATAGACCCTGGCCGTCGCGTTAGTATTTTGGCCAGTTTGGGACATCATGATGGTGTCTGGGCTTACCCAAGCACCGGTGCTCAGGCTGTCTATCAACAGCCGCCCTTCTGCGCGTGGTGATATCACCAGCAATGCAATCGAGGTGGCGAGGCCGGCGGCCCCCGAAGCCAGGACGAGTGACTTCGGGAGCCTGGCCGAGTAGGCTTTCACCGACTCCGTCGTGGCCTTGCCGTCGCCATCTTCGTACGTGTCTTGCTTTGCATCTCGCTTGTTGAGACGGGTGACGATGCTGCCCAGCGCCGGGGCAGAGCAGAATCCGATTAGTGCGATGCCGGTTCCTACGGCTTTCAACATGGAACTTGAATTGGAAGAGGCGGCATCAAACGGCATTGTCAGCCCCGATGGGTGAAGATTTGTTTCCAGGTTGACGGCGAACAACAGGCTTTTGATATCCTGGAAGCAATGGTGTGGGGGTTCGGTGTTGCGGTGTTGCGGTGCTATCTCCGAGTGTACTGGCTTGGCGGCAGCGGGCGATCAGCGACCAGTGGCTCTCAGGGTTCAGTGGTCGCGACAAGACCTGCCGTTGCGGTTCCAAGATGCCTCCGGAAAAAATATAAGAAGCGGCGACGACTCTGGCCCACAGTTCAAAAGGTGTTGGTTTGGTGGAGCCGGTGGCTGTGAGAGACCATGGAACCAACGGAAAACCTGAGGACGGCGATGATGCAAAGCAACCACAACAGCCCCCAACAGTCATCGATTGAATGCTACATAACTCAAGGTCCTTAGGCAATCGCCAGTTTGCGGCCTGGAGGATAAGTAATGTGAGATAGAAACCGGCGGGGCCCTTCTGCGCTGCAAGCTCTGCATGTCCCGCCATTGTCGGTCGAGTTGACTCATGCGGTGAAGGATGGGCCGAAGTGGTGGGATCGCCCCCGGCGAGCCTGTAGTGAGACGGGTGACTGTGCTGTGTAAGTCGGACATCTGCTCTCTCCGATTCGCCAATGGGACCTTCTCTCTGGCGTCGCATGCAGCCGCCAGAATGGTGCTGCCCTGCGGGGCTCACGGGGTGCCGCTTTCCCTCTATCATCGCGCGGTTTGAACACCTTCCACATTCAGCAACCGGCACTTGCAGGGAATAGTATCTGAGACCTTCGTAATCTTTGTCATTGTGGAGAGTTTCGAGAAAAACTCTGCTCATGGAAGGGGATCCTGAATTGGCCCTCAAGATCCATAAAGGTTACACCGTGCAAGAGGAAAGTCAATTTCCGAGCGGTGTGCTTAGCAATCCATCCGGCATGATGCACGCCGGAAAACGGCCCCGGTCCCGGCCGGGGCTGGGCGCCGTGCCCCATCCACACCACTCTCCGGTCTTGGCAGAACAGCCTGGAACTCGGGGCCTTGATCAAGAAGAATCAACAACAGCAACAACGAAAAACAGGCAATGCACCTCTGTCAATCCCACCCACTCTCTAAAGTCCCCTCCCCCCCCTTTCGAGGTGTTTCGGAGACAGCTGCAGAACCAGCCCTCGGGCAGTGCCCGCCAATGTGGATGGCTCGCACCGCCAACAAGGTGATGTCTCGCATCAAGATGACTCTCACCCGACACAGTTTCCTCATACTCAACAACGTCGTGAGTCGAAATGCGCCGTCTCGCAACGCAGGCGGTGCAGGCCGGTGGCGAGTTGAGAGCGGTCAAAATCGGATCTGGAGTGAGTCAGTGCGAGATGTTGAAACCTTGCAGCAGTAGTACGTGTCGGGAGTCTTCGATAGCTTGATGTTTGCGAGATC
>Ga0247823_10003612_pt1 | contig 12483 bp, 13 predicted proteins | sample 13C_PalmiticAcid_2_FD_192426 | JGI IMG/M metagenome (GOLD analysis project Ga0247823, IMG submission 192426) | Soil microbial communities from agricultural site in Penn Yan, New York, United States - 13C_PalmiticAcid_Day30 | ecosystem: Environmental > Terrestrial > Soil > Agricultural land...
ACCCCGAAGGGCGCCTTTATTATATTCGTCTTTTGAACGACTAGAACGACTTACCAGCCGCCGCGTGAGTTGCCACGACGATCGCCGAACCCGCCACCGCCGCGATTGTCGCGTGGAGCTTGTGGTTTTGCTTCAGTCACGTTCATTGCGCGACCTTCCCAATCTTGACCGTTGAGCTTTTCGATTGCTGCGTTTGCTTCAGAATCGCTCGACATTTCAACAAAGCCGAAGCCTTTGCTGCGACCGCTGTCGCGGTCCATGATGATCTTAGCTGATTCAACAGTCCCGAATGCCGAGAATGTCTCTGCCAAGATTTGATCCGTCGCCGAATACGGAAGATTGCCGACGTAAAGTTTCTTACCCATGTTTTGCCTCCAGAGGCTGGGAGCCGCTTCAGAGGATATGGGCACTACGCCTGTAGACTCGAAAGGAGCGATATTGATAGGCACAGTCTAACAGCCTAGACCAGCGAAAGATATAAACAAAAAAGAACGAGCGAAAACACGACGAGACGATGATCGCGTAGGCTTCTTCAGAGTACTCGTAAGTATCGCCAGCTATAGAGGAATACTGAGAACTTCAGCCTCAGCCTTCGGTCAATTGTAACAAAACCCTGAGAATCGGACTTTGATGATATTCTAGTATTTTGCCTGTCTTCTATCTGCCTGATCCAAGGAGATCGTTTTGAGTAAAGTACTACGCATTGGCAACCTCGCCCCGTCCACAACTGCGCCTCGACTCAGGGAAATCTGCACTGAGTTCGGCCAAGTTTCAGAAGTAAAAATCGCCGAATCACCATTCTCTGGTCAAAGCCGGGGTTTCGGATTTGTCGAGATGAGCTCGCTCGCTGAAGCGACTGCATGCCTTTCAGGATTAAACGAACAAGAACGTGATGGCCGCAAACTCGCTGTTTCCGAAGGGCCTTCAGGACAGTTTAAGAAGCGCGCTGCTCGGAAGGCTCGATGAATATCCGACCGAACCCTTGTAAGAATCTGAATCACGGTCGCAGCAACGTTTCGATCGGATTTTGTCCCGAATGCGGAGAACGTTTCGATTCAAAGAAATCATTGATGTGCAACACTCAGAAGCACATGGACTATCGCAAACAGCGTTTTGTCTTCTGCATCGATTGCGGCGGGAAACTCGCCGGAATTAAATAAGAACAGTCAGCGTTTGAGTTTCAGTTCAGTTTTCAGTCTTGAAACTGTAACCGAACTGAAACTCCAAACCGAAACTCCCAACTGTCTTAGAGCTCCGTCGCCTTTTTCACCTCAACCGCTCCCTCTGCTGGAGCGATTGTTTTCAACTGCGGTGCTACTTCTTTTGCATTTGAGTAGACGAGGATCTTCATTTTCTCTGGTGTGATGTACTTCTTAATCGCGTCGTTCACATCTGAGCGCGAAAGATCGTCGACATTGTCGAGATAGTCGCTGAGGTAATCGTCAGGGATTCCGTAGAGGCGGAGAACCATGAGATTGAATGCGAGCTTGTCGGCACTTTCGATCGACGCCGGGAAAATACCTTTCAAGTAGCCCTTCGCACGGCTGACGTCTTGATCAGTGACGCCATTTGTTTTGAACGCTTCGAGAACTTTCAAGGTTTCAGCAACGGCTTGCCCAACGCTTGCGTTCTTCGTGAACGTCTCAACCGTGAATGGCCCGCGATCTCGACGTGCATCGAATGATGAGCCGATCGAGTACGTTAGACCGAGGTCCTTGCGAAGGCGATCATTCAAACGACTTGCGAAAGCTCCGCCGAGAATCGTGTTCGCCAAACGAAGTTTCAAGAAGTCCGGGCTATTGCGCGCAATACCGATGTGACCAAAACGAATCTGGGCCTGAACGAGATCTGGCTTATCAAGCAAACGAATTTGAACACTCGTCGGCTCTGTCACCTTCGGCATTTCTTGCTGAGTCACTTCACGATTTTCCCACGCACCAAATCCGCTCTCGATGCTCGCCTTCATCTCCGGAGTGAACTTTCCAACGACAGCGAGAACCGAATTATTTGGCCGATAGAAGCGAAGATACTGACGGATCAGATTACGTTTCGAAAGAGACTTCACTGCTTTCGCAGATCCCGTCACTGGACGGCCGTAGGGATGAGCTCCGAAAAGGTATTCGCTGAACGCGAGATCAGCATAGAGATCGGGGTTATCGACCCGACGCTGAATACTTGCAAGCATCTGCTTACGAACGCGCTCGATTTCAGCATCCGAGAAGCTTGGCTCGGTGGCGATTTCGATGATGTTTTTCAAAAGCGTATCCGCTTGAGAAGAGATCGCACTCGCTGAAACCAACGAATAGTCATAAGACGACGTCGCTGAGAAATCAGCGCCCATCACGCCCAAATCACGAGCGATCTGTTGCGCTGATCGCTTCGAAGTTCCTTTGTCGAGCATTTCGGCGATGAATGCGCTCAAGCCTTCTTGTCCTTCTGGATCAGCAGCTGCACCCGTTTTTACGAGAAGGGAGAAGCTGATATATGGAAGACTTTCATCAGGGACATAAAGGATACGAAGGCCGTTACCGAGAGCCTTTTCTTCAAAACCGCGCAAGAGAGTGCTTCTGCTCTTCTTGATAACGACAGTGCCCGCTTGCTTCGTTGGTTTAGCCGGCGCTTCGCCGGCTGCCGTTGGAGCCGAAGGTGATGAACCACTCGATGCGCAGCCTGCGATGAGAACCGATGCCAATAACCAATTGAAAACTTTCGACGACATCTCAATTCTCCTTCTTCGGCTGAAGAACGACGAGAGTGCTCCGCTCTGGAGTCAAAAATTCTGCCGCTGCTTTGCGAATCTGCTGTGGTGTGATCTTGTTGTAACGTTCGAGATCCTTGAAAAGGACTTCGTAGTCTCCGTAGAGGATTTCATTGATCGCCAACGCCTCGGCCTTGCCGTGCACTGTCGTCAAACCATCGACGTAGCTCTTCATGACTTGGTTTTTCGCCTTTTGAAGTTCTTCATCAGACACAAGAAGGTTTCGTGGGCGCCACATTTCGCCGTAAACAGCGCGCTGTGCTTGATAGAAACCAACATTTGGCTTCATCGTGACATAGATTTGGAACATTCCCGCATCTTGCATTGTCAGATTGTATGCGCTGGCAGAACTCGCGATTTGCTCTTTGTAGACAAGACGCTGATGCAGGCGGCTCGAGTCTCCGTTACCCAAAATATTCGCCAAAAGATCGAGGGCGTAGGCTTCGTCCGTTCCAGCTTTCGGAGCTTGGTACGAAACTACGAACTGCGTCGTTTGAACATCGCGCTTCAAGTATGCCGAACGAGTTCCTGCTTGAGCTGGCTCTTTCGGACGCGGTTTTTGCGGAAGCGGCTGCGCCTTGATGCTGCCATAATACTTCTCGATCAAACGCTTCGCATCTTTGGTCTTAAAGTCACCGGCAACGACGATGACGGCATTGTTTGGTGCATAGAACGTGCGATGGAAGTCTTGAGCGATTTTCTCTGTAACGTTGTCGAGGTCTTTCATCGAGCCGATGACTGGCCAACGATAAGGGTGAACACGGAATGCCGTCGCAAAAAGCGCTTCACGCAAAATTCCACTCGGATTGTTGTCCACACGGAAGCGACGTTCTTCTTTAACGACCTCACGCTCAGCTTTCAAAACCGAGTCACTGATCTTCAAGTTCTCCATGCGGTCACTTTCGATATCGATGACGAGCTCAAGTTTTGAACTCGGCAGATTCTCGTAGTAGCCGGTGTAATCAGTTGTCGTGAACGCGTTGTTGGTGGCGCCGTTTGCTTGCAAGATCAGATCGAATTGATCTGAAGAGTAGCGCTTCGCCCCTCGGAACATCATGTGCTCGAACAAGTGTGCGATACCCGTCAGACCCGGTGTTTCGTCTTTTGAACCGACGCGAAACCACGTCTGATAGCTGATCAAAGGAACGGTGTGATCTTCGTGCAAGACGACCGTCAAACCATTCGGAAGCTTGAACTTCTCGACTTTAAATTTAATCTGCGACCCGATGTCTTCAGGCGGCGGCGCCGTTTGCGCAAGACCGGTCGACGAAACAAGCACGATGACTATCGCGCGAAGCAATAAACGCATGAGCAGACCCCTTCCAATGGGAATTCATTGAAAAGTGTCGCGCGAGCTGGCCTTTAGCACAAGGATGTTTATTGCAGGTTACTGCACTAGAAACTGATTGAAGTAGATGTCCTTAATGACACCCGAGTTCATAGATCGGTTCAACGCAACCGCAATCTGATCTTTCAAGAAAAGCTTGCCTTGAATACTCTCGACGTCGTCGAAAGTCTTTCGGTTCAAAATACGAACTATCTCGTCGCGGGCGGCTGGACTATTGCGAACGATTTCTTCGAACCCTTCTTTATCCAACATCTCGAAAGTCATCTCGACTTTGATCAAGCGGCTCGGCGAGCCTTCGAGATTCACCAGGAACCCAGGCATCGTGTACATAACGGCTTCTGGAGTTTTGCCTTCGGTGCGTTGCGCCTCGAGCTCAGCAATGGCGGCTGGCTCACGGAGCGTCGGCGGATGATCGCCCAAAGTCGCTTTATAAACCAGAAACGCGCCTCCACCGACAACGGAGAGATTGAGTGCCGCGAGAATCGGCATCATCAAAGCGCCCATCTTGCCCGATTTTGGTTTATCTTCGCTCTGACTTGCGTCTGCGGACATTCTTGCTCCCCGGCCCTAGGTCTGATTTCTTATCGGTCTCAGAGCGCATTGCTTGATGGATTTTGAGGTTTTTATTTCCCCGTTTTCGCCTCATAATTATTCAAGTCTGCCCATCTTGATTTGATTGGCGTTTGTAACGACGTGGCGGAGCTCGTTTATGTGGACGACAGTAAGAGATTCTAAAAAAATGTTGATGAAGTTGACGCTGATTCCAGTGCTCGCGATGAGTTCATCGATCGCATTTGCGGATGATGCTCCTGCAAAACCGGATGCGGCGTCTCAGATCGACACGGTTCCAGCAGGCCTGGTGCAACTTCCGCCGAACTCTCGCTACTATTCGCCGTTCGCTTTCGTAGTAAATAAATCTGCACGCACCCTCGCTGTATGGCACCAAACCGGAAAAGGCCTCACACGCGTCGCCGAATTCCCTGCGGATCTCGGAGCTGGATCTGGCGACAAGAAATTCGAGGGCGACAAGAAAACTCCAGAAGGCATCTACTTCCTTCTCGAGATGCTCGAAGGCAACAAAATCGATTTCAAGCTCTATGGTAAACGCGCCTTCACCACCGACTATCCAAACTATTTCGACCGTCGTGAAGGCAAAACCGGCTCAGGCATTTGGCTCCACTCGGTTCCAGACAATGTTCCACTGACACGCGGATCGCGCGGCTGTGTCGTCGTTCGTAATGACGTCATCGTCGGTCTCGATCAATACATCCGACTCGGCCGCACGCCGATTCTGATTCAAAACTCGACTGAAACTTTGACTCCGCCGCAAGCCACCAAGCTGAATGCCGAACTCGCTACGTGGTTGAATAACTGGAAGTCTGCCTGGGAAGCGAAGAACATCGACGCCTACATTTCGGCTTACGGTGATGAGTTCCACTCGATGGACATGAACATGAATCGCGAGCAATGGAAGACCTATAAAACGAATTTGAACTCACAGTACAAGACCATCACCGTTCGCCTTTCAAAACCGGCGATTCTCGCCGATCGCGATCGCGTGATCGTGCGCTTTCTGCAAGAATACACATCTGATCAACACGCTGACTTCGGTGAAAAGGTTCTGTTCGTGAAGCGAACCGGTGATCAATTTAAGATCGTCGGCGAACAATGGAAGCGCGAAACGAGTAAAATCGCTCGCGAAGAAATCGAAGCAACGACCGACAGCACCACATCCACTCGTGCAAGCACCGACAGCACACAAACTCACGCGTCGACAGCAGAGTCTAAAAACTGATTCACGACAGAATCTAGGAATAAAAAAAGGCGGCTCACCAGCCGCCTTTTTTTATTTACATTTCTATCCCTCGTGGAAGGGTGCGAGAGCCACCGAAGGGCTCTCGCGTGACGCCAGAGGCGGCACAAACACATTATTCCTCAGTCGAAGCTTGGCCGAGAGTCACTTTCTCGACGTTTGAAGACAAATCAGGAAGTGAATCGAGGTGTTTCTTCGCGTCTTCTTTCGAAAGTTTTCCGCGGCTGACATGCCATTCGAAAAGGCGTTTGTCGTACTTCAATTTTTCAACTTCTTTGCTCAATGACATGCGTTTCCCCTCTTAGTTCCAGTACTGCGGATCTTTTTTATCTTTATCTTTGTCGTCGTTGTTTACCACGAGCCTCAAGCCACGTCCACGACGCCCCGATGCCTTGCGCCACTTGCTCTGCTGGAAGAACGTAAAGGTCTTCAAAAAGATGAAGCCCGCAACCAAGCCACCCAAGTGCGCCAGGTTAGCGACATCACCGCCACCAATTCCATTATTGAGCAAAGTGACGACCTCGACAGCACCGAGAATCATGACGAAGTACTTCGCCCGCATCGGGAAAAGCATCATGAAGTACACGATTCTCTCACCGAAAATCATGCCGTAAGCCAGCATGAGTCCGAAGATCGCGCCCGACGCACCGATCACCGGCACCGTCCAAACAGCTGTCGGATTGAAGATCAAACCATGCACAAGAACGACGAGAACATAGAGAACAGCTGCGCCGATTCCGCTCGCTGCGTAATAGAGCGCGAAGAACTTCGAGCCCCAGCGCTGCTCAAGTTCGCCACCCAGCCACCAAAGCAGCAGCATATTGAACAAGATATGCATAGGGTTGGCAGAGTGGAGGAACATATAGGTCACGAATTCCCAAACGAAGTAATTCGCGATCACATTGTTCGGAACCAGTCCCAACACGTAAGTGATGATCTGATCTTTCAAAAAGATCTTTTCGATAATCAGCTGCACGACGAGCCAGATTGAAACATTGGCGATCAGTAACGCCTTCACGACCGGAGTCATCGGCGCCATCATGCTGAAGTTCATCTGCGGCCCTTGGCCTCCGCCTCTGTAACCCATCAGCCATGCCCCTTTTCACTGAGTTCGATCAAAACGCCACCTGTCGATTTCGGATGAATGAAAGCGACTCTGCAGCCATGCGCGCCGGCCTTTGGCGTTTCATTGATCATCTGTACGCCTTGGCTTTTGAGCTTTTCGACGATCGCGTCGATGCCCTTCACTCGAAGACAGATGTGATGAATGCCAGGGCCACGCTTATCGAGAAATTTTCTAATAGGACTATCATCAGCCGTTGGTTCAAGAAGTTCGAGGTTCGCGCGATTTCCGAGGCGTAAAAATCCTGTCTTCACACGCTCTGACGGAACGTCTTCGACTTCCGGCGCACCGAAACCCAGTTTTTTATAAAACTGAGATCCCTCTTCGAGGGTTTCGACAGCGATGCCGATATGGTCCAACTCAAACTCAAATCCGAGATTCTGCAAAATTCCGATATCCTTGATTATTTCGTGCCGAAATAGGGTAACAAACGATCGAATGTCTGCTCAAGAGTTTCAACCACGACCTTGGTTTCAGCGATCAATGGAAAGAAATTGGTGTCGCCATTCCAGCGTGGGACAACATGGTAATGAAGATGCTCTGGAATCCCAGCGCCGGCCGCCGAACCTAGATTAAGACCGACGTTAAAGCCTGCAGGCTTGTATTCCTCGCTCAAAGCCGCCACCGCACGCCTGACGGTCGCCGTCACAGCGTTGAGTTCGGTTTCATCAAGCGAAAGCAGATCGCCGCAATGACGCGTCGGCAACACCAGTAGATGGCCCGAATTGTAGGGATACTTGTTCATGACGACCATCGCATGCGCGTCACGATAAAGAAGCAGACTCTCAGAACCTAGCCCCCTCTCTTTCGCGGCACAGAAAACACAGCCATTCGGACGATCAATTTTATGGACGTACTTTAGGCGGTCAGGCTTGAACAAGACCGCCCGTTGTTGAGGCCAATCCTGTTTCTTACGCTTCGGTGCCTTCGTCTTAGGACGACTCGAGCGCCCACTTCCACCTTTTGCTGCCTTCTTACCAGAGTCTCTTCTCGCCATATGGCAATCGCAACCCATCAACGAGAAAAAGGCCAGAGAAAAGGCCAAAGAAAGAATCAGAACCGAGAGACGAAGAACGCAAGCCTGCTCAAATCTTTGACAGCCAAAACATCCTGGAAAGCATTTGGCCTTTGAGACATTCAGGCACCTGAAGTGCATATCTCATCTCTGCATTGTTTCTACGGGGTGAGATCATGAAATCGCTTTTGTTTTCGACTTTAATTCTTTTTGCTCTTGCAGGCTCGGCACACGCTTGCCCAGAAACAACATCGTTCGACTCTGGAAATCTCGTTGGTATCTGCCTCGATCATCAAGGCGGAGCCTATGTAAGATCTGGTGAACATCTTGAACTCCTGAGATGCGCCAATACGAAATGCGCATTCGCCACAGCCGAAATCAAAACTGAAAATTATCGCGGAACCGTCATTGAAACAGGGATCGGCATCGATCTCGTCGAACTCATGCGCCCTATCATGTCTGGGAGTAGTGCGAAGGGGCCAGGCCCGCTCGTCTTTTCATTTCCAGAAGTCGCGCTCGTCTGTTCAGCACCACTCGCTCAAGAAGACTTCGATCACCTGCAGATCGAAAGACGCCTTGAAGACTTCCTGAAATAAAAAAAGGGACGCTTGCGCGTCCCTTTCAAGATTCAAACTGTTAACAGGCTTACTCGCCTTTGTTCTGATTCAAGCTCTTGAGCTGCTCTGCGAAGAGGTCGCCCATTGTCGTCTTCGAAGTCGAAGTCGCTTTCTTCACGTAATCTTCGACGTCTGCCTTAGATTCGCGGAGTTTTACGAGCTTCGCCGACAAACCGATCTTACGAGCGTCTTTGTCGATCGAGATGATCTCTGCACGAAGAGTTGCACCAACTGACGTCGCCTCTTCAGGCTTGTTGATACGCTCCATCGAGATTTCAGAGATATGGATCAAACCTTCGATATCAGCTTCGAGCTCAACGAAGACACCGAAATCAGCCAACTTCACGACCTTAACGTCATGCTGTGTACCGATTTTGTATTTGTCGTCGATGTGTGCCCAAGGATCTGCCTCGAGTTGTTTCAGACCGAGCGAGAAGCGTTCGTTCTCGATGTCGACTCCGAGAACAACCGCGCGGACTTTCTGTCCTTTCGCGAACATCTCTGAAGGATGGTTCACGCGCTTTGTCCAAGAGAAGTCAGAGATGTGAACGAGACCGTCGATGCCTTCTTCGATGCCAACGAAGATACCGAAGTCAGTGATCGATTTAACTTCGCCCTCAATGATTGTACCTGGAAGGTAGTTTTCTTTGAGTTCAACCCATGGGTTCGGCTGAAGCTGCTTCATACCGAGGCTGATGCGGCGGTTCGCGCCGTCAACTTCGAGAACAACCACATCGACTTCGTCACCAACATTGATGATTTGCGAAGGATGTTTCACGCGCTTCGTCCACGACATTTCTGAAACGTGGATGAGGCCTTCAACGCCTTCAGCGAGCTCAACGAACGCACCGTAATCAGCAAGCGATACGATTTTGCCTTTGAGCTTTGTTCCTGGAGGGAATCCAGCTTTTGCTGTCTCCCAAGGATCTGCCTGAAGTTGTTTGAGACCCAGAGATACACGCTCGCGTTCTGTGTCGTACTTCAAAACTTGAACTTTGATTTCGTCGCCGATGTTCAGGATTTCCGAAGGGTGCTTTACGCGGCCCCACGACATATCCGTGATGTGAAGGAGACCGTCCATACCGCCGAGATCGATGAACGCACCGTAATCGGTGATGTTCTTCACGATACCCGTAACGATTGAACCTTCCTTCATTGCATCGAGAGTTTGCGAACGAAGATTTTCGCGCTCTTCTTCGAGAAGTGCACGGCGGGAAAGAACGATGTTTCCACGCTTCTTGTTGAACTTGATGACTTTGAATTTGTACTTCTTGCCGATGTAGATATCCATGTTGCGAACTGGGCGCAGGTCGATTTGTGAACCTGGCAAGAACGCTTTCACGCCGATATCGACAGACAATCCGCCTTTAACTTTGGCGATGATCGTACCTTCGATAAGCTCTTCGTTTTCTGCGGCACGAGAGATGTCGTTCCACGCACGAAGCATATCTGCTTTGTCTTTAGAGAGAACAACCATACCGTTCTCGTTTTCAACGCGATCGATATAGACTTCGACTACATCACCAGGCTTTACGCTGCGTTGACCTTCGACCATACGGAATTCGTTGATCGGAATGAGGCCTTCAGACTTGTAGTTGATGTCGACGAGAACGTAATCGCTCTGCACTTCGACGACGGTTCCTTGAACGACGTCTCCAACTTTAAAGTCTTTTTCTTTCACCGATGCTTCGAACATTTGGTCGAAATCACCAGCGGTCTTTTTCGTGCCGTCTGCATCATCGAGCAGGGCCATGATTTTTGCGTGCTCTTGTTGAGCCTTAGTGAGATTGGTCTTTGTCATAAATGGTTATTTGTTTCCTCCTTTGAGATGCCCGGGATAAACCCCGCCATCTTTGTGTCCACGTCATTTTCCAAACGACCGATCAAGCAGACCATTTTGCTCTGGGAGTTTTTCGACGATGTGGAGTGGTAGTTATGAAGGCGAAGCCCCAGTGATGTCAAAGGCTTAGTGGCCACTGTACGGGAATCCGGGTAGAGCGGTGAACCCTTGTACTTGGATCCCGGAATATTAGTGGGAGAACCGGTGGTGTTGGCGGACCATCGCCTCAATGGCGTCGACCACCTCTGCCAAAGAAAGCTCTGTGGTATCCAGGACATGGGCGTCTGTTGCTGCCTCCATAGGAGCGGCCTTACGAGCGGCATCCTGGGCATCCCTAACCTTTTGCTCTGTAATAAGGTGGTCGACTTCCCGACCCTCTTCTTTCGCGCGACGAGCGGCTCTATCCTCAGCTCTCGCAGTCAGGAAAATCTTCACGTCGGCATCAGGGAAAACCACGGTTCCGCAGTCACGGCCCTCAGCAATCAGGCCCGAAATGCCCTGCGCGCATTGGCGCTGCGCATCCAGTAACGCTGATCGAACCTTCGGAAAAGAGCTGATTTTAGAGGCGAGACTTCCCACTCTTTCGCGGGAAACTTCGTCACTGACATTCTGCCCATCAAGGTAGACGCATGTCTGTTCGGAAGTCATGCGCACTGACCACATCGGGCTTTGCGCAATTTTCACAAGTTCAGATTCCTTCGTAAGATCGACACCCTTCGCGTCTGCAACGTAAGCAAGCCCACGATAGAATGCGCCCGTAGAAACCCAGCTCCAGCCAAAACGGCGGGCGAGTTCTCGGCTCACGGAAGACTTTCCGCTCGCTGCTGGGCCATCGATAGTTACTATGAATCCGTTAGTCATGTTTGTTCCCGGACTATTTCCACCTTGAATCGAACCGCTCGTCAACCTTAGACTGACCCGTCTTTGGGAGTGTGAATGTCGAGCCGTGTGGGCATATGGGTTGGAGAAACGTTCGCGGAGACCCACGCCCTCAATCAAAAAGGTCAGGTCGTCCTTAACGACCGTTGGTTTCAATCCAAAAAAACTTTGTTCGATGGCTTAAAAGCAGCCATTGAAGCGACGAAATCAGCTGATGGCGAAGTCTTTTTAGTCAGCAGTCGCGGAGAATCTCTTGTCGAAAGACGACGAGGCAGCACGCCGACGGTTTTGACCACGGCGGGCTTCGAAACCTCTCTGATGATCGAAGAGCGCGGGCCACAACGGCCGACACTTCGTACATCGCGCCCTTCTTCCGTGATTTCTGCTGATCGACTTTTTGGCATCAGCGAAAGCATCGACGCTTCAGGCGCTGTCGAAAAACCGCTCAAAACTGAAGAACTCGAATTTTTGAAAGCGAAACTCGAACTTTTGAAGTCGCGTGAAATCGCGATTCGCTTTATGCACTCAGAAAAAAATCCAGTGCATGAAAAACAGGCTGCAGAGTTTTTCCGCAATCTCGGTTTCAAAGTCTTCACTCAGCACGAACATTCACGACCCGTACAGCGCGCATACATTGAACACATCATGCACGAAGAACTGGATGCTTTGAAAAAAGCGGCGGCGGAAGCTTTTCCGGGTTGGAGCATCCGACTTTGGAGTGACAGTGGTATTTTGACCGAGTGGACGACCTACGCATCGGCTCTCGGCGGAAAATCGAAAGCACTTTCGCGCTCGATCGCAAAAACAGGCTCTGTTGCTTTCTTTGGACTCGAAGAGTTTTCGCTCTTTAAGGGCAATGGTGGCGCGCAAGTTCTTCCGGTTCAGCCGACGTGTCAGATTGGAAACTCGGCATTGCCGTTTCCATCGTGGACAGACATCGACCGCGGCTATGAGCCGGGCCCAATGCTCCTTGGAAAATCACATCAACTCAGTCTTCTTGATGTTCTTTTTGTTCAAAAAAATCTCGCCTCTGGCATCGAAGGATTCTCAGATCGAATTCAAGAGCGCAGTCAACCGCGGATTCTTGAAG
>Ga0247823_10003613_pt1 | contig 12482 bp, 5 predicted proteins | sample 13C_PalmiticAcid_2_FD_192426 | JGI IMG/M metagenome (GOLD analysis project Ga0247823, IMG submission 192426) | Soil microbial communities from agricultural site in Penn Yan, New York, United States - 13C_PalmiticAcid_Day30 | ecosystem: Environmental > Terrestrial > Soil > Agricultural land...
TGAACCGCATGGACGCGCTTCTGTCCCCAGCGTGGTCCGGCGTCCTGCCAGCCGATCCCCATATCCTCCATCACCGCATCGAGCGCGCCGTGCCAGTTGTTGTCGGGCAGCGTCCGGTCGGCGCTTCTGGTGATCCCGGTGACGACCAGCAATTCTTCGGCGCGCGTCATCGCGACATAGAGCAGCCGCCAATGCTCCTCCAGCTCGGCGCGCTGTTTGGCGTCATGCGCGTCGGCGACCTTGCCGTGGCGCTCTTCCTTGCCGAGCGCGAAGGCAGGCAATTTGTCCCATCCGTTCAGCGACAGGTCGAATTGCAACCGCTTCGACGCCGGGTCGTCGGTCGCGTCGGCAAGGATGACGATCGGCGCCTGCAGCCCCTTCGACCCGTGCACCGTCATGACGCGCACGACGTCGCTGCGCGCCTCGGTCTGGCGCTTGATGTCGGCGGTACTCGCGTCGATCCGGGTCAGGAAACCGAGCAGCGACGGCACCTCAAGTTGCTCGAAAGCCAGCGCCTGCGCGAGCAGTTCGTCGATCGGGTCGCGCGCCTCGCGGCCCAGCCGCGTGTAGAGCTTGCGCCGCCCGTCGATCGGCCCCGACAGGATCGTATCGAGGAAGCGGAAGGGCGTGGTGAAATCGGCCATGCCGAGCAGGTCGCGCAGCGCCGCCATGGTCTCTGCCGGAGCCGCATCCTCGCGGTCGCGCAAGGCCGCCCACAGCGAAGACGTCCGCCCATGCGCAAAGGTGAACAGCGCCTCCTGCGTCCAGCCGAACAAGGGCGAGACGAGCAGCGCCGACAGGTTGAGATCGTCGAGCGGCTGCACCGCAAAGCGCATCGCCGCGAGCAGATCCTGCACGGCGAGCGGCTGGGTCAGCGCGAAGCGATCGACGCCCGCCACCGGCACATGGCGCGATTGCAGCCGCGCAACAATCCGCGCCGCCAGATCGCGGCGGCGGCGGACAAGGATCAGCACATCGCCGGGCGCCACGCTGCGCCCGTCCTTGCCGTTCGCGATCCAGTCCTGAACCTCGTCGGCGATCGCGCGCGACAGGCGCAGACTGGCGGGGTCGGTGGCGGCGCCCAGCCGGTCGGCAGGGAGCGCGCCCTCCCCGTCCTCGCCTTCCTCGATATCGACATCCTCGTCGGCCGCATCGATCGCCTTGCCGACCGGCAGCGGCTGCCACAGCTCGACCTGCCCCGGATGATCGCTCTTGAACGGCAGGTGCGGCGGCTCTTCGCTGTCGAGCCCCATCAGGTCGGTCGCGCCCGCCGCGATCCATGCATCGACCACATCGAGCACCGCCGGGCTCGACCGGTAATTGGTTACCAGATCGACGTCCTGAAACGGTCGCCCGCCTTCCGCTGCACGCGCGCCGAAACGCAGACGCGCCGCCTCGAACGCTGCGGGCTCGGTGCCCTGAAAACCAAAGATCGCCTGCTTGCGGTCGCCGACGGTAAACATCGTGCGGACCCGGTCGTCCTTCGCGCCCTCGCCGGCAAAAAATTCTTCGGCCAGCGACAGAATGATCGCCCATTGCCGGGCATTGGTATCCTGCGCCTCGTCGACCAATATATGGTCGGTGCGCTGGTCGAGCTTGAAACGCACCCAGTCACCGAAATCGCCGCGGCCGAGCAGATGCAGCGCGATGCCGATCAGATCGTCGAAATCGGCAAGCCCTGCCTCGCGCTTGGCCAGCGCATAGGCTTCGGCAAAGCGGCTGCCCAAATCCCACGCAGCGGTCAGATCGTCGGCCACCACCATCGCCGCGGCGGTCGCCACCAGCGCATCCACCGCCCCGACGATCCGCGTCGCCGCGCCGAGGGCATCGTGCATCTTGCCCGTTTCCTTGGCGAAGTCGGCGCGCAAATCGCCCGTGCCGGTGACGAAGCAACCACGCAACGCCGGCAGCATCACTCCCCGCGCCTCCGGTGCGGCGCGCAGCCATTCGCTCATCAGGTCGGCCCGGGCTTCTCCCGTCTTGCTTCCCCAGTTCCGCCCGCTTGCCGCGGCGGCCGCGATATCCGTATCGGCGATCGATCCGCGCTCGAGCGCCGCAACCTGCCACACCAGCGGATCGCCCTGCGGCAAACCCAGCGCGTCGCGAACATCGGCCGCCTTGGGCGAAATCCGCGGCTGGTCGGCGCCGCCGAAGCGCCCGGCGCAGCGCGCGAGAAACGCGATCGCGGCATCCTGCCCCATCCGCCGCGACAGCATCGCCGCGACGGCGCGCATCGCATCGCCATCGGCATCGCGCTGGCCGAGCAATTTCCCCAGCGCCTCGCGCCGCAAGGCGTTCGCCTCGCTGTCCTCGAGTGGCCGAAAACCGGGCAGGATTTTCGCTTCCAGCGGAAAGCTTGCGAGCAGGGTCTGGCAAAAGCTGTGGATCGTCTGGACGCGGATCGCGCCGCCGGCGCTGTCGATCACGGTGGCGAACAAGGACCGTGCACGGTCGATGATCCCCGGCATCTCCCAGTCGGCGCCAAGCGCGGCAAGGTCGAGCCGCAGATCACCGTCGTCCATCCGGACCCACAGCGCCAGCCGCTCGTGGATGCGGTGCGCCATTTCGGCCGCACCCGCCTTGGTGAAGGTGATGCAGAGAATCGCCTCCGGCGACACGCCGCCCAGCATCAGCCGTAGCACGCGCGCCGACAGCACCTGCGTCTTGCCCGTCCCGGCCGAGGCGCCGAGCCAGACATGGTCGTCCGGATACGCGGCTGCGCTCTGCCCGGGGTCCAGCGTCTTGAGCAATTTGTCGGGGTCGATCATGCATCGCCCCCCTCATGTCCATCGCCGCGCCCGAACCATTCGTCGCGGCGCATCAACTGGTCGAACTCGGTGTAACGCTTGCCGGCATCGCTCGGCACGAAGGGCGCCTGCCCGAGCAGGAAGCGCGCGCTGAGATCGGCAAGTGCTTCCGCCGCCCGCTCGATCGCCTGATCCGCGGTCTTCAAGGCCCGCGCGCTGCTATGCGTTGGCGCGATCTTGCCTTCCTCACCCTTGGCGCGGTCGCGCTTCAGGCTCCAATATTCGAGGCTCGCAACCTTCGCCGCGTCCAGCGCGTCGAACTGTCCCGCTTCGGCGAGCAGGCCGAGCAGGCCGAGCTGGTTATCGAGGCCGTCGGCGGCCGCCTTGCCCGACGGCGCCGCACCGCTCTTGTAATCGACGATCGCAAAGCGGCCATCGGCGAGCTGGTCGATCCGGTCGGCCTTGCCGTGCAGGCGGATGCCATCGACGACCATCGCGCCGCGAGCCTCGCTCGCCACCGGCCAGCGCTCGTCCCGCGCAGCCCACACACGCTCGGCCGCCCAGCGCAGCGACGGCATGATGCGCGGCAGCCAGAAGGCGCGCGCCAGCGCATCGAGCGCAGGGTCGGCGGCAAGCGCGGCCAGTTCCTTCTCCAGTGCGGCCTCGGTCGCCCCGGCGCGCTGCCAGTCTTCGAGCAATTGGTGCACCCGCGTGCCGAACCATCTCGCGTCGGGACCGACACTGAGCGGATCGAGCGCGCTCAGCCGCAATATCTTCGCCGCGTAAAAGGCGAAGGGGTCGCGCGCGAGCTGATCGACCCCGGTGACGCTGATCGCGTCGGGCCGCGCTTCGGCCGGCGGTGCAAAATCGGGCCGCCGCGCGGGCTCCGGGTCTCCTGCCGGCGCATCGAGCACGGCCGCCAGCGCAGCAACGGGCTGACGATCGATCGTCGCTTCGGGCAAGGCGCCCGCCAGCGCGCTGAGCCGCAACCAAAATCGCGATGCGACCGCAGGATCGCCGCCGCTGCGATTCGCGCGCGTGACCACGACCTTGCGCGCCGCAAGCGCGCCCGCGAAATCATGCGCCGCCATCCCCTGCTGCCGCTCGGGCGCCGCGAGGCCGAGAAGGCGGCGGATGCCGGGCGCAAGCCAGGGATCGGGGCTTACTGCCTGCGGCCAGCGCCCCTCATCAAGCCCGCCAAGGATCATCACATCGGCGCGTTGCAACCGCGCCTCGAGCAGCCCCCAGATGAAGAGGCGCGGATGCCCGCCATAAGGCGGCCGCACACTTTCCCCGCCGAGCAGATCGGCAAGCATGGCGGGGACGTCGGCGGGCGCCACCAGCGCCGGCCCGTCGCCCTTCGCCAACGCCCAGCGGTCGAACAGATCGGCGAGCTGACGCCCGGCCGGACCCGCCCACACCGCATCTCCCGTCAGCCAGCCGAGCCCCGCCTGCAACGCCGCGAGCAGCGTTGCAGGCGGCACCGCGGTCCCGGCGGTCAGCGGCGCCAGATGTGCACCCAGCCCCGCCGTCAGTTCGATCCACCAGTCTTGCAGCGCCGCCGCCGCACCATGGCCGCGCGCCTTGTCGTCGGCGGCCAGCAGCGCAAGGCGCGACGTGACGCCGTCCCAGCCCGGTGTCAAACCCGGCTCGCGCAAGAGCAGGTCGAGCCGGCGGAGCTGATCGAGCCAGGCCAGCCGCGCCTCGCCCTTGCGCACCAGCGGGTGGCTCAGCACCGTCAGCAACCGCACCGGATCGAAGCGCGCCGCGAGTTCGGCGAGGCCCAGCAGCAGTGTTCCCGGCGGCAGCTTGGCGAGCGGCCGCCCTGCGCTGTCGTCTACAGAGATCCCCCAACGCATCAGCGCGCTTGCGACGCGCTCGGCGAGCATGCGGTCGGGGGTGACCAGCGCGGCGGTGCGCCCAGGCGTCTCGACCGCCGCACGCATCATCAGCGCGATCCCCCGTGCCTCCTGCCCGTCATCGGCGAACACCGCCGCCGACAGCCCCGCCAGTTCAGCGGTCAGATCGGTCTCCTGCTGCCAGCGCGCCGTGTAGGCGGCGGGAGCGAAGAGCAGCGAGACGAAGCTCGCGCGCGCTTTGGGCCCGTCAAGGGCCGACGTGCCTTCCCACGCCTGCACTTCGCTGCGCGCTACGCTCATGCGCCCGAGCAGCAATTTCAGATGATATTGCGGATGCGTTTCGAGCGGCCGGTCTCCGCTATCGGGATCGGGTGCGACGGGGCCGAGCGCCGCCCACTCCTCCTCCGCCATGCCGAGGTCGAGGCCCGGAAGCACGACCATCCCGCGCTCCATGTCGGCGACGGTGCGCAGCAGCCGCGCGATTGCGGGCGCGGCGGTGGTGATCCCCGCCGCGACGACAAAGCGCGCCGGCGTTGCGGCGCGCCAGTTCATGCTGACCCGGTCAAGCAGGCGGTTACGCCGCGCCGCGCGGTCGATCACCCCGGCGCGCGCGAGCTCTGCGGGCCAATGCTCGACGAGCAGGCGCAGGCGCTGCCACGACGCCTGCCAATGCTGCGCCAGATCGCCCAGCACGGCCTCGATATCGCCGAGCCGCGCTGGCGCGATTTCCTCATAGTGGAGCTGGTCTATCACGCGCCCCAGCCCGTCGGCGAGCCGGAACGCCGCGGCACCGGTGATCGCTTCCTCGCCGGCTGGATTATGCTTCTCGATCAGCGCCGCGAGCATCAGCCGGCGCCGCAGCGGATCGATCGCCGGCGGCGGCGCCTCGCTTTCATCGATCGGGTCGAGCGCAAGGGCGACCGACTCGTCCAGATCGGCATCACCGATTACCGCCAGCCGCGGCATCAACAGCCCTTGTCCGCCCGCCCGCACGAAGGCCGCCTGCACGGCGCTGCGCGCGCGATTGCTCGGCAGCAGGATCAGCCCCTCGGCAAGGCCCAGCGCGCCGTCGGCGTGGCGAGCAATAATCCCCGCCGCGAGCGCGTCGGCGAAGGCCCGGTGGACCGGAATGGAAAAGACGGTCGGCTTTGCGTCAGCCATCCGTCAGCGCGGCTTCGGTCGGCGCGATCGCCGCAGGCGTGCCGACGTCGAACCACTGCCCCATGTGCGCCAGGCCATAAAGCCGCCCCGCCGCAATCGCGCGGTCCCACAATATGTTGGTCGAGAACGCGCCGTCTGGCGCGCCTTCGAGCAGGCGCCGCGAAACGAGCTGGATGCCGGTATAGACAAAGGGCGCGACCCGCGCCGGCTTGCGGCGCGACAGCTGGCCATTGGGATCCATATGGAAATCGCCCTTGCCGCCATGGCCCGCGGCGCTGGCTTGCCGGATCACAAGCAGCAGCGCGTCCATCCGGGCATCGTCCCAGTGGCGCGCAAGATTCTGGATGCTGTCCTGCGGCCCGTCGGTCCAGATGTTGTCGCTGTTGACGATCAGGATCGGATCGCCGGTCAACAGCGGCAGCGCCTTCATCATCCCGCCGCCGGTTTCCAGAAGCTGGCTGCGTTCGTCCGACACCGCGATCGTAAAGCTGCGCTTTTGTGCCGAAAGATGCGCCTCCAGCGCATCCGCCAGATAATGGACGTTGACGACGACATGGCCGATCCCGGCCGCCTCGATCCGGTCGAGGCTGTGGTCGATCAGCGCCTTGCCCGCGACGCGGACCAGCGGCTTCGGCCGCGTCGCGGTAAGCGGGCGCATCCGCTTGCCGATCCCCGCCGCCATCACCATCGCGCTTTCGATTTTCGCCGTCACGCCCATGCCTCCGCCCGCTTCGAAACGGGGACATTGGCGTCGAACCATTGCCGAACGGGGACAAGCGCCGGATGCTGCAGATCGCGTTCGAGCAGTCCCCACATACGCGGCTGGAACTTGCGATACCCTTCCTTGCCGTCGCGCTTCCACAACCGCACGAAGACGCCGAGGATGCGCGTGTTGCGCTGCGCCGCGAGCGCCCAATAGGCATTGCGGAACGCCTCGCCCTGTCCGGTCGCGGCGACATAGCGGTCGACCATCTGCGCCTCGACCGCCGGCGTCACGTCGCGCCGTGCATCTTCGAGCACCGAGGCAAGGTCATAGGCCGGATGGCCGAGCAGCGCGTCCTGAAAGTCGAGCAGGCCATAATGCGCGATGCCGTCCTTGCCGCCGACGAGCATGATATTCTCGGCATGGAAATCGCGCAGCACCGTCACGCGCGGCAAGCCATCGCTCTCGACCGGCGCCAACACCTGTTCCCACGCGGCACGGAACGCATCGCGATCGCCCTCGATCTCCAGCGCCGGGCAATACCAGTCGGTGAACAGCATCACCTCGTCGAGCCACTGGTCCAGCCCGTGCACGGGCAGCCCGGCCATCGCGGGCTTCGCGTGGAGGTGGACCAGCAGGTCCGTGACCCCCGCATAATAATCAGCCTCGGCATGCGGCGCCGCATCGACCGTTTCGCGCAACCGGACATCGCCGAAATCCTCGATCAGCAGCAATCCCCGATCCAAGTCGCGCGCGAGGATCGTCGGCGCGTTCAGCCCCAGTTCGCACAGATATTCGGCGACCGCGATAAAAGGGCGCGGATCCTCGTGCGGCGGGGGTGCGTCCATCAGCACCGCCTGCCGGTCGCCGTCGACGACACGGAAATAGCGGCGAAAGGAGGCATCGCCGGCAAGCGGCAAAATCCGGGCGTCGCCCCAGCCGTGCGCGGCAAGGAACGCCGGGGCATGGGCGGGCGGAATCATCAAAGCGGCCATCGCGTTTCCCAAGCCGCCGGCACCCCGGCTGTCAAGATGCGCGCATCGCCCTGCCCCGAAATCATGAGGTCGAGCGCCTCCGGCCAGCCCTGCGTCCCCAGCCGCTCGGGCCATTCGATCAGCAGCGCGCCGTCGTAAAGATACTCGTCGAGCCCGAGTTCGATCAGCTCGTCCTCGGCCTCGATGCGGTACAGGTCGACGTGCGCGATGGGCAGGTCGACCTCGGGTGGGGCATAGGGCTGGACGATCGCAAAGGTCGGGCTCGGCGCCTCGCCGGCCAGCCCGCGCTGCTTCAGCATTGCGCGCGCCAGAGTCGTCTTGCCCGCGCCGAGGTCGCCCGACAGCAGCACGACATCGCCGGCCTTGAGCGCCGCGCCGAGCGCCGCGCCGATGCGATCGGCCTCCGCCAGCGAATAGTCGTACGTGAACGTCATGCGCGCGGCAGGCTCACGCGCACCAGCGTGCCCTGCCCCTTTTCGCTCATGACTTCCATCGTCCCGCCGTGCGCAGCGACGAGCTGGCGCGCGAGCGCAAGGCCGATGCCGCCGCTCTGCGTCCCCGATTGCTCCCCCTTGGCAATCGCCGCGACGGCGTCGGGCATGCCCGGGCCGTTATCGGACACAACGATCTCGACGCCCTTTTCATCGCCATCGGCATGAAGCAGCACCCGCCCGCCGCTCCGCTTGACGGGCGCCGTAAAGCGGATCGCATTGTCGAGCAGCCCGGCCAAGACCCGCGACAGACGCTCTGCGTCGCCCTCGATCGTGCCGAGGGTCGCCGACAACTGCCCGGCAAGCTCCATCCGCTCGGCATCGGCAAAAACCTTCGCATCGGCGAGCGCCGCTTCGAGCAGCGCGCGCACGTCGACCGGCGCGCGCTCGACCGCCAGCGTGCCCGCCTCTCCCTGCGCAAGGTCGAGGACATTGTCGATCTGCCGCCCGAGCACGCCGACCGAATCCATGATCGCATCGACATAGCTTTTCGCCGACGCCGGCAACTCGCCCGCATAGCCCGCCTGCAGCATCTCGCCGAAGCCGCCGATAGAGGTCAGCGGCGTGCGGAGTTCGTAGCTCATCCGCGACAGGAACGCGGTTTTTACCTTGTCGGCCGCCTCCAACGCCTCGTTGCGCTCGCGCAGCGCGCCTTCCATCTTCCGGCTGGCAGTGATGTCGAGCATGATCAGCAGCGCATTGCCGTCGGGCAGCGGGATCGACGCGAAATCGAAATGGCGCCCGTCGGCAAAGCGCACCTCGCCGACGCGCTGCGTGCGTTCGAGCGTCGCGGCGCGGATCACTTCCTGCACGATGCTGATCTGGTTCGGCTTGGCGAGCCGGTCGGCAAGACCGCCCATCAGCACGTCGACGCGCGGATGCGCCGCGAGCATATGTTCCTCGACATTCCAGAGCCGGCGGAAACGCTGGTTCCACAGGTGCAGGCGCCCGTCGGGGGCGAAGACCGCAATCGCCTCGAACAGATTGTCGAAGGTCGCGGTGCGGACGCGCAGCAGCGTGTCGCGCGCACCCGCCAGCTGGACCTGTTCGGTCTTGTCTTCGGCGATCAACAGCAGGCCGCCGTCGGGGGTCGGCTGGGCGACGACGTGCAGATGCGTACCGTCGCGCAGCAGCCAGTCCTCTTCGCTGGCCCCGGCGCTGGCAAACCAGTCGACATGCGCCTGCCGCCATTCGGGATAGTCGCGCACCTCGGGCGTCCGTCCGCCCTCGCGCCACAGGTCGAGCAGCCGCGCAAAGGGGCGTGCTTCCGAAACATCCTCAGCCGACAGCGCGAACAGCCGCCGGAACGGCTGGTTGGCAAATACAAGCCCCTGGTCGGGACCGAACTGGGCGACTGCAGCCGACAGCCGGTCAAGCAGCTCGCGCTGCGTATCGACGAAGCGCCGGTGCGCGCCGCGCTCGCTCTCCAGTTCCTGAACGTCGATCGCATAGCCTGCGATACCGATGGAGCGGCCGCCGCCCGTCGCGAGCGGCACGTCGACAACACGCATGATCCGCCGTCCGCCTTCGATCGTCACCGGCACGGTCCGCTGCTGCGCGGCCCCGGCCGCGCGCGCCGCCTCGGCGGCATCGGTGGCGCTGATGCCAGCAACGGGCTCACAGAGCTCGATGCCGGCATCGATTACCGCCACCGCGCTCTTTGCCTCGACCGCGCGAACATAGGCATTATTGACGAGCGCGAGGCGCAGATCGGGTTCGCGGAACCACATCGGGAAGGGGGCGGCCTCGATCAGGCCCGAAAGCGCCTCGAACGCCGCCATCGCTTCGTCCCGCTCGCGGCGGGCTTCGGCAAGCGATTGCTGCCCGTCGGTCGCGTCGCTGATCCACAGCAACACGCTGCCCGTACCCGCGACCGCTGGCGGCGCCGCCGCGCCATGAAAGACGATCGTCCGGCTGCTGCCGGCGGGCCGCAGGCTTAGCGTGAAGGGCTTTGCGCCGCGCTGCGCCCCGAGGATCGCTTGGCGCAGCGCCTCGTGCCCCGGCTGGTCGAGCCCGGCGTCGATCCCGCGCAATTCGTCGAAATTACGCGGCCCCTGATCGAGCCCGAGCCACCGGCCGAGCCGTTCGCTCGCCTCGATGCGCCAGTCGGCGCGCACGACGACGGGAAGCTGTGGTGACGCTTCGAGCAGGCTCGCGAGCCGCTCCGTCTGTCCCGCAACGAAGGCCGAACGACGCTGCATCGCGATTCCGCGCACCACCGCCCACAGTCCGGCGAGCAGCCATAGCGCCGCGAACAGCCCGACAGCAAAGAGCGCCCCCGACGACAAGGTCATGGGTGCGTCACCGCGGGAGAGAAAGGGTGGGCCGAAGGGCGAATTGCCATCCGACCGCCCTATCGCCTGTAACACGCGGTTTCAATCGTCCGGCGTCGGTGCGGGCAAGAGCGGCGACCACCGCCACGTGATCGCTGTGACATTTGAGTCACACAGCGCGGCCGAAATTGTCGCAAAATGTGTCAACGGGTTGATTTGATCTCTAAGCTTTGGGAATCTTGCGGTGCTCAGGTCGCCCCCCCTTCCGAAAGCGCTTGAACCTTGTGTTAAGGCCTGTCGGGCAAAGCGGCCTGGACTGTCTAGTTCAGGGAAGATCATATGAAAAAGATTCAAGAGCCCGCCTCGCGGGCGCGGCTGCATTCGGCTTTGGTCAGCGTTTCGGCCATCGCGGTGATGCTTGCAACGCCGGCTTATGCGCAGGACGAAGTCCAGACCGACCAGATCGCCGACGAAGCCGCCAGCGATGCGGACAGCAGCGACGCAATCATCGTCACCGGTTCGCGCATCCGCAGGCCCAATCTTGAATCGTCGGTTCCCGTCGTGTCGATCGGCGGCGATGAATTCTTCCAGCAGGGCCGCACCGCGATCGGTGACGTGCTCAACGACCTTCCGTCGCTGCGCAGCACGATCGGCCAGTCGAACTCCACGCGTTTCCTTGGCACCGCCGGCCTCAACCTGCTCGATCTTCGTGGTCTCGGCACCCAGCGCACGCTGGTGCTGCAGAACGGCCGCCGCCATGTCGGTTCGGATCTTCTGAGCAACGCGGTTTCGGTCGACACCAACCAGATCCCGACCGACCTCATTGAACGCGTCGACATCGTCACGGGCGGCAGCTCGGCCATTTATGGTTCGGACGCGATCGCCGGTGTCGTCAACTTCGTCCTGAAGCGCGATTTCGAAGGCCTGCAGATCCGCGGCCAGTCGGGCATCAGCCAGCATGGCGACGCAGGCCAATATTATGTCAGCGGCGTCTGGGGCACCAACTTCGCCGAAGGTCGCGGCAACGTCGCGGTCAACGTCGAATATGCCCGCCAGGAAGACTGGTACGCCTCGCAGCGCAAGTCGTACCGTACGCAGAACACCTGGGTTCAGGTCGACAGCGACCCGTCGGGCCTCACCAACGGCAGCGACGGCGTGCCCGACTCGGTGTTTACGCGTGACGTCCGCAGCGGCCTCTACTCGAACGGCGGCACCTTCCTCGGCTGCTGCGATGCCAGCGGCAATTATCTGCAGCCCTATCTGTTCCGTCCGGACGGCACGCTGACTCCCCAGACCGGCGAGTTCATCGGCGTCCAGAGCTATCCGACGGTCGTCGGCGGCGACGGCAACAACTTTCGCGACGGTACGCAGACCGGTTTCTCGCCGCGCCTCGACCGCGTCAGCGTCAACCTGATCGGCCACTTCACCGTCAGCGATGCTTTCGAGCCCTTCATCGAAGCCAAATATGTACGGACCAACTCGCTCGGTAACGCCAGCGGTCCGTTCTTCTTCTCGGGCGGCACCACCGGTTCGCCGCGCGAAGTGTTCAACACCGACAACCCGTATCTGAACCCGCAGGCACGCCAGTTCCTGCTCGACTATTACGGCTCGGCAACCGACGTCCCCTTCTACTTCCAGAAAAACGTTGTCGACCTCGGCAACCGCGAGGAACAGGCGCGGCGCGAAACTTTCCGTATCGTCGGCGGTTTCCGCGGTACGTTCAACGACGACTGGAACTATGAAGTTTCGGGCAACTACGGCCAGTTCCGCGAATCGACCCGCATCCTCGGCAACCTGAACGTCCAGCGCTTCCTGCTGGCGATCGACGCCGTCGATCAGGGCCTCTTCCAGAATGGCGTTGCCAACGGCAATATCGTCTGCCGTGCGCAGGTCGATCCGACTGCGGCGATCGCCTTCGAAGGCGCGCGCCTGCCCGGCTATGCGCAGGCCCAGCTGGCGAACGACGTCGCCGCCTGTAAGCCCGCCAACATGTTCGGCGAGGGTAACATCTCGCAGGACGCCAAGAACTATATGGTTCAGGACACGGTCTCGCACGGCAAGATCACGCAGCTTGTGCTCAGCGGCTTCCTCAGCGGCGATTCGAGCCAGTGGTTCGAGCTGCCCGGCGGTCCCGTCGGCTTCGCGATCGGCGCCGAATATCGCCGTGAAACGAACGACTACACGCAGGACCCGCTCGTCGACGCAGGCCTGACCTTCTACAACGCGATCCCGACGTTCAATCCGCCGGCGTTC
>Ga0247823_10003615_pt1 | contig 12474 bp, 6 predicted proteins | sample 13C_PalmiticAcid_2_FD_192426 | JGI IMG/M metagenome (GOLD analysis project Ga0247823, IMG submission 192426) | Soil microbial communities from agricultural site in Penn Yan, New York, United States - 13C_PalmiticAcid_Day30 | ecosystem: Environmental > Terrestrial > Soil > Agricultural land...
CCCCTCGCCCTCGCCCCTGAACCGCACCCGACAAGGAAACCCATCCGCCGGGTGCGCGCCCCCAACCTGCGTCTGATACGCCCTCTCGCCATTCACCGTCTTCACTTTCCCCCGCGGCGTCGCATTGACCCGATCCCACTCGCCATACACGCTCGTCACCTCCAGCTCCCGCGCCACCATCACCAGCGTCACTTTGACGTCGAGCATCGCCAGCGTCTGGCCCAGGCAGTTGCGCGGCCCGTGCTCGAACGGCCGCCACCCGCCCCGCGGCGGGTACAGCGGGTCCTCGGGCCCGACGAGCCAACGCTCCGGGAGGAAGGCGTCCGGGTCCGGCCAGTACTTTGCGTTGCGCTGCACCGCCGAGTGCAGCACCCAGATGTTGGTGCCCGCCGTCGGGTAGGCGTTGCCCCGCGCGTCGGTGAGCGCGACGCCCTCGCGCCCGCCGCGCATGGCGGATGCTGGCGGGAAGAGGCGGAGGGACTCCTTGATGACGGCCGTGGTGTAGGGGAGGTTGTTGAGGAGGTGGGGGCTGTTGCGGAGGAGGGATGGGGTGAGGGATGCGTCGGCGCCGAAGACGGCCGTGTGCTCGGCGAGCAGCTTGGCTAGCGCGGTCGGGTGGGACTGCAGCAGGTGGAAGCAGTAGCAGATGGTGGACGAGGTCGAGTCGTGGCCCGCGAAGAGGAAGAGGCGGATCTGGACCGTCGCCCAGCGCTTGAAGGCCGCGTCGAGGCGGGGCGGGCGCGGGTGGGCGGTCTGCGTGGCCATGTGCCCCGCCAGCGCAAGGTGGATGATGGAGCGGGAGGACGCGGTGGTCTCGTCCTCCTTCCACTCGGCATAACGCTTGTCGAGCTCCGAGGCGATGTACGCGTCCATCTGCCGGTTGTTGTACCACTGCACGAAGGGGCGCGCCGGGTTCCACCGGATGAAGAGGTTCCACTCGTTGTCGAGGACGTGCCACCGGATCTGCCGCCGCATGGCCGTCGCGAGCGGGTTGTGCTGGCGCTGCGACCGCAGGCGCGAGTCGAGCGTCACGGCCCCGATGATGTCCATCGTGTACCAGCAGGTGACGTCGTCCAGCGAGAACATGTCGCCCTTGCGGGCGTGCTCGCGCAGGATGTCGACGTACACCTCGGCCTCGTCGACGACGTGCGGGGTCTGCTGCAGGATGTAGCCCGCGCTGAAGCCCGAGTTGAAGAGCGCGCGCGACCGCTTCCACTCGGCGCCGTTCATGGTGAACAGGTTGTCGCCGCCCGCCAGCGGGTTGAAGAAGGCGTGCAGGATGGGCGGCTTGGGCAGGTCGTGCTCCTGGCAGGCCTGGACCGCCAGCACGGGCGAGCAGACCACCATCATGGGGTCCGCGAACGGCCACATGTCCAGGTAGATGATGGAGTCCATGCTGTCCTTCTCGTGCGCCTTGCACAGCGCCTCGAACGCGTCGGGCTGCTGCGTGTCCTCGGGCAGCGTCTTCATGACGGGCGGGACCGCCAGGAGGTGCCCGAGGATGGGGTTCCATGGCGGCATGGGCTGAGCATGTTAGTGGTGAGTAACTTTTGAGGGTGAGAGCTCTGTGTCATACCATGCCTTGCTGCCGTAGACGGTAGAATGTCCGCCGCGCACGGTAACCCTTCACCACGAGGTAGACGAGCCCGCTGGCGAACGCGGCCAGACAAGCTGACGCGAAGCGCCCCGCGCTCAACGCCTCGAAACTGTTCATGGTGTGACTCGCGATGTCGGAGGTGACCGGTGGAGAGTTGCTAGTCACTGCTGAGCGGTGTGGAGGGTCGGTTGAGGAGGCTGAAACTCGAAACCAAAACACATGCAGCCCCCCTGCTGTGCCGTTGGTTGTCTGTGGATCTGCAGCTTGATTAACGCTCCGGAAATAAAGGTCTGCTCATTGGCTCATAAACGTCGTCCGATAATCAAACAGCCGCGTTAGCGAGCAGGCACAACTCCTGCATTGCCGCGGCGCAGGCGCAGAATGCAACGACGGGCAGGAAATGTGAATCAAGCGCCAAGCGGGTGCCGTCGTGGCACTGACAAGAGCACAGACCCAGGCAGATTGGAAGTTTGGAACCGAAAGCGAAGCCAACACCACAACACTGTCTCGCATTCCAGTTCGTCCACGAGTCAAAAGTACACACAAAGTCAATGACAGATTCAGACCATCCTGACAGCACAAGTCTCCTCAGCCAAGTTTACACAACCACCTCAGCGGTTGTGAATCGTTACTCAGAGGGAGTCGTCACATCAGACAGTCTCACATTCTGGCAAACACATGAAAGTCAACGGAATGTCCACTAAGCACGAAAGTGAAAGAACCGGGGTGCTCACCTCTCAACCGGACTCAACCCAAGCAACCTCATCCCGTTCTCCAGCACCTGGCGAGCCCCCTCGTAGAGCGCCGCGCGTGCGAGCATCACGTCTCTCCCTCCCTCAGCGCCGACGACCTGGAGCACATCGTAACTGGAAGACAGCTGATGTGCCAAACGGAACAGGTACGTCAGCACGGTCGACGGCTCGAGGGTCCGCAGCGCCGTGGCCGTCACGTCCGGATACTGCGCCATCAGGCGCAGAAGGTCGACGCAGTGCTCCTTGTTCAGGACATCAGCGTCGAGTCCGTCAGGGTGGTTCACTAGATGGTCGGCGAGGTCGTCGCGCGTCAGGCCTGCCTTGCGCAAGATCGAGTTGAGACGCGCGTGGCAGTACTGCAGGTACGGCCCCGTGTCGCCCTCAAAGGACGTCATCCGGTTGATGTCGAAGGGGTAGTTGTTGATGCGCTTCCCCGACATGTCCTGCACCATGACGGCGGAGATGCCCACCGCCTCCGCGACGGCGTCGGGATCCGCCACCTGCGCGTACTTGACCGTGTTGCGGCGCATGACGTCGTGCATGGCGTCGCGGGACTGGTCCAGGATGTCGCCCAGCAGCTGCACGTTGCCGAGGCGCGACGACATGCCCATGACCTTGCCGAAGTTGACGTGCTGCAGGCGCGCCGCGAGGTCGGCGCGGCCGATCAGCTCGAGCGTCCGGAACACGCGGCGGAAGTAGAGGTCCTGCTCGGTCGAGACGACGTAGATCATCTTGTCGAAGGCGTGCTGTGCCTCACGGTCCAGCACCGCCGCCACGTCGCGCAGCAGGTAGGTCGTGGTCCCCGTGCGCCCGCGGACGACGGCCAGACCGAGGCCTTTGGAGCCGTGCTTCTCAAAGTCGATGACCCATGATCCGTTGTCCTCGGCATACACCCCCCTTTCCTGGAGGAGGGTTTCCACTTTCTGGATCGTTTCCGTCTTGACTTGGGACTCGCCCGAGTACTCGTCAAAGTCAATGTTGAGCCGGGCATACGTCGCGACGTACCTGTCGATGCTTATGTCGCGGAAGCGCCTCCACAGCGCCAACGCCTCGGCATCGCCGTCCTCCATGCGGCGAAAGAAGGCGTTTCGTTCCGCGAACAGCCCCTGAGACTCAATCTCGGCCGTGTCGCGGCCCTCGTCGCGCGCTCGCTTGCTGGCTTCTTGCTCGGGCTTGAAGGCCGCGTTGATCCGCGCATAGACATCAAGCAGGTGCTTGAGAGGTTGGCGAGCCAGTTCGTCCTCGGACCCGAAGCGCTGCCAGCCGACGGCAAGGAGGCCGAACTGCTTGCCCCAGTCGCCGAGATAGTTGACCTTGACCACGTCCCAGCCCATGGTCTTGTAGAGGTTGGCGACGAAGGCGCCGATGATGGTGCTGCGGAGATGGCCGGCGTGGAACTCCTTGGCGATGTTGGGGGAGCTGAATTCGACAATGACCTTCTTGCGGTCTGGGGTGCCGTGGCCCGTGGCATCATTGCGGAGACCGACGTCGAGGTCGTTGCCGTAGGCTTGTTGGCGCTGGAAAATGTACGGCAGCACAAGACGCGGAAGGGACAGTGGGCTGAAGAAGAGTGGGAGATGTATCCCCGTGGCTTTGGGTTTGCTGAAGAGGGGGTGGTGTTCCGGGAAAGTGGCCTCAAGGTCGGCACACTGGTCAACTGGCTTTTTGCCCTTCAGGCGGAGACGAGGTACAGGAAGAACCAAGTCTCCATTGGCGGTTGTAGTGGGAGACTGTAGCGACTCGTACACCAAAGAAGCGTCGCATCCAATAAGCCTGGCTAGAATATTGGCCAGGCAGACGCGGTAAATGTCAATGGGACGACTAAGAAGGTGTGCTGCATCTCCAGGAATCTCAGGAATTGGATCCGCACCCAGTTGAGAGAGGAGCGCATTGAGGCCGTCGTTCGTCAAGGTCGACATTTTGACTGTGCTCGCGTTATTACTTTTTTTTTCTTTCTTCCTGAGCTGTGGAACGATGAAGCTCTGAAGGAAGGGAACTTATAGAGATTGGGAAGAGTCAGAAGAGTCATAAGAGCCCCCCAGGCCGCTGACTCGCAAGGGGCCAGCCAACACATGTCCGCAGCCAACACTGGCCAACGGTCCGTTTGATTGGCTGCAGCAGGTGTGTGGGTGCACATTCGTGACATGCAAGCTTCACTACAATGCCCACCTCCTATTCAACTTCATTCGAGACACACTCCTCGTGTGAAGAGAGTTGTGATTTTGTGCCGGAAGATAGCGCGAATCAGAGCCTGACGCTCTGAACTTTGAAGGAGTTCAAGTTGAGTGCGAGACTGGGAGCGCTAGTAAAAAGCCAGGTAGGCTCTAAGTGGCTTGCGTGGCTTGGTCTGCCTGCATGACTTTCTCGGTATGGTAAGGCAGTCTTGGGCCAGCGCCCCAACTGCGTTTCCCCCACCTCACAGATCTGACTCCTGGTAAACCGCAAATCCCAGCCTGACATCGACTCCCGCAGTCTAGCGCCTCTCATTCCCAAGAATGACAAGATGCGCCTCATCAACATTGACACCATGAAGATGGAGGAGTTTCACGGGAGTGAGATACCGGAGTACTTCATTCTCTCACACACCTGGGATGCTCAGGGCGAAACCTCATTCCAGGACTACCTCTGGCTCGACCGCCACGACGAGGCGATTTCCCAGGGCGTCCTGAGCGAGATGACCCCAAAACAGCGAGAACGAGCGGAGGCAAAGGCTCAGTCCATCAGATCACAGGCAGGCTTCAAGAAGATTGAGAGACTTGCAGCCCTCGCACGGGGTGCTCGCGCCAAGTTGAAGAAATCACCCACCGGATACCGGATCCTGTGGTCGTCGAACGTCAATCATGTTTGGATCGACACGGCATGCATCAACAAGGAGAGCTCGGCCGAACTGAGCGAGGCCATCAACTCCATGTTCGCCTGGTACCGGGACGCGGCCGCCTGTTTCGCCTACATCGGCGACTGCGACAGCGGCGCTGACTTGGCCAAGGGGCGGTGGTTCACTCGTGGCTGGACGCTTCAGGAGCTTCTCGCCCCAAAGGAGGTCATCTTCTTCAGCGCATCTTGGACCGCCATGGGAACCCGGACGACCCTGGCGAGCACCATTAGCACCATCACCAAGATCCAACCCGATTACCTCCTCGACCGAGACCACATCCCCACCGCAACAGTCGCCCGGCGCATGTCCTGGGCCTCCAACCGCTCTACGACCCGCGAGGAAGACATGGCCTACTGCTTGCTCGGCATTTTCGGAATCAACATGCCCCTGCTCTACGGCGAGGGCCACCGTGCCTTTATCCGTCTGCAAGAGGAGATCATCAGGCACGACAACGACCACACGATTTTCTGCTGGTCATGGCTTACTGCACAGGACCCCGAATCCTACCCGGAATGGAGCGGGTGTCTCGCGCCGCAGCCGAGCGTCTTTGCAAATAGCGGACACTTCGTGCAGGCATATCTAGACGAGGGCAAAGAACCGTACGAATTTCAGCTCACGAACGCCGGCCTGCGCATCAACGCCGTGGTGTTGGAGTGTCTGAGAGAGACGTACAAGCTTGTAGTGTTCAACGCGATGGAGTCGCAGCCGGGCGGCATCCAACCGCGCTTGGTCTGCGTCGTGGTGCAGAGCACCCTCCGGGGCGACATCTATCTCACGCGGTCTTGCTTTCCCAATCGGCTGCTCACCCTGCCGTACTCGCACGGGGCGTTCGGGAGTCCTGAGGCGAGAAGAACGGTGTACCTTGTTCATGAGCGGGATCCAAACGCCTTGTTCAGAAAAAGGCCGTTCACCATACAGCCTGTGAGTAGTGGCTTCTTAATCAGACCTCCCCTGCATTCGGTCGCAGCTCCATCATGGCTAAGTATCTCACTGTCCGCTAACAAGAACCTGCGATACCCAGATACTCGAAGGAACGTGGTCCTCCCCGCCCAGCCATGCCGTCATGCCTTTCCTCTCTCCCGATCTCTCCAGCCATCTCTGGGGCGAAACTCGACCGCGCGGGCTCGATAGCTTCGCGGTGACCCACGGAGCCGCATTTGCGTTCATGGGGGATGTCAATGACGAATCCCCTAACTCGGGTTCGGTCTGTAAAAACGAAGAAAGGCATTTCTCGATATGTGCGAAGAATCGGACTTCTGAAACGGACTGGGATGTCGAGTTTGCGGTTCGGAGCTTGAAGGGAGGGGACGCTGTGGCACGGCTGTCCGCCATTGCGCGTAAGGACACCGAGTTTCTGACCCCGAGGATTGGGAATACAGCTGTGAGGGTTCGGCCGCTGCTGCTGGTCCCTGAGCCAGGATCTCTTGTGGAATTTCCGCGTTGGGTTTAGCAGGAAGATGACCTATACATACGTATCATCATATTCCACAAAGAGCTCGCCGAGACCCGCAATGTTGCCCCTCGTGGCAAGCCGCAACATCGAGGCCGTTATCAGCCCCAGAGGGCCTGCCTTATGGTCGTCGCAACCCCCTTCGCAGTTCCTGTGGTTGCTGGCGGTGCGGGTGAACCGTTCGTTTCCTTCGGCTTCGTGACTCGGATGATGTCAAAGAACTGCGTCATCCCCTCGACCATCACATCCACATTTATGCTGATTTGAGGCATCTTGTCGTACGAGCCGTCCTTCATGATGACGACCAAAACCAGGAACCGATCCACCTCCCGCAGCATGAAGGGCCGCTGGGCATGCGACAGAACCATGCCACTCTCGGCCCGCACGCACGCCACTTGGTCTTCGAGCTGCTGGGACCACGGCTCCTGCTCCAGCTTATTGCGCCACTGCTGCGTCCGCGGCCAGCTCCCGTACAAATCTGTGCAATCAAGAACCATGTCCACGTAGTCGGAGCAGATCTCGAAGGCGGCCAGATCCTCAGTCGTGTTGTCCGTGGCGATGTAGATCTTGGTGTTGATGTCAAAGAGGTACGCCCTCTCGAATCGGCATGCCCGACACAAGTTGGTCAGCATGGCCTCGAGTTGTCCCAGCCGTGGAATCAGCTTCTGGATCACCTTGCTGAAGGCCTCAAAGATGCTGCGGTCGTAGATACTGGTGAGGTGAAAGCTCACCGGCGCGTTCTCGATCCCCTGGTCCAACAGATCATCGTGGACTCGAAGCATCACATCGCGCTGGACATCCAACTTGTAGTCTTCGCCGAGCTCGTCGACCTTGTGGATAAAGACTTCAACATTGATGTGGGGATAGCTGCGCTGGAGGTGGAGGATGGTGTTGTTGAGCCGGGCTACCGATTCCGAATACTCGTCCTGGGCATCAACGACCCATATTAGGGCTCCTATCCCCCCAAAGATGGCGTTATTGTCGAAGGTGAAACGCGGATTCTCGAATATTTCGATCTCTCCGGGGAAGTCCCATATCTGGACGTCGATGAACGAGCTACGAGATGATGAGCCAAGGATGACAACGGTGCGATAGGTTTTAGGCCGCACATACCTCACGCTATCTTTATGAATCCGTGACGTGGACTCGAGAAAGAGTGTCTCACTCGGTGGCAGCTTGTGGAATACCACTTCAGATATCGACGACTTTCCGCTTCTGTTGGACACTTCCGTCAGCAACGATTCTCGGATCAGACGGCAGTCATACGCACCGCCTCTGACCCATCAACAGCAAGCGGGGCGGCCCTGTTGTTTGCTGGGCTGTTGCAAGGTCCGCCGCATCCTTCTCCCGAAATAGGTCCATCTTGGTAACAGAGCCACTCTTTCCGCAGACCACGGCGCGGCGATTCGCACTGCCTTTTTGCGACGACGGTGGAATGAGGAAAATGGAGCCGGTGACCAGCAGACAGAGCTTCAGATCGCATCAACTCTCGATAATACCGTGAGAAAGATACTGATGCGCGAGCCGAATCAAGTGGGTGCTGTTGGCCTAGGGTTGAGAGAGAGCTGAGGAGTCGAAAGCACATTCACCTGCACGCAACAAGGTGAGGTAATGGCGGCTGCGTGACTGCGCCACAACCTCCTGTCAGCGAATGGGCGACGGAATCAGGGGGGGCTGGTTAGCGCGAGAGCAATCGCAGGGATGCATGCGGGGAGTGAACGAAACAATGAGGGGAGGGAGACACGAGACTAGAGGAAAGAGGTGTCGGACGAGGAGGCCCTATTTGAGGGAGGCTGCGTGTTTTGCCTCATGTACATACAACGACAAAAAATGAACAATTACACGGGTTTATACATGTGTTCAACCCCTAACCCAACGCACCCGAAGCCCCACCCGTTCCAACACATAGAAAATGGCCAACAGTGCCTGCTCACAACTCTCGTCGCTCGTGCAATGTTGTGCCGCCGATACTCGCCTGAGAAATGTGCGTCGAATGGCCACTCCACACCGTGTCCTGGTTCGCGCTACCCTGGACCGGCGTCAATCCCGGGTTGGCAGTCGGCTGCGGTCTCCATATCTGCTGGCAGACACCATGTTAGCCAACATTTCTCGGCAACTAACGATCCAAGTCGTGCTTACCGGATAATGATACGCAATAGGCGGATCCCTCTGCGTCTGCGGCACCATCAACGGCGTCACCTGCCTCACCTCCTCCTTCACCTTGTCCTCCTTGTCCTTCACCTTCGGCACCAACCCCTCCTCGTCCGCCAGCGTGCTGTGCTGCGAGATGGCCGTCAACATGGCGCCCGTCTCCAGCCCCGGATCCCGATGATTCCTCCGGATAAACGTCCTCAACCCCGTCATCGTCGCGCTCGGGATCTCCGGCAACCCACTCCCATCCTGCGACTCCAAATCGCCATGCTCCTTGCGCCGCCCCAACAACCTCATCCGATGGTAAAACGAGTAATACGACCGCGGCGACCTCTTCTCCCCGCCACCACCACCACCACCACCGCAACCTCCCTTCTCCCCAGGCGACCCCGCAGCCTTGCTCTTACCATCCGCGATGAGCAGCGTGCGGAACACGGTCAGCGAGCCCATGAGCACGGCGACGGACGCCTCCATAAACTGCCAGAAGAAGAGCCAGGGCACGTCGACGCCCGAGGCGCCGCTGATCTTGCTCACGCGCGTGATGGAGAAGACGACCATGACGAGCGAGAGGCAGAGGAAGACGCCCAGGCCGGCCTTTTGCGAGGTGCGGATGCGCGCCGTGTGGAGGACCATGATTGGGATGCTGACGACTGTTTGAGGGGAGGGTGGTTAGTTAGTTTGGGGTTTGGGGTGAGGTGGTGTGAAAAGGGGGGGACGAACTCAGGATGTCGGTGAGGGCGTCGAGACCTGTCACGAGGCCTGTCATGGAGACGTAAAGGAGGTTTTTGGACTCCTCAAAGCAGTGCACTGCGGGGGTCGGTGAGTATGTGTTGGTCCAATGGGGCGGGGTGAACGTACGGGACTCGAGTCCGAATTGGGAGCACAGGATAAACGGCTCGGTGATGAGGAACAACCACGCAACCACTGTTATGCCGACGACGGCCCAGTAGAACCGCCGCATGCCCGCCACGTTCCAGGTCAACTGCCTGAAGAAGGCCAGGAACGAGAACTTGACCAGGAAGGTGGCCGTCCAGGCGATGATGAGGAACGAGTGGTTCTGCTGGACTGCATTGTTCACGAGGTCGGTTAAGCGGTCCGAGCCGAGGCGGAAGACGATGGTCTGGTCGAGCCGGATGGCGGTTGACAGGTAGAGGTTGTCACAGATGTGGTACATCAGGCCCGTTGCCCCTGACAGAAAGACGGCGGCGCCAAAGAGGAGGTAGTCATCCAACGAAAGAGTCCGCCGCGTCCGGAGGCGGATTCCCGCACGGGCGAGGACGGAGAGAATGGCAAGGCCAAAGAACGTGCCTACTGTGGCCTGCGTTGTGTTAGCTCGAAGTCGTCTCCAACGACTAGACACAGAAGAACACCCACCTTGAAGGCCATCCGCTTGATGCTGGCCAGTCCATCGACCAACTCATCGAGCGGCACTTCTTGAGACTGTGATTGAGACATGATGATTTGTCACTGCCGGCAGAATAACACCAGCTGTGCAATAACGGCCTCGAAAAAAGATGTAGAAGAGACAGAAAAACAAAATCTCGGCCATGGTATCGCGTGGTACCTGGCATTAATGAACTCGGTTGCGCTCGTCTCGCCTGCTCCCGCTCGCTAGTCTCGTCTCACTGTCTCGGAATCATCCAAACTTAGACTCATTCTCGTGCGGATCATTTGCGACGGTGTCATCGTGCACTATGGTGAAAGTGGCGCAGCCACACACCTCGCACCTCGTCCACTCCCCGAAACACCCGTGATTGCGGCACAGGGTGGCTCGCCGCTCGTGTTTTAACCGCCGGGCGGGTAATGGACGCTCTAGTGGTATCTGGTGGTAGCACGGCGCCGCGCAGTGCCGCGGCGCGCCGCTCGCTTACAACCCAATGCCGCCCGTTCCCGGTTCTGACCAGCCCCCACTGCGGCGCGGCGTGCCAGTGGTAGGGCTGAGCCGCCTGCCTAGAAAGCCGAGCGAGCTACTCGGGACCTTCGGTGTTTCGCGCTAGCCTGATCCCACCCATCGTCCGGTGTTGCTGTGCGGCGGCGATGATTGCGGACCACGGTAGCTGAACATGGCGCAAGGCACCGGAGCAACACTGCTGCTACATACCCCGCGTGGCGTACCCATTGTCATACCCATCTTCCGCGCCAAAGGACCGACCCGGGCCGCGGGAGAGCATTATCACAAACGCAAGGTGTGATAGGCACCCAGGAAGAGCCGTCCGGTCCCGATAACCAAGGCGCATTCACCGATGAGCCCGGGAATGGGGGCTGACTGAATGGCTGCCCGAGGCAGAATGGTCAAGTTAATCAGCAGTCTTTCTCTTCTTAAATGTTCTCTCTCCCGTCCTCAGCCTGGGTGGTGTACTGTAACTTGGACAATTCCCCCCCTCTCTCAGTCACCATGGATCCCCTTACACTGTCCAACACGACTGCCAGCGTAGCTTCTGTGCCCGCTCAACAGGGCTTCCTTCGCAGTCTCGATCTGCGTGACAGCAAGACCACAGCTCGCATGGTGTTCTTACTTTTGCCCTTCCCCTTTCTCATCCACTACCTCGTTGGACTAGCTCTCTTCCACTGGGCCCATCTCCGTCCCAAGGACAAGCAAGTCCCACCAACCTGGCCGCATCTCATCCCGTTGCTGGGCAGCGCTCTGCCGTTCACCTTTGACTGTGTGAATTTTATCAGGAAAACAACGTGCGTACCTTTCTTGCCCAATCCAACACACATTCTGACCCCATGCAGGCAATATGCCGGCTCCCTGGTTCCAGTCCGCCTCTCCATCCTCGCGGGTGACATCTTCCTCTTTCAGGGGCCCAAGACCGTCGCGGCAGTGTGGAAGGAGCAGCAGCTCGGCAGTCCCATCCTCATCTATACCTTTGCCCTCCAAAACGTTTTTGGCATGCCCAAGCGTGCCCTGGCGGCATACCGCGCCGACAACTCGGGCTCGCACCGCCGGCCGCACCCGGACAGCAACGTGGCGCCGCACAACCGCGTCGACTTCCTCACGCACCAAATTCTGTTCAAGGCCTTTGGCGGGTCAGGCCTGAACACCTCCTTTGAGCGGTGCGCAGGGATCCTGAGGCGGAACCTTGAGAGCCTCGCCATCCCCGAGGACGACTGGGTCGAGATGCCCGACATGTGGGCCTTCTTCCAGGCCCAGATGGGCACCGCCATGCTCGAGGGCCTCTACGGCTCGACCCTGTCGCGCCTCAGCCCCGGCTTCCTGCAGGACCTCTGGGCCTTTGACAAAGCGACGCCCAAGCTCGCCAAGCTGATGCCCAAGTTCATGATCCCCGAGGCGTACCAAGTCCGCGCGCGGTTGTTGGAGGCCATCCGCCGGTGGCACGACCACGCTCGGCAGCACTTTGACGAGTCGTCCATCGCCGCCGACGGCGACGCAGACCCCTACTGGGGCTCGCACATGGTCCGCTCCCGCCAAAAGGTCCTGCTCGAAGTCGACGGCCAAGACTACGACGCCATCGCGGCCGCCGACCTCGGTCTCATCTGGGCGTAAGGATCCCCCCCTTCTTTTTCCCTTCCATCCTCCCATCCCACTAACCAACCCCCACAGCTCCGTAACCAACGTCGTCCCCTCCACCTTCATGACAACCCTCTACATCTTCCGCTCCCCCTCCCTCACCTCCCGCATCCGCAC
>Ga0247823_10003617_pt1 | contig 12468 bp, 12 predicted proteins | sample 13C_PalmiticAcid_2_FD_192426 | JGI IMG/M metagenome (GOLD analysis project Ga0247823, IMG submission 192426) | Soil microbial communities from agricultural site in Penn Yan, New York, United States - 13C_PalmiticAcid_Day30 | ecosystem: Environmental > Terrestrial > Soil > Agricultural land...
CTACGCCGCCGACGCTTTCTTCGATTTCGACAAGGCCGTGCTCAAGCCCGAAGGCCGCGCCAAGCTGGACGACCTGGCTGGCAAGGTTCAAGGCATCAACCTCGAGGTGGTGATCGCTGTCGGCCACACCGACTCGACCGGCGCCGCCGCCTACAACCAGTCCCTGTCGGTGCGCCGCGCCGAAGCTGTCAAGGCCTACCTGGTGAGCAAGGGCATTGAAAGCAACCGCATCTACACCGAAGGCAAGGGCCTGACCCAGCCGGTGGCCGACAACGCCACCCGCGAAGGTCGCTCGAAGAACCGTCGCGTGGAAGTCGAAGTGGTCGGTACCCGCAAGAACTGATTCCATCGGTTTCACTCAAAAAACCGCGCCTCGGCGCGGTTTTTTGTTGTCTTCTTGATAATTGCCCAATGACTGCGCAAATCAATGCCGATCCGGCCGAACTGGCCAAGTTTTCCGATCTCGCCCATCGCTGGTGGGATCCTGATGGCGAATTCCGTCCCCTGCATCAGATCAATCCACTGCGAATGGCGTGGATCGACGGGATTGCCGGCCTGACGGGCAAACGGGTGCTCGACGTTGGCTGTGGCGGTGGTGTTCTCTCGGACGGCATGGCCCGGCTGGGTGCCGATGTGCTCGGCATCGATCTCGCCTCGAAGGCATTGCGCGTGGCCCAGTTGCATGCGCTGGAAGCCGGCACCACGGGGGTGCGCTACCAGGAGATCAGCGTGGAGGATCTGGCGCGCGAAGAGCCCGAAGGGTTCGACGTGGTCACCTGCATGGAAATGCTGGAGCACGTGCCCGATCCATCGTCTGTGGTTCGCGCCTGTGCCGCACTGGTCAAGCCCGGGGGACATGTCTTCTTCTCCACGCTCAATCGCAACCCCAAGGCCTTCCTGTTCGCCATTCTGGGTGCCGAGTACGTGTTGGGCCTGCTGCCCCGTGGCACGCACGAGTACGCGCGCTTCATCCGGCCGAGCGAACTCGCGGCCCATTGCCGCGCGGCGGGGCTCGCGCTGCAGCACACACGCGGCATGGAATACAACCCGCTCACGCGTCGCTACTGGCTCAGCAGCGACACCAGCGTGAACTACCTGTTCGGCACGCGAAAGGCCTGAGCCGTGGAGCGGCGTTTCAGTAACTTGCAGGCCGTTCTGTTCGACCTCGACGGCACGCTGCTCGACAGCGCGCCCGATCTCGGCAGCGCTGCCGAAAGCTTGCGCCTCGCCCGCGGCATGCCACCGCTGCCACTCAAGTTGTACCGCGCACACGCGGGATCGGGCGCGCGCGGCATGCTGCGTGTGGCCTTCGACATGGCGCCTGATCACGAAGACTATGCCGCTCTGCGCGAAGCGTTCATCGATGCGTATGAGGCGCGCATGCTGGAACTCACACAGCCCTTCGATGGGGTGCTGGCCTTGGTGGATGCCTTGAACGGTTCCCGGATGCCCTGGGGCGTGGTAACGAACAAGGCCGAGCGCCTCACGCATCCACTCGCCCGCGCCTTGACGCTCTTCGATTCCGCAGGCGCCATCGTATGTGGCGACACCACGCCCCACCCGAAGCCGCATCCCGCTCCCTTGTTGGAGGCGGCCAGGCGCCTGGGCGTGGATCCCGCGCGCTGCCTGTATGTGGGCGACGACGAGCGCGACATCCAGGCAGGACGCGCTGCGGGCATGCGCACGGTGGCCGCGCGCTACGGCTACCTCGGTCCAGGGGCCGACGTCGCGAGCTGGGGCGCGGATGCGCTGATCAATGCGCCGCTGGACGTCTTGAATCTCATCGATCTGCCCTAAAATGGAACATTCCTGGGGCTGCACCGGTTTCGACGTGGGTTCGGACGCGCAGCAGGGCATGCCGAGGTTCTGTCACCTCGTAAAACCGCAGAAAAAAACCAACTGCAAACTTCAAAGCAGAAAACGACGACTTCTACGGCGACCTGAAACTCGCCGCCTAAGTCTCGTACTCGGGGCCTAACCTCCCCGATCCTTGCAACAGCTCGTCGATGGGCTGTGCCGAAGGCCGCAAGGCCTGAAGCAGCAAGGTCATTCACATCGACTGGTCCCGCGCCGGGCAGCTTGGCGCGGGATGAGATCCAAGGCTGCTGGCTGACCGGATAGCGTGCCACTGCGCGATCCGGCTGGTGAGACTCAAAACAGATGGCTACGCATGTAGAACTGTTCGAAGAAGGCTTGCGGACGGGGGTTCAATTCCCCCCAGCTCCACCATCTCTCCCATCCGCGGGCAGCGTGCCCGCGGATTCCCGCCGTCTCAGGCGCTGGCGCCGTTCCCATCGCACGCGCAGCCGCCACACGCCATGAGCAATCACATAGGCCGCGAGCCCGCAGGCGACTGCCAGGATCGCCAGTCCCGTGAACAAGGGCTTGCCCACACGGCCGATCTGGTCCAGCCAACGCTGCAGGCGTTCGGTGAGGCTCAGATCGGAAGGTACTGCCTCAGGGGTGGCCGTCAACTCTTCCACCAGGCGCTCCTCGCTCACCGACTCCTGTGCCTGCCGGGCATCGTCGCCCAGCACGGCCTTGCCCAGTCGATAGGCCACGTAGTACACCGGCCCGAAGGTGATCGGGTTGGTGACGAAGGTGCTGGCCATGGCGATCGGCACGTTGGCACGCAGCACCACGGCCACCGTCCCGGCGGCGGGCATTTGGGCGATGGGGATCAACAGACCGAAAAAGACGCCCAACGCCACGCCCATGGCAACGCCCTTGCGGCTGAGGTGCCACAGGCGAGGATGGGCCAGCAAGGGGGCGAGCCAGCGTAGCCAGCGGACGTGTCGGATGGCGTCGGCATGGGGCAGCCGGGCCTTGATGCGTTGGAGGAGGCTCTTGGTCACGTGAGGTCATCGGAAAGCAGTCTCCCAATGACTCTCCCTTTGGGACCGAGTTCGCTCAGAGCAGGTCGCCCTTGCGGCTGTCCAGCGGCATCAGGAACGAATTGTTGTCCTGCCACTGTGAGTGGTAGTCGCTGCTGCGCGCGTCGGCGGAACTGTTGGGCCAGTTGGACAGCGGGTTGAAGTCGCTGTGCGAGCGGGTGCTGCGCTGACGGTTCAGTGCGCTTCGCAGGTTGGTCTGAGCGGCAATGATGGCGCGCTCTTCCATCTCGCGTTCGCGCATCGCGCGATTGAGCTCGGATTCACCCAGGAACTCGGCGCGGATCTCGGCCACGGTGGGCAGGCTGTTGGAGCGGACCACCCAGTACGGCAAGCCGATCTGGCTCAGCAGCGAGTGCTTGAGGGCGCGGGTGCTGCGTGGAATGCCCGCCGGGCCCGGCACGTCGAGGCAGCCGATAACGCGCCCGTCGGACTTGCACACGGTGAAGGTGCAGTACACGCCGCCCAGCAGCCGGTACCACTCCATGCCTTCTTCCCGCTGGCGGGGCAGCGTGAAGCGAGTCACCGGCAGCTTGATCATGACGTGGTGGTCATAGAAGGCGCGCGACAGCCAGTGCCACACGCGGGCTTCCTCGCTGTTGGCCAGGGGGCGGCCTGACAGCGGCCAGTGCTTGGGCAGGCGGCGCTTCTGCCGCGCTTGCCGCTCCGCCCAGAACCGATGCAGCAATGCGCCCACCGCCAGCAGGGCGGGCACGAGAGCGGCAATCAGCCAGGGATGGGTCCAGATGCTCATGCGGTCGGGGAGGGCGTGACCAAGATGTATCAAAGTGTATAGATTCGATCGGGCTGCCGGCTGCATGTCCTGACCAAAGCGTGACGGCTCGTGATTTCGTTGGGGGTTTGAGCGCCCGTTTGTGGCCCGCAGGCCGCGTCCGGCACACGGCGTGCCCAATTGTGCGGGGGCGTGCAGCGGCCTCTGTCCATCAGATGGGGTAGCCCAGGCTTATGCCGTGATGGAAGACCGGAACCAGTGATTGAGTGCCTCGGTGAGTTCGTGTGGTTTGTCACGGTGCGGGCTGTGCCCACAGTCGTTCAGGGTCAGTATGTCGGCGTGGGGCGCTCGTTCCCGCACACGGTGTAACTGTTGCAGCGTGCCGTACTCGTCCTGCTGACCCTGTAGCAGCAAGAGCGGTGCGTGGATGCCGGCGCAGTCGTCCAGGATGTCGAAGTCCCGGAAGGCAGGGCTGAGCCAGATGTCGTTCCACTGCCAGAAGGCGTTGTCGACGTCGCGGTGGTACCGGGCCAGACGTTGCCTCAGGCCGCGAGGGTCGTCGTGCGTGGTCAGGTACTGGTCGCGCGCCTGAGCGATCGAACGGATGGACACATCCTCGACGAAGGCGTGTGGGGCGATGGCCACGCAGCCCGCCACGGGGTGCCGGCTCGTGTGGAGCAGGGCGATGGTGGCGCCATCGGAGTGGCCCACCAGCACGGGCTCACGGATGTCCAGTCGCGACAGCAGCAGCGGCAGTACCTCGAAGGCTTCACGGTGCATGTAGTCGGGCTCGTGTCGCCCGACGTGCCAGAAGCCCTCTTGGCGCGGTGCGCCGCGCACGTCGGCCACGGGGTCGGACTGGCCATAGCCCCGGCGCGAGAACAGCCAGCCGGCGCGCCCGCTGGCCTGGCACAGCGCTTCGGGCCAGAAGAGGCCCCGCTGGGTCCACATGGCCACACTGCCCAGGCCTTCGTGCAGGAAAACCAGAGGGGCGAGGGCGGGGGTGCCGGGAATTTGCGCGACTTCCAGCCGCACGCCATGAACATCGATGCGATCCATGGGCGACATCCTAGCGGCCGGGTTGTCTGCGCTTGCGGGTATTCTTCGCGCCATGCGAGCGATGTTCGATGCCTTCTGGCGTGCGGTGGCGTACTGCATGCACCCACGCGTGATCGCGCTGTCCTTTTTGCCCCTGGTGCTGATGGTGGCGCTGTCGTTTGCCCTGGGCTACTTTTTCTGGGACGGCGCGGTGGCCTCCGTGATGGCCTGGTTCGAGACCTTCCACCTGGTGCAGGCGTTCCTCGGCTGGCTCGAAGGCCTGGGCATGGGCTCGCTGCGCGCGGTGTTCGCGCCCCTGATCGTGCTGGTGTTGGCCACGCCGGTCATCGTGCTGCTGTGCCTGTTGCTGGTGGCGGCGTTCATGACGCCGGCGATGGTCGATCTGGTGGGACAGCGCCGCTTCCCTCGCCTGGAGAAGCGGCGTGGCGGCTCTTTCGTCGTGAGCGTGTTCTGGTCGCTAGGCTCCACGTTGCTGGCGGTGGTGGTGCTGTTGCTGTCCATGCCGTTGTGGCTGGTGCCACCCCTGGTGCTCATCCTGCCGCCGCTGATCTGGGGTTGGCTCACCTACCGCGTGTTCGCCTTCGACGCCCTGGCCACGCATGCCAGTGCCGACGAGCGCCGCCAGATCCTGCGCGAGCACCGCAGCACGCTGCTGGTGATGGGGGTGCTGTGCGGCTACCTGGGTGCCGCGCCCAGTCTGCTGTGGGCCTCCGGCGCGATGTTCATTGCCCTGGCGCCCCTGTTGGTGCCGGTGGCGATCTGGGTTTACACCCTGGTGTTCGCGTTCGCCTCGCTGTGGTTTGCGCACTATGCGCTGGCGGTGCTGGAACGCCTGCGCGCCGTGGTGCCGGTCGAGGTGCTGCCCGCGGAGCCGACGCTGCATCCGCCGGCACCGCCCGCTGCACCCGATCCCCTGCCCCTGCCGCCCACCTCGCCCGCGCCATGAGCACCGGCTTCGGGTTGATCATCGTCGGCGACGAGATTCTGTCGGGCAAGCGGCAGGACAAGCACCTGCCCAAGGTGGCCGAGTTGCTCGCCGAGCGCGGGCTGTCGCTGTCCTGGGCGCAGGTGGTGGGCGACGAGCGCGCGCGCATCACCGCGGCACTGCACGCGGCGTTCGCCGGCAGCGAGCCGGTGTTCTGTTGCGGCGGCATCGGCGCCACGCCCGACGACCACACCCGCCAGTGCGCGGCCGCCGCGCTGGGCGTCGAGCTCGCCCTGCACCCCGAGGCCGCGCGGCTCATCGAGGAACGCATGCGCGATGTGGCTGCCGAGCAAGGCGTGCCGTTCGAGCCCGAGCGGCCGGACAACATCCACCGCTACAACATGGGCGTATTCCCGGTCGGCGCCGCCCTCATTCCCAACCCTTACAACAAGATCCCGGGCTTCAGCTGCCGTGGGCCGGGCGGTGCCGGGGTGCATTTCGTGCCCGGTTTCCCCGTGATGGCCTGGCCCATGCTGGCCTGGGTGCTCGACCACCACTACACCCACCTGCACCAGGAAGGCGCTTGGCGAGAGCACTCGGTGATCGTGATGGGCGCCATGGAGGCCGCCCTCACGCCGCTGATGGAGCAGATCGAGGCCGCGCACGCGGTCAAGGTGTTCAGCCTGCCCAGCGTCGATCACCCCACCTATGGCCGCCACATCGAGTTGGGGGTGAAGGGTGCGGCGCAGGCGGTCGAAGCGGCGTTCGCCGAACTGCTCATCGGCCTGCGCTCGCAGGGCGCCGAAATGGGCCCTGAATTGGTGCGACCGTGAGAATCCTGAGTTTGGTGCATGAGTGCACCAAATTGATGCCAAATTCGCCGCTCAAGGCGTTCCAAGGCGGTGCGCGCCGGTCGGCGGCTCCAGCCGCATGGCATGGAAACTGCATGCCACTCCCCCGTATTACCTTTTCAACCCACCCTTCCAGACACAGGAGCAATTGATGGCCAAGACCGTCGCAGACGTGATGCAAATGGTGAAGGACAACGAAGTCAAATTCGTCGACTTCCGTTTCACCGACACCCGAGGCAAGGAGCAACACGTCACCGTGCCGATTTCGGCGTTCGGCGAGGACAAATTCACCTCGGGCCATGCCTTCGACGGCTCTTCCATCGCCGGCTGGAAGGGCATCGAGGCGTCGGACATGCAGCTCATGCCCGACCCGAACACCGCCAACATCGACCCCTTCTTCGAAGAAACCACGCTGTTCCTGCAGTGCGACGTGGTGGAGCCCAGCGACGGCAAGGCCTATGACCGCGACCCGCGCTCCATCGCCCGCCGCGCCGAGGCCTACCTCAAGGCCTCCGGCCTGGGCGACACCGCCTTCTTCGGGCCGGAGCCCGAGTTCTTCATCTTTGACGGCGTGCGCTGGAGCAATGAGCCCGGCCGCGTCGGCTTCGAAATCGAAGAATACGAAGCCCCCTGGAACAGCGGTGCCAAGCTCGAAGGCGGCAACCGCGGCCACCGCCCCACCGTCAAGGGTGGCTATTTCCCCGTGCCTCCCGTTGACAGCACGCAGGACATGCGCGCCGAGATGTCCCTGATCCTCGAATCGCTGGGCATTCCCGTCGAGGTGTTCCACCACGAAGTGGCGGGCGCCGGCCAGAACGAGATCGGCACCAAGTTCAGCACGCTCGTCGAGCGCGCCGACTGGACCCAGGTGCTCAAGTACGTGGTGTGGAACGTGGCCAACGCCTACGGCAAGACCGCGACCTTCATGCCCAAGCCCTACGCCGGCGACAACGGCTCGGGCATGCACGTGCACCAGTCGATCTGGAAGGATGGCAAGAACCTGTTCGCCGGTGACGGCTACGCCGGCCTGAGCGACTTCGCGCTGTTCTACATCGGCGGCATCATCAAGCACGCCCGCGCGCTCAACGCCATCACCAACCCCGGCACCAACAGCTACAAGCGCCTGGTGCCCGGCTTCGAAGCCCCGGTGAAGCTGGCCTACAGCTCGCGCAACCGCTCGGCCTCCATCCGCATCCCGTACGTGGCCAACCCCAAGGGCCGCCGCATCGAGGCGCGTTTCCCCGATCCTTCGGCCAACCCGTACCTGGCCTTCTCGGCCCTGATGATGGCTGGCCTGGACGGCGTGGAAAACAAGATCCACCCGGGCGAAGCCGCCACCAAGGACCTGTACCACCTGCCGCCCGAAGAGGACAAGCTGGTCCCCACCGTGTGCCACAGCCTGGACCAAGCCCTGGAGTACCTCGACAAGGACCGCGCCTTCCTGACCAAGGGCGGTGTGTTCACCGACTCCATGCTCGACGCCTACATCGAACTCAAGATGGGCGAGGTGACCCGCTTCCGCATGGCGCCGCACCCGGTCGAGTACGACATGTACTACAGCCTGTGATCGCCGGCCCGCGCAGGCGGGCCTGCCTCTACAGCAGGGACGGCTCCGGCCGTCCCATTTTCTTTGGCGCACGTCGATGCGGGTGCGCCCGTGGCACTTTCGTCAGGCAATTGCGTCATACTGCCCCGCGCCGAACGTTGCTGGAGGTCCTGTGTCCGTGTCCCTGTTTCGCCCGATGTCCCGCCTGCCGCTGATGCTGGCGGCCCTGATGGCCGTGCCGGCCCTGGCCCAGGACGCCATTTACCGCTGCGGCAACGAGTACACAAACAACCCCGCCGTGGCCAAGCAGCGCGGCTGCACGCCCCTGCAGGGCGGCAACGTCACCGTCATCGAAGGCACGCGCCCCAGCCCCACCGCTGCGCCGCGCAGCAGCGGCGCCAGCAGCAACACCGCGCCGCGCATCGACAGCGCCGCACAACGCGCGCGCGACGCGGACGCCCGGGCCATCCTCGAAACCGAACTGCGCCGCGCCGAGGAGCGGCTGGCCGAGGCGCAGAAGGCCTACGCGAACGGCGAACCCGAGAAGCAAGGCATCGAGGGGCGCAACCACCAGCGCTACCTCGACCGCGTGGCCGAACTCAAGGCCGCGGTCGGCCGGGCCGAGAACGACGTGGCCGGCATCCGCCGCGAGTTGCAGCGCCTGGGCCCCACGGCCAACTGAGCGTTCCCGCGGCGGCTTGGAGCCGCACTGGCGCCGCCCAACTGCCGCACAATGGGCGGCTTGAAAAAGCCCGACGCCTCCTCCCTCTTCAACCTCGTGGCCCGACGCGGTGGCGCCCGCAAGGAACCCGCCGTGAGCCCGCGCTTCCAGGCGCTCGACCTGCTGGCCACGCTGGTCGCGGTGGTCGATCACCAGGGCAAGGTGCTGTACGCCAATGCGGTGCTCGAAGACGCGCTGGGCATGTCCCGGCGCAGCATCACCGGCGCGAACCTGCAGGACTGCTTCACCGAGCCCGTGCTGCTCGACAACGCGCTGCAGGGCGCGCGCGACAACGAGTTCGCTGCCCTGCGCTACGACGCCCACCTACGCCGCCTCAACCACGATTCGCTGCCCGTGCACGTGGTGGTGGCCCAGAACGAAAACGCGGGTGAGGTGGTGGTGGAGATGCTGCCGCAGGAGCAGCAGACCCGCCAGGAGCGCGAGGCGCGCCTGCTCGATCAGGCCCAGGCCAACAAGGAGCTCATCCGCAACCTGGCGCACGAGATCAAGAACCCCCTGGGCGGCATCCGGGGCGCAGCGCAATTGCTGCAGATGGAGCTGCAGGCGAAGGAGCTGATCGAGTACACGCAGGTCATCATCCACGAGGCCGACCGCCTGCAGTCGCTGGTCGACCGGCTGCTGGCGCCGCACCGCCGCCCGCACGTGGTGGGCGACGTCAATATCCACGAGGTCTGCGAGCGCGTGCGCTCCCTCATCCTGGCCGAGTTCCCCAAGGGACTGAAGGTGGTCCGTGACTACGACACCTCCATCCCCGAATTCCGCGGCGACCGTGAGCAACTGATACAGGCGGTGCTCAACATCACCCACAACGCGGCGCAGGCACTGGCCGAGCGCATCGAGGCGGGCGACGCGCGCATCACCTTGCGCACGCGCGTGGGCCGCCAGCTCACCTTCGGCAAGCAGCGCTACCGGTTGGCACTGGAATTGCATGTCATCGACAACGGGCCCGGCGTGCCGGACTCGATCAAGGACCGCATCTTCTTCCCGCTGGTGTCGGGTCGCGACGGTGGCTCCGGACTGGGGCTCACGCTGGCGCAGACCTTCGTGCAGCAGCACCATGGCCTGATCGAGTGTGAGAGCGTGCCGGGGGAGACGGACTTCAAGATCCTGATCCCGCTGCCCTGACCGATTGCAACCACGCACGCGCGACTGAAGGGACACCTGATACATGAAGCCGATCTGGATAGTGGATGACGACCAGTCCATCCGCTTCGTTCTCGAGAAGGCTTTGCTCCGCGAGAACCTGCCCACCCGCAGTTTCACGAGCGCGCCTGAAGTGCTCAAGGCCCTGGGCGACCCCAGCGACGCCGAAGGCCCGCAGATCCTGGTGAGCGACATCCGCATGCCCGGTGGCTCGGGGCTGGACCTGCTCGAGAAGGTCAAGGAACGCTTCCCCACGCTGCCCGTCATCATCATGACGGCCTTCTCCGACCTCGACAGCGCGGTCGCGGCCTTCCAGGGCGGCGCCTTCGAGTACCTGCCCAAGCCCTTCGACCTGACCAAGGCGGTGGAGCTGATCCGCCGCGCGGTGGACGAAAGCCAGCGCGAGGAAGTGTCCGAAGAACGCCTGAGCGCCGCGCCCGAGATGCTGGGCCAGGCCCCGGCCATGCAGGACGTGTTCCGCGCCATCGGCCGCCTCAGCCAGAGCCAGGTCACGGTGCTCATCACGGGCGAATCGGGCTCGGGCAAGGAGCTCGTGGCGCGCGCGCTGCACAAGCACTCGCCACGCGCTGACGGCCCCTTCGTCGCCATCAACACGGCGGCCATTCCGAAGGACCTGCTGGAGAGCGAGCTGTTCGGCCACGAGCGCGGCGCCTTCACCGGTGCGCAGACCATGCGCCGCGGCCGCTTCGAGCAGGCAGACGGCGGCACGCTGTTCCTCGACGAGATCGGCGACATGCCCTTCGACCTGCAGACGCGCCTGCTGCGCGTGCTGTCCGACGGGCACTTCTACCGCGTGGGCGGCCACAGCGCCGTGCGCGCCAACGTGCGCGTCATCGCGGCCACTCACCAGAACCTTGAGCAGCGTGTGAAGGAAGGCGTGTTCCGCGAGGACCTGTTCCACCGCCTCAACGTGATCCGCCTGCGCTTGCCCGCGCTGCGCGAGCGCCGGGAAGACGTGCCCATGCTCACGCGCTTCTTCCTGCAGCAAAGCGCCAAGCAGCTCGGCGTGGAGCCCAAGCGCATCGCCGAGTCCGCGCTCAAGTTGCTGGGCGGCTTCGACTTCCCCGGCAACGTGCGCCAGCTCGAAAACCTCTGCCACTGGCTGACCGTGATGGCGCCGGCCCAGGTGATCGAGGTGAAAGATTTGCCGCCCGAGGTGCTCAACGCCATCGGTGCGTCCAGCGCGTCCGGTGTGGCGAGCGAGGCCGCCAGTGCGCCCGTGATGTCTCGCCCGGCCGATCCGCTGCCGCTGGCGGAGCCGCCCGCCGTGGCGCCCCTGGCAGCAGCGCCCCTCGCCATGCCGGCCCTGGCCCCGGCGGCGCTACCGCCGGCAGACGCGACGGCCCCCGCCTGGGAAGCCGGCTTGCAAGCCGAGGCCATGGCCTTGCTGGAAACCGGCCGCACCGACGTGTGGGACGTGCTCACGCGCCGTTTCGAAACCCGGCTCATCCAGACCGCGCTGGCCAATACGCGCGGCCGGCGCATCGAGGCGGCTCACAAGCTGGGCATCGGGCGCAACACCATCACCCGCAAGATCCAGGAACTCGGGATGGAGTGAGCCGCTGCGGTGGGGCTCAGCCCAGCGTGAGCACCACCGGCGCGTGGTCGCTGGGTTGCGGGTTCTTGCGCGGCAGCCGGTCGATCTGGCAGGCCGTCACCGCGCCGCGCAGCGCCTCGCTCACCAGGATGTGGTCGATGCGCAGGCCGCGGTTCTTCTGGAAGCCGAGCATGCGGTAGTCCCACCACGAATAGCTCTTCTCGGGCTGCTCGAACATCCGGTAGGCGTCCGTCAGCCCGAGCTGGATCAAGGCCTGGAAGTGCTGGCGCTCTTCCACCGTGTGGTGGATCGTGTCCTTCAGGCCCACGGGATCGAACGAGTCGCGGTCTTCGGGTGCGACGTTGAAGTCGCCCAACAGCACCAGGCGTTGGTGCACCTTCAGCTCTTCCTGCAGCCAGCGGTGCAGCGCCTCCAGCCAGCGCATCTTGTAGGCGAACTTCTCGGAGCCGGGCGCCTGGCCGTTCACGAAGTAGCAGTTGACCAGGCGCAAGGGGCCCTGCGGCGTGTCCAGCGTCCCCGCGATCACGCGCGACTGGTCATCGGCGTGCTGCGGGATGTTGCGCACCACGTCCGTCACCGGCGTGCGGCTCAGGATGGCCACGCCGTTGTACGTCTTCTGCCCGAACACCGCCGCGTGGTAGCCGGCCTCCTTCAAGGCGTCGTACGGAAACTTCTCGTCGACCAGCTTGAGTTCCTGCAGGCCGAGGGCGTCGACCGGGTTGGCGGCCAGCCAGTCCAGCACCTGGGGCAGGCGCACGGAGAGGGAGTTGATGTTCCAGGTGGCGAGTTTCATCGTGGTTCGCAGAGGGTGAAGGGGGTGCCGTGCCGCGCATTGTCCTTCCCCGGCGGGCGTTGGCCGTGATGGAGGTGGATAGAATGAGAATTGTTCTCAACAAATCCAGCGAACCTTGCGGACAGGACGTCCACCATGCCGGCCGGCGACACGACCCTGAAGATCCACGCGCTCTACAGCGACCACCATGGCTGGCTCCATGGCTG
>Ga0247823_10003618_pt1 | contig 12467 bp, 20 predicted proteins | sample 13C_PalmiticAcid_2_FD_192426 | JGI IMG/M metagenome (GOLD analysis project Ga0247823, IMG submission 192426) | Soil microbial communities from agricultural site in Penn Yan, New York, United States - 13C_PalmiticAcid_Day30 | ecosystem: Environmental > Terrestrial > Soil > Agricultural land...
AGTCTGGTTCGGTATCGAGCAGATCCTGTCGGCTATGTTTCCGGTCTGGTACGGAGCGCCTCAACACGCATTCCAGGAGGCAGTCGAAAACGGCGGCCAGTTTACCGCGGAAACCAGGCTCCTGCTCTCGCATCTCGTAATCGGTTCGGTTGTCTCCGTGATCGCCGGGTTCCTCTCCGCCCTCATCGCCGGCGAAAACAAACGAGCGCCGCTGATACTCGGCTTCTTGCTCCTCGGCTTGGGTTTGCTGAAAGCCGCAATGTCCTGGCCGTACGTCCCGATTTGGTATCACGTACTCTTCACCGCACTTCTACTTCCAATGGCGATCGTCGGAGGAAAGTTGAGAGCCTAAGTAAGATCTGACAAATTCATGAGCGAACTTCCCTACTCACACTCCGACATCGACGGACGCACGTTCTACCACGGCACCAAGGCGGATCTGAAGGCGGGCGATCTGCTTGCGGGCGGATTTTCGTCGAATTACACCGAGCGAAGTTCGCCGTGGATCTACTTCAGCGAGACGCTGCACGCGGCGACTTGGGGAGCCGAGTTGGCGAAGGGCGACGGCCGGGAACGGATCTATGTCGTCGAGCCGACAGGCCCGTTCATGGACGATCCGAACGTGACGGATAAGAAATTTCCCGGCAATCCGACCAAGTCTTACCGCTCCCGAGATCCGCTGCGTGTCGTTGCCGAACACCTGGACTGGGTCGGCCACACGCCGGACGGGATCAAGACAATGAAAGACTTCATCGCCGACAAAGAGCCAATCGACGACTGACCTCCGATCCTGCCAAACTTGAAGCAAAAACCTGTTTACTAAAATCCATCAGCGTGACAGAATACCCTATCCAGTAACTGACCGGATAAGTGTTTCCGCGAATTCCCCTCGCTGAAATTGTCATTTCGGGATATGGTCATGGCCATTCTTATTTCTTACGAGAATGATCAGGTCCTCAGTCTTCACTAACTCCTTCCCAACGCTCTCTTTACGCAGCGTTAGTCTCCGAAAAGCGCCTCTTCTAAGACTGTCCCGAACCTATTTTTCCCGGCTGTCCGCCGAGGTGAGAACACTACGCCAGGGAGGTCCGCCCAACCGACAACCCGCGACCGGTTTCCCAGGCCGTCGATCTGCTTGCTTCGTCTAGGGTTGGTTGGAGCTTCGCGAAGGCAGCATGGAGCGCCGGACTACGGACGCCTAGGGAAAACAGTAAAAAACCGTAAAGGAGAAGAATATGAGTACTGCAACACAAACCATAAAAACGATCGAACCGCAAAACGATCCTCGGCTCTCCTCCGGGACGAAGGAATTCCTGGAGGCCTTGAACTCGCCCTCGCCGCCGGAACTCGAAAAACTGACCCCGGTAGAAGCGCGAAAAGTGCTATTTGACGCTCAAATGGCCGTCGAATTCGATTACTCGGGGATCGAAGAATCAAAAAAGACCATCCAGGCGAACGGCTATGAACTTGAGCTAGACCTTGCCCGACCCGCTGGCACCGCAGCAGAAAAACTACCCGTGTTTCTTTTCATTCACGGTGGTGGCTGGGTGCTGGGCGATTACCCGACGCACCGCAGGATGGTGCGCGATCTGGTGCTCGAATCAGGCGCGGCGGCAGTTTTCGTTAACTACACGCGGACGCCCGACGCTCCTTACCCGCAACAGATCAATGAAGACTACGCCGCACTTAAGTGGATCGCTGACAACGGCGATGAGATAGGCGTCGACGGAAAGAATTTGGCGGTCGTTGGCAACAGCGTCGGTGGCAATATGACTGCGGTGATGGGCCTGATGGCAAAGGAGAGAGGCGGCCCTGAGATCAAGCTACTTGTTATGATGTGGCCGATCGTCGACGCGGATTTTGAAACCGAATCTTACAAGCAGTTCGGTGAGAAGCGCTTTTTGTCCAGCTCGCTGATGAAATGGATGTACGACATGTACATTCCCGAACCGGAAAAACGAAAGGATATTCACGCCTCACCGCTGCGCGGGACGATCGAACAGTTAAAGGGCCTGCCCCCGGCTTTAATTCAAGTTGCGGAAAGCGACATTCTACGCGATGAGGGTGAGGCTTACGGGCGCAAGCTTGACGAAGCAGGCGTTCCTGTAACGGTCATGAGATACGACGGTATGATCCACGATTTCGGGCTTCTCAATGGGCTTGCCGATCTGCCCCCCGTTAGGTCCCTGTTCGTGCAGGCCGGCGCGGAGCTAAGAAAGGCATTTGGAAAAAACTAAGGAGAAAAAAAATGAAAAGCGAAGATACTTTCAAAGGTGTTGCCGATGTGAACATTGCAACAAGATACTGGAGCCCAGAAGGCGCGGCCCGCGGGATCGTCATTCTTGTTCACGGGTTTAATTCGCACAGCGGATACTTCAAATGGCCCGCCGAGCAGTTCGCCTCGAAAGGTTTCGCCGCTTATGCGCTCGACCATCAAGGCCGGGGCAAATCGGAGGGCGAGCAATTCTTCGTCGAGAAATTTTCGAATTGGGTGGACGACGTAAACACCCTCGCCGGTATAGCCAGATCTGAGAATCCTGGCCAGCCGGTGTTCGTCCTGGGCCACAGCGTCGGCGGCCTGATCGCGTCGACTTATACGTTCGAGCATCAACAGGACGTCGCGGGATTGATATGCGAGAGTTGGGCCTATGACGTCGGTCTGCCAAACCTTGTACAACTCGCATTTGAAGGTGTCGGCTATCTCGCTCCGCACCTGCCACTGTATTCGTTGAAAAATGAGATCTTTTCGCGCGATTCGGCCGTCGTTGAGCAAATGAACAACGATCCCTTGATCAACACCGAAAAGGAGCCGGCCGAGACCGCGTCGGAGGTCCTGAAGGCGGCCGCCCGCATAAAAGAGAATATGCCGAACCTCAACGTTCCAGTGTTCATAATCCACGGCACCGACGACAAAGCGACCAGACCCGCCGGCAGTCAGTACTTTTATGACAACGTTGGCTCCGCGGACAAGACCTTGAAACTGTACGAAGGGGGTTATCACGATCTACTGAACGACATTGATAAGGAAGCTGTGATGGCGGACATTCTTGCGTGGGTCAACGAACGCATTCCGGCAGAGATCGCCGCCCGGGCGTGAACTTCCAAACTTCCCGACTGTCGCGTCGAAAGTAATTTCGGTAACGTGGAGGAACATGAACAAGCCTCGTATCTTTCTGGGCTCGTCAGGCAAGCAGGCAGAACTTCTGCAGGCACTGACGAGCGGTCTGACAGACGTCGCCCACGTTGAGGCGTGGACGACAGTTTTCAATCCAGGTGTCGGCACGTTAGAGCGCTTGGTCGAGTTGACCCGCGAAGTGGATTTCGCCACGTTCATCTTTGCGCAGGATGATTGGACGGCTGTCGGGACGCCGTCACGCGATAATGCTCAAGCTTCGCCGCGTGACAACGTTGTGTTCGAAGCAGGTTTGTTCGGGGGCGTGCTCGGAATGCGTAGGACGTTCATTCTTCATGCAAACGGAGCGAAGCTTCCGACCGACCTGCTCGGGTTAACTTGCGTTCGATATGACGGAGCCACGACGGACGCCGAGATCGAATCGATCTGCCAAAAGATCCGTGACGCGATAGAGAACGAGGGCCGCGCAAAACGGATCGAAGGACTGTGGTGGCAGTTCTCGCTGACTGAGCGGACCGAGAAAGAGCCTTCAGCTCTCGGCATACTAAAGATCTCGCGTGACCGACACGGAGCACTCGAAATAAGCGGCAGCGGCTGGCAGGAAAATGGACGTCTTTCGGCTAGATATTGGAGCGAGGCCACCAAAGAAAAATCCGATTCATCCGGACTGATCTATTTCTGGAAAGGAGAACGACCGCTGGCCGCCGATGCTCCTCGACTCGAAGGCAGCGGAGAACTCAACCTGGAAACCGCCGATCGAGCGACGGGATATTGGATAACCCGCTCCGACCGCGATCCGTCGCTGAACTATCGCACTTCTGGCGTTTACGTCCGCGGCGACGCCGACGACCTCTCGATCCTGGAAGGCCACGACGACGCGAAACGTGCCGAACTGATCGCCGCCCGAATGAAGCGTTGGCAAACGATCAAGAACGGCTAGGCTAAACACGTAACGACCCGCGAAACCCGCGCGCCGCATAATACGATTCGGCTCCGTTATGATACGTAAAGACCCGGCCGAAACGCAGATCGCAAAAGATCGCTCCGCCGAGTTTTCGGATGTCGGATGGTGTCGCGACCCAGCTCGAGGTCTTAAGGTCGAACTCGCCAAGTTTCTGCAGGTCACGATATTCTTCCTCGGTAAGTAGTTCAATTCCCATCTCCTTCGCCATCCCGACCGCACTGTGTCCCGGTTTGTGTTCCTTGCGCGATTCGATCGCCGCAGGATCGAACGACGTACTGCGGCGTCCCTTTGGACTCTCCGGCGAGCAATCGACGAAAACGATCTCCCCCGACTTCTTGTCAAGCAGGACGACATCCGGCTCACCGCCGGTCCGCTCCATCTCGGAAAGCGACCACAGCTTCTCGGGACTGGCTTCGAGTTTCGCCTGCACGTCGGCCCACTTCACGGCTTTGTGTCGCGATGTGTGTTTCTCAAACCGCTCTTTCAATTCCGCGAGCAGCTCTACAATTTGTTCCGGTGCGAGTTTCTTTTTCATTATTCAAACTTCCTTCAACTTCTCCATAAAATCCTCAGGCACGACGACCTGCTCTCGTTCCGCAAAGGACAAGAATTCATCGATCGACATCGGCGCGTACGTCCGGCCGCACTGGTTCTTCCGATCTTCTTCGTACGAGTATACTTCGCCCGCATAAAGCAGATAGCCCTGCTCGCCCCATTGGTCGACCAGGCCGACAGTAAAATGCGGGCAGTCGAGGTAGAAGATATCGACGTAATTCTCCACGGATCAGGCTTCCTGCTTTTTCGCAAAGAATTTTCGAACCCAATGCCCCTTCCACATCCAGAGACCCGTCAGCAGGATCAGCGGAAACGCTACGAAACGCACCGTCGGAGCGTAGTCAGGAAGCTGTTCGAACGGGCTGTAAATATAGCCGATTATCGGGATCGCAAGCACAAGGTGGATCCATCGAACGATTATGCGTTGTGTCGATGCGCTGATCATCAGTTTTAATCTCCTATCTCAATTTGCCGAGCGTTTCTTCCAGCCGGTCGTGGGCCATGCTCATCCCAAAGGCGAACGGCAGCTTCAGCATCTCGTCGCGCAGTTCGATCGAACGATAAACGATGTGCATCTTCAACCGGCTCGTTTCTTCCGTGAGCGGTTCAAACTCAAGAAACTCGAGCTGAACGTCGAACGGCGAGTTGTCCATCTCGAACGTACGAGTGATCTTGCGGTCAGGAACGAATTCGTGGATCGTCCCATTCGCCCGAAAGACGACTGTTCCGTCCGGACCAGAATTCTCAAACTCCCACCCGCCGTGCTTTCGAGCTTCAAACTTCACGACCTTCACCGTTCCATACTCGTGCGACATCCACTGCTCGAAAAGCTCCGGATCGACGTGAGCCTTGAATACCAGTTCCGCCGGCAGATCGAAATCCCGCGTGATCGTCAGGTCACTCTTGCCTTCCTCGGCGTGGATCTTTGTTTTCAGTTCCATAGGTCGATTACTTCCCACTTATCACGTCTCACTTATTTCGGAGTGAGTGAGAAGTGATAAGTCGGAGGGTCATTTTTTATACTTTTTCATCACCGCCTCAAGCTTGTTGAAACGGTCGTCCCACATCTTCCGAAACGGCTCGATAAAATCGGCGATCTCTTTCATTTTCTTCGGATTCAAGCTGTAGATAACCTCGCGGCCCTTCTGCTCTTGTTCGAGCAACTCGCACTCGGTCAGGATCTGCAGGTGCTTCGAAACCGTCGGTCTCGCGGTATCAAAATTCGAGGCGATCGCCCCGGCGGTCATCGACTGCGTCGCGATCAATACGAGTATCGCCCGCCGCGTCGGGTCTGCAATTGCCTGGAATACGTCACGTCGTAAATTCATTGCGTAGCCACCTAACTACATATATAACATGTAGTCATTTAACTACGCAAGTAAAATCTTCGCATCGCCAAAACTTTTTTCAAGCTCGGCGGATTAGTGGTACGGTAAGGATGTTGAGGGTATGTTTATTCACTTTGAAGAAAGGCTGTCCGACTCTCCTTTCGTCGAACGCGTGTGGCGAAGCCATAGCGAACGATCTGATAATTTCTCGTCGATCGCAGCCGCAAATTGGGAGATGGTCGTCTCGAAACACGAAGGCAAAACATCCTTCATCGTTCGCGGCCCGGAAACCCGAGGCTCGACGGTCGAATGTCCGGCCGAAGGCGAGTGGGTCGCAATACGCTTCAAGGTCGGAACGTATATGCCGCTCTTCCTGCCGAGCGATCTTCGCGACCGCAATGACAAAGTCTTGCCCGATGCGTCCTCCCGATCCTTCTGGCTGCAAGGCTCTGCGATCGAGCATCCGACCTTTGAGAATGCGGAGGTATTCGTAAAGCGGCTCGTCGATCGCGGGCTGATAAAGGTGGATCCGGTCGTCAGCGGTGTCCTGAACGGAGATTCGCAGCGGCTCTCGACTCGAACCGCTCAGCGCCGGTTCCTTAAGATCACGGGACTGACGCAGACCTCGATCGAGCAGATCCACCGAGCCCGCCGGACGACGCTGCTTCTGAAACACGGCAGGTCGATCGCCGACGCGGTCTTCGAGGGCGGCTACTACGACCAGGCTCATCTCACGCGGTCGCTAAAATACTACGTCGGCCAGACGCCCGGGCAGATCCTTCGCAACGAAACCCAGTTGTCGTTCTTGTACAATACCGACCCCGCCTGATCTTGCTACGTTATGGGTCTTTACTTAACTAAGGAGAGATTCATGCTAGCACTGGAAATTCAAACACAAGTCGTTTCACGGCCGAGGCTTTGGGCCGGGGCGATCATCGGCGGGCTCACCGTCGCGTTCTTTATTTTTGACGGTTTCACAAAGGTCATCAAGACCGGCTTTTCGATCGAGGGTTCGCAGCAGCTCGGATATCCCGCCGAGACCGTGCCGACGATAGGCCTGATATTGCTGTTCTGCACGGCGGTTTACGTCATTCCCCAAACACGCGTCCTCGGAGCGATCCTGCTGACCGGATATCTCGGCGGAACCATCGCGAGCCATCTACGCGCCGGCAACGGTTGGTTCCCGATCGTCTTTTCATTAGTCTTCGGCATACTCGTATGGGCCGCCGCCGTCCTGCGCGAACCGCGACTGCTTTCGTTGGTTTTGCTCAACCAATGGCCGGATCAGCAGATCGGACACGGGGAGTAATTGCCGTTATGTCATTTCAGGCTTATCTTAGAAACATCGAAACAAAGACCGGCAAGAGCCCAGACGACTTTCGGCGTCTGGCAGCGGAAAAAGGATTCGCCGAGAACGGCGAGCTTGCAAAGGGCGTAAAAGCCGGTGCGATAATCGATTGGCTCAAGGCAGATTTTCAGCTCGGCCACGGGCACGCGATGGCGATCGTCGCACTGCTCAAAGGCCGTAAGACATAAAGGACAAACGCAATGCCCAACCTACCGGCCGCCGTCCCCGAAGTTCCTGTCGCGGACCTCAAGGCCGCCGTCGAGTATTACCGCGACAAGTTCGGATTCGATCTCGACTGGTCCGAGGACGGCATCGGCCTGGCAGGTATCTCAAGAGGGGCTTGCCGGCTGTTTCCCGCAAACGCGGAATATCGCGCCCATCGCGGCAACTCCGGCCCGATCGTGATCTGGCTGAACCTGGACAGCATCGAAGCAGTCAACGAACTCCACAGCGATTGGAGCAGCCGCGGAGCCATGATCACGTCGGAGCCCGAAACCAAACCATACGGATTGCACGAGTTTACTGCCGCCGACCCCGACGGCAATCATTTCCGCGTCTTCCACGATTTCGTCACGCCGCAACTCGAAGGCAAATGAGCCAACTGCTCCGCTTCCCGACCGCCGTCAAACACGATCCCGCGATCGACGAATGGTTCGCGGCACGTGGACAACTCGGGGCGATCGCGAGCCGTTGGTTTGAGTTGATGCGAGCGTGCGGCGACGACATTCGCGAACTGCTCCACGACGGCCATCCTACGGCGTGTCTCGGCGATGCGGCGTTCGGATACACAAACGTATTCACTAATCATCTCAATGTCGGATTCTTTCGCGGAGCCGAACTCGAAGATCCAGATGCGATCCTCGAAGGAACGGGCAAGTTTATGCGGCACGTCAAGATCCGGCCCGAGGCAGAGCTCGACGAAAAAGCGCTGACGGAAATGATCGATCGGGCGTATGCTGATATGAAAGAGCGAGAAAGCCAATGACGATCAAAGCCATCGCACCGCAGCTTCGGACGACTGATATGAAGTCGTCGATCGAGTTTTACACCGAGAAACTCGGCTTCGAGGTCGCATTCAATTTCGAAGATTTCTACGCGGGAATAAAAGCCGGAGACAACACGTTTCACCTTAAACTTGTCGATGAACAAGATCCCTCAATTCCCTTTGTCGACGAAGGCGGACACCTGCATCTTTACTTCGAGACTGACAACGTCGCTGCCGTCGCCGAGCGCCTAAAAGAAAACGGCGTCGTGCTCGTCAAAGACGTTCACAACACCGATTGGCAAACCCGCGAGATCGTCCTTCGCGACGATCAAGGCCACACTCTATATTTCGGCCAGCCGCTCACTTAGCCAGCGACAACTCCTGCATTATCGAACTCAGCTCGGCGATCTCAGACCGCGACCTCGCAACGAAATTCTCGATCGCATCCACGATCACAAGCCGCGTCGGAGCAACACCATAAAACTCATGCACCTCGCGCTCGACCACAGTCACAGCACCGTCGTCAAAATTGAATACGCTTCGAGATTCCAAAGTATCCGAATCGATAAGTTTGATAGTAGTCATCTTCATTCCCCCCAACGGCCGGGCCGTCGGAAGATGAAATTGCAAAGCATGTGCCAATCTACGTAAGTGATCTGGATACAATACTTACGCTAATCGCCCCCATTCCAGCACATGCCCGGTTTCGTCGTTTTCGGTAGAAATACACCAATTGCGTCAAAGGGATGCGCAAGCCGATTTTCGTGATATAGTGTCGCCCAACCAAACGGAGAACTTATGACAGTTGACTGGATAAAGGACGCCGACGAAGCGTTAGAAAAGGCGAAGGCTGAGAGCAAGCCGCTGCTTGTAGATTTCAGCGCAGCACCTGGTTGAGGGGCTTGTCTGCGGCTCGAAAAGGAGTCGTATGAAGATGTCGGTCTGGCGTCGTTCATCAACGAAAGCTTTGTCGCCCTAAGCGTTCACGTCAAAGAGAACCCGAAGAACTTCCGCCGCTTTGACGCGTTCTGGACCCCGACCGTTTTGATCCTCGACGCGGACGGCAAGGAGCAATGGCGATTGGAAGGCTATCTTCCAAAAGACGATTTTCGCGTTTTTCTCGACATGGGCCTGGCTCGCGTCGCTCTCTGTAATAAGAAATGGGCGGACGCCGAAAGCCGCTACGCCGCGGTCATCGCCGATCACCCGGACTCCGTTTACGCGCCGCAAGCAGTCTACTTCCGCGGCGTGAGCGAATATTCGCAGTCGCACGATCATCACGTGTTGACCAGGACGGCCGAGCAGCTTGCGGAAAAATATCCCGACAGCGAATGGCGGACGAGATCGCTGCCGTGGGACGCGGATTGAAATCCTTCGGAATGAGAATCTCAAAGTCGATATCATGGAGCCTTATCCTGACAGCCGTGAGCCTCGCGGTCCTGATGACGGGCTGTCCGGGGCGTCCGACCGGACAAGAGACTGAAGCCTCGATCCAAATGGAGCGAACTGCGTGCTACGGAAAATGTCCGGTGTACATCCTGTCGATCGAACCGAACGGCAAGGTCACGTTTGAAGGTAAGCAGTTCACCGAGACGCTTGGGAAAGTTGAGTCGAAGCTCGAGGATGGCAAGATGGCTCAACTGATCGCCGCGATCAACAAGGCCGACTATTTCGCTCTTAATAGCTCTTACGTCGACGAATCAGACGGATGTCCGATCACCGCGACAGATTCGCCAAGCGTTAACCTAAAGATCCGATTGGGCTCGTACGAACATTCCATCCGCCATTATCACGGCTGTATGGAAAAAGGCGACGGTTGTCATCCGTATCCGGCCGGCCTGACCGAACTCGAAAAGCAGATCGATGAGATCGTCGGTACGAATCGTTGGATCGGAAAATAAGAGGCGGCCCGAAGTTCGAGCCGCCTTCTATTCGCACTAAAGCTAGGGCTAAAACCGGTCGAGGTTCATCACCTTGTCCCACGCGGCGACAAAATCATTGACGAATTTCTCGCCCGAATCGGAGCTAGCATAAACCTCGGCATAGGAACGTAGCTCGGAGTTCGACCCGAAGACAAGGTCGGCGCGAGTCGCCGTCCATTTCTTTTCACCGGTCGCACGGTCGGTGCCGTCGAAGACCTCGTGCGATTCGTCCGTAGCCTTCCAGACTGTGCCCATATCGAGCAGATTAACAAAGAAATCGTTGGTAAGTGCACCTGGCTTGTTGGTAAACACGCCGGTGCTTGAGCCGTCAAAGTTCGCATTCATCGCTCGCATTCCGCCGACAAGTGCCGTCATCTCCGGAGCCGTCAAGGTAAGCTGCTGAGCCTTGTCGACCAAAAGCGCTTCCGTCGCAACCGTAAACTTCGCCTTCAGATAATTCCGGAATCCGTCGGCTGCCGGTTCCATCCATTCAAACGAATCAACATCGGTCTGTTCCTGTGTGGCGTCGCCTCTACCCGGCGTAAACGGAACGGTGACATCAAACCCTGCCGCCTTGGCTGCGGTTTCGACACCAACGTTTCCCGCGAGGACAATTATGTCGGCGATCGAGACGTTTCCGGCATCCTTCGCGATCTCTTCAAGCTTGGCGAGAACGGCTCCGACGCGCTTATTAACATTCCAGCTCTTCTGGGGCTCCAGGCGAACCCTCGCTCCGTTTGCACCGCCGCGTTTATCACCCCCGCGGAACGTCGATGCCGAAGCCCACGCCGCCGAAACGAGATCGGAAACGGAAAGTCCCGAATCAGCGATCTTCGCCTTTAGGGTTGCGACTCCTGCATCGTCAAGATCGGTCGTCGACTCCTGGATCGGGTCCTGCCAGATGAGTTCCTCAGCCGGAACCTCCGGTCCCAGATATCGGACTTTCGGCCCCATGTCGCGGTGCGTCAGCTTGTACCACGCTCTGGCGAACGCGTCCGCGAACGCCTGCGGGTCATCGTGAAAATTTTTCGAGATCTTTCCGAATTCCGGATCAAACCGCAGGGTCAGATCGGTTGTCAGCATCGTCGGCTTATGAAACTTGCCCGGAATGTGAGCATCGGGGATGATCTCCTCCGCATCCTTCGCGACCCATTGGATCGCGCCGCCGGGGCCGGTCGTCCTTTCCCATTCAAACTTGAAAAGATTCTCAAAAAAGTTGTTGCTCCAAAGCGCAGGCGTCTTCGTCCAGGTCACCTCGATGCCGCTTGAGACCGTATCGGCACCGAAACCGCTGCCATAGTTGCTCGTCCAGCCAAAACCCTGAGCCTCGATCGGCGAGCCTTCCGGATCTGCGGCCTTGTGCGATTCCGGAGCAGCCCCGTGAGCCTTACCGAACGTATGTCCGCCCGCGATGAGCGCCACCGTCTCTTCGTCGTTCATTGCCATGCGGCCGAACGTGGCTCGAATGTCTTTTGCAGCGGCCATATAATCGCCGCTCGCGTCAGGGCCCTGCGGATTTACGTAGATCAGGCCCATATGCGTTGCGCCGAACGGCGAGTCGAGATCGCGGTCGCCGGTGAATCTCTTGTCGACACCAAGCCATTCGATCTCCAAACCCCAGTTCACATCATTGTCGGGCTCCCAAACGTCCTCGCGGCCTCCGCCGAATCCGAACGTCCTGAATCCCATCGACTCCAGAGCCACGTTTCCGGCCAGGATGAGAAGGTCTGCCCATGAGATCTTTCTGCCGTACTTTTGTTTGATCGGCCACAGCAGGCGACGCGATTTATCAATGTTCACGTTGTCCGGCCAGCTATTCAGGGGAGCAAACCGTTGCTGTCCGCGTCCGCCGCCGCCTCTTCCATCCGTGATGCGGTATGTACCCGCAGCGTGCCAGGTCATCCGAATGAACTGCGGGCCGTAGTGGCCAAAATCCGCCGGCCACCACGGCTGCGAATCCGTCATAAGTTTGACGAGGTCCTTCTTCAGTTCGTGGTAGTCAAGGCTGTTAAATTCCTTTGCGTAGTCAAAGCTGTCACCCATTGGGTCGGACTTTTCTGAATGCTGATGCAGCAGGTCAAGCCGAAGCCTGCTCGGCCACCAGTCCTGATTTGTACGTCCTGTGCCGGCAACTGTCGATTTCGTCGGCGTCCCCGAGAATGGGCATTTGCCCGCTCCATTTCCGTTTCCGTTTTCTTCCATCGCGTGTTCTTCCTTCCTTGAGATTTAGGT
>Ga0247823_10003619_pt1 | contig 12463 bp, 9 predicted proteins | sample 13C_PalmiticAcid_2_FD_192426 | JGI IMG/M metagenome (GOLD analysis project Ga0247823, IMG submission 192426) | Soil microbial communities from agricultural site in Penn Yan, New York, United States - 13C_PalmiticAcid_Day30 | ecosystem: Environmental > Terrestrial > Soil > Agricultural land...
AGTGCGGCGCGAGGAGATCGAAACCGCCGCAGTGGTCACCCGGCTGGCGCCGTCCTTCATCCGCTTCGGCCATTTCGAGCATTTCGGCGCGCGTGACGACATCGCTTCGCTGCGCGCGCTGGCGGATTTCGTCATCGACCGCTTCTATCCCGAGTGCCGTACGGCATCGCAACCCTACGCGGCGCTGCTGCGCGAGGTTACCGTGCGGACGGCCGACCTGATGGCGGACTGGCAGGCCGTCGGCTTCTGCCACGGCGTGATGAACACCGACAATATGTCGATCCTCGGCCTGACCATCGACTACGGCCCATTCGGCTTTCTCGACGGCTTCAACGCCAACCATATCTGCAACCATTCCGATACGCAGGGCCGCTACGCTTACCAGCAGCAGCCCCAGATCGGCTTCTGGAACCTGCATTGCCTCGCCCAGGCCCTGCTGCCGCTGCTCGATCCGCACGGCAATGCAGCGGAAAACGAGGCTACCCGTGACGATGAAAGCACGCAGGAAGCCGCCATCGCCCTGGCTCACGAAGCACTCGGCGCATTCCGGGAGCGCTATGCGACCGCATTCCTGGCGCGCTACCGCGCCAAGCTGGGACTGGCCACGGCACAGGACAGCGACGAACAACTGCTTGCCGAGATGTTCGGCATGCTCCATGCCCAGCGCGTCGATTACACCTTGTTTTTCCGCAACCTGGCCGCCATCTCCAGTGCCGACGACAGCCAGGACGCACCGGTGCGCGACCTGTTCCTGGACCGCAGCGCATGGCAGACGTGGGCCGATTCGTATCGTCAACGTCTGCGCCAGGAGCAATCGGACGATGCCGCGCGCAGCGTCGCCATGCGGACCGTCAACCCGAAATACATCCTGCGCAACCACCTCGCGGAAATCGCCATCCGCCAGGCGCGCGACAACGACTTCTCCGAAGTGGCACGACTTCGCCAGCTGCTGTCCCGGCCATTTGACGAGCAGCCGGACATGGCACACTATGCGGCGCTGCCGCCAGACTGGGCATCGGGCCTTGAAGTCAGCTGTTCCTCCTGAGAGCCGGTTCCGTTCATCTGGAAACTGTCTCTCGCTGAAACCAATTACAGGAGTCCCCCATGAGCGAACGCAAGACCGACGCGGAATACCGCGCCACGCTCTCCGACATCGAATACCGCGTGACCCGCGAGGCCGCTACCGAGCGTCCATTCACGGGCAAGTACTGGGATCACTGGGCGCAGGGCACATACACCTGCGTGTGCTGCGGCACGCCGCTGTTTGCCTCGGGCACCAAGTTCGACGCCAGCTGCGGCTGGCCAAGCTATTTTCAGCCGCTGGACGCTGAGGCCATCGACGAACACGTGGATCGCACGCACGGCATGGTGCGTACCGAGGTCCGCTGCAGCAAATGCGATGCCCATCTCGGTCACGTGTTCGAGGATGGCCCGGCGCCGACCGGACTGCGCTACTGCATCAACTCGGCGTCGCTGAATTTCCGTGACGACTCCGGTGACGATACGCCGGGCGCTGCTTCGGCCTGATCTGCCCAACTTTCTTCAACTAGGAACCTGCCCCTCATGAAATTCCTGTTCGACCTGTTCCCGGTGCTGCTGTTTTTCGCCGCATTCAAACTGGCCGATATCTACGTCGCCACCGCCGTCGCCATCGTCGCAACCGTGGCGCAGATCGCCTGGGTCTGGCTGCGCCATCGTAAGGTGGAGCCAATGCAATGGATTAGTCTTGCCATCATCGCCGTATTCGGCGGTGCCACGCTGGCGCTACACAACGAGACCTTCATCAAGTGGAAACCGACGGTGCTGTACTGGCTGTTCGGCGCGGTGCTGCTCGGCAGCCTCGCCTTCCGCCGCAACCTGATCCGCAAGATGATGGAAAAGCAGATCGCCCTGCCCGACGCGGTATGGGGCACGCTGAACCTGGCCTGGGCCGGATTCTTCATCGTCATGGGGGTGCTCAATCTGGTCGTAGCCTACAACTTCTCGACAGATATCTGGGTCAACTTCAAGCTGTTCGGCGGCATGGGGCTGATGCTGGTGTTCATCGTTATCCAGAGCCTGTGGCTGTCGCGCCATATGCGCGAGCCGGACAATCGCGATACTGGAGGGGAACGCTGATGGCTGCCGACCCACGCGCGCTCGAAGCGCGCCTGCGTGAGGTGTTCGCGCCCACCGCCCTGACGGTCGAAGACGAAAGCGCCCTGCATGCCGGCCACGCCGGCGCAGCGTCAGGCGGAGGGCATTACCGCGTGATCATCGTCAGCGCCGCCTTTGCCGGCAAGTCGCGCGTGGCGCGCCACCGCATGGTGTATGATGCGCTGCAGGCATTTTTGCCCGACCAGATTCACGCGCTCGCCATTGCGGCGACCACGCCGGAAGAACCTTCTCACACAACCTCGACTTCGCATTCATGAAGAAAACCGTCCTTACGCTTGGCCTCCTGGCTGCCCTGGCTGTTTCCCCGTTTGCCGCCGCACAAAATGCCGCCGTTGTGAACGGCAAGGCTATTCCCAAGGCGAAGCTCGATGCGCTGGTGAAGAGCGCCGGCCAGCCCGACAATCCCGAGCTGCGCAACCGCGCACGCGACATGCTGATCGACCGCGAACTGCTGGTCCAGGAAGCCAACAAGCGCGGCGTGACGCAGCGCCCGGACGTGCAGGAACAGGTCGAGCAGGCCCGCCTGAATGTGATCGTGGCAGCGCTGTTCGAAGACTACGTGAAGAACGATGCCAACAATGAGGCTGACCTGCGCGCCCAGTACGAGAAGATCAAGGCGCAGTTCGGCAATGGCAAGGAATACCGCGCCCGCCACATCCTGGTCGAGAAAGAAGCCGAAGCCAAGGCGCTGATCGCCCAGATCAAGGGTGGTGCCTCGTTCGAGGAACTGGCCAAGAAAGCCTCCAAGGATCCGGGATCGGGCCCGAACGGCGGCGACCTGGACTGGGCCAACCCGAACGGTTTCGTGCCGGAATTCTCGGCCGCCATGACCGGCCTGACGAAGGGCAAGATGACCGAGACCCCGGTCAAGACGCAATTCGGCTGGCATATCATCAAGCTCGAAGACGTGCGCGACGCCAAGATCCCGTCGTTCGAAGAGCTCAAGCCGCAGCTGATGCAGATGATGGCGCAAGACCAGAACTGGCAGCGCGAGAAATTCCAGGCCATGCTGAAATCGCTGCGCGACCGCGCCAAGATCCAGTAACTGCCCCCCGCCCCGGAAGAAACGGCGCCGCGGCGCCGTTTTTCTTGGTGGTCGTTAGAATGACTTTTGTATCAGGATAGCTTCAGACCCATGCCATTGATCGTTCAAAGCCCCACGCCTCTCGCCGCAGACAATCTCGACGCCGTGCGTGTCGCGGTTGGCGCAAGCGCCTGCCACCTGCATTCGCCGCATCTCGCCGAACTGGCGGATATCCATACGGCGGACGAAGCCCTGCGCGCCCAGCTCGACGAGATCTGTTACGCGCGCGGCATCGACTGGGCCGTGGTGCCCGCGGGCAAGCGCCTGAGCGATTTCAAGCTGGTGGTGATGGACATGGACTCCACGCTGATCACCATCGAATGCATCGATGAGATCGCGGACTTCTGCGGCAAGAAAGCTGAGGTTGCGGCCATTACCGAAGCCGCGATGCGCGGCGAGATTCCGGACTTCAACGAAAGCCTGCGGCGCCGTCTGGCGCTGCTGGTCGGTCTCGATGCAGGCGTGCTCGATCATGTCTACAACGAACGCCTCCAGCTGTCGCCGGGCGCCGAAACCATGCTCGCCGGTGTGCGGGCAGCCGGCATGAAGACGCTGCTGGTATCGGGTGGCTTCACGGCTATGACCGAAAAGCTCAAGCCACGTCTGGGCCTCGACTTCACGCGCGCCAACGAACTCGAGATCATCGACGGCAAACTGACCGGCAAAGTACTTGGCGAGATCGTCAATGCCGACGTGAAGGCGCGCCTGGTGCAGGAAACATGTGCCCAGCTTGGCATTGGCACCGATCAGGCCATCGTCATGGGCGACGGCTCCAACGATCTGAAGATGATGGCCCTGGCGGGACTCTCGGTAGCTTTCCGCGCCAAGCCCGTGGTACGCGCCAAGGCCTCCGTGGCCTTCAACTTCGTGGGGCTTGACGGCTTGCTGGGCTTGTTCCCGGGCAGCGCGGCCTGATGCAATCGCCGGGACATGTGCCCCGGCTCTCAAACAAGCATGACGGACATTTCCTGCCTTGTCTAACGCAGGTGCTTTTCCATACTCTGCCGGACATCCGCGATCAGATCGCGCGGATCCTCCAGACCCACATAGAAGCGCACCAGCCCGCCGGCAGCCTTGCCGGCGGGCGGCCAATCGCTGGCAGTGCGCATCGACGGCACATCGTACGGCAGCGCCAGGCTATGCGCCCCACCCCACGAAAAGCCGATCGCAAAAAGACGCAGCCCTTCGATGAAGGCATCGATCTGTGCCTGCGTGACCTGCGGCTGGAACAGCACGGAGAACAGTCCCGTCGCTCCGGTAAAGTCACGCTTCCACACCGCATGCCCCGGACAGTCGGGCAGCGCGGGGTGCAGCACGCGTGCGATCTCGGGCCGCTGGCTGAGCCATTCGGCCAGCTCGCGCGCCGCGCGGTCGTGTGCGGCGAGGCGCACGGGCATGGTCTGCAGGCCGCGCAACACCAGGTAGCAGTCGTCGGACGACACACCCCACCCCATGCGCATGCGGGTCAGCAGGAGCCGGTCCTGCAGGGCCGCGTCGTTGACGATGGTCGCACCCATCAGCACATCGCTGCCGCCTGACTGATACTTGGTCAGTGCCTGCACGGAAATATCCACGCCATGCGCAAACGGCTTGAACATCAGCCCGGCTGCCCAGGTATTGTCGATGGCCGTGCGCACGCCTCGTGCGCGTGCGGCGGCCACGATGGCGGGCACATCGGGCACTTCCATCGTCACCGAACCGGGGGCCTCCAGCCAGATCAGGCGTGTTTCCGGGCGAATCAGGTCCGCAATGTCTGCGCCGATCAACGGGTCGTAGTAGCGCACCGAGAGACCGAAATCGCGCGCCAGCCAGTTACCGTGATCGCGATTCGGGCCATAGGCATTGTCTGGCACCAGCACATCGTCGCCGGCCTTCAGCAGCGCAAAATACACCAGCGAGATCGCCGCCAGCCCGGAAGGCAGCAGCAGTGCATGGCTACCGCCTTCGATCTGCGCCAGTTGCTGGCACAGCGCCTCGCTCGTGGGCGTGCCATGGAGGCCATAGCGCCAGTACGGGCTGTCGGCACGGCCATAGGCCCGCAGCTCGCGCAAGTTGTTGAACAGCACGGTCGAGCCGCGGTGCGTGGCTTGCGGAAAGGCGCGGAAGCCCGGCGGGATATCCAGGTCGGGCTGCACGGCGGTGGTCTGGGGAAACAGCGACGAATGCGGGGAATTCGGCGGATCGAAGGCGGAAGCGCTCAACTCGTTACCTCTTGGATGATGATCACCAGCCGACAATGCTGGAGCGCGCCGGACCCGGCGCAGCAGGCAGCGCCGGCGGGCGCGGCGCAGGCATGGCAGCCGGTGCGGCAATGGGGGTGGCGTTGCTGTAAGCGGGATCGTCTGAGCGGTATGGCGGAATCACCGCCACGGTCACGGGCACCAGCACGAACGGCAGCACGCGGCGGCGATCGAAGGCGTCGGTCCACTGGCCGCGCACCACGCCGCGCGCATCGATCTGCCCTTCCCACATGCCCGTCACCGTGGTGCCGTCGTCCGATTCTTCCATGAGGAAGGCGCCGTCGGCGTATTCGCCGGCGACGCGCTGCACAGCATGCGCGGTGCCGTAATGGTATTCGCCTTGCACGCTGTCGCGCTCGTCGGGTTTGGGGCCAAGCCGCATGCGGATCGGCACATCGCCAATCGAGCCCTTGTACTGCGGATACCTGGCATAGGTGGGTTCCGGCGCCAGCGGCTGCGGCACGCTCGCCTGCGGCCCAGCCGTGGTGCGGCGACGCATTTCACCGGCCTGGATCGCCTCGTTCAGCCCGAAGGCGCCGTCTGTTGCTGACAGATCCTGCGTGGACAGCATGCGCTCGCCAGTGTGCTGTGCCCACGCTGTTGCACCTGAAAGCCAGATCACGCAGGCGAGCGCAGCCGCGAAACGAGATGTGCTCGGCACATTCATGCGAAAACACCCGCCCATGGCTGAAGCGTAGATGTGGAAATCAACCTGGAAATGAACGTGTAAAAGATCATGCAATGTCCTCACGGCTGCGGTGCCGTATGCGCTTGCATGAAAGTATAGCGAACGCCGCCTGCCCGGTGCACCCGGCAGCCGCTTGCTCAAGCATTCGTTACGAAAGAGGCCATGCCGCGGACCACCGGTGCGGTGACCGGACATACGCCCGGCACACCCTGCAATACATCAGACCAGCTCGCCCCACAGATCGTGGCCATCCGCTCCGGTGATTCGCACACGCACGAACTCGCCAACCTTGACCTTCTGGCGATACGCCGCCCGCTGGCTCACGGATGCCCGCGGCGGCGCGATGAACACCTGCCCGTCGATCTCGGGCGCATCGGCCATGGAGCGTGCAATGCCGCCGTCCTGGTTGACCTCGTCGATCAGCACACGCATCGTCGTGCCCACACGGCGCTGCAGGCGTTTTGCCGACACAGCCTCGGCCACCTCCATGAAGCGCGCACGGCGCTCCTCGCGCACCTCGTCCGGCACTGCGTCGGGCAGATCGTTGGCCGTGGCGCCTTCCACCGGCGAATAGGCAAAGCAGCCGACGCGGTCAAGTTCCGCCTCGGCGATGAAATCGAGCAGCGTCTGGAATTCTTCCTCCGTCTCACCCGGGAAACCTGCGATGAACGTGCTGCGGATGGTCAGGTCCGGACAGATGGCGCGCCACGCACGGATCCGGTCCATGGTCTTCTCCGCATTGGCCGGACGCTTCATGCGCTTGAGCACCTCGGGGTGCGCGTGCTGCAGCGGCACGTCGAGATACGGCAGGATCCGACCTTCCGCCATGAGCGGAATGATTTCATCCACGTGCGGGTACGGATAGACATAATGCAGCCGCACCCACGCGCCATACTGCGCCGCCAGCTCGCCCAGCGCCGCCACCAGCTCCGTCATGCGCGTCTTCAGCGGGCGGCCGTTCCAGAAGCCGGTGCGGTACTTCACATCAACGCCATAGGCACTGGTGTCCTGCGAAATCACCAACAGTTCCTTCACGCCCGACTTGAACAGGTTCTCCGCCTCCAGCATCACCTCCGCCACCGGACGCGACACCAGATCACCGCGCATCGACGGAATGATGCAGAAGGTGCAGCGATGGTTACAGCCTTCGGAAATCTTCAGGTAGGCATAGTGCTTCGGCGTCAGCTTGATGCCCTGCGCCGGCACCAGATCGAGGAAGGGATCGTGCGGCTTCGGCAGATGCGTATGCACCGCCTGCATCACCTCGCCCAGCGCATGCGGCCCGGTCACGGCCAGCACGCTTGGATGCACGCTGGTGATGATGTCCTCGCCCGCCGCATTCTTCTTCGCGCCCAGGCAACCGGTCACGATCACCTTGCCATTCTCGTTCAGCGCCTCGCCAATGGCGTCCAGGCTTTCCTGCACCGCTTCATCGATGAAGCCGCAGGTATTCACCACGACGAGATCCGCGCCGTTATAGGTCGAGGCAATGTCATAACCCTCGGCGCGCAACTGCGTCAGGATCTGCTCGGAATCGACCAAGGCCTTGGGACAGCCAAGGCTGACGAAGCCGATTTTGGGGGTGGTGGATGGAGAATTGGACATGGAGCCGGGGCCGGAAATAAATAGCGCGGCGTGCAGAATGCTGCACGCCGCTGGATGTCGATGGGGATCGGCGGATTTTACCTGCTTTTGGCGGGTTGCCGGTCGCCGGGCTTACTTCGCCATCGAATGCTGTCGCACCGCGGCGGTCTCAGGCCGAAAATCCGCTCTTCCCATCACCCGTCGATACCCGATTAGACCCCCATGTAAGCTCGATGGAAGTTCGGTGTGTCATTGCTACCGCTGTTGTAATCGAGCGAAATTCGCGTTTCGGCGAAATCCCGGGGAGCATGTGTGGCCATATAGGCGAACTCCACATCCATTTCCGCGAACAGGTTGTAGACAGGGCCGCTGAACAGCGTCTTGACAATATCGTCGTAATCGACGGTGTCTTTTTTCAGAAGCGCCGCCAATTCCCGATGTGCGCCGGGGGCTTCCACTTCGTTTCCGCGTCCGTCCCTGTTGAAATAGCCGTCCACCAGCTTCTGTTTATCGAAACCCTTGTAGGCATATGCATCATCCCAGGTCTTCAGGGCTTCTTGTAGCGCGCCCATTTCAGTGAGGAAGCTTGCCTTGAAATTGGCTAGTAGTGGGCGGCCAGGCAGGAACTTCTTGAGCTCCTCGCCGGACATCTCCAGTAGCGCTTTAGCAATTTCTTCGTCTGACTGCTCCTTGGTCAACTTCTTTCTCCGCTCCAAGACGAACTTGTCTGTTTCACTCAATGCCCTGAATTCGTTCGCAACGATGGCAGTGAATTGCGTCTTCAAATCACGCGTCGGGCTCTGGAAGCTGAACAACGCCAAGGGCTTCGATAATGCATCGGCCGCTATCTGCTGCCGCAAGGCTCGCTCACGCATGGCGAGTCGATAGCGCGGGCCAAGTTGCAGGCGTTCCGCAACCGTCAGCGGTGTCGGCTTGGCGGAGTCAGCAGGCCCAACGAATCCAGCGTCTGGCACTGGTGACAGCTGTTGATCCGGGTGCTCACTTTCCCGCATGAATTGCTGCAACTTGGCAAATGCCGGAACTGTCGACGCGGCCGCCTCTAATGGCTCGAACAGTGCTTTCACCAGTGAGGCCTGTGCGACTCTCAGTGCACGGTAGGCGCCAAGTGCGGGTGCGGATGAGGTGAAATGCCCACAGACATTGCGATCCGTACCACGCTCGAGCGCGATGGTCTTTACAAAACTGTTGTTGACGGTCGCCACATCACCGCCCGAGAAGAAATATTTACCCGACGGATCGCCGTTCCAGATCTGCGCATAGATCGGACGCTGCGCCATGGCCTGGCTGTCCGCCGTACCAAAAGGAATCAAGTCTGTATATTTGCTGTAGGCCTCTTCAGCCTTTAATAGGGTGCGCGGCTGTTTGCCCGCCGATGTTGCCTCGTTGCGCAGCACGCACAGCTTGTCACGGAACCAGCGATTGATCAGCGCGGTTTTCTCCGTGGCCGAAGCAGCCGACGGTATCTTGACGCCTTCTGCCCTCGCCTGTGCCTCCAACGCATCGGCAATCGCCTTGTTGGAGCGGCCATGCGAGTACACGGTACGTCCGTCATCGGCAATCCGGCGGAGTTCCATGTGCTGGTAGTACGACGGCAAATAGTCGCGCAGGCGCTTACGTGCGGCGCTGCGTACGTCCAGATTCTCGTGATTGACCAGCCGGTTCAGCGCCTTGAGCGAAGCCTGGTCATCCTTGGCTTTCTTTTCGCTTTTCCCTTTCCCTGCCGCATCTGGCTCACCTTCCTGAGTTGCTAGGGAACCGGCCAAATTGTCTCGTTCCGCATCGTCGGCACCCTGGCTCGACCAGGGAATGACATATTTCTCGTCGGCCAGCTTATCCTGGTTGGCCAGCCAGTACAGGTCGAAATAGGAATTGTGATTGGAGTATATCTCCGGCAAGTCGACCCTCAGTTTTTCGCGTAGATGGTGACGAATCTGCAGCTCGACGAGATCATTGCCAACGCGGTCGGCGAGCGTGTCTCCAAGCAGGATGAACGTGCCGCCAGCGATGTTGGGGCCCGCCTTGACATGGTGTTCCAGTAGGCCATCCAGGGCGCTGCAGTCTGCATTCCCGATAGCTGTTCTGATTTCCTGCCATGCCTGCACCGCCGTCTTGCCGCCATGCTGTTCGATGCGGATCATGCCGGTGGCATGCAGGGCATACAGCTCCATCGCCGTATTGCCGTGCATGTCGCCCCAGGCGATTTCGGTGAGGTTACCGAGATTCACTGGCTTTTCCGGAAGATGATCGAGATCGATATGCAGGCGTAGAGGCTTCTGTTGACGCTTGCTCTGCGCAGCCTCGCGTATGCCGCCAAGCCCTTCAGGCGTCAGGTAACTCGCCGTACTGAGCGAGTTCAACCGATGCTTACCCATCGACACATGGAGTCCGGGAGTGAACTCGATTTTTCCCGCATTCTCGCGATAGAGCGGTCCGCTAACGCGAATATTCTGCAACGCACCGTCCTTGCGCAGAATGCCATCGTCAAAGCGCACATCCTGAGCGTTGTCGAACCAGTGCGCAATCACGCTTTTGGTGTACTCGACATCGAGCGTACCGTCGCCAGCTGGCCGCCAGTGGAGGCTGCCGTCGACGGCGGTATCCTGCACCTGGAATTCTCCGTTGACTTGCTGCATTTTGACTTGCCGCGGATCATCAAGTCTGAGGCAGCTGGGATCGGATATTCTGGCCATCCATACTAGGAATTTCTGCGCCGTCGGCGTCAATGTACGTCCACTACCGCGCAAGCCCTCGCGAATGGCCTCCAGGGCGATCTCAACCGGAGTATTCGGATCATTGCGCTGCTCATCCGCAAAGATGCGATGCACCAGATCGGGGACATTCTTGAACACTGGGGCTTGATTCGGTGCACCCGGCATATTGACCAGCGCCACGAAAGCGTTGGCTGCGGCATCGAAGCGTGCGGATTCAGTGATAGAAGTGTTTTTCCGAGGTCCGAGAAAATGAAAGTGGCGGCCGGCAACCTTGTAGCTGGCGTCGACGGTTCGCGGCAAGCTGCTGGCATCGGGGTAGTCGCGCATCTCGACCGGAATATCACCAGTGCGCCATGGTTGAATGTGGGGCGCAACACCAGTACTGGATGCCGCTGTATCTTCGATGCGTTCGGTTTCGGGAGCATCAATGCGTCGCTTGCCAAGTGCTGCGGACATGGGTACTGGAGGGTGCTCTGCGTCTGGCACATCTACGTGATGTTCGGGGTCTGCTATGGTGCCAAGCGGGACTGAACCGCTCTGACGCACAGTTATTCGAGTCCTCGGCTCCGGCGATACGCCGGGAGAATCCGACTCAACGGAGGCGGACGGCTCGCTGGAAATGACCCCACCCGATGAAGCTGAGGATGAAATGGTGTCAAGAAGGCGTGCCGCCACGTCCGCATCGAGACTTCCGGCAGCCCGCGCAAGCCGGATGCGCTCCTGGAGAGCTTTCTCGTATCCCTGGCTGGCCTGAGCCAGTTTCTTGTATTCCTGGGCTTTGGCCTGCTCTTTCGAAGTCTTCGCAGCTTCTTTAGCCTTGGCGCGAATCTGAGGCTCTGTCTGGATGGCTTGCCATTTTTCCTTCTGTTCGCCTTTCAGGATCCGTTTGGTGAACTGGTTGCTCTCAAGCTGCAGAATTTCTTCACCCGTGAGGGCCTCCGCGGTCTTGTTCAGCCTATCACCCAATGTACCGACATATGTCTGCATTTCTGGATGAGCCCCGGCCTCAAGGGCCAGCTTTTCCAACGACCAAGTCGATGGCAACAAATCCCGGCGGATCATCTCGCGCGCCAGCATGCGCGCCCGCGGTGTGTCGTTTTTGATCAGCTTCTCGAAGACCTCTGCGCCGCGCGTCCGGGCGAAGTGCTCAGCGCGCTTACTCTCTTTCCGCTTGGCCTTGCCAAGATTCAGCAAGGCTTTTCCAACTTCATCAGATGGTGGTTGGGTAGCCTCATTGCCTGAGGTGCGATAGGCGTCGATAGTGGTGATAGCAGCAGAAATGGAAAAGGACATGGCAACCGTTGGCGCGGATAGAGATCGGCTGAATGTGCCATAGCCCGGGTGCCGTTACTGCAAACGACTGTAAGGTGTGATATCGACGCCGCACCATATTGCTACGCCTGTAGATCGGCAGGCATAAAAAAGACCGCCTCGGCGGTCTTTTCATGATCTCAAGTCTCAATAAAACTCAATCGTCGCTCCGCGCCTCCAGCCCCGGAAACAACACCTCACTAAACCCAAACCGTGAAAAATCCCGCACCCGCATCGGGTACAGAATCCCCTGCAGATGATCGCATTCATGCTGCACCACGCGCGCATGAAAACCTTCCGCGATCCGGTCGATCGGGCGGCCATACTGATCGAAACCGGAGTAATGCAACTGCGTGAAGCGCTGCACCACGCCGCGCAGGCCGGGGACGCTGAGGCAGCCTTCCCAGCCGTCTTCGATCTCGTCGGTGACGGCGGTGAGCGAGGGGTTGATCAGCACGGTCTTGGGGACAGCCGGGGCTTCGGGGTAGCGCGGGTTGCGGTCGAAGCCGAAGATCACGACCTGCAGGTCGACGCCGATCTGCGGTGCAGCCAGTCCGGCGCCCTTGGCAGCTTCCATGGTGTCGAACAGGTCTTCGACGAGCGCGTGGAGCTCGGGCGTGTTGAAGCGTTCGACCGGCTTGGCGACCTGCAGCAGTCGCGGGTCGCC
>Ga0247823_10003620_pt1 | contig 12460 bp, 20 predicted proteins | sample 13C_PalmiticAcid_2_FD_192426 | JGI IMG/M metagenome (GOLD analysis project Ga0247823, IMG submission 192426) | Soil microbial communities from agricultural site in Penn Yan, New York, United States - 13C_PalmiticAcid_Day30 | ecosystem: Environmental > Terrestrial > Soil > Agricultural land...
GTGGCGGGGGCGGGCGATGGGTGTGGTGCTGGTGGCGGAGGACAAGGAGGACAGGGAGGAGGAGGAGGAGGCTTGTTGGAGTCCGCCGCTGCCTTGCACAAGCCGATCCATGGTGCCCTGGTCGAGGATCGCTTCGGCGAGGCAATGCAGGCCGTTGCGGCCCTCGTCGTCTTCGACGGCCGGGTCGGTGTAGGCGGATTGGATGGTCTGCACGAGACGGGCGTGATAGGCGAGAAAGCCGGAACCGTCAGTTGTGGAGGAATGTGGACACGAGGCGGGACTGCCGCTCCGTGAAAAAGCCTCGACCGAGGGAAATAGGCTCCCGACGCGGCGTGGCGGAACGTAAACGGTGTAGTGATTTTGCCCGGCAGGGTCAGCTGGAGGGACCGGGTTGAAGCCGAATGCATCTCGCTGCCCAGCTCGGGTATGGTCGAAGGAGGAGATGAGACTGGAGAGGGTTGCCGGATCTCGGATGAGTGAGTGTGCGCGGTGGAAGAAGCTGCGGCCGTAAACGTCGGCTTGGTAAACGAGTTCCGGACATAGATCCTCGACAAGGGCCAAGAGTCGCCAGAGGAGTGCAGATGGGTTTGCGACATCGTCGAACCATTCAAGGTGGAGGACGTGCAGGAACGTCTGGCCCGCAGTGTTTACGGCCCTGAGATCTCCGCCCTCTTGATTGCCAACCACGCAAAGGAGAACTTCTTGATATCCCTCCAAAGCGGCAAACAGATGGAGGGACGTGTTGCCGAAGCCGTCGTGGAGGCTGGCAACCCCTGGGAGAGAGAAGTGTGCCAGAACATGAAGCGCACGCCCGCTCAGTTCTCCTGTTGGCAACAGCCATGAATTGTCGACGGCCGAGGTCTCCTTGGCGATCGAGCACCAGCAGTTCTTTCCATGTTGTTGGCCGGGAAAATCAGCACAGCTTCGGGTGTGCGCGGTGAGGAAGTCTCCCGGTAGGGCAAACCCAGGGTCTGGAAACGGCTCACAGGCGCCAGTCCCCCAGGTGAAATCTGGCAAGTGCTCCACATCGGTTGTCTCGTCGAGTGCGGTTGTTGATGTGGGTTCCCCAACAGACCGTTCTTCCTCGGAAATGTCCGAAATGGTAAACTCTCTGATGAGCGTGCACAGCTGGAGCGCATGGTGCGAGGAGCAATTAGATAGCCTTCGCTGGACCTCACGGACCATGTCTGGAGATGTAGGGCTGGTTGGCTCCAAGGGGACTGTGACACTGTCTTGTCCTTGAGCTTCCGGCGGGAGCTGACAGTAGCTGAGGTTGAAGGACTCTGGCGACACAAAAAAATCAAGGGTTGGGAGGTCCTCTGCCCCAATGCTCCGCGCGGCCGGGGAATCAACTTCGGACTCGGAAAGAACCGAGTTTTCCTGTCGATGACGGTCAGTGATGGTCTGGAAAACAGCGTAGGGGAATCTACCTCTCCCGGGCCATGTCGTGGGGCCGCGTGGTGCCGCCGCGTCAACCTGCCCCCACTCCGCCGCGTGGGAGACATGGCAAGGCTTTCGATGCGTCGAGCCATCTCCATTCGTGACTCGGGCCGAAGGTAGCGCGGGTCATTGTCGAGCATCTTGTTGATGGCCTTCTGCGCCGAGTTCTTTCTGGTACAGGTATGTGGTCAGTCGACTGGTTTTCCTCGGATTCTGACACTGCCGCACCTCGGACGGAAACTGTCGTGCTCGAGCAGCCTGATGATCTTCTCAATCGGCAGCTTCGAGTAAAGGTAGAGTCGTGCCAGCTTCCGGGACCGAGAAGCAGTCCACTGTCGTGGTCGTCCTATTACGGGGCCCGGCGAGATCGGTTCGGCGGTGGCGGATGCAAGAGGCGGGGCGAGGTCGAAAGTGCTCGGATTCGAGACGGCATTGTTGGGAAAGTGGTGAGAATGGAACGGCACTGAGCCATCGCAAAGATCGTCCCTGTCGAGGGGCGCTCCACATAACGCAGGTACGGGCTCAACTCTGGACGGTGCTGACCAGAGCCGAGGGGAATCGTTGGCAATCATGATGTGAAAGCGCAGAGTTGGGTCACAGAAAGGTCCCCCTGCTCCTGTCCGTGGATGTATGTCCCGTCCTGCAGCTCGGATTCTCAACGAACCTGCAGAAAGCCTGAGGAGCCGTACGATGTGTGCATGCACAGGACATCAGCTCCTTCCTTTGGACGTGTGATTGAGCGGCTCAGCCTGACAAGGCGGAGGTGTCGGCAGAGGCCCTGTGTCGTGTCGGTGTTGCTGCGGCGTTTGCTTCACCTTGCAAGTGCTTTGGTGGAACATAAAGAGGCAAAGAGACTTGGAATCCGTCGAAAACAAAAACATTTAATGCTCCCCAAGAGCCATGGACGCCACCAGAGAGACTCGGAAGGTAGGTAAGTGCCCCTATGACATGAACCAACCAACAGCACCCGTTGAGGATCTCTCGGCTTGGAATGAGCGTCAAAGCCAATGTACCACGCTATGGCTCGTTAGCGGTTCCTCGAGTTGAGGGCCAAAGACCAACAACTTGTCAGGAGTTCCCAGCCCGCAACAAGGACGCCGAGGCCGGACCTCAGCTCAGTCAGCTGGGAGCCTGTGTGCCATAGGGGGGCTCGGATACGCCGATGTTCGTGGTGCTAAACAACTCAACACAACACAACCTTCGACTCCTTTGTCCCAGATTTCGTGGATGTCGATGTCGGTTCGACACCAGGCACGTAATATCATTGGTGGTTGATCCCAAACCTTACGCAGGCTGTCCCTGCGAGCCTGCTTCCCACATGCAGCACTTGGATCCTGTTCTCGAATGACGTGACGCAGACGAGCCACGCTAGAACGGCGCTAGAACAGCGCTAGAACAGCGCCAGAAGCTCTGAGTCCCGTTTCTAGAAGGCTACCCAGCTTGCCAGCCAAGAGCTTTCTCACTCGGGTGGAAACAGGGGGGAGTTTCCGCCCTTCCCCCCCTCATCCCCCGCACCATGCCCCGCATCTGCCCAACGGTGTCAGGGCGTGCACCCCGCAGCTGCAGCAGGGATTCACGCACGAAAATCCAGAGCTTCGCGTGGCTGAAGGATGTGCAAAGAAGGTTGGTCTCATGCCTTCCCTATTGGGTAACATGCCCGGCAGTCCGTACCCAGTTCGGGAGGATCTGCCGTCAAGCTAGATATGAACGGCATTGGCGCTGGGCTGCCCTGTTCTGGGGCTCGGTCAGGTACTGTACCTGTACCTACACCAGAAACGACCCCCTGAGCTTGCCTTGCAAAGTACCTCAAATCCGGTCCAACAAACTTGAGAGTCTCAGGATCAGCAGCTTGCTCTAAGGAGACCTGCCGAGCAAAGTATGGATGCTTCAAGTACCAAACTGCTTGCTCGGTTGCTGGTTGAAGTTACCACTTTTCACAGGCCGTTCGTTGTCTTTAATGTGTGATTCTGTTGTGCCCTTTTTCCTCAGGCTTGCTGGCAGTGGGGTGGGGTGGTAAGGTACCTACCTCACCTAAGGTGGGTTCACGGGTTGGCATCGCTTAGCAGAATAACCAGTATCGTGTGCCACGGGACTCCCGATGCACGTGAGTGTAGATCGTGCAGGAGGGGGTGCTCTAACAGCACATGGCGAGCATGGGTGAATACCGCGCAAGGCGGGGGGGCTTGTTCAGCTCGCTTCGGTGTTGCGACATGAACCGGTGTTGGCCTGGTGTTGACGAGAACAGCGTCGGTGGGGGCTCCTATCTCCGCGATGTTGTCAGCCACCTGTATGCACCACCATGGATCCGGTGCCTTGGGATCTCAGCGCAGCGTCGCAGCACCAAAACAGGAATGCTTCCAGAACAGCCTCTCGGCAACGCCGAGTGTTCTTGAAAGTGCCCACGGAGTTCTGTCTCGTTTGAAAGGGTTTGTGGTTGCGGCCTCCTTGGCCAGGAGTTCAGGAGAGCAGGTCGGCACAGTGACGAAGGTTGGGGCCAAGATCGACCAGGTCGTCCCCTCATTAAATCGATGCATCCTAACTCCATGTTGACTAGTGCGTATTATGTCATCCAGCCACATGTAGCACAAACCGCCCCGAGGAGAGCGAAATGTTGCGTTCACAAACTGTCGGGATTGCTGTTGACACCTGCTACAAAGCTGGGAACGACCGACTGCTGAGCAGATGGAATAAGACAGTGTCACTTCAGTGCTCATATTGCATGGGACCGTGGGCCATGGCTGGTCCATACCCTCCAGCGGTGTCATTTCGGATCACGACGAGGGAATCAAGCAGTATGCACTATGCAGCAAGACATTTAACCATGGTGTCTCCTTTGACATGTCATGAAGCGGAGTGACATCCGAGTCATTCGGTGCACAGAACCAAAACCACAGACGGCTTGTCCACAAACTACCTAGTTGAACCTTTCCGGATGCAGGATCCCGTGCATGTTGCCCTCCTGCACGCGCTGCAGAGTCAGCGCAGCAATCAGCGCGGCGCCCACCCCACTCCCATCCTCGGCAGCCAGGATCTCAATAGGATCCTCCTCTCCGGGTTCCTTCTCCGCGGGCCAGTCCAAAATCTCACCAAGCGCCTGGGCCCCGCGGGCCTTGAAGTGCGGGTACTTGTTGAACACGGTGCCGTCGGCACCCACGTGGCACGATGCGTACCCTTTTTTGATGCTGATGGCAGCCACACCGCAGGCCGACAGGCGCGCGGCGCGAGTGCCGATGAGCTCGGCCGTGCGGCGGATGAGCTGCAGCTCGGGAAGGTTGGGGCTGATATCCAGCTCGGTCCGGAAGAGCTCAAGGGTGTTGGAGAGATTCTCAAAGGGGTCCCTGCACACATTAGCCAAGTGAATTAGTCGAGGCAGAATGTAAGCATACTCCTCGATGGCTGCCAGGAACGACGAATCCAAAGAGTAGGGTCTCCGGAGCTTGAAAATGTCTTGGCCGGCAAAGACATGCGTGTCCCGGTCATGGAGATCGACCATGATGAGGCGGAAGATCTCGCCGAGGTACAGGCCCGCAACCATTTTCTCAAAGGCCTGCTGGCCAGGGCGGGGAGAGTCCCTGCAAATCTGGATGTCATACGGAGTCCGCGGCAGAACCCTACCCTCGTTGTCAAAGGCACCCCACTCGCAGTTGATGACCATGGGGGTATTGGGTGCTAGGTTGAGGTGAGCAAGCTTGGGGATCGAGCCACAGTCCTCTACGTAGGCGGCGTTGCAGCCCGTGCCAAAGATACAGCCGATCTTCGTCTTGGGATCAGCGTACATCGAGGTGATAAGTGTGCCGGTTGTATCGTTAACTAGGGCAGTCAGTTTGACGGGGACTCCCTAAGCTAGGTGGTCAGCATGTATTTTTACAGGAGGCGCTCGACAAAAGGATCGATCGGCGTACCCGCTGGCTCAGGGCAGCCTCCAACATGGGCACCACATTTTGGCCCTCGACGCCGGCAACATCGAATCCCTTGGTCCACCACTGTAGGATACCCTCGTCAATGTAGTTTTGCGTGGCGGGGTACGAAAAGGTAAAACCAAGGGGGATTTTGTCCGTCAGGGTGGTGGTCGTCTGGCCGTGGTGCGTCTCGACGAACTGCTGCAGGCAGTCGGCGATAAAGTCCCAAAGATCTTGCGCGACCCCCGTCTTCAGCTCCTCCGGAATGCGCCACTTGGATTGGACCATGTCAAATTTCTTCTGCTTCAAGGTGACTTGGCAGACACGGAGGTTCGTACCGCCCAGGTCCAGGGCCAGATACTCGCCAGTCTCGTGTCCGCTCGGTTCCGACATGACCCATGTTGGATTCATGGGCTATCCTTGTCAGCGATTGCCGCTCTCCGTGGTGGATGTGATCATGGATTGGTGACAGTGACTTCTCACTCACGATGCTGCCACCTTCAACACTCAGACCTGCGCCTCGTCAGCACTTAGGTCGGACAGGTACGTTTGTTGGTCGCTGGTGCAACTCACCCTTGGTGAGCTCATCCACAAAGTGGTGGGTAATCTCCTTGAGCTTGGCTGTATCGAGAGTAAACAGTTCCTCGAGACGCTTAATTTCATTGGTGAGGTTCTTGGGAAGCGAAGCCACCGCCATGGTCAGTCGAAGCAGGGGACCTTCGCGCCCAGTGCCTGGCCCTCTAGGCTAGCCCGTTTGCTTCAGTTCCGGCGTGATGCCGTCTGTGTGAGAGAGCGGATCGGTGATGTTCGTGCGTGCTTGCAAGTCGAGAAGCCCAAGAGGCGGAGGGATTTCCGCAAAGAACCAGGTAATGTAGTGCCCTCGCGCCCAACGCGGCCGATCAGGCCGCAAGGGGTTGGGGTCACTGCACTCGGAGGAACCATAAAGTGGATGTACTTTCATGTGTAAAAAGCACACCCAAGAAGTGTACAATACCCACTCTCCCCAGAAGTGTAAAAAGGCGCCCAGAAAGTGGAAAAAGTCCCCCAATTAGTGTAAAAATGGTGGAGTGGGAATCCGTCAGCGCTCCATCGGCTAGCGGAGTTGGCGATTTCGAACGACAATCATGCAGGTAAGGTACCTTATGTACATACAGCGGTCCCAGGGCCATGACCAATTTCGTCAACGAACTCGCCCTCGCCGTTGAAAGCTCTCGTCCTGCCGCACAGAGCGCAGAGAAATCCACACAGACGCGCTCAGGATTGCGGCTGTCACCACCAACCTGAGCAACGACGAATCCTCGCCCAGTCCGGTTTGCACCTGACCCCCGGACCACTCCATGATGCCTGGCTCAGGCTGGAGCTTGCCAACCTTTCCGACGGAAAATGACGCCCAACTCACGAAACGGTACCGACGACACTGCAGGCATGACAGAGGCCCGTTAAGGCGTCGCCGTCATTCGAGAAATTGCATGCTCTGCTTCATTGTCCAAGACAGAATGTCTCCCATTCCAGATAGTGCTCGTCCAGTTACCCAAGATTTAGCCGACGCGGAAATCGAGCAGAAGAGGGACGAGAAGCGCCAGACTTATCGGAGCGCGGAGTCTAAGAGCCGCGTAAGTATTCTTGACTCTGACAACGATTTGAGACGGGTATCGTGCTGACAAAATTGCCCACCTGCTGAGTGCAACCTCGGTATCTGTGACACAGGGTCTGACGGTCTTGGGGAACCACTCCATTGCGAATGCAAAGACGATGGGGTAGTGCTAAGCGACATCTGGGAACTTGCCGCATTTTCATGGAAAGAGGAGGTCTCTGAAAGGCGAGGCGAGAAAAACATACAGAGTATTTCAAGCTGCTACAGCGAAACATCACCTTTGCGACGTCGGCACTGCCCTCGTGCTGTGGGGAGACCTCAGCGCTGACGTCCAGACACGCCTCAGCAGCTGGCCGTCTGCGACCAAACAGCCCTGGAAGTCGGATTTTTGCGCTCATCGTTAAGCCATGATTCGGGCTTGGATCTGGCATCAGCTCGACGACAACCTGTTCTCCTTAGCGGGCGACGCCCGAGAGGAAGACCTTGTCCAGCTTAGTTCTGCTACCTGGGAGCATGTTCGAACGCTTCGCCAGGATTTGGATGGTAAGGCCCTGTCAGTTTCCGCGGAATCAACAACCTGTATGCTAAGCTAAAATCCAGTCTTGCGTAGGTATTCTCAAACACCAGACACGAAAGAGGACCCGTCTCCTTCACCATGCGCTGAACGCCCAGTATTTCCTGCACAACCTGCGAGGGACTGGGAGTTACACGGTTCGGTTCACCCCTCCTGGCAGCGACCAGCTCTTCGACTTCCCCTTCGACAAGGATTTCACCCCTCCGAACCCGAATCACCGCTGTTGCCCCCTGAACGTTGGGTGGCAAGCCTGAGGAGCCCGAGGAGTTCATTTGCCCCGGTTATGAGAAAGGTTGGAAGCTGATCCCAGCCGGCATCCGGGAGGACTAGCAGGGGAAGCGACGCAGAATCGAGGCCGCGAGCAAGCAGAGGGGAAAAGGAGAAAGCATTGAACAGGGAAAAGGAGGAGGCAGCGGACAGGGAACAGCCAGCAGCAAGACGCGGGTCACACGCAGCGGTGCCGCCAACACAAAGGAGGCCAAGGCATGAGGGGAACTGGAAGAGACCTCGGACGTCATTCATTGAGTCAAGAATCCGGGTTGGCAGGACCTTGAAACAGTACATGTACGTATTCCTCCAAAGGTTGACAATCACCATCTCGTTTCGGGAGCGGTTTACGCCGGCCACTTGACGCAATCCGCACTGCATGAGAATCGCGAGTCTGGCGGAGGGCCCGGCCCAATTATGAAGAACGCCATATGATTTATTCAGCATTACAACTACGACTTCATTACAAGAGCAGAGCGGCAATACCGACGGCAGCGGCAGCAACTCCCAACCCGGCCGCAGTCGCACCCGCCGTCGACACCGTGCTCGTCGGCGCAGTCCCAGTCGAGGTCGGCCGCATCGTGGCGGTCGCCGAACCAGACGACGACGACATCGGCGGCGCTTCATACTGGTTGCAGACGGCGTCCGCCGCCAACGGGCAGCTCTGCTGGACGCAAATGGCCTGCAGCTGGGGGCCTTGGCTCTTGATGACCTCGACCGGAGGCGCACAGCGGAGGCCGAAGAGTTGGTTGAGCGCCTTGCCGACGGCCTCAATGTCCTCTTTTGCGACGCCGAACGAAGCAGCAGCCAGAGCCACCTGCTGGACAAAGTAGCCGAGCTGGTTCGGGTCGAGGTTCATGAAGCGGTGGACCTGGAACATGGACGGGTCGCCGTTGTAGGCCGCGAAGCCGGTCATGCCCTGCATGGAGCAGCCGAGGAGGGAGCCGAAGAACTCGTACAGGTGCGTCAGGAGGAAGCTTCACTGTGTCAGTGGATGTATTGGGCCGCGAGAGGACATTGATCGCTACGCACAACTGGTTGGACTTCTCGTCGTTCGCCGGCTTGTTCATCTTCAGGGGCTCGGCGCCTCCGCCGTCGAGGAAGTTCACCGACACGCCCGAGCTGCCCCCGCGGTTGGTGGTCTTGAGTGTGCCATCGAAGAATGGGAGGAGGTTGACTTCTGTTCCGTTGAATGTGCCCTTGGCAAGGATGCCCGGCACGACGACGCCGACGTTGGGTTGTGTATCTGTGCACGTCTCTGTCAGCGGGGAGCCAAGGTCGAGTTTGATGCTGGGGACTCACAGTTGCCGATGACGACTGTGTTGACGAGAGCCGTGAGGAGAGTGTACTGATTGCCGGCTGTGTTGTTCTTGAACAGCGCGGTCGTGTAGTAATCGCAGATGGACGTGTTTGCTGGCCGCTGGGCAACAGCAGAGGCGGCGGCGGCAAGCCCCACGGTGATCTTGGTGAAGCGCATGTTTGGATATCAACAGGGCAGCCTTGTGAGCACTGAGCTGACTTGTGTGATGAGCGTCCCGGAATGGTCAGAGGTACACGAGATCAAGACAACTCGACACGGCACCATCAGGTATATGTATGCTGGACGCTCCCAGTGAATGTCACCCGCAATAGACCTCCTCTTTGCCCCAATCTCTTTCACACGCCCGATGGAGCCTGAGGTGCCTTGGTCAACGCCAGCGATGACACTCAACTGCATCTTGCTGCGCCTCGCCGCGCTCATCGGTCACTGCCTAGGCCATCGGAAGACAGGATTCCACATTGGGCTCTCAAAACCTGGCATCACGGGTTTCCGGAACTCGTCCGATCCGAGACGTCCCTGGCCAAGTCTGGGCATCGATCGTCGTGGCAGCACGTGGGTCGCCAACTTAAACGCATCCGGGTCCCGAGAGATCCCTGGCGTGGAGACTCTGCTCCGTGCAATGGGAGCGGTTCCATTGGAAAATGACAAGCCTCTGTTTGTGTTTCCGTGGAGGACTCTGGAGGAGTCAATCTGGCTGAGTCTGGCTCAGTCCGGGTAGCTCAGTTCAGCCCTAGCTCCGTCGGTCATTGCCTAACCCGGCCTACTTTCTGGGCGCCACCTCCCGGCTGCCCGGCATTCCGGCGGTTCCTTGCGTTCCGGGGAACACACTCGGCCCGCCAGGCACAAACATCACTGACGTTGGGCCGGCAAGCTCCGTCCTACCCCAGATTCTAGCTCGCAAAAATTGGTAGTGCGGGTATTCGTCTTCCGGGAGTGGGTCATATTGAGCTGTTCTCCAAAGGCTGAACCACTAGCGATTCTTGTGGCTTCTCTTTGTTTCGCCACGGGCGCAACGCTTCTCCCTCGCAGCGACGTTGATTCCAACATCCACTCCGGCTTATCAACAGCAACATTTTGGAAACGTCAAGCTAGCAGAAAAAGGAAACCCGTTCGCCGATGCGGGCTGTGCAGCTCGTGGGCATCCCAGGAGGCGTCCGATTCCCGAACGTCCTCGGCGCCGCGAGAATCGGAGCCGGGGTTGAGTGACAGCACAGGCAGAGGGAGGACCCAAATCACCAATCACACGACGGGCGAATAAAACGGTGCACTCGGATAGAAAACGAGGGAATTATACCCCTGAAAGCGACCGGATAAATGACGTCGATTCAAGACTTTATAATGGCTTACACATGCAGCTTCACCCTCTCCACGTCTCTTTCCTGGGAACATCTATCCAGCCTCGCCAATTCCTGGTTCCCCCATACCTGTCTGGCCTTTCCGTCCCTCGACGATGCAAGCTCTGGGTGCAAATCCACCTCAGGCAGGCATGCTCGCAGATACGACACACCCCTTGACCCCTCAGACAGGCCTCTCGGGCAAGGCGGCTCTTGGGAACCGTCAACCCTTTCTTCTCTCTATGCTAATTCAGCTCGTACCTCGGCCGCGATCCATATGGACTTCCGTCCAACTCAGTCGCCGACTGTCCCATCAGTTCTGAGGGATACTCAGGCGGCTTCGGCACGCCGGTGTAGACCATCCCAGGCGAGTACATGTGGCTGGTTGCTGTGTCTGGCTGGGACGGCGTTGGTGCCCCTTCGCTGGTAGTGTGCCGGCCTCGCCTGCGCAGGATAAAGTACACGACGCACGCCGTGACGAGGACGGCCAATGGGATCCCCAGCCCGAGCCCGACTTTCAGCCCGATCGAGTCGTCCGAGTTTGATGTGGCCGGGGGCGTCCCCGACGTGGCAGGGGCGGTTTCCGACGTGGCCGGAGATGTCGCTGGAGACGTGCCCGTCGAAGATGTCGTGGACACCGCTGGCTCAGTGGGTTTGTTCGTCGAGGATGACGACGACACAGTGCTCGTACTGCTGCTAGTGGCCGCCGAGCTTGTGGTCCTCGTGGACGGAGTCTGGGTGAACCTCACGAGAGAGCCGCTGACAGGAGGGTAGCTGGTGGTGGCCCCCGTTGCTCTGGCGGAAACCACCTGTCCGCTCTCGTCCAGAAATACCCCCTTTCCATCCTGGCAGCACTGCGGGTCGTTGTTGCAGCAGAGGCTGCCGTCGTCACAGGGAACCACCCGCGGGAAGATGCCTAAATACTCCTCTGGTGGAAGGTAAGTTGTGTCAACCCTTGCTCTTAATTGTCGGGAACGGGCGGAGGACGCACTGTACTTGCAGATCTGGGCGCATCCGTCGTCCCACCCCCCTTTCACCGCACAGGGTCCCCGCACCCAGAGATTCGGCGCGTCTCCGGGGTTGGCGCAGAGGCGGTTGGACAAACAGGTGGCTTTCGGCCCGCAGCAGGCATTGGAGTTGGGGCATTTTGTGTTGTTGGGAGTGACGGCCCCGTCAAAGCGGTAGCAGTCAATGAGCAGGCTGTCCTGTGCACCAGCAGCGAGCGGATGGAGGGTCGTGAGGAGAAGGAGGGAGGGTAACGTCGCAACAGCTGCGCACAGCAAACGGAGACAGCCGAAGCCCCTCGAGGACGCCATCACGGGTTATCCAGTCAAGAAAAGAACGGTGCTTTACCTGGGCACCGGGACCCGACGGTCTGGAACCGCACGTGGGGGGGAGGAGAAACAAGAAGGGAAAGCGCAGGATCCATGGTGGGATCGAAAACTGGTGGCCAGGACAGTTAAAACAGGTAGCCAAATCAGGGTTGGGGACCCGGAAAGCACGCTCGAGGCACAGCAACACCATGTTCTCGCTTCCTCGCCGTCTTAGCCGGCCATAACGCGGACGGTGTAACCTCGAGGCCTTCAACCATTCGACTTTGGTTCTCCAAAAGCCTCGGCGAACAACCAACAATCGCAGATCTATCCGCCGCCAAGAAGGCTAGCAGCGGGTGGTAATCTCGCGAAACAGGCTTGTGCTGCAAGGATCTTGGGGGCGGAAGCCAACGGGTGTCTTCCGGAAACGTGACCATGAGCCCCTGTTGTTTTGCATCTGAAAAGCCTCGAGGGGGTGACTGAGCTGCTGATGTTGTCTGGAATTAAACCAGCCAGTCCGACCTCTACGTCGGTGCAATATTGACATGGAAGCACCCCCCACAACCCAAGCAACCCGGGAGGCCTCAGTCTACCCCTTCGGCTGTTTGTCGCACCCTGCCGCACTGCGCCGCCCCCAAAAGGCTCCTTGGGCAGGTCCACTGAGTGATCGGCGTTATGGGGGTGGGTCTTGTGCATCCCCTGTCCCGCCCCCTTAACC
>Ga0247823_10003621_pt1 | contig 12460 bp, 8 predicted proteins | sample 13C_PalmiticAcid_2_FD_192426 | JGI IMG/M metagenome (GOLD analysis project Ga0247823, IMG submission 192426) | Soil microbial communities from agricultural site in Penn Yan, New York, United States - 13C_PalmiticAcid_Day30 | ecosystem: Environmental > Terrestrial > Soil > Agricultural land...
GACCAGCGCAACGTGTTCGCGGGCAACGCGGTGAAGGACTTCAGGCCGGCGGAGCCGTTCGAGTTCCTGGGCCCGTAGTCAGGCGCCGACATGCTGACATGCCGGCGCAACACGCACGGGAGGAGAGACCGGGCAGGTATCCGGAAAATGGCGAACATGTAGCCGATCGAGGGCGACGCCTTTGCCACAGAGACTACTAGGTCTGACTCGCGGACAGGATCGCGCGGTCGATCTTCCCTGTCGGGGAGCGAGGAAGCGCGCTGCGGAACTCCACGATGGCCGGAACCAGGGGCGCCTCGAGCTGGTCGATGCAATGAGCCAGGATGTCGGCTTCGGTCGCATGGCAGTAGTCGGCAAGGACGACGAAAGCCTTTATGGCGTGCCCGGCGATGTCGTCGGGCACGCCGATGACGGCGGCCTCGACGAGACCCTCCATGCGTAGCAGCGCGCTTTCGACCTCCTTCGGCGCGACACGGTATCCCCGCGATTTTATGAGTTCGTCCGAACGTGCGACGAAGTAGACGAAGCCATCTTCGTCCATCCGGCAAAGATCGCCTGTGTGCAGCACCAATTCATCGCCCTGGCCATGGGGTCGCAGCCTGGCGGCGGTCGAGACGGAATCATTCCAGTAGCCGCGCATGAGGGTAGGGCCGCGGACGATCAGTTCCCCCGTGCGCCCTGGCATCAAGCGTTGCCCCTGCTCGTCGGCGATCCATACCTCCGTATTCGGGATCGCGATGCCCACGCTCCCGGGCTTCAGATGCAGATATTCCGGAGGCAGGAAAGTGCAACGCTTGCATTCGGTCAGCCCGAACATGGAGTAGATCAGCGCATTGGGGAACGTACGCTCGATGAATGCGATCTGGCGTTGGGCCAAGTGGGCGCCGGTACTGCTGATGTACCGGATACCCTCCAATCCTCCCAGGTGGTGCGAAGGAAGCCTTTCCATCATGGCCAGCAACGTTGGCATCGCCGGGAAGACGCTGACCTTCTCCGTCCTCATCCGCACCAGCAATGCCTGCGGAAACGTACTCGGTGGCTCCAATACCAGCCGGGCGCCCACGGCGAACGCGAGGATCATCTGGTAGAGGCCGTAATCGAACGCCATGGGAAGGCAGCACAGGATGACATCGTCTTCCCTATTCAACAGATACGCATTGATGGATTCGACCGCAGCCAGCATGCTGCGATGGGTCATCATCACGCCCTTCGGAAACCCCGTGCTGCCTGACGTGTAGAGGATGGCGGCAAGATCATCGGTGCCGGACGGCCTGACAGACGGGCGCTCGCCATCACAATGAAATGCATCTTCCAGCAATATATGGCGGACAGGAAACAGCGCATGGTCTGCCGCGCTGCTCGACACGACAAGCGCCAACGATTCGTAGGCCGCGACGAGACTTTTGCGGCCCTTGACCAGGGACGCGTCAACGACGAGCGCCACTGCGCCGCTGTCGCGCAGCAGAAAGTCGAGCTTTCCAATAGGGGACAGTGGATTGACTGGGCAGACGATGGCGCCGGCCTTGAGCGTTGCCCAGAATGCGACGACCGCCTGCATGCTGTTCTCCAGCATGACGATCACCCGGTCCCCCCGCTGCACGCCACCGTCGATCAGCGCGTTTGCCAGCGCATTGGACAGGCGCTCGATGTCGGCATACGTGAACCGTTCCCGGTGAGCGACCAGTGCGCAGTGGGTCGGTCGCCGGTCGACTGAGGCCGCCAGCAGATCTTGAAGTCTCGCCGCCATCGTTCACGGATGTCCATTGCATGGATCGCGCCCCATTGTAGCGGGCACGGTGACAGTTACCTCGGAGCTCGCGTATTCTTCCAGCTCGCTTGACCAGAGTCGATGAGGCTGGCGGCATGAATGAATCGCGATTGGTGGCAAGCACGAGCGCTGCGGCTTGGCGGCTTCTGAAGGGTCTGCATCCGCGAAGGATCGATCTGCGGCGTACAACCCTGTTGCGCGACGTCGACCTGGCCGCACTTGGCGATGGGAAGCGCCTGGAATCCTTGTTGCCGGCTCTGGGGTTGAACGATGAGGGTTTGCATGAGTATCCGGCAGTGCTTCACCCCCATTGCGGGCAAGGGCTGCTCATCTGGCAGTTTCCGAACCAGTTCGGCCCTTATCTCGCCGAACTGACCCAGCACGGGGTCAGTTCCTATCTCGAGGTGGGAGTCCGCCATGGCGGCTCGTTCATCGCGACCGTCGAGGTTCTTCGACGCTTCCACCCCAGTCTCCGTTCGGTGGGAGTCGACATCATTCCCTCGCCATCGCTGATCGAGTACGCCACTGCGGAACCGCATTGCGAGTTTCATTGCGTGAACACGCTGTCGGATGACTTCGACGCACTTGTGGAGCGGCTTGCTCCCATCGACCTCGTGTTCATTGATTCGCACCACGAAGAAGCGCAGTGTCGCCACGAGGTTGCAAGGTTGAGTCGGTATGCGAACATGATCGCACTCCACGACATAGCGAATATGGGGTGTCCTGGCATTGGGGTCGTATGGAAGGAGATCGTCGAGAGCGGCGACTACGACTGCAAGGAATTTTCCGAGCAGTATGCGACCGGGCAGGCCAGCTACATGGGGATTGGCCTTGCGATCCGGAAAAGATTGAACAGGTGAATTGATGTCCAGCACCCTTGAAGTGATCAGACAGATCGTGGCCACGATCAAGCGAACGCCGTCGCTGGCCTCCGAGTTGCACGGTGACACGAACCTCATCGAGGAAGTGAAGCTGGACTCGCTGGAGTTGCTCCAGTTCATGCTGGAAGTGGAGGAACGGCTCGCCATCCGTATCGACTTCGAGGCGCTGGATTTCTCTCATCTGCAATCCATTGGGCGTCTGGCGGAGTTCCTGGATTCGATGCCGGCATTCCCAGCCCCGAATGCACCATGAAGCCTGCCGCACCCGTAACGATACTGGCGTCCGCTGCCGGGCTGGGCGTCTACATACCCGCGATCATCATGCGGCAAGGCCTCGCGAGCGAGGGAGTTGCCGCGGATGTCGAGGTCGTTGAAAGCTATCTTTCGCCAGAGAAACAGCGGGCGCTTATGGCCAGTCGCGCCGCACAGCAGCAGAATTTCGCCCTCGCGAAGATCGCGAACAGGATGGCGCGCGATGTCACCGACGGCCTCGATCCGCCCAGGGTAGACCGGCTATTCGATTCTTGGGCCGAACAGGGACGGCGTCGATTCGTCGTGTGGTCGGGTTTCTGGCTTCCGTTGATTGAAGCCTACCGTTCTCGCTATGGATTCGAACTGCGGATCGACCACTGTCATATCGATGCCGATGTATCGGCGTCGTTCAGGCTTCATGCGCCGCTCACCCAGCAAGGCCGTGATGTCTGGTTGTGGAACGGGAGGCGAAAGGAATTGCCGTACCGCATTGCGGTGGGAGAAGCTGATGCGGAACCCTATGCCGCCCGGGACCATGCGTTGGTCGTACATGGTGGGGGTTGGGGCTTGGGCGACTATCTAGAGACCCTCCCCGAGCTCGCGCACACCGAGTACGCATTGCATGTGGTGGTATCCGGTCAGAATGCAGGCCAGGTCCGGCGGCGCGCAATGGACAGGGTTTTCGCGCTCCGGCCCCAATGGGAAGCATGGATGCGCGACGAAGCCGGGCGCCATGTATTCCCTCCGATGCTGGAGTTCTCTCCATCCGGAGCATGGATTCCGTTGGGCGATCCGGACCGTCATGCCATGCATGATGTAATCCGTCGTTCGAAGGCGATTCTCAGCAAGCCCGGCGGCTGTACGCTGATCGACTCGCTGGCCTCTGCGACGCCCATCGTGTTACTGGATGCTTACAGCGCAAGCGAGGCCAGGAATGCGGAAACATGGCAATACCTCGGGTACGGCATCGCGTTCGATGATTGGCGGAAGAGCGGATTCAGTGAAGATATGCTTGAATCGCTGCATCGAAAGCTGATGCGCGCGCGGGGGGGGGGGAATCGACTACATTCAAGAGTTGGCAGAAGAGATCCGCCGCCGGGAGCTCCCTGCGTGAACTTGCTCAGCGCGCCTGAAATGCCCTCGTGGGTGGTGATCCAGCTGCTCGAGAAGTGCAACCTGCGCTGCCGCATGTGCTACGAGTGGGGCGAGACCGGCGCATACCACGGGCTGGCGAAGACTGCGATGCTGGACCTGAAAACCGTGTTGCGGACGGTCAGGGAGTGCCTGCCATCGAAGCCGACATTCGAGTTCTTCGGCGGCGAGCCGATGCTGTATCCGAACATCTGGGAAGTGATAGACCTGATACGCGAAGGGGGTTGTGACCTCGCGTTCCCTACCAATGGCACACTGCTGGAGCGTCATGCGGAAAGATTGGTACGTAGTCCGCCGACCCGGTTGTGGGTGTCCATCGATGGTCCCGAAGAGATCAACGACGCGCAGCGTGGCGTAGGCGTGTTCCAGCGTGTGATGCGCGGATTGACCAAGCTCGATGCCCTCCGCAAGGCAAGGGGCTCTGCGTATCCAAAACTGGGAATCACCTATGTGGTGACACCCGACAACTACCACTGCGTCGCGGACTTCTTCCTCGGGCAACTTGATCTTTCCATGCTTGAGTGCGTCAGCATCGAGTTGCAGAGCTACCTCACCCGCGACCAGCTGTACGACTACATGCAGTATCTGGAAAAGGGGTTCGGTGTTGCTTCCGCGCGAGACGCCAGATCTTACGTCCGCAATCCCGCATCGTTCGAGGCTATCGACATCGACCTATTGGTGCGTCAGATGCGCAGCGTGGCGCAAGCATGCGCGGACCGCGACATCCTCTTTCACAGCCAGCCCCGCACGTTGACCGAAGAAAACCTGCGTAGCTACCTCACGGCAGACTGGGCCGGCATGGCGGACAGGCGCTCAAGATGCGGCGTCCCCTGGCTGTCTGCGGAAATATCCGCGCGCGGGGAAGTCACCACGTGCCATACCTTCTACGATCTTTCACTGGGGAACATCCACGAGAAGAGCTTGTCGGAAATATGGAAGGGAGAGCGCGTCCAGCGCCTGCGCAACCACCTCAGAGAACGCCTGCTCCCGATCTGCACGGCGTGCTGCCGCTACTATGGCGGTGCCGGGGCAATGCCGTCGCCGCGAACGTGATCGGACATGGATGCATCCGGAGTGCTGACGAGAGGCAAAGGGAAGGAACGCATTCTGCGCGCGGTGCTGTCCGCACTGGCGTCGCAGCGCGAAGGCACGCCACTGACGGCCTCATCTGAGGGCGAGGTGCAGCCCGTTTCCTGGGCGCAACAGCAGCTGTGGATGCTGGAGCAACTGGCGCCTGGCGGTTGCGTCAACAATCTCAGCGTCGCCTACCGCCTGCGCGGCAAGCTTTCTATCGATCGGCTTCAGCGCAGCCTGGTTGAAGTGATTGACCGTCACGACGCTTTGAGGACTACGTTCGGCCTGCGCGGCGTACAGCTGATGCAGCGGGCACAGTCTGGCGGTGGAATCCAACTGCAGGTCGACCGTCTGCACGATGGCTGCCCGGGTCTCGCACCGGCGGCGGGTGTCGATCTCCAGATAGAGGGCTGGATTGACGCGGTAGCACGAAAGCCACTGATCCTGGGGGAGCTGCCGCTGTTACGTGCATCACTATTGCAGATCGATGCGTGCGATCAGTTGCTGTTATTGACGACGCACCACCTCGCGTTCGACGGCTGGTCGTTCGACATCCTGATGCGTGAACTGTGTGCGAGCTACGCGGGTGACGCGCTTGCGGCGCCTTGTCGGCTTCGTTTCGGGGACTATGCCGCCTGGCAGCGACGCCGGCTGGATGGCCAGGAGTCGAATGCCGCGCGCACGTTCTGGTCCAAACAGCTGGAAAACTCGCCTGCCATGACGCGGTTGACGCCCGACAGGGCCACCGCGCCCGCCGTCGTGCGACGAAGCAGGCGTTATGCCTTCAGGCTCGATACCGATCTGGTGGACCGCGTCGAGCAACTAGCGAGCCGGAACGGGACGACCGACTTCGTGGTCTACCTGGCAGCTTATATGGTGCTGCTGCATCGCTGTACCGCGACCGAGGATGTGATCGCAGGATTCCCTGTGGCCAACCGTAGCCTCGCCGAGACGCGCGAGATGATCGGGCCATTCGTGAACATGCTTCCCGTACGGATGGTGATAGCGGCTGAAGACACGTTCGAGAGCGTCGTATCCCGTCTGGGCGACCTGATACCCGACATCTACTCCCATCAGGCATATCCGGTCGCAGCCTTGGCTGATGGAGTGTCGTTGGGCGATCCGGATCCGACGCAGTGCAATTTTGCCTACCAGAACATGCCTCGTTCCGACTGGAAATTGGCGGGCTTGGAGGTTGAGGCCTGGGATGTCGGCAGCGGGGCCATCGCGAATGACATGAACCTTTTCATGTGGCGGGATGGCACCGGTGTGGGCGCGCATGTCGACTACGACAGCGACCGATTCCAGGCGACCACTATAGCGGCCTTCTGTGGTTACCTATGCGAACTGCTGGCGGGAGCAGCGATAGGAACTGAAGAGCCAGTGTCGTGTCTGCCCTTGGGCCACGCCGGCACGGATGCGATCAACCGCGTGCAGGCATGGGGTGAAGGCCAGGCCCTCCGTGCGCCGGCGATGGCAGTGCATGAGGTTTTCCGACAGCAGGCGCGCACGACACCGGATGCGGTCGCTCTGTGGTCGGGCGACCGGAAGCTGGACTACGCGACCGTCGACCGCATGTCGGACGCAGTCTGCCAGAGCCTGTTGGCATTGCTGTGCAAAGAAGCAGGAAATGGGGCGGGACGGACGATTGCGTTCTGCCTGCCGCCATCGATGGAACGCATCGTACTGATGTTGGCGATCCTCAAGGCAGGTGCATCGTATCTCCCGCTGGATGGCGCCCTTCCCCCCGCCTATGCAACAGCGCTGATGCACGAAGCCTCCGCGGGGTGCGTGGTCGTCACGGATCCCGAGCCTTGGCTGGGTTTCGCCTGGACAGTAAGGCTTTCGGAACTCTTCGCGCGAAGCGCTGACATCGAAGGTGCAACCCCCGCTGTCAGTGCCGCGTCAGCGGCATGCGTGATGTACACGTCGGGCTCGAGCGGGAAAGCCAAGCGCATCGTTCTCCCCCACGAGGGCATTGTTGGCCTGGCAAGATCGCCGGCCTACATCGACCCGGTACAGGGCGACGTATTCCTGCAGTTGGCACCGCTGTCCTTTGACGCTTCGCTGTTCGAGATCTGGGCTGCCTTGCTCAATGGCGGCAGCCTGGTTGTGCTGCCGGCAGACAGGCCTTCCCTCGGAGAGATCGCCCACGCGATCCGAAGGTACCGCGTCGGTGTCGCATGGCTGAGTAGCGGCCTGTTCGACATCATGCTCGACGCGCATCCGGAGGCGCTTGCTGCGCTTCGTCAGCTGCTGATCGGAGGAGACGTGGTGTCTGCTCCTCATGTGGCGCGATACCTGGCCATCCCGGATTCAGGACAGTTGTTCAATTGCTACGGTCCGACAGAGAACACCACTTTCAGCAGTGTGCACCGGGTTACGCGCGAGACCGCAGATTCGTCGATGCCTGTCCCGATCGGCCGTCCGATCCCCGGCGCCAAGGTACGGGTACTTGATCCGGCTGGGCGGCCTGTTCCTGCGGGCGTTGTTGGCGAGGCGTGCGTTGGGGGTGTTGGCCTGATGCTGGCGGGCGAGGGGGCAGAGAGTCGCTTCGTCTGGGACGCTCAGGATGCCGACAAGCGACTGTATCGGACCGGCGACACCGTGCGCTGGCGGTCCGATGGGATCCTGGAATTCATCGCACGCCATGACGACCAGATCAAGCTGCGTGGATTCCGAATCGAACCGACTCAGGTAGAAGCAGCGATCCGGCGAAGCGATCTCGTGTCCGCGTGTGCGGTGACGGCGTGCAGATCCGACGAACATGGCTTGATCCTCTTCGCTGTCTTGGTGCCGCTCGATCCGGGCATGGACCACGCGGTCGTGGTTGAAGCGCTGCAAGCGCGCCTTCGCGCCGAACTCCCGCCCTTCATGGTGCCGCAGCGCTTTGCCGTGGTGGATTCTTTGCCGTTGACTGCCAACGGAAAAGCCGACAGGCGTACGCTATCCCGCTGGTTCTCGCAGGCCGTCGCGCCGTCCTCCGGATCGCCTCCCCGGAATGACGAAGAGGCATTCATCCATGCGGCGTTCGTCAACGCGTTGGGTCACGACCGTATCGGTATCCACGATGACTTTTTCATGGCGGGTGGCGATTCACTGCGCGCACTGCAGCTTCTGGCCCAACTCGAATGCAGGTACGGTGAAGTGCTGTCGCTGGTCGATGTCTTCAAGCTGCGCTCGGTGGCCTCTCTCGCGGCGCGCGCTGGGGAGCAGGCTGGTCGGCGTGGTGCGACGCCCTTGCCGCCTGGCGTGGTGCACCTGAAGCGGGGACGGGCAACCGTTCCATTGTTCTTCGTGCCGGGCGGTAAGGGCAGCAACATCGAGATGACGCTGTACGCCGAGCTGATGCGGCACGTCGGTGGGGAGACGCCGGTGTACGGCTTCCTAACGAAGCCCGAGCGTGAGGGGGGCGTCACGTTGCACGAGCGCGCTGCCCTCTATATCGGGCGCCTGCGCAGCATCCGCGAGCGCGGCCCCTATCTGCTCGCGGGAGAATGCATTGGTGGACTGGTGGCCCTTGAAATGGCGCGACAGCTGCAGCAACAAGGTGAAGACATGGGCCTTATGCTGATGGACACGTGGTGCCCCTCAATGCTGGGAATGTTGCACTACTACGGCAAGGTGCGTCCGATGACGGAGATACGGGGGCTCATCGGTACCATGCGGGCCAATGCGGCCGAACGTGCCCGCGGAGGCGTCTCCACCCCGCCGCTGCTGAAGCAGCCCAGCATCCCGCTCAACACAAAGTCAGCCCGGTTGATCGCAGCGGCGGTACGTCGCATGGTGACGCCCGACGGCCCCAGACCCGGCTTTGGCGAGGATGCCGATTTCGATCTCTTTCGGGAAGCGACTAAACATCGCCCGGCCCCCTATCCAGGAGGCGCCATCTTCATCACCTCGCAGCACAACGTGGAGGAGGGCATCGCAAAGCCCTGGCGAAGATTGATGGAAGGTGGACTGCAGGTGATAACCGTCCCCGGCAACCACGAGACATACTTGCGGGAGCAGGTCGCCACGACTGCGGAAGCGTTGCGCTGGGCGCTGGATGCCGGTTTGCGTCCGGGAGCGACGCCGCCTGCTTCGCTGACCATGATGTCCAATTCCGGGGAGTAGCGTGATGACCCATCAGAAAGGACCCGCGCTGGATAGGGTTGCGCTGGAGAAACTGCGCCGCATCGCTCCCAATGCGCTGGCCGTCCGGCGCGCACAAGCGTCCGACACGTGGCGCCCGCTGGGCGGCCCGGAGGAAGTCGCTTTCAAGTTGACGAATCGCTGCGACCTGCGCTGCAGCCACTGCTATCAATGGGGCGAGGGCGGTTATCACCACGCTCTGGAAGCAGACGTCCGGCGCGGAGACCTTTCCCTGGATATAGTTCGCCGTGTACTCGCCGCAACTCACACCAGCAAATCCAATCTTTACCTTTGGGGCGGAGAACCGCTGCTCTACCGTGACTGGGACGGTCTCGTCGAGCTGCTGAGCGAAGATCCGCGATGGACGTCCATCTGTACCAATGGCACTCTCATAGAGCGCCGGATGGATTCGTTGCTGCGCATCTCTGAGACGCTGGAGATGTCGGTATCCATCGAGGGCTTCGAGACCGAGCACGACCTGGTGCGCGGCGCCGGTTCCTACCGGCGGATGATGGCAGGCCTGGGCTTGCTTCTGTCGAAGCGCGAAGCTGGCTGCTATCGGGGAGAAATCACGATGAACTTCGTGATTACGAATCCGATGATTGGTCGCATCCATGAGTTGTTGTGCCAACTCCAGGACCTGGGCGTGGATACCGTCTACATCAGCTACCCTTGGTATCTGTCCGACGATGCAGGCAGGCGCATGGATGCCTACTACGCTGAGCATTTCGATTGGCCGATCGCCGGATCAAAGCGAAGCTGGGAGTCTTACCGCTACAGCCTTGACCTAGCACGCATAGATGTATTGATAAGCGAGCTCACGCGAATTGACTCGACGGGTTGGTCCATGAAAGTGCGCTACAACCCGGAACTTTCAACGGACGATCTGAAGGGATTCATAGGGGGCAGCCATGTTCCCGCGCAGGGGAAGACGCGTTGCCATTCCACGCAAACTCGGATGGATGTATTTCCGGATGGCCAGGTAGTCTCATGCAAGTTCTTTCCGGAATTCCGCGTGGGCGACTTGCACGAGAACGACGTCATGGATGTATGGATGGGCAAGCGTTTCGATCACCTCAGGAGGACGGTTGCCGAATGCGGACTGATGCCGGTGTGTGCAAAGTGCAACCTGCTGTATACGCGCGGCGGCTGAGTCGAAGGCATGAATCTGCCTGGAAGACGAGAAGGGTGGCCGGAGGGGCGAGCGAAGCTGTCGGTCGTCATCCCTTGCTACGATTCCGTGGATTTTCTGGTGGAGACGGTGGATAGCCTGAGAGTCCAGGACCTTGCGGATACCGAAGTCATCTTCGTGGACGACGGGAGCCGTGATGACACCGTGGGCCTGATCAAGTGGATCATGGGTTCTTCGCCTGCCTGCGCCATGCGATTGATCGAGCAACCGAACGCCGGGCTGGCGGGCGCGCGGAATACCGGAATCGCTGCTGCGCATGGACGATATGTGCTGCCGCTCGATGCGGACGACCTTATAGTGAACGGCATGCTGGCGCGCTTCGTCGACGTACTGGACTCCGAACCCGGCGTCGATATGGTTTATGGGGATCGTGAGGATTTCGGGGACGTCGCGGGAATACAGCGTTCAGGGCGCTTCGAGCTCTCCCGGCTGAAGTACTTCAACCAGTTGCCCTATTGTGCGATGTACCGCAGGAGTCTTTGGCAGAAAGCTGGTGGCTACCAGACGAACGTCAGCGGCCTCGATGACTGGAATTTCTGGATCGCGACGTCGTCGGCCGGAGCGGTTGCACGCCACGTCCCCGACGTCTTCTTTCGCCATCGGCGGCGGCGCTCGTCGCAGTTGTGGTCTTTATTGAGCAGGTACGAGGCGATTTATTCCCAGATCGTGCTCAACAACGCTGCGTGCTATTCGCGGGAGGAGGTCGATGCGGCGGAACTCCACCTGCGCGAGGGTATGCCGTCGCGAGTCGCCAGTCTGTCGCGTATGCTCTTTCTCAAGTTCTACTACAGGAGCTACGAAGGTGAGGGAGGCTGCGCATGTTGGTGGTGATTACGGGATCCAGTGGCCAGATAGGTACCAATTTGGCTCATCGCTGCCTGGATGCAGGCCACGCCGTTGTTGGCTTTGATGTACGGCGGAATACGTGGTCAACGCGCTTTCAGACGCAGCTCTTCGATCTGGCCCGCGCGAGTCCCGAGGTACTGTGTGAACAAGTGGAGAATGTGTGTGGCGGTCATCGCGAGACCGTCGTCGTCCACCTCGCGGCCCATGCGAAGGTTCACCAGCTCGTCGACGAGCCGGACAAAGCCTTCGACAACGTCGCGATGCTGCGCCCCGTGCTGGAGCTCTGCCGCATACGCGGACTCCCGATCATCTTCTCCAGCAGCCGCGAGGTGTATGGCAACGCGCGGCGGGAGCGGACCGGCGAGGAACAGACGGATTTTTCGGGGACTCCGAGCACATACGCAGCAAGCAAGGTGGCGTGTGAGTCGATGATCCACGCGTACGCGCGCTGTTACGGGCTGCGATACCTGATCTTCAGACTCAGCAACGTCTATGGCCGCTTCGACAACGATCTTTCGCGCATGAGCCGGGTGGTTCCTCTGTTCATGCAGCAGATTTCGGCTGCAAACCCCGTGACGGTGTTTGGTCCCGAGAAGGTGCTCGATTTTACGCATGTCGATGACTGCATCGACGGGTTGATGGCGGGTCTTTCTCGATTGCAGTCAGGCATGCTGAACGGACAAGTATTCAACCTGGCCCGGGGCGAGGGAAACTCCCTGATCGCATTGGCTGAGATTATTGGTGAGGCATTGGGAATACATCCTCAGATAAGCATCGCCCGCTCACTGCCGGGAGAGATCGAACGATATGTTGCCGACATACGCAAAGCGGGCGCCATGCTGGATTTTGCGCCGGGGATCAGTTTACGAGACGGCATCCACCGCGCACTGGCATGGTCGCGAGAAGCCAAACACGATGCCGACATGTCTGATTGCTCTGACAGGATGGTGATCTAGCACGTTTACGGACTGCCGCCCGTTAGTCGAAGCTGGTGGATTGGCGAAGGGAGCTACAGGTCGAACGCCAGCAGGTCGTGGCCGGTGGCGGCGCGCACCACGCGCCGGTACAGCACGTTGCCGCTGCCCGCATTGGTCAGCACCACCAGCGCGCGCTGGCCGGCGGCATCGCCGAGCGCGAAGTTCTTGAAGATGCCGCCATTGC